>Ga0302309_10001909_pt1 | contig 18123 bp, 23 predicted proteins | sample III_Palsa_N1_1_FD_200453 | JGI IMG/M metagenome (GOLD analysis project Ga0302309, IMG submission 200453) | Peat permafrost microbial communities from Stordalen Mire near Abisko, Sweden - III_Palsa_N1_1 | ecosystem: Environmental > Terrestrial > Soil > Palsa > Peat permafrost | place: Sweden... | reverse complement strand
AATTTCCTAAGGAATCGGAGGTTTTTGGGCCGGTGAAGATGTCGGTTACCATTATCAATTCGGGTTCGCAGCATAACGTGGTGCCCGCAACTTGCGTTTTTACGGTTGATGTACGGGTTACGGATGCTTATCGCAACGAGGAAGTGCTGGATATCATCCGCCAGCATGTGAATTGCGAGGTTAAGCCACGGTCGATACGGTTGAAGCCCTCATCTATCGATAGAAACCACCCCATTGTTCAGGCGGGGATAGCTTTGGGAAGAACCACTTATGGTTCGCCAACTACATCAGATCAGTCGCTGCTGAATATACAATCGATCAAGGTTGGTCCGGGTGATTCAGCGCGTTCGCATACGGCGGATGAGTTTGTGTATGTAGAGGAGATAAGGGAAGGAATTGAGTTGTATGTGGCGATGTTGGAGCAGATTATTTGATTTACGATTTTAGATTTACGAATTACGATTTGTATTTTACGTACATACAAAAAGTAAATCTAAATAGATGAAAAAAGAAGAAATGCTGCAGCGTACCAAAAGTTATGCTATCGCAAACGTGCGCCTGGTTCTTGCAATTCCAATTAATATCGTCAATCGTAATTATGCTGGATCAACTAAACCGTAGCGCGAGTTCAACGGGTGCTAACTATCGTGCTGCCTGCAGGGCAAAATCAAAAGCTGATTTTTTGAATAAACTAAAGATTGTGGAAGAGGAATTGGACGAGACGCTCTTCTTCATGGAATTATTAGTGGAGTTGAATACTGAACTAAGAGAAAAAATCGTACCTATTTACAAGGAAGGTAACGAACTTCTTTCTATAATTGTTGCTGCAATAACTACATTGCGTAATAAGTAAGTTTACGAAACTGATTGCCGTTCAAACAATCGTAAATCGTGAATCTAAAATCGTAAATCGAATGAGTAAGATCTGGCAAAAATCAATAACCGTTAATGAACTGGTGGAGCAATTTACCGTTGGCCGCGATACGGAATTTGACCAGCAAATGGCTGCTTTTGATGTGCTGGGTTCGCTGGCGCATACGCAGATGCTGGAGAGCATCGGCCTGATGAGCAGCGACGACCTTGCCCTGGTGCAGGCCGAGCTAAAGGCTATTTATAAAACTATTGAACAAGGCGATTTTACCATTGAACCGGGAGTGGAGGATGTACACTCGCAGGTGGAAATGCTGCTTACCCAGCGCATTGGCGATGCCGGCAAGAAGATCCACAGCGGCCGCTCGCGTAACGACCAGGTTTTGGTTGATCTGAAATTGTTTTTCCGTAGTGAACTGCAGCAGGTAGTTGAGGAAACCGGGGCGCTGTTTCGTTTATTGGTAGAATTAAGTGAAAAACATAAGGATGTATTGTTGCCCGGCTATACGCATTTGCAGGTGGCTATGCCGTCATCTTTCGGATTATGGTTCGGAGCCTATGCCGAGAGTTTGGCCGACGACCTGGAACTGGTTTTGGCGGCTTATAAAATTACCAATAAGAATCCGCTGGGTTCGGCGGCGGGTTATGGCTCGTCTTTCCCGCTGAACAGGACGTTAACCACTAAATTATTAGGTTTTGATAGTTTGAACTATAACGTGGTTTACGCGCAGATGGGCAGGGGGAAAACGGAGCGGATCATCGCGCAGGCATTATCGTCCATAGCGGCTACGCTGGCTAAAATGGCAATGGACCAGGCTTTGTATCTGAGCCAGAACTTCGCTTTCGTGAGCTATCCTGATACCCTGACTACCGGCAGCAGCATTATGCCGCATAAAAAGAACCCGGATGTTTGGGAAATTATGCGCGGCAAATGTAATCGCTTGCAGGCGCTGCCCAATGATGTAGCCATGATGACCGTGAACCTGCCATCCGGCTATCACCGCGAGTTGCAATTGCTGAAGGAACTGCTGTTCCCCGCGTTTACCGATCTGAAAAATTGCCTGCACATGGCCGCTTTTATGCTGCAAAACATAACCGTTAATACCGGAATATTGAACGACCCTAAATACGCTTATTTGTTTAGCGTGGAAGAAGTGAACCGGTTAACTTTAAGCGGTACACCATTCCGCGATGCTTACAAACAGGTTGGCTTAGCCATTGAAAAAGGCGAATTTAACCCGGATAAAAAAGTGAACCATACGCATGAGGGCAGTATTGGTAATTTGGGAAACGAGCATATTGAAGCCGCGTTTAATAAATTGCTGATGAGCTTTGATTTTGAGAAGGTGAAAAAGGCGGTGGAAGGCTTGGTTGAATAATTAGAATTTAAAACTTTGCCTGCTATAATTTATTATATTTATATATGTTGATCGAAAGCGCAGATAATAATAAAGTAACTATCACCGTGTCATCTTCTGTAGATAAATTTGATTTGCAGCGCATCATAGATTATATAAAATACCTGGAAGCTACTGCAAATTCAAAAGCCAAACAAGCCGATATTGATAAACTGGCTGATGAAGTAAATTCATCATGGTGGCAATCAAATAAATCACGATTTATTAAGTGAAAATTATTGTTGATGCTAATATTATTTTTAGTGGAATACTAAAATCCAATGGGAAGATCGGCGACCTCCTAATCAATTCAAAAAAAACACTTCAGCTTTATAGCTCCCGAATTTTTACGGTACGAGATCAAAGACAAATATCCGAAATTGCAATATATTTCCGGGTTAAGTATGGATCAGGTAATGGAAGCGGAATACAGATTGTGTAAAAACATAACTTTTATTTATGAGGAGCAGATCACTCAAAAATGCTGGATAGAAGCAAGTGAATTAGTTAAGGATGTAGACATGGATGATATTCAATATGTAGCCTATGCTAAGCAATTCAGGTGCAAAATATGGTCGGGCGATAAAAAAACTTATTAATGGATTAAAAGCAAAAGGGTTTGTTAATATATTTACAACCGACGATCTTTTTGAGCTTAGAAATAATCGGTGAAATCATTAGATAAATCTGTGTAATCATAAAATATGAACGGCCAAAACAGAAGCGACATTTATCCCGGGCTGGAAGTTGACATCATCCTGAAAAAGGATCAGCGGTCGGGTAAAAGAACGCGTGGTTTTGTAAAGGATCTGCTAACCAGTTCATCATTTCACTCACGTGGGATAAAAGTAAGGCTCGAAGACGGGCAGGTTGGCAGGGTAATTGAGATTATCGAAGAGGATTGATAGATAGTTCATGGGTGATGGTTCATAGTTCATAGCAATATCTTTGCACTTAATATGAACCATCACCCTTGAACCATGAACCAAAAATATATGGCAAAAGACTTAAAATCGGGAAGATTATCATTATATCGTTTGGATGCGCGTTACCGTTTAATGATCGCGTCGGTCATCAGCGTGATTGTATTCTTTTTCACTAAAAACCTTTACACTACACCGGAATTGGTACTCATTATCTGGATAGTATTTGCCCTTACCATAATTATACTGAACTGGACGATCATCCTTAGCTCACATCCGCTTGATGTGCGCGCTACCGCACGATTGCAGGATTCGAGCCAAACCTTCCTGTTCTTATTTATAATAGCGGCATCGGTTACCAGCCTTGTAGCTATAGCCTTCCTGTTATCATCCACAAAAAATCATCATTCGGCTATTGCACAGCATGTTTTACTGGCAATGGCGGCGGTCATCGTATCGTGGTGGCTGGTGCAAACCATTTTTACGCTGCGTTACGCGCATTTGTATTATAACACCAAAACTAATGAAAAGGGCGAATCAGAATTGGCCCGTGGCTTAATATTCCCGCACGAACAGGAGCCTGATTATATGGATTTTGTATATTTCGCCTTTGTTATCGGCATGACTTTCCAGGTATCTGATATAAACGTATCATCGCGCACCATAAGGCGCCTGGCCTGGTTTCATGGTTTGGTTTCCTTCGCTTTTAACACGGCTATAGTTGCTTTAAGCATTAATGTAATATCGGGGCTGATAGCATCGTAGGAATCAGGATCAAACGGATTGTTTTAACATACCTGATTTGATTTTTTAATATCCTGAAAATCCTATAAATCAAATAATCCGGGTTCCATTTTCTTATCCCTGTCCATAAACTGCAGGCGTTTAATGCTTAGGCCTAATTTCTCATTGAGTTTTTCAACCACATAGTCTGCCAGTTCGGGCGAGTAGCGCTCATCGTGCTGGTGCATGAAGAACCAAACAGATTGCAGGCCCATATCTTTCCATTTCGCTATACGTTCCACCCATTCATCAACGCGGGCATAATCTGTCGGGTGCAGGCTGTTGCCCACATAGCGGATGAAGGCATGCGGAGTAGGCAGTTCCATGTGTACCACATCGCGCCGGCCGGTGGCATCGGTTATTACCGCGCCAATATTTAACTGATGCAGCAGGTTAAATACCTTTTCGCGGTGTTCGGGTATGGCAAACCATTCCTTATGGCGCAGTTCAACAAAAACGGGTATATCTTTTGGCAGGCTTTTTAAATAGGCCTCTAATTCAGGGAAGCTTTTTGGGGTATAGTTATCACTTAACTGCAAAAATAAAGGGCCGAGCTTATCGCCGAAGGCCATAATGCCTTCATAATAAACGGTAGTAATATCGTCGGCATTTTTTAAGCGGCGGATATGGCTTATGCTTTGCGAAAACTTGGGGCAAAACTTGAAATCGGGGTTGCTGTCGGCTTTTTCCTTCCACTTAATAATGGTGGCAGGCGGATAAACATTGTAAAATGTGGCATTCAGCTCAATGCAATCGAAATGCTTTACATATTCGTCCAAAAAATTAGCGTCCTTGGTTTTGGGCGGATATATTTTGCCCAGCCATTCCTTTCGGCCCCATTTGGCGCAGCCCACATGCACCTGCAGCGGATGGCCGTTTTTAGCGGCTTGTAAGGTGCGGATGGTTAGTTCTGTATCGGGCGGCAAGGTAAAATCTGCCTCCATTAATTCCCCTGCTGTAACCCTGCCAAATTCCATAATTGTTTGCCTTTACTGCCTGCAAATTAATAAAAAAGCACACTCCAAACCACATATAAATTACTTTATGGTTTTTAGCAAAAACTACTTTACTTTAGGGCATTGCTTAAACTTACAAAATATTACCCTATTAAATAATCCTTGAACATGGAAACGAAAAAGCCAATTTCTATTGATGAATTAAGAAAAAAACGGACGGAAATTATGAAGTCTATCGTAAAACATAAGATAAAACCATCCTTTTTAGATAAAGTTGCCGTTTGGATAACCGACCATGTGGGCAGCATGGGTTTTTTCCTGATCATTTTTACCTGGACGGCGATATGGCTGGGATGGAACATGTTCGCGCCTAAAGAAGCCCGGTTTGATCCCTTCCCCGGCTTTGTGCTGTGGCTGTTCATATCCAATATGATACAGCTTTTTTTAATGCCGCTAATTATGATCGGCCAGAATGTTCAATCCAAAGCTGCCGACCTGCGCGCTGAAGCCGATCTGAACATCAATACCAAGGCCGAAATGGAAATTGAAACCATTTTATCGCACCTGGAATACCAGAACAATATAATGCTGGAGATATTAAAGGGAATAGAAAAGAAAGGTTAGAATTATTGAATTATTGAATTATTGAATTATTGAATTATTGAATTATTGAATTATTGAATTATTGAATTATTGAATTAGTTCGCTGCTTATCAATCAATAATTCAATAATTCAAAAATCAACAATTGCCTTACAGAAACATACCGCCCGATGCTTCTATTCTTTGCGCGTTTATCCAGCGGGCGTCGTCGGAGCATAAAAACGCGATAATGCCGCCAATATCATCCGGCTGGCCAACACGGCCCAAGGCGGTAATGCTCGACATGTATTTATCCAGCCCCGGATGCGAATCAAAGGCAGCTTTTGTAAAATCGGTTTCAATAATGCCGGGAGCAACCATGTTAGCCGCAATGCCACGGCTTCCTAACTCTTTTGCCAGGTATTTGGTAAACACCTCGATAGCGCCTTTCATTGACGCGTAGGCCGCATAACCGGGCGTTGCAAAACGGGTAAGCCCGGTAGAGATATTGATGATGCGGCCACCATCGGCTATCAGCGGCAGGCTTTTTTGGGTTAAAAAGTAAACGCCTTTAAAGTGAACATTGAACAGGTTGTCGAAATCTTCTTCGGTAGTTTGCGCGAAAGGCGCGGCGGCATCAATCCCGGCGTTGTTGATCAAGAAATCGAAGGTATCGCGGCCCCATTTTTCCTTTAAGGTAGCGCTCAGCTGCTCCACAAAACCATCAAATGATTTGCTGATGCCGGTATCCAACTGCAAGGCTGCCGCTTTTTGGCCCATGCCTTCAATTTCGGCCACAACCAAATCTGCTTCTTCTTTTTTGCTGCGGTAAGTGATGATTACATCATTACCGGCTTTGGCCAGGTGCATAGCCGCGTTTTTGCCCAGTCCGCGGCTGCTGCCGGTTACCAGGGCTATCTTGTTTTTTGTTCCCATTTTCATTTTGTACTTATGGGTACAAAATTGCAGCTAATAAGTTGATGAATTATGGTGATAGATTAAGATAAAATGGTGATAGTTTAAGTATTTGGTTTCCACCGTCATTGCGAGTATGCACCAGATTTGTCTGGTGCATACTCGCAATGACGCTTTTATATATTTAATGATTCAACAAACAACTCTTCCCGGTATTGCCTGGGCGTAACCCCCTCAAAGCGCTTAAAAAACTTGGTGAAATTGGATGGATCGAAGGTTAGCCTTGTGGCAACCTGGTTAATGGATAAGCGCTGATCGGCGAGCATGTTTTTGGCTATCGTCATTATCTTTTCCTCAAAAAACCAGCAGGGAGATTTGCCGGTTGCCAGCTTAATGGTATTGCTCAGGTGAATGGGATGAATATGCAACTGATCGGCAAAATCGCGGATCTCCAGCATGTCCATTACGCGGTTATTCATCAGGTCGTCCAGGTGTTTATCAACTGCTTTCAGGTAATCAACCGTAATCTCGTGCTGGCGGGCTAATATTTTCTTAGGAATTGGAGCTGGCATATTTCTTTGTTAATATTGTATATCACAATTATTGAGCAAGTAAAAATGGAAAATCAAAATGATTTAAAAGTCAGCAAATTATACTTTTCTGTAGTGCTTTTGCTGATGTTGATATTTCCCGTAATTTCTATCGTGATAGATAGCGGCAATCAACACATTATATTAATAGCATTAATAGGCAAATGGTTTGTTTTTTGGGCGATAGGGCTGCGATTATTTACAGCAGGCCTGCGCCAGGCGATCAAACCGGCCTTTACCGCGAAGGATATTTTCCATATTGATAGCGTCGAAAGCCACCTTATCGTTCGCGAACTGGGTTTTGCCAATATCTGCATCGGATTGGCGGGTATCTTCTCAATCTTCATCCCCGCATGGCGAACCGCCGCCGCTTTTACGGGCGGTTTGTATTTAGGTATAGCCGGGTTTATGCATGTGATCAAAAAACCGGCAACTCCGAATGAATGGGTAGCGATGATTTCCGACCTGTGTATTTTTATCGTTTTGGCTATATACGTTGCGATTAGTTTTAGCGGTAATGCAGCTTTTGATATCTCTTTCCGACTATCCCAATAAGTCCACCTTAAATACCGGCGCTGCCCTTTTTTTCGATGCCTGTTCATAGGCATAGGCCAGGGTAATAATATCCGCTTCCTTATACGCCGAACTAACAAACGACAGACCCATCGGCAGTAAATGCGATGCGCCCATGGGCACCGTGATATGCGGATAGCCAGCCATTGCTGCCGGAGTTGAAAAGCCGAAGCCATTGTCATAATCGCCGTTCACCAGGTCGATAGTACAGGCAAAGCCGTTGGTAGGGGCGATGATAGCATCCAGTTTATTGTCTTTTAAAATGGTATCGATGGCTTTGCGGGTGATGCCGGTGGTTTTGGCTACCGCATCCAAATACTCCTTACTGTTCAAATCGCCTTTGGCCTGTGCCTGGTCCATTATCTCCTGTTGGAAAAAGGGCATGCATTTGGCCGCGTTGGCTTTATTAAAGGCCATCACATCCGCCAGCGACTTCATTTTGGAATTAGCAGTGCTTAAATATTTGTTCAGGCCATCCTTAAATTCATAAAGCAACACCGTAAATTCCGATGTGCCGATTGGTTTAAGCTCTTTTTGCAGTTCTACTTCCACAATGGTAGCCCCTTTGCTTTTCAATACGGCCATGGCATCCTGCAACAATATTTCCATATCGGGGTTATTGCCGCTTAGCGATGTTTTTTCAATGCCCAGCCGTTTGCCCTGCAAGCCGTTGGCATCTAAAAATTTGGTGTAATCCGGCGCTATATTGCCTTTGCTGGGTAGGGTATAACTGTCATCGGGGTCAACACCGGCCAATACACCCAGCAAAATGGCCGCGTCCTTAACGGTGCGCGCCATTGGCCCGGCGGTATCCTGTGTTTTGGAGATGGGGACGATACCCGACCTGCTCAATAGCCCCACCGTTGGCTTAATGCCGACTATACCATTTACTGACGACGGCGAAACAACCGAGCCGTCCGTTTCAGTACCAATAGCTATGGCGCATAAATTTGCCGCCACACCTGATCCTGATCCCGCGCTTGAACCACTGGGATTTCGGTCTAATATATAAGGGCATTTGGTTTGGCCGCCCTTGCTGCTCCAGGCGCTGCAGGCACGTGTTGAGCGGAAATTGGCCCATTCGCTTAAATTGGCTTTGCCCAGTATCACCGCGCCGGCTTCCCTTAGTTTATTAATAATAAAGGCATCCTTAGCGGCATAATTATCGGCCAGCGCCAATGAGCCCGCTGTTGTGGCTACGTGGTCTTTGGTATTAATGTTATCTTTTATCAGCACAGGTATGCCATGCAGCGGCCCGCGAATTTTGCCTTCGTCGCGTTCACTATCCAGGTCATTAGCCATATCCAGCGCGTTTGGGTTCAATTCAATAACCGCGTTCAGTTTGGGGCCATTCTTGTCAATGTCATTAATGCGGGTCAAATACAGTTGCGTTAAGGCATGCGACGTGTATTCCTTATTCTGCATTTTTTGCTGCAGCAGGTCAATCGTGGCCTCATTTAAAACAAAATCATCCGGTTTACTGCCAGTTGCCGTACTATCGGGTCTGGTGGTTTCCGACGCGGGCATTTTGCAGGCACCCAAACTAACTGCCGATAAGGTTAGCCCGGCTAATGAACTGGTTTTAATGAATTTTCTGCGTTGCATAAATTGAGGTTGATAAACCATTAAAAGTAATGGATTTTTCGCGCACTCAATCCTGTCGCCATAAAAATCTTTAAAGTTTTTGAAAATATCAAAAAGTATTTAGACATTTGTCTAAATATATAAATTATAAATTGAACGCTCTTTTTAAAGCCCTTAATGATGCCACCAGGCGCGAGATACTGGAATTGCTAAAGGAAAAGGACCTGACGGCCGGCGAAATATCCGATCAGTTCAGTATTTCCAAACCGAGCATATCGCATCACCTCGACCTGTTGCGACAGGCGGGACTGGTGGTATCGGTAAAAGAGGGGCAATTTGTATACTATTCATTAAACACCACGGTAATGGATGAAATGCTAAAGTGGCTGATGCAATTTAAAAAGTAAAAAATAGAAGATATGAAGAAGTTTTCCTTGTTAGATTTCGCGGCATTGCTTATCGGGCTGCTGCCTTATGGTTATTTATTTTCGGTATATAGCTCGTTGCCCGCCATAGTTCCCCTGCATTTCGACGCGAATGGCCAGCCTAATGGTTTCGGGCCAAAAAAAGAGTTATTTTTAATCGCATCTATACTGGTTTGGGTATCCATATTATTATACCTGCTCATGAAGTACCTGCCATCTATCGACCCCAAAAAACAAGTACAGTACGGCGAAAAAACCTTTCAGACACTGGGTTTTGGCCTGGTTGTATTTATGGCGGCCTTAAATATTTGTATCACGTTTGCTACCGTAAATCATTCCTTCCAGATAGATAAGATCATATTACCCATAATAGGTTTGCTGTTTGTGTTTATAGGTAATATGATGTACAGCATTAAACCAAACTATTTTGCGGGCATACGCACCCCCTGGACGCTGGAAAACGAAGCCAACTGGCGGGCAACGCATCGCCTGGCCGGCAAGTTATGGGTAATGGGCGGCCTGGCGGTAACCATCGCCATGCTGCTGCTGCCTTCGCCAACCCGTACCTATGTTTTTATAACCTGTGTTGTAGTAATGGCTTTTATCCCGATGATATATTCGTACATCTATTTTAAAAAGCACCAGCTTAAATAAATTTATATGGTGGTAATTTCTTAATTTTCGTGGCGTTAACAGTTAAGCAATATTACTACATCATATCATGTTTAAATTATACAAGCCCGCGTTAGTATGCGCGTTCATTTTATTTTCCATATCGTCCTTCGCACAGGATACCATCAGGCAACAAATTCAGGCCTTGGCCAAACCAGCTAAAGGCGTGGTAGGCGTTTCTGTTTTGAACCTGGAGGACCGCGATACCCTAAACTATAACGGCAACACGCGCATGGTGATGCACAGCGTAATGAAGCTACCCATTGCTTTGGCCGTACTGCATTTGGTTGATTCTGGCGTGCTGAGCCTGGATAAAACCTTACACATCAATAAAAAGGATTTTACCAAATTATACAGCCCCCTGCACGATAAATATCCCGAAGGAAATATTGATGTATCTGTACGCGATCTGCTCGGCTATATGATATCGCAAAGCGATAACCAGGCTTGCGATATGCTGTTGGATATGTTAGGCGGCCCCGACCAGGTGAATTACTATTTACATGCCGCCAAATTGCGGGGGATAAATGTAGAGTCATCAGAAGAAGATATGGCCAAAACCTGGGAAGTGCAATATACCAACTGGTGCAAGCCGCGATACATGATAAGGTTGTTAGATACGCTTTATACAGGCAAATTGCTGTTACCACCCAGCAGGGATTTTTTGAATAAATTAATGACCGAAACCACCACCGGCCCCAATCGGATAAAGGGATTGCTGCCCGCCGGTACTATTGTGGCGCATAAAACAGGTACATCGCCTACCAATGCTGATGGTTTAAGCCCGGCTACCAATGATGTAGGCGTCATCACCTTACCCAATGGCAAGCACCTGGCTATAGCTATTTTTGTATGCAATTCCACCGCCGATGAAACCACCCGCGAACTGGTGATAGCCAATATAGCCAAGGCGGTGTATGACCATGAAATCAGAGTCAAGAAGTAAGGGGGTGAGAGTAAGGAGGTAAGAGTTAGGAATCAGGAGGCTGCAATTATCTACGCCGGGGCTTGATTCCTGACTCTCAAATAACCGCTGTTTCGATATCGGCATCCTTAAAGCCACCAAATACCGCGAAGCTCATGTTTTTATAAATACAATCCACCTCCGTAAAACCGGCCTTTTCCAGCATTTGAAGTTGCAGTTCAAGCGGTGCCAGCTTATCCAGTTTGGTGCGTTCAAAGGCCTGTATCAGCGCTTCATGGTCGAGGCCCGAATGGGTAACCGTTTCGCGCCATTCGTATTTATACAAACTTTCAAACAGCATGGTGCGGCCGGTAACCTGGTCGGCATTTATAAACAGGCCGCCTTCGTTTAAAGCGTTATAAATATTGGTGTAGAGTTTTTGTTTATCGGCATCGGTAAGGTGATGGATGGCCAGGCCTGAAATAATAATATCATATTTTCCGGGGATGCTATCGGTAGAAAGATCCATCTCCATAAAATCAAAGTTATCCAGGCCATCAAATCGTGTTTGGGCCACGGATAGCATTGCCCACGATATATCGGTAAGTGTAAATTGTAAATGCGGATTCTGGCTGTAAACATATTGCGATAATAAGCCTGTTCCGGCGCCAACATCAAGCAATGTTTTTGCGTTGGCAACACTTTTTATAAGCGGCAGAGCGGCTTTATAAAAATCATCGAGGCGAGGGATAAGGTATTTCCTTTGCGAATCATACTTTTTGGATACATTGCCAAATTGTTCTTTTACATCATCCATTACCATCATGAGCTTTGATTGTTATTTAGGTTGAAAAAATATTTACAGCTATCAACATTATAAAAAACAGGAACGATGTTTTGTTTTAGTGTTGGGGCTGTTTTTTTGAATATTTTTTCTACTTCAATATTTCATCGGCCAGTTTTTTGGTGCCATCAACTTTGTTGGTATAGCTTAGGCCCAATAGCTGGTTTATCATGGGGAAAATATCCACATTCTCAAAGCCGGGGATAGTTAGGTGCTGCTTAAATGCAGGCCCCCAGGCATAAAAGGTGGCGCGCATTTCTTTAACCTCGGTAGCATCGTAGCCATGCCATCCGGGGTCGGGCTTGCGGTCGCTCATTTTGAAAAATTTGGGCCATTGGGGTATAAGTAAAATATCGCCAATACGGTTGTGCCAGTCATCACTCGCGCCATAATGCAGCTTTGCCGGAACATTGGTTTTAAGGTAAACCGAATAATCTGGTGTTACACTCTTTAATAGTTCCTGGTAAGTGCTTTGAATATATTTCGGGTCTTTGGCATAAAGCTCAACCAATAAACCATCGCCCGATATGATAAACTTGGAGGTATCCACAGCTACTGGCAAAGGAATTGGGTGAGCGGTATCGGTTTTGGTCATCCCGTGATCTGATACGAAAACATAATTTACATCAATCCCGGTAGTTTTAACCGCTTTGGTCAACTCATACACTGCCGAATCGATGAGATGCACAGCGTTAGCCACTTCGGGCGAATTGGGGCCGTGTTTATGCCCCTCGTGATCCACCTGCGGAAAATAGAAGGTAATGAGGTGCGGGCGCTTGTCGGCAGGCAGATTCAGCCAGTTAACCACCGTTTGTATACGCTTATGAATGCCAATTTTTTCGTTGTATTTGTAATAATAAGTAGGGCGGACGTTTTGCACTGCGGATTCCGACCCAACCCAATAAAAGCTTGCCGACAACATGTTCTGCTGCTCGGCCAGCACCCAAAGCGGGATGCCGCCCTTGTACCATAGCTGGTCGGTGCCGTTTTTATTTTTATAGTAAAAGAATTGCTTGGTATCGGCATCGTAAAAAGCATTGTTCACCAAGCCCTCGTGCGATGGGTATAAGCCTGTTACGATGCTGTAATGATTAGGAAAGGTAACCGATGGGTACGAGGGATACATAAAATCGGCCTTAACGCCCGAATCGCTTAGCGCCTGTAAATGCGAGGCGTTGTATAGCCGGGTATAATCATAGCGGTAGCCATCGGCTGAAATTAATATTACATAGGGCTTTTTTTCCTGTTCGGGGCTGTTTTCACGGCCGGGGATGATCTTTTGTACCGTATCAACCTGGCAAAAGGCGGTGCCTGAAAATAAGAGGCAAAACAGGGCAGCTATATAATATTTCATAGTGATGGAGTGATATTCAAATTTAGGCAAATAAGCGCATTGCTTATTACCCCAGCATTAAGTTTGTTGATTTTTAACATAGTATAATCAATTTTTTACATAGTAGTCATGGTGTTAAAAAAGTATAATACCTTGTTAAATACAAAAGCTATGAAAAAAATAATCGTCGTAATTTTATTGATTGTGGGTGCAGGTCAACTCCTTTTTGCCCAAAGCCCGGTACAGGAAAATGGCGCTTTAAGCGTATCTGGAGGCCAGATAGTTAACGAGCACGGCGTTCCGCCGCAATTGCGGGGTGTTAGCTTTTCGTGGAGTATATGGCAGGGCCGCAAGTATTATAACCCGGCGGTGGTTGATTGGCTGGCGAGCGATTTTAAGGTATCGCTCATACGCGCGGCAATGGCCGTTCAGCCCGACCACGGCTATTTGCAGGAACCTGACTCGCAGCAACAGCTTATTGTTAACGTAGTTGATGAGGCCATTAAAGATGGCATTTATGTGCTGGTAGACTGGCACGACCATAACAGTTACCTGCATGTGGAGCAATCGAAAGCATTTTTTAGCTATATGGCTCAAAAATACGCGGGTGTGCCTAATGTGATCTACGAGATATGGAACGAACCCGAACGCGTAGGCTGGGACACCGTGAAAAATTACGCGGTGCAGATCATCACCGAGATACGTAAGTACGACCCTAATAACCTGATAGTAGTAGGCAGCCCCCATTGGGATCAGGATGTGGATATAGCCGCCACCAACCCGATAACCGTGTTTAAAAATATAGCTTATTCCTTCCATTTTTACGCGAGCGACCCTAACCACCAGGATGCTTTACGCGCCAAAGGCGATGCAGCCATTAAACTTGGGCTGCCATTGATCGTTACTGAATGGGGAGTTGGCGAAGCAAGCGGAAATGGCCAATTCAACCATAAAAAAACTAAGAAATGGCTGCGCTGGGTTGCTGACAGGAAACTGAGCTGGGCCAACTGGAACATTACCGATAAACAGGAAACCACCGCCTTTTTAGAACCTGGCGCGCCGGATAACGGCGGCTGGACGGAAGATCAGCTAACTCCTGCCGGTGCGTTTATACGGGATGAAATTAGGAAGCTGAATAAATAGGAGGAAACCAGGATTTGGGGGATTTGTTTGATTTGCAGGATGAATTGCCAGCATCGAAAGATTTACGAAGTTTTGGAAACTTCGTAAATCATCGGTATGTTTTTGATTTTTATTTTAGAGTTTTGGCAATAGCGGCCTTTGCAAGCGGCTCCATTACTTTGTAGCCTGCCAGGTTTGGGTGTACCAGGCCATCCTGCGCCAGCTCCACTTTAAGGCCATGTTTATCGTTCACCAGGGCGCTCCAGTAGTCGATATAGGTGATATGGTTTTGGGCGGCGTATGCCTTAATCATGGCGTTTAACGCTACTATCTTTTCAGCAGGCTCCAAACCCGGGTGCCACGAAAACTCGGTAGCAGGCAAAACAGATGCTAATATGGGTTTTATACCGCTTGCCTTAGCCAGTTCGGCCATGGAAACGATGTTGCCGAATATATTTTCGAGCGAAATATACCCCCGGTTTTGGGCTATATCATTTGTTCCGGCTTCAATAACAACTGCTTCTGGTTTTAAATTGATAACATCCTCCCTGAAACGCAGTAGCATTTGCGATGAAACCTGCCCGCCAATACCACGGCTGATGTAATCATTAGCCTTAAAAAAGTCAGGGTCCGCGTTATTCCAGTTTTCAGTGATGGAATTACCCATAAACACCACCCTTTTTTCGCCGGGAGCAGGAGGTGACACCTTGGCATTGGCATCCTGGTATTTTGTGAGCCAGGCCCAATCGGTATGCAGCAAGCCTTCAAAGTATTTTTGAAAATTGGCAAAGTTCTCGGCGTCTTTTTGCGCCTTTGTTTTTTCGGGACTGAGCGGCGTTAAAAATCCCTGTACATTCAGCCAGTCGCTTAGGCGGTCGCTCCAGGTATCGCTTGGCAATCCCTGTGTTTTCATGCCGAAACCATGCCCACCTTTTGAGTAGATATGCAGCTCGGCAGAGTGGCCCGAATTGATCCAGGTATTATAAAGCGAAACACTATACATCGAAGATTTATCATCGGCAGCGGCAGCCAGAAACATAGGCGGCCCATCCGTTGGCACATTTTTCTGCATCTCCTCGGGGAAATAAGCGTAAACCGGCACCACAAAATCGGGGCGGTTTTCGGGCGTATAATTATAGGCTGTTGTAGCGGCAATAGTTCCACCGGCTGAAAACCCGATGATGCCAATATGCGATGGCAGTATGCCATATTCCGCCGCGTGAGCGCGTACATAGGCAATGGCTGCCCTGCCATCAGCGTTTGCCAGGGGTGCTACAGGTGCCTGGTATTCCAGCAGTTTGCCGCTGGCCATTTTGGTAAGCATTTCTTTGTAGGGGTCGGTGCCCAGGGTATGCATCAGCCTGTATTTTAGTAAAAAGGCGGTTATTCCCTTTTTCTGAAACCAGCGGGCAACAGCATAGCCTTCCTGTTCTATAGATAGGGTTTGCAAACCGCCGCCGGGGCAAATGATTACCGCGGTACCTGTAGCGGAAAGCGCGCTATCGGCAGGGTAAACCGTTAGGGTAGGGTTTACCACGTTAAACACAACATTGCCGTGGTACATGTTGTCGGCGTTTTCCTGTTGCTGCCAGTTCCAGCTTTCGGAGCCGGGAGCGGGGCCATTATAAAGCGGGATTACCTTTTGCTGTGCTTTTACTGTCAAATTTAACAGCAACAGCAAAAAAATAGCTGATGTTTTATTCATTATTTATACATTTAGGTTAATAGCCCGTTGTACAGGCTGTTGAATGATCTCTGTTGCAAAAATATATTATAAATTCAATAGTGCTAAAACAATTTTGTTGAAAATACAAATTAAACCTTTTGCATTATTTATAGTTTAAAATAATGGTTCTGCCGCAATAATTAGCAGCATTTTCACATTGCATCACCGGAATTATTTATTTCCCCTAACTATTGCAAAATGGCGTCGACATCTACAAACACACTTACTAAAATATCGGGCTTTATAGTTTTAATACTCGTATTAGCTGCCTGCAACCGGCACAAGGGTTTTTATAAAAGTGATTGTGATGATAACAGAACTTTTAAGCGTATAGCTTATACCCACCTGATAGATAGCCTGCGGTTTTATGATAAGCAATATGTGGAGGTTACCGGCAAATACCAGCAGGGTAAGGACGAATCGGCCTTATTTAATGATAGCATGTTTGTTGATCACTCCAATGCCAAAGCGCTTTGGGTGGAGTTTAGCCCCGATTGCCCTTTATATTTAACCGGCACCCGTGTAGGTTTTTTTGATTACGACTACAATAACGGTAAATTAACGCCCGTAAATAATAAAACAATTACCCTGCACGGCGTGATCAATTGTGCCTATAAAGGGCATTTGGGCGCTTATAGCGGTGCGATTGAGCATATAAGCTATGTTAAATTGTAGCACGTAAGCCTTACAGGTTGTTATTTTCAACAGAACTTCTTAAACTGTGATGGCCGGATGTGCCACCCCATCATTAAACATTCTATCTATCAAGCGGTTGTTTACTGTTCAGCTATGTAATTTTAAGCCGTCATAAGCCAGTTCAATCCCGGCAGGCAATTGTTCAGATACCGTTTTATGCAGCCCCAAACGGTGGCTGATATGGGTTAAATAGGTTTTTTCGGCACCTATCTCACGGGCAAAGGCTATGGCTTCATCCAGCGTAAAATGAGAGATGTGATTTTGTGTTTGCAGCGCGTTTATCACCAGTATTTTTGTGCCTTTTATCTTTTCTTTTTCAGTTTCCGATACGGTTTTGGCATCGGTAATATAAGTGAAATCATTAATGCGGAAACCGAGCACCGGCAATTTATAGTGCATTACCTCAATGGGGATAAAATGGATCGGCCCAACATCAAAAGGTTCCAGATCAATGGTGTGCATGTTCACCTGCGGGATGCCGGGATATTTAAATTCCTCGAAAATATAGGAAAACTCCTTTTTTAAAGCGGCTTGCACGCGGGTGGTTGCGTAAACATCAATGGCGGCCTGCTGCTTGTAGTTAAAGGCGCGTATATCGTCCATACCGGCAACATGGTCCTTATGCTCATGGGTAAATACGATGGCATCCAGGTGCATCACCTTTTCGCGCAGCATCTGGTAACGGAAATCGGGCCCTGAATCGATCACCACCACCTTGCCTTCACTTTCGATCATGATGGAAGTACGCAGCCGCTTATCATGGCGGTCGGGCGATAGGCACACCTCACAATCGCAGGCGATCACAGGCACACCCTGCGAGGTTCCGGTTCCTAAAAATGTAATGGTCACAGCTGCAGGTTGGTTTGTTTAAGCTGCAGTAAAAATGCAAGCTGTTTTTCGTCCAGTAATTTATGATCTATCTCCAGTTCGCGTGCCAGTTCGGTAACAGCCAGTATTTTGCTTTCCAGGTTCGAGAACTTGTTAACTACTATCACCCTGCTGTTTTGAAGCAGGCAGGCGGCGGTTTTAAAATTACCTTTCTCGTACCGCACCTTGTAGCCCGCCGTTTTTAACAGCAGCTCCAGTTTTTCGAGCGTGTGGTTGGTGATGGATAACATGGTTTTTCAAATTTACGATTTTAGATGTACGATTTACGATTGAGTTGATTTTTAACCACAGAGAACACGAAGGAAAAACACAGAGGAAAACAGAGAACTTTTTTTACAGAG
>Ga0302309_10001904_pt1 | contig 18154 bp, 15 predicted proteins | sample III_Palsa_N1_1_FD_200453 | JGI IMG/M metagenome (GOLD analysis project Ga0302309, IMG submission 200453) | Peat permafrost microbial communities from Stordalen Mire near Abisko, Sweden - III_Palsa_N1_1 | ecosystem: Environmental > Terrestrial > Soil > Palsa > Peat permafrost | place: Sweden... | reverse complement strand
CCGCCAGGCATCACTCATTTTATGCATTTGTTTTCCGGTAACGTCCCTCTCCTTGTTCATATTCACTGAAACAGTCAGGAGTGCTTTTTGAATAGCCGCCAAGGCCTGTTTTGGATCGTCATACGTATCCTTAATGACATATGTATCCGAAGCGGCCGCGAGTAAAGGCGCCGGCAGTCCGCTACTGCGGTTCCCGACAGGCTGATAAACGGAAAATAAGGTGATGCACAAAACGACAGCAGCGGCGGCATACCATTTTATTGCGGGAGCCAGGCTTCTTATGATCGCGGGCCGATGGCCAGGATCATCCGGGCTGCCCGTGGTGGCTGCTGCCTGGTCAGTTGCAAGGATACTCCTGAGTATCCTACTTTCCAGGTCTTTGCCCGGCCTTACTTTTGACTCCTCCTCAAAATATCCAAACACATTCCGATAAGGCTCCAGCCGGATATCAATGGAAGGCTGCCGGAAGTAGTCTGCCAATACCTGTTCTTCGTCAAGCGTAGTTTCCGCCTGCCAGTATTTTTCTAAAAGGGCTGCTATTGTTACGTATTCCATGACGGCTCTTCCTTATTGATTAATTTCTTTATCGCATTTCTTCCCCTGAACAAATTCACTTTTACCTGTTCCAGGCTCATTTCCAATATCCCGGCGATTTCATTATAACTGAAGCCCTCCATTTCACGCAGGTGGATCACCCATTGCTGGGGCGCCGGAAGCGTATTCATACACCTCCTAATCCTATTGAGCATTTCTCTATCCATCATTTTTTCCTCCGGGTCTTTCTCAGAACTGCTGATGTTCAATGCATTATCTTCTGACATGGGTGCCATACGCCTATTCCGCAGGCGGTCCAGGCAAATGTGGCGGGTGATCGTCATGCAATAACCCTCCATATTTTGCCATTTCTCCCATTCTTCCCGTTTAGACCATATTTTAACCATGGCGTCCTGTACCACATCTTCTGCCTCCTCCACATTGCGGAGCAGACGAAAGGCAAACCTGAACAGTTTGTCCTTCATGGGCAAGATTCCTTGTTTAAAGACTTCTAAAGACATCCATTAAAATGACGGAAAAAGAAATGAAATGTTACACCAATTGGAAAATAATTGGAAGTGCAGGTGTAATTGAATGTACAAGAAGGGCTTTAACGAACCGGATTCATGGGGCGAAGGGGATTGGGCATAGGATCAAAGAATCCCTTTAAGCCTCCTTCAAGGCTATTAGGCATATGCTCAAGTATTAACACATTGGGAACCACCCTCTCCGCAGATTGATGTTTCAAAGCGTATTAAGGGCTCGTAAAACACTGGTTTTGCGGGCCCTTTTTAAATTTTCCACTACAATTTGATCTAAAGGAATTCAAAAAAAAGGTGCACAATTCGGTGCACCGGGATTTGTCTCAATTTTGGTGCACCGAATGTAACGGAAAGCCAATCAGATAAAGGATTCCAGCAGATCAAACCTTTTGGTGACGGATACAACAACATTCGTAAACGCACAAAAGCAGTGGAAAAATGGAACATCACATTAGTATCCTCTTTTACGCCAGAAAATCCAAAAAGACCAGCCAGGGGTTAATCCCCATTTACATCCGTCTTACCGTCAACGGGCAGCGATTGGAGCACAGCATCCAACGTTACGTCCAAGCCGCCCAATGGTCGCCAGCCGCAGGCCGGATGAAAGGGAACAACGACCAGGTCAGGCAGGTCAATCTCTACTTAGACACCCTCACCACCAAAGTACTCCGGTTGGAACGGGAAATCGTCATGGACGGTCAAATCCTCACTTTCGATAATTTCCGGGAAAAGTGGATAGGAGTCACCGAAGCGCCCCGAATGCTGATTGAAGTCTTTCAGCAGCATAATGACCAAATGGCCTCCCTGGTCAAAGCCGGTAAAGATTATTGCGCCGCCACCCTTATCCGGTACAACACCTCCAGGGACCATACCAAGGCCTTTTTGCAATGGAAATACAATCTTGACGATATCGACATTAAGCGATTGAACTACGAATTTGTTTCTGATTTCGAATTTTGGCTGAAAACCGAACGGCATTGCGGTCACAACACCACAATGAAATATATCAGCAATTTGAAGAAAATCGTAAATAACTGCCTTCGCAAGGGTTGGCTGCTCAAAGACCCATTCCTCGGTTTTAAGATGACAAGGGAGGAAGTGGAAAAGGAAGCGCTGACCGAACAGGATTTAAAAAAGATTGATTTGAAGAGTTTCCCGGTAGACCGGTTGAATTTTGTAAAAGACATATTCCTGTTCAGTTGCTTTACGGGGCTGGCCTACGCCGATGTTAAAAAACTTAAACGAAACGAGATTGAACCGGGCATTGACGGAAGTTATTGGATTCTTACCAGCAGGCAGAAAACGAATACCAAATCCCGGATTCCCCTTTTGCCCCCGGCGCTATCCATTATTGAGAAATATAAAGATTACCCTCCCTGTTGTAACTCCGGCTATGTCCTGCCCGTTATGAGCAATCAGCGGATGAATTCTTACTTGAAGGAAATTGCCGATTTATGCGGAATCCGGAAAAATTTGACTTTCCATATCGCCCGCCACACTTTTGCCACGACGGTCACTTTAAGCAATGGGGTGCCTATTGAATCGGTCAGTAAGATGTTGGGGCATCGGAATCTGAAAACGACACAGCACTACGCAAAGGTGCTGGATAGGAAAGTGGGTGACGATATGGAGGTTTTACGAAAAAAGTTGAGTTAGCTCACTGACCGGATACCATTTCGGCACTTAGCTTCCTAAATAGATTTGAGATACGGCTTTACCTTTTTGCAATAGCTGATAAAGTCGGGTAGGTCTTTAACTGCATAGGCCCTGGAAAATCCGCAATTTTCCAGGGCTATCCGGAGATAGTTCACGAAGGTGGTTTCATGCTCTTCATTAAGAAACCGGCTATCTACTTGGGGCTCTGTCGTAAGCTCAACACTATAGGCCGGTCCGCCACTGATATTGTCCTTGTGATAGTAGTCCGCCGATACGGGAAGTCCTATAGTTTCATCATCCTGCTCGATCTGCTTTGCCTCAGCCAGAAGGTCAGCTACGGAAAAGATCTGAATGGGATCTGCACCTCCCCAGGGAATCGTGTCATTGGAATCGTAGTCCCACGCAAAATTACAGGAACCAACCACTTTATAAAAGACCTTCAGCGACAACGGGACATTTCCAAACTTCCTAACTGTTCTTTCCAATCGATGAATACGGAGTTGGGCTCCCCACCGAGGCTTGAGAAGGGGAAATTCGAAATCATACCGGGGATTTTTTTTAAAGCAATATTTTTCGCTAACCAAGGCGGATTGGATCACATCCAGGTTATATGCGACCCTGGTCATGGTCTCGTTTAAGACAGCTTTGATCTCCCGGAAGCGACTCCTCTCAAAAGCATCCTGCCCCATGCGCTCGATTTCCTCATAGACCTCAATGGTATCACCGTGGAGATATCTTTCTAACAAGTTCATCGTTATACCTATAATATATAATGTATGGCCGGTAAGATACTGCTTATTAAGAAACCTAAAAAAAAGCTAAATCGCAAATGAATCGATCCGACTCAGGTCCCCACTCTGAAAGGCGGCCACCTTTTCGTTTTAAATTGGCATAAAAAGTATGGGAAGGCTATTATATTTAACAGAAGACCAGCAAAAGCCGTCCGGGGCTCAATTGGTAACACTCGCTGATCTTGAAAAATTCCGGGTCACCTTGATGATAGATATTAAAATGATGCTGGAAGGTCATTTAGACAAGCCTGTTAAACGGTGGCTCAAATCCTATGAGGTAAAAAAATTGCTCAATATTTCGGGAGGAACCCTTCAGACCCTTCGCAATAATGGGAAACTACCCTACACCAGGATTGGCGGGCTAATTTATTATGATGCGTCCGAGATAGAACAAATTCTCGCTAAGTCAAAAAGGGCTTCTTAAGATGACGTTCCCCGGGAGAGCGCCCAAAGGGCATCCCCCGATGGAGGTTCTAAGTTGCTTCTCTTGAAAAAGACGGTTTTGAGGGCGCTCTGTTTGCGCCCAGCAAGATGTATAGTTGTAGACAAATTGCGATAGGGGACAGTTAAATTTTTACCAGAAATATTAAAAATTTGAGTAATGGGACGGAAGAAATTACCCGAAAACAAGGAGCTGAAACACCCGATTTACACCCGTGTTAACGCCGAAAAATACCAGGAGTTGAAGAATATCTTAAGCTACCCACCTCACTATGGAATGAGCGACCTCGTCAGGAAAATATTAGAGAATCGCCGAATTAAAATCTTTATAAGCGATCCTGCGCTTGACCCGGTCCTTGAAGAACTCGAAGCGATCCGGGAAAAGATCAAACAAACCGGCACAATAATCAATCAACATACCAAAGCCTTCAATTCTAACCCAGCTTTGCCTCCCAAGGAATTTTATGCAAAATTAGCATTCATCCAATATGCCTCTCTGAGTAAACAATTCGATCGTTTGTTAGAAATCGTAGGGGCGCTGGCAAATAGGTGGTTGGCGGAGAATTCCAAGGAAACAGTCAAATAGCCATTAAACTTAGGCTTAATTAGTAACCCACTATAGATTCGGGGCGCAGTGCGTCCCGAATTCGAATGATCCCCCAACAGCACCTATGCAGCCGCAGCCGAGCAGCAGAGGAACAAAACCCGGCTTTCGGTCCGGCTTTGGCGCTTCGCATGGGGTATATCATTGCCCAAGCGCTTTCCCTGGATCTGCTTCCCAAGGAGCATGGTCTTTAGTGCAATGCTCAAATTCAGAAAAGGCAATAATATACCCCATGCGAAGGTGTTTCTCCCCTCTTTCTGTTATCGATGGGCTAAGGTTTGACAAGAAAGAATTCAGCGCCACTTTCTCTCTTTAAATCGATTTTTTATCGATCCGCCGATATGTGTGATCTCTCTAACATCTATTAAATGAGCGGCTTCTACTAGTTTGGTCAAATGAAAGTATATATGAAGGGTATCGAAGTCTACGCAGGCTTCCGAAAAACTTGTTCCTTTCAAGCGCAAATTCCATCAACTCATGTAGCTGCTCTTTCCACTCATCGAGCGTTAGGTATTTGAAAAACTTTTTAAAAGCGAGGTACGGATCGATATACTCCTTGAGCGATAGCGATCGAGGAAAAAAATCCCATTCGACTAGATCACCGTGCCAGTTACAATAAAGATTAGGGTTAAATACGTCCTCCTTCCTGACTGAAATCGGGCTTTTCTTCTTTTCGATGTTTATTAAATAGGCAGCATTTATGGCAGATTCCAGCTTTTCAAAGAACCACAATAAATCGCCCGGAGAAGCTTTATTCCAAACTTTATCGGAAGATGCCACGTTTATCGAATCCTTTATGGTTTTTCGATAATAGGCAATGTCAGCGGCGGTGAAAAACTCCGCGATGGTCTGATAAGGATCGGAAATTACATTTTTATACCAAATGGAGGTGTTAATGTACTCATGTTCTTGTGGCATAAAATATTTTTTAAATTAGGATTGCGTAATGATGACTGGCCATGGCACGAAAAATCCGGGGAAAGTAGTAATGATCCTGCCGCCGCTATCAGTTAGGACGGTGAAGTAAGTAGTCGGTAGTTGGTTCCTGTCAAAGCCGATAATTTTATTGACGTTGACTGTCCGTTGCAGATCGAGGGAACCAGGGATCGGCGTTCCGGGTTCAGACGCTATATCCCTCAAATAGGATAGGATATCCGGTATGGGTATGGTGAATTTGCCACAATCAGGATGCCTTGGAATTTTATAATAATGCCTTTCCAGGATATGAGCCAGGGATGAAATGGTGATGTAATAAGTCTTACGGAATAACCGTTTCTTATTGTTCATAGGCAATTGCATGACGGCGCCACTTACCATTTCATTTAACCAATCCTGGGTATCATTGAGTAGGAAGACAAGTTTTAGCCACGCTTCTTCATTAAACGGCGGTTGGTTGGATATTTCGATTGGCTGCTCCATGTTTCTATATTTGAAAGTTTAAAAACATGAAGGCAAATTGCGCAATACGTATCTGATATTCAATTTGGTATGGACATATTTTAACGGTTGTGGCTCATGGTTTATCGGTATTTTATTCGGAATTTTGGCTATCTTACCAGGGAATAAAGATTTAAATTTGCACCATGATGACTACCGATATGCCCAAAAAGATACATGAAGGCCAAAACATCAAGCGGTTCCGGGAAATGCTTGGCATCAAACAGGAGGCTCTTGCCCACGAATTGGGGGATGATTGGACCCAATCAAAGGTTTCTCACCTTGAGGCTAAGGACACAATCGATCCGGCAATTCTTGACGAGGTAGCAAAAATTTTGAAAATACCGGTAGAGGCTATAAGAAATTTTGACGAAGATGCGGCTATCACCATTGTCGCCAATACCATCAACAATAACGATCATGCCACAGGCAATTCTTTATTTATGTATCAACCATCATTCAACCCGGTTGACAAAGTAGTGGAATTGTATGAGCGGCTGTTAAAAGAAAAGGACGTTGAAATTGAGACCCTGAAAAAGCAGGTGAGTGAAAAGAAAAGATAGTTGCGAAACCGTTGACTGTAGAATTTATGCTTGTGCTTCTTAATAATTTAAAATGAACCAAGATTTATTATTAAGGTTATTCCGATCAATTGAGGGAGATAAAAACGATGATGTCGTAAAAGTAGCCGGATTAATAATTGATGAGGAAAAAAAGAAAGGTCATTTGACCCTTGCTCAAAAATTGACTTCAATTCTTGAACGCAACATTCAAACAAGTCAGCAATTTAGAGGAGAGTTAAGGAAAATGCTTCCAATGGGAGTGAGTATCCCAACCGACAAACGGCATAATTTTCCGTTGGCGTCTTTTATTGAGAGAGATGAGTTGCGCCATGAGATGGTTTTACCTGCCGAAACCGAAGAGAAAATCAATCGAATTGAAAAGGAGTATGCTGCTAGAGAACGTTTAGCCCATTATGGATTAAAGCATAAGCAAAAAATTCTTTTATATGGGGGGCCGGGTTGTGGCAAAAGCATGAGCGCAGAAAGAATTGCTTGGAACTTAGGTCTTCCATTCCTGAAAGTCAAATTTGACGTAATTATTTCTTCCTATCTTGGCGAAACTGCTACAAATCTAGCCAAACTGTTTGACGGCATTAAAGACTTCCCTTGTGTATTATTATTTGACGAATTTGATATTATAGGAAAAACTAGGAGTGGTTCACAAGATGTCGGAGAAATGCACCGTATAGTAAATATGCTTTTAACGCTTTTGGAAGAATATAATTCACAAGGCCTGTTTATAGCAACTACAAATTTAGACAATATTTTAGATAAGGCCTTGTTCAGGCGATTTGATGATATAATAGAAATTCCCAAACCGACCAAAGAAGAAATTAAGCGGCTATTAATGCTTACACTTTCCTCTATTGAGATTTCTAAGGAAATTAGCTGGTCTCATCTCGTGGACAAAATGATAGGATTTAGTGCTGCCCTTATTGTAAAAATTGCTAATGACGCAGCAAAGTTTGCCGTAATTGCCAATGAAAAGGTGCTACATCAATATCACTTTGAAAAGTCGTTATCGGAAAACGCATTGTATCTCAAATAACAAACGATTAGCATGGCCGAATTCCCTCACTTGAAACTTCCGGTAAAAGTGGAAGGCTTTACAAAACCGTTTCCAGGCGGCGGCGGTGGAGGCGGAGAAGACGAAACTACGATTGCCAACAGAAATAATAGAACCCAGCACGGCCAATATCTATCTGGCACATCCCAAACTATTGTTTCGGAACATGCGAATGAAATTCAGCAAAAAAAAGCTGCTGGTATTGAGATAGCTAATGAAGTAGATATCCCCGTATTTCTACAGATTGATGCGAACGTCTTTAAGGTAGACTCACTAGTGAATTGGGGAATTGAGATCATTTCGGAAGAGGAATCTGGATTTATTATTGGAGCTTCAGTTGATAATTTGAAAAAATTCCAGGAAAATATTGACGAATTTATAAATGAAAAAGGCACATATAAGAATACAGCTGCAAAAATATGGAATCTAGCAACGGGCAATAGTTGGCGGTTAAACATGCTAAAAGGCGAGCTTAGTAAGATCTGGGGACAAATTGACGACCAAACCGTTTATACAGTTGAACTAGGCGTGTCATGCTCAGTAGTCAATAAGAAGGAGTACCCTGTAAAAAGTGATTTTGATTCCGAGGTAAAATTTAATGAAAAGCTACAGGAATATAAGACGTATGAAAGGGAGTTATGGGAATTGCGTGACAACAGGCAAAGAGAAAGAGAAGAGGAAATCGAAAAATACGTCTCCTTTTATCAAGGCGAGCTCTCTGATATTTGGGATAATGACGTTGACGCCATTTTTTTTAAAGTGTCCATTAATGGAAGAGGATTAAAAGATATAGTTCTTACGTATCAATACCTTTTTGAAGCACAATTTAGCCCGACATATATCCTTGACAACGAACTCGGAACTATACGTATTGAAGACGGAGTTACAATAAACCCTCCTTTAGATGGATCTGCAAGCGTCTGTGTAATTGATAGCGGTATCCAGGAAAATCATAGATTCATCTCGCCCGCCGTTGATTCGGCCAATTCTCGATCTTATGTAGAAGGCGATCCTTCAACGGCTGACCATGTAAAAAGAAGCGGGCATGGGACAAAAGTCGCAGGTGCTATTTTGTATCCCTATGTACTTCCTACAGAAGGCATTTATCAATTAGAAACCTTTATTCAGAACTCGCGTATTTTAGATAATAGAAATAAAATCAGCGACAAAAGGCTTTCTCCGTCGCTAATGAATCAAATTGTGGAAGATTATTCTCCGACTCGAATTTATAATCTATCGATAGCAGAGGATTGCAATTATTCCGGCATTCATATGTCGCCATTAGCTGCATCAATTGATAAGTTAACACATGAAAAGAATATTATTTTTATTATTTCGGCAGGGAATTTATATCTTGATAATAATGATCCTGCCAACTTAGGAATTAATGACCACTTGACGGCCGGAAATAATTATCCAAACTATCTTAATTATGATAGCAGCAAAATTGCTTGCCCTGGGATAAGTTCGTTCGCCATAACGGTCGGATCAGTAGGCAAAGAGAATTATGAAAATGATGATTATATTTCTGTTGGCGGCAAAGATGGCATAGCCCCATTCTCAAGAACCGGACTTGGAATGTGGTCTTCGATTAAGCCTGATGTCGTCGAATACGGAGGTGATCTAGTAAGAAATAAGACCGCTGGCGAAATAAAACCACTGGATGAGACTTCCGTTCATGTAATTAATTCCACACTTCATGGATCGAACGCTACAGGCAAAGATTTTGGAACCTCATTTAGTGCGCCCAAAGTAAGTTACATTGCTTCCAGATTGCAAACTGAGCATCCGGCTGAAACAGCTCAAATGTATCGAGCCTTAATAGTTCAAAGCGCTAGACTCCCGGCGCATTGCTTTGAAGACCCTACAATGGATCACATTCGATATTATGGCTATGGAATACCGGATATTAATAGAGCATTAAATAACTATCCAAAGCGCATTACATTTATACAGAATGGCCATCTTAGTGCAAAGAAAGCGGATATTTATAGTATTAATATTCCGCAAGAATTGAGAGGTGAAGCGGGTGATTTCGGCTTACTTGTTGAAGTGACTTTAGCTTTTACTGCAAAAACCAGGCAAACAAGGAAAGGGGCCCATTCATATCTAAGTACTTGGCTTGAATGGCATTCATCCAAATACAACGAGCGGTTTCAAAGTTTTAGGAATCGAACAATAGAGTATTTAGAACAAGATGGTGAATTCGAAGAGGCAGATGAGGATGGCGGGGCAATAAAATGGTGCTTACGCGAAAACCCAGCGTGGGCCAGAAATGGTATTAATCGAAATAATTCAACTGTTCAGAAAAGTTGGGCAATCATAAAACCACATCAATTCGCTGAGAATTTTAATATAGCCATAATAGGCCATGCTAGCTGGGATAAAAATCTTGAAAATGAAATCCCCTATGCCCTTTGCATTTCATTTGAGATGTTAGGTGCCGAAATACCAATTTACAATATAATGGCAGAGGCACAAATTCAAGCAATTGAACAAGAACAAGAGATAGAAGAAATATAATTTCAGTACGGACCGAAGCTCAACTTCTTCCTTTATTGTTGGTTAATTGCTCAGACACAACGCTGCTTTGATCACTGTTATTTTTAGCGAACCAGATTATAGTCAAATTATAGCTGTTATTTCTTAATTCATCTCATAGTTGTCCACCAACTCCTTTGAATTTGTCGACAAAAGCACTAATTCTCTGGAATACACGCTGTTTTTTAGTCAAATACTGAGGGTTTAAAGGACTCATTTTAGGTATAAGGGCGTTAAGCTCTGTTCCATTTTCACTGGCATATTCGCGCTTCAAAGAAGCAGCTATATATCGCCTTGCTTCTGCCTCATTTAAATTCTCATCTGCAATTAATTCCGAAGCCTCTATTTTCTGTTTTCCTTGTGCATATGCGAAGAATGAATCTATAATACTTGCTTTGTCTTGTATGTTATCAAGGTCAGTTTCATTAATAAAATCAACTACTAAACTCTCTTTTGATCTATTGCCAATACTTGCACGAATAACGCGACGGACTTCTTCTACCAATGCAACTTTATCTTTTGTCTTTTTATTATGCTCAAATATCAATTCGAGAATATAATCAAGGTTTATTTCTTGGGATTTAAGTAGGTCTATTTCAAAGACTACATCATCCCAATCGATCTTTGATTCTGCCGATTCTTTACTACTTTTCTCACGTCTTAGCCAATCACGAATATCATTATAAGTGGATCGATAATCTTGAACAGTTCGTTCGGTAAGCGACTCTACCTTTTGCATTGCAGCTATATCCTCATCTGTTACAAAATGAGCCTCTTTAAATCCTTCAATAGCTTCAGCATCATTTGTGTCTATTGCTTGGAGTGCTTTAAGATTGGTGAATTCATCGTAATTCTGGAGTATGTTTTCTACACGCAAATACTCTCCAAACAGCTTTGCGAACGTTTTTTTATCTTTTTCCTTTACAATTTCATAAGGGTTTGGGAACTTTTCACTTAACTCCCTTACCACTTCAATATAACCTCTACAGGCTTGTCCTGTGGCAATGTCCGTAAAGCCTTCTAAATATGCTTTGTAACTCTTTTCGAGGACTACGTTTTTAGTGCTATTATCCCCAAATAGAGTTATGGCATCAACTGTCGCCTTTTCTAAATCTCTGAAAGTAATAATGTTGCCAAAGGTTTTTGTAGCATCATAAATTCGGTTGGTACGCGAATAAGCTTGCATCAAACCATGATAACGCAGGTTCTTATCTACAAACAGCGTATTGAGTGTAGGAGCATCAAACCCAGTAAGAAACATACCGACAACAATTATAAGATCAACTTCTTTGCTCTTTACCCGTTTGGCAAGGTCACGATAATAGTTCTGAAACTCCTTACTTTCAACGCCATAACTGGTTTTGAACATAGCGTTATAGTCATTGATGGCTTTGGTTAAAAACTCTTTGGAGCTGTTATCCATAGCAGATGGCTCAAAGGTTTCATCAACTATCTCTCCTATGGCATTTTGTTCTTCGTTTGCAGAAAAGGAAAAGATCGTCGCAATTTTTAGTGGCTTATCACTGTCTTTTTGTAAACGGTATAATGCCTCATAATAATATTTGGCTGCTTCAATACTACTTACGGCAAACATAGCATTAAAACCATTATTCCCTCCTTTTGTACGATGCGTTTTTTGCCTAAATCTCTGTAAGATGTATTGCGAAATTTCTATGATACGATTGGGGTGGAGCAAAGCTGTTTTGTTCTCTGCAGCACTCAACTTTTTCTCATCTTGTTCTGTTTCTATCCCCTTAAATTGGAGCCTAACATCATTGTAGTCTACTTTGAACTTTAGTACCTTTTCATCCCGAATGGCATCCGTAATTACGTAGGAGTGTAATTCACGACCGAATACACTTGCTGTCGTTTCTGCACCTAATGCATTCTGCGGAAATATGGGTGTGCCTGTAAAACCAAATTGATAGAATTTTTTAAACTTTTTGTTCAGGTTCTTCTGCGCTTCTCCAAATTGAGAGCGATGTGCTTCATCAAAAATGAATACTACTTGCTTTTGATAGATAGCCAGGTCACCTTCACTTTTCATCAGGTTATTCAGTTTTTGAATGGTCGTGACGATGATCTTATTATCATCTTTTTCTATATTTCTCTTTAAGCCGGCCGTACTATCTGATCCGTTAACACTATCGGGTGAGAATCTTTGGTATTCTTTCATAGTTTGAAAATCAAGATCTTTACGATCAACTACAAAGAATACTTTATCAATAAAATCCAGTTGTGTAGCTAATCGCGCAGCTTTGAAACTGGTGAGTGTTTTGCCTGACCCTGTAGTATGCCAAATAAAACCACCGCTTTCGGTGTGAGACCAATTTTTAGATCGATACGAACTTTCAATTTTCCATAAGATTCTTTCTGTTGCTGCAATTTGATAAGGTCTCATGATGAGTAGCGTATCACTGGTATCAAATACCGAGTAAGTGAGCAGCACATTTAAAAGGGTGTTTTTCTGGAAAAAAGTAGCCGTAAAGTCCTTAAGGTCTTTAATCAACGTATTGTCAGCCTTTGCCCAGTTCATGGTAAAGTCAAAGCTGTTTTTATTTCGCTGGACAGTGTTTGCAAAATAACGGCTGTCTGTACCGTTTGAGATAACAAAAAGCTGTATGTATTTGAAGAGTGAGTTGTCACTATTAAAACTCTCTTTGGTATAGCGATGTACTTGATTGAACGCCTCCCGGATAGCAACCCCACGCTTTTTTAGTTCTATTTGTACTAAGGGCAAACCATTGACTAGGATGGTGACATCATAGCGATTTGCATGGATTCCTTTTTGTCCAAATTGTGTGATAACCTGGGCTTTATTACGGGCAATATTCTTTTTGTCCACTAAGTAGATGTTTTGGATATGTCCATCGTCAAAAACAAAATCGTAAATATGATTGTCATGTATTTTCCTTGTTTTTTCAACAAGGTTATCACTTGGTCTATCTAAATACTCTTCCACATAACGAATCCACTCACTATCAGTAAACACCATGTCATTAAGAGCTTGAAGCTGTATTCTTGCATTAGCAAGCATTGCTTCAACAGTAGTAAGGCCAGATAGATTTTCATAACCTTGATTGATCAAGTCTTGAATGAATTCACGCTCAAGGGCCGACTCTGTCTGATAGACAGCAGGAGACTCATTGACTACTGAATATTTGGTGTATTTGTCAAGGACTATGAAATTGTTTGATTCCGCTATGGTTTTATAATGTGACATTTCCTTCATTTATGTCATGGTTGAAATTTGATTTGAAGCGGTAGATTCGTTTTACTTCATTTACTATAAAAGTCAATACTCTCTTGTCATTTTCTTCAATAATTGAAGATTCTTCTCCGTTATGTTTAGAATGGCTAGAAAGATTGATTATTCGCTTATAATATGCTTCACGGGATTCCTGTGGTAATAGCTCCTCCCATTTATCGTATCCGAGAAAAGTTGAAGTCTTTTCAAATACATTACGAAGAAAGTTAAAATGGTACTTTTGAATATCACCTGACTGTATCGCTTTCTCCAATTCAGATAAAAGAAATAGGTGATACGAGAAAGGGGAGTCACTTGATTGGTCAAAAAGTGAAAAAGTGCCATCATTCAATTTTTCGAAACGTCTTTTTAGGGAGCCTTTTACTCTATTAAATTCATTGTAAAGCACATTATAGAATAAGGGACTGTGCGTTGTAATGATAAACTTTAGCTTAGATTGGCTTGACTTGATTAGCTCAGCAATGTTTACGGCCAGCTCAATTAAGTGAGTATCATCTAATGAGCTAACCGGGTCGTCAATAAAAATATAATCTAAATCATCATACCTATTGGTTTCACGATCTTCTGATTCCGGAGTATTTAAAACTTCAACGACTTGCTCCATTAAACTATAAAAAACACTCCATATAAAACAACTTTCTTCGCCTTTGGAAATTTTAACAAATTCAGAAGCTTCGTCATTCCCGCGTTCAAATGAAAATCGGATCTCAGCGTAATTTTCACTGAAATGAGGGGTTAATTTGTCGTTTGTTAATTGCTGAAAAATTTCAATTATATTTTGGTCTTGACCTTGTTCACTAAGCACCCACTTGGTGAAACTATTGGGCTGTATTTTTAGTTTCCTGTCTGAGTCGGCATCCAAATCATTGTCCCAATAGAACAAATCTTCTGTGAATGCATTATAATAAAGCACTTTAATTCCTGTCTCCTCTTCTGTTTCGTCTTCACCCTCAACATCTTTAGGAGCAACTAAAAGTCTAAATTCCCGAGATAGCCGTGTTTTTCCTGTGCCATTAAAAGCATAGATTAGTTGCACCTTTTTATTAGCATCTTTAAGCAATTGTGCTATTTCCGTTAATGACTGTCCCATATTATGACTTTAAATAATCAATGGGAAATGTTAGTAATATATCTCGATAGTATTCATACTGCTTTTTTCTTAGCACGATTTCTTTTGGAAAACATTCACTTATTGAAGTAGCAAGCATGTCGAATTTGTCTAAAATTGCAACTACGCCTTCTTGCACTTCTAGTGAAGGCACTGGGATTAATACTGCGCCTAAGCCTTTTGCATTAATAGCAGAAATTTTACCTGAAGAAATATGTTTTCTTATTTGATCGTGGAAGTGTTTAGTGCGTGTAAAGTAAGCTACATATTTAGGGTTTAATTGGCTTCTGTATGAAAAACAAGCATCATGAATAACGATGCTTTTATCGCCTAACCAAGCTGTTCCCCTTCCAATATCTTCAATTGTTTCACCTGCAGCAACAATAACAACATCGCCTTTTTCAGCAACTCTCAGTTTTTTATTTTCAACTAACTCCTCGCTCAGAAATGACTTGCTTTCATCTGCCCAGATGTTGTAATGAGTGTACATTTCACCATAATGAATACAAGGAATTCCTTCTGAAATCATATCGGTTTTTACAAATCGTTTACCTCTTTGAAATTCACCAATTTCAATCAAATTCCTCCGCTCAACTTCCTCCTTTTCAAAGCTAAACAATTCATTAAGATAGTAGCTATACCGCCTTTCATGAGCTGTTAGTTCTCGTGTAAGCTCAATAATGAGTTCACTAGTAAGCTCTGTAAAGGCGTCTAGAATGGAAACTATTTTTTCTTTTACCTCTGGTAGTGGATTTGGTATTTTTATGCTGTTTAAGTTCTTCTGGTTTAATTTTGGTTGGGCTGCACCTGAAATAAAAGGGGTTAAATCAATGTTATTCAAATAGAATTCAACAAACCTTCTATCTGTATAAGTTTTGAATTTTAATACGTGAGCATGGTTATTAACCCAACTTTTTCCGCTAATACTGAATGCTATTGGGGTATTTCTTGCGATTAGATTTGCCCCATCTTCTGAAATCAACAAGAAATCACCATCGAAAACATAACCTTTAACATAATCTACAATACCAGAAGCTCCATAGTATGGAATATCACCCGCCTCTCTTAAGCCACTTGTTATGGGTTTTCGCATTGAGTCCAAATTTTCAGCTAAAGTTTCTAACGTACTCCACTCCACCTCAGCTCCTTCTAACAATTTATCTAAATAACTCATGCCTCTATCTCTTTTATAATGATATCAATATCAGCACGAAGCGTATTTATCTTCTCTATGGTTTTTGAAATCTCTTTATTCAATTCACCTATATCAAATTGCTCACGATTGTCTTTGGCTTCAACATAGGAACTTACTGACAGATTATAATCGTTTTTAGCAATTTTATTGTTGTCGATAGATTTCGCTATATGTTCAACATCTTCTTTGTTATCGAACATTTCCATAATCTTTTCAATATGGACATCGGTAAGCACATTATTATTGGTTACTTTTTTGAAGAAATCTTCACCACTTGCATCTATAAACTGCGTTTTATTGTCAGGCTTATGTTTTGAAAGAACTAGAATATTTACTGCTATAGAAGTCCCATAGAATAAGTTTGATGCTAAGGCAATAATGGTTTCCACGAAGTTATTATCTATTAGGTACTTTCTAATCTTCTGTTCTGCACCACCACGATAAAAGATGCCAGGAAAACAAACAATTGCAGCTCTTCCTTTACTTGAAAGGTAACTTAGAGCATGGAGTACAAAAGCAAAATCTGCTTTTGATTTGGGAGCAAGAGCGCCGGCAGGGGCAAAACGGTCATCGTTAATCAGGGTAGGGTCATCGGCACCAATCCAGTTTACCGAGTAAGGTGGATTGGAAACAATGGCGTCAAAGGGTTTATCATCACCAAAGTGGGGATCTATAAGAGTATTACCAAGCGCTATATTAAACTTGTCGTAGTTGATGTTGTGCAAAAACATGTTCATACGAGCAAGGTTATAAGTTGTGTGGTTTATTTCCTGCCCAAAAAAGCCTTCTTCAATAATATGATTATCAAAGTGTTTTTTTGCTTGCAAAAGTAAAGAACCTGATCCTGCTGCAGGGTCATAAATCTTATTTACGCTAGTCTGCTTATGCATAGCAAGCTGGGCAATGAGTTTGGATACGTGTTGTGGCGTAAAAAATTCACCTCCCGACTTTCCTGCATTGGCAGCATAATTGGATATTAGAAATTCATAGGCATCGCCAAATAGGTCTATTTGATTATCTTCAAATTTTCCAAAACTTAGCTCTTCCACGCCTTTCAAAACGGCTGCTAAACGGCTGTTTTTATTTTCAACAGTATTACCTAGCCGTGTACTGGTAGTGTCAAAATCAGCAAATAGTCCTTTAATGTCTTCTTCGGATGGATAACCGTTTGCAGAACTTTCAATGGAAGCAAAAATGGCTGCTAAGTCTGTATTAAGATTTGTGTTGGTATTGGCTGTTTTGGCGACATTTACAAAAAGCTGACTAGGATAGATAAAATACCCTTTAGTTTTAATAGCATCATCTTTTATTTCTGGTGTAATTATATCATCCGATAAGTTTGCATAGTCAATGCTATCATCACCACCTTCAATGTAATTGGTGAAATTTTCACTAATGAACCGATAGAACAATGTTCCCAACACAAACTGTTTAAAATCCCATCCATCTACAGAGCCACGCACATCGTTGGCTATTTTCCATATTTTAGCTTGTAATTCAGCTCTTTGATTTATGCTTGTCATTTAATTGTTTATATCGTTAGTTCTTAATAGCTGTTAGTCAATTTGTTTCTTTAGTAATATTTATTCTAACCATCGGCAGAGACTTAAGCATTACTTATGTATATATGTTACCATTAACGTGCAAATCTATCCTAGTAATATTGTACTATTGGAGTCTGATTCATATTTGAGCATTTTTATGCCCATCTTTCTTTAGTTCTGTTAATGCTGTTTTTAATGCTTCGCTTGCCTGTGATTCATTTTTGACTAAATCAATTATCTGGTCTACCAACCAAATTCTTAGCAAATCAGGTAAGTTGGCATGAAGCAAAAGGGCCAACTGCTGCACCTGCTCCCGTTTTGCTTTACGCTCTCCACGTTCAATTTTGCTGAACATGGGAGTGTCTATTTCAAGGCTGGCGGCTAACTGCCGTTGCAAAAGCCCCTGGCCTTCTCGCAGTTCTCTAATCTTTTCACCAAATTGCATGACCTGCTATTTTATGACTTGTCAAATTTTGGCTAATATAAAAAAGAAAACAATACTAAAAGCAAAAAGTAGTGGTAAATTGAGGATGAAGTTGGACTTTGGGGAAATATTTCAAAATTCCTCAATCAATCGTTGCTATCTCTCAAATGGCGTCGAAGCTATAATATCGCATAATTTAAGTAGCTTTCATGTATCTGTTTCCAATAAACATAGTGGAAAAATCGGTGCCTCATCCAGCACGAACGAACTCAAAACATTGAAAATCAATAAGATCGGAGACAAGGTTCGACTCCCACCACGACCATATGATCTTGTGTAAGAGTATAAATGGCCTGATTAGTGGCATTCTGAGACCATATGTCCTGAAGACGGGCATTTTTCATCTGGAACCCTGGGCCAATATGGGGTGAAACAAACTT
>Ga0302309_10001903_pt1 | contig 18160 bp, 19 predicted proteins | sample III_Palsa_N1_1_FD_200453 | JGI IMG/M metagenome (GOLD analysis project Ga0302309, IMG submission 200453) | Peat permafrost microbial communities from Stordalen Mire near Abisko, Sweden - III_Palsa_N1_1 | ecosystem: Environmental > Terrestrial > Soil > Palsa > Peat permafrost | place: Sweden... | reverse complement strand
TGCAGCGTGATAGCCGTCATCAATCTCCTCTTGAGCGACTCCTTGCCATCTGGAGCCAGCAACGCCGCGGAGGTTTGTCGCCCCAACACGTCGAAGATCGTGTCTCGCACCGCAGCATCAGCGCCTGGCACAGGCTTTACCTCGTTCTTCGGCTTCGCTGCCGGGTCATCCTCCTCCGCGAGTACTACCCCGAGCCGGAGATACGCGTGTCCACCTTCATCCGAGAGATTAATCAGCAGCGGCTCGAGTGCCTCTGTATGAGTGGCCGCGCCGGTGCTCTTCGCCGCTACACTCCCAGAGGAAGACATAGGTGGACTACCTAGCCTCCCACTTCGAGCGAGAAACATCATCACCCCAGCCGCACTGCCGACAGCGAACACGACCGTCACGATGCAGCAAATCAGTAAGGTCATCAAAGGGACCTTTGCCGCAGGAACAGGGTTTTGAGGGAGAGAGCGATCCGCAGTAGCCATGCCATTCGTTATGCATGTGGTATGCCAAAACTCGCCAGCACTTTCTAAGCGTGCTTTAAAGAAGCGGCCCCGCCCAGCGGAGGCCGTCTTCTCAGACCCGGCTACCGGATCATGTCGATGGTCTCCTGCGTCAAGGTATCGAACGTGGTTACTGTCTTTGAGTTGGCCTCAAACGCACGCTGCGCAACGATGAGGTTGGTAAACTCTGTGGAAATATCAACATTAGAGCTCTCCAAGGATTCATCTGCGATGCTTCCCAACCCGCCCGAATCCCCCGCCGCCACTGTTGCCGCTCCGGAAGTTGCCGTCGTTACGTAAGCATTGTCACCAGCGCGCGTGAGTCCCTGAACGTTCGCCACGTTCGCCAAAGCAACCTGGCCAACTGTCTCCGTCTCTCCATTGCTGAACTGCGCCGAGATCAACCCAGTGGTATCGACCGTAAAGCCTTCATAAGTTCCACTCGCATAGCCGTTCTGGGACGTCGTTGAAGAAGACGATGCCGCGGAAGTCTGCGTAAGCGTCGCATTTCCGGAGCCGCTATACAGATTCCAACTCAGATTTAGATCTGCTGCACCATCTGCCATCCCGGGAAACGAGATGCCACTCACATTCGTGCTCGGCGAGACCAGATTGCCACTACTGTTAAACGTTAGCGTCCCTGTGTTCCCGCTTGGTGTACCCGTCTCGTCGCCAGCCGGCAGCGCAACGGAGTAGCTCCATTGATCATTTGCGGTTTTTGTATATGTGACCGTCGCCACATGGCTGGTGCCTAGCGAATCGTACAACGTGATGGGAGTCGCGAAACTGTCACCAACAGCCGCGGTCGAGCTCAAGTTGCCGGTGAGCGAAAACGTGCTGCTCGCCCGCGCCTGCTGCGTCGCCCCGATCGGCAACTGCAGTGGCTGTAGCGTGCCGCCAACAGTTACAACGCCATTTACCGTTCCATAACCCATAACGCTCGACCCATCAGTGGTCGTCAGATTGCCTTCATTATCGAGTTGAAAGTTTCCCGCCCGCGTCAACTCTTGCGTGCCATTGTTATTAATCACGAAAAAGCCATTGCCCTGAATTGCCATATCCGTCGCCTGGTCCGTCGTCGTCAGCGTTCCCTCACTAAAATCCGATGAAGTCGACGAGACCTTGGTACCCAGTCCCTGCTGCAACGCGTCGCCAGACCCCGATGTCCCCACTTGCTGATAAAACAAGTCGGAAAATGTAGTCGTTTGGTCCTTGAATGCAGTTGTGTTCAGGTTGGCCAGGTTATTTCCTATAGTGTTCAAAGCTGTCGAATCTGCCTTGAGCCCCGTTAGCGCAATCGAAAAGGATCCCATCGTCTTACCTCTCTTTTTCTTTGTCTGTGATGTTGTTTCTGGTCCCGGACTCTAATCGCTGTCCCTAGGCCAGTTCCTGATTAATCGAAATCAACTGTTGCAGGCTGTTCACACCGACCAGTTGCTGGACATAAGCGTCGGGGTCTGTTGGCTGCGTCGGATCCTGATTCTGCAGTTCGCTTACCAGAAGCTGTAGAAAGTCGCTCGACGTAATATCTGAGTTATCCGATGAACTACTCGACGATCCCGTCCCCGTTGTAGTCATCGGTGACGCGCTTCCGATCGTCATCTTCGCACTTGTTTGTGGACTTTTTGAACTCGGCGCCATTGACGCCGCGACGCTGCTGGCTGACATCGCCAAGTGGTGATTGTTGATTGCCGACATATCTTTCCCTCTCTTTTTCAAGCTCGAACACTTAGCCAGTTTCCTGTTTCCGTCATCGCGATGCTGTTTTGGCGTGAGACCATCTGCACAGGCATCGCTGCTTCACTGCTTGCGTCCGCATTCGTAGGTGCAGCCGTTCCAGTGTTAGATTGTTGACTGCTTCGTCCACTCTGCCGCTGCGAAGCTCCGCCGTCAGCAGCTGCGCCGCCATCACCACCCAATCCAGCTGAGAGCAAGTGCGTCTGCGTTGTTTCTACCTGCACACTGCGCACGACGACATCATGTGTGCCCAGATACGCCTCGATCTTCGGAGCTTGCATTTGTAATAAGCCTGTTGAGTCCATCGACGACCCACGGAGATATGCATTCACTTCTCCGGCGCCTGTGAGCTCAGCCCGCACCTTCAATGATCCAAATCCACCACCCTGCAGCCCAACCTCCAACTGGTTTGACTTGCTGGCGTCATAAGTACTGACAATTAGGTCGTTCGTGCCACTCGTCTGGTTACGATTTGCAACTGAACCAGATTGAAGAGGGTGCGAAGCCGAGCCGGCAGGCACTAGATTTATTCCCTGGCTCTGTGTTGGATAAATGTGTGTTGATAAAGCAGTGGCCGTCTGTTCAACGCCGCTTTGTATCATGGCCGGCAAAACTATTCCATTCGGAGTGCCTGGCGACGCAGCGCCAGTAATCCCATTGGCAGCGGCTGAAACATCCGTGATAGCCAGCGAGGACGCTGTCGCCGGTTCCACCGCGGGCGCACTCACCACCTGCGAAGTGTTACCCTTCGTGCTCTTGCCGTCAACCGCGCTAGTAGAGAGTGATGCTATAGCAACATAGGACTGGGTGGCGACCGGCATGTCGCTGCTCGGAGTAGCGCTATCAGCGACGACGTTCTGAGAAATTGCAGCCACATCTCCTCCGCTATTGTTGGCTATAGAAGCATCTGTGTTCTGGAAGTTCTTACCTTCTGAATGCGCCGATGTCTTTACCGCTGCGGTAGTTTTAGCTTTCTCTCGATTCTCCATCGGCGGCTTCTCGATAATTGGGGATGAGATCACCACAGGCACAAAACTCACCAATGCCTTAGCCGACGCAACGCTTGTGAGCGGAACCATTACCGCTTCGGCGTTGGCAGTACCGCTTTCAGTCTCGACAGCCGCAGTCTTCGTGAGATTCACTACTGCAGACTTTACAGAGGCGCCTGTCGCTGTAAGGTTGCTCTCCGCATAAGCGGTCGTATCGACTTCATTTTCCCCGCTGCCATGCGCGGGTTGTATCTTTACCTGTTTGAGAGAAGTCAGTGCCTCAGTTTTGTCCGGTGCCGGCGCCGTCGTCTCCGCCTTTACAGCATTAACTTGTGAAGACTGCCGCATTATCTCCGCAAAGCTATCTTTAACGCCCACAGGAGCTTGTCCAGCGACGGAAAGTGACATGCCTGTACTCGGCGCGACCGGCGCAGCTCCCACACTCCCTATTACTCCTTCACTAGAAGTCACTCTGTGGCCCTCGCTACTCGGTAGTGCAAGTGGCGTGCCATAGAAACGATAAATTCAGTCTCCTTCGATTAGTGCTCTCACACGAATGCGTCCAGAACGCCACTGCCTCCTCGCTAAAAAGCTATCCAGGCTCTCGGTCTGCGTGCGGTGTTCCTCTTCTATCTGCAATGCAGCTTTGGCGTCTCTTCTCAAAGACACCGCCTGCTCCGTCTCAATGCGCCTACTCTTCAGTTCCTTCTGCGCAGCAAGCTTTTCCTCTTCACGTCGCATGCACTCTTCTTGCAAGCGGCTGCCATCAAGCATGAAGGCCTCGCGCAATGTCTGGGACATTGTCCACTCCGGCCGTTCCCCCGCCTCTATGGACCGGATGGACGCACGCGCCATGCCAAGCTCTACAGCCTTCAATTCTGTCAGCAGTTGCTCGGTCTCTCGCAGCCTCGCCGACGCAATAGCGACTAAAGCTTCGCTCATCCGCTCTCGCGTCTCGCGCAACTGACACAGTCGTTCAATCTGTCTCAGCTTATCTTTCATAGCAAAAGCTCTCTCAGGCCTTCCATAGACTCCCGCATGGTGAAGCACTCCTCCGAATCCTGCTGGAGATACTCACGTATGCGAGGCATAGCAGCCATCGCTCGATCCAGCTCTTTGTCTGTACCTGGGCTGTAGGCCCCCATTCGCACCAGATCCTCCGATCGTGCGTGAGCCGCCATCAACTGCCTGACCAGCCGTGCTCTTCTGCAATGCTCCTCTGTAGTGACTACCGGCATCAATCGGCTCAGCGAATCCAGAATATTAATCGGTGGATACCATCCCTGCGAAGCTAGTGCGCGCGACAACACAATGTGTCCATCCAGCAGTGACCTTACCGCATCCACTACCGGATCCTGTTGATCGTCACCTTCCATCAGCACCGTATAGAACGCCGTGATGCTGCCGATCCTAAACCGTCCAGCACGCTCGACAAGCTTAGCCAGGTGCGCGAATACGGAAGGCGTATAACCCTTGCTCGCCGGCGGCTCCCCAGCGGCTAACCCAACCTCTCGTGCCGCCATCGCATACCGTGTCAACGAATCCAACACCAGCAACACATTCTTTCCACGCTTTGCATAGAACTCCGCCGCAGCAGTAGCCGCCATTGCGGCCCTCATGCGCAGCAGAGGTGATTGGTCAGATGTGGAACAAAATACGACTGATCTCTTGCGACCTTCTTCCCCCAGTGCATCATCCAGAAACTCCCGGACCTCGCGACCGCGTTCGCCGATCAAGCCTACGATCGTCACGTCAGCTTCGGTGTTACGTGTCATCATGCCAATCAGAGTGCTCTTGCCGACACCTGAGCCACCAAAGATTCCCACCCGTTGACCACGGCCCACTGTCAGCATTCCATCGATCGCGCGCATACCTGTAGCCAGTGTCTCGCGGATCGGCACACGCTCCATCGCTGCAGTTACATTACTGTCGAGCGGCCATCGGTCCGTTCCCAACATCGGCCCACTCTCATCAAGTGGCAAAGCCATGGCATCGAGTACCCGCCCACGCATCGCTTCGCCGATGGCAATCTCTGCTCCTCGGCCGGACGAGTAAACCGCATCGCCATGCCGCAGACCACGTGTCGCGATGAGCGGCATAGCAATTACCCTGCGTCCGCGGAATCCAATGACCTCGGCAGGGTGCCGCATTCCGTCCTGCGACACCACCTCGCAGCATTCGCCCACTGAGCATGGTGGACCGTCGCTCTCAATGGTCTGCCCGTTAGCCTCTATTACGCGTCCACGCCAACGCCATCCCGCACTCGCTCGAACGGCATCGAAATATTCCTGCAGCGATGCCGCACTCACGCCGGTTTTCTCGCCAACAGATCGAAGAATCCACGCTCAATCTCAACCAACTGGGCTGCGATCCCCAGCTCGGCCACACCACCTGTAGCTTCCAGCCGCAACTCTCCACACTCCAGCGAGGAGTCTCCGGTAACCTCAACTCCAGATTGTTTCATCTCCACCGCCCATGCTTTTACTTGATCGGAATTCATTCTCAACACAGCACCCTTTTCATCCCCCAGCTTTGACAAAGCTACTTTCACAACCCCCTTCAGCAGTGTCGGATCCATCGCAGATTCGCGTTGCAGCACACGCGTTGCGATCGCTAGCGCAAGTCTGACCACTTCCTCTTCAACCTCCTTGAAGTACCGCTTACGCTCCGCCGCGAAACTTTCGCAAAGATGTCTCACCGCGCTACGCTCGACCTCCAGATCTGCAAGCCGCCGCCGCTCCCCTGCCTTCAGACCCTCCTCTCGTCCTTGTTCTCGTGCCTGCTCTAGACGATCTTCCATCGCCAGATGCGCTTGTTCCTCGACCGCTTTATCATTCGCGCGTAGGATCTCGCTGGCAAGCGCGACATCCTCAGATGAAACCACCTCTCCCATCAACGCACTCATCTCCGGGAACTCCAACGCCGTCACCGAAGACTCATCCCTCTGGACCTCAAACAGCAAGTTCACCTTCGACCTCCATCCTCAGCATGATCCGGCCTTCTATCTCCAGGTTTCGCGCTACCGCCAGCATCTCCTGCTGCGCCTTTGCCACGTCTTTACTGCGCACCGGTCCCATCGATTCCATATCGTCACGTAGCATCTCCATCGCTCGCGAGCTCATCGCTTTGAACAAATGTGCTCGCAGATTTTCCTTCGCGCCCTTCAGCGCCATGGCCATCACCCTCTTATCAACCGCACCTACAATCTCTCGGACACTCTGCTGCGGTACCGTCAACAAGTCCTCAAATGTAAACATCAGATCGCGAATCCCGATCGCGAGCTTCGGCTCGTTCTTCTCAATGTCCTCAAGGATCGCTTTGCTCGCCGTTCCATCCAGCCTGTTTAACAACTCCGCCACGGAGCGGAATCCTGCATAGGAACGCCTGCCGCTTGATCCCAACGAATCCATCCGTCGCGCCAGGACGAGTGCTACTTTCTGGGCCATCTCCGGCGAAAATTGCCGCATCTCCGCCAGTCGCTGCACTGTCTCCACGCGCAACTCCGGCTTCAAGGTCATCAATAGCAACGACCCCTTCTGTGGTTCCAGGTGTGCCAACACCAGCGCGACTGTTTGTGGATGTTCATTCTCCAGAAACTTACTCAACTGCTGTGGATCCATCTGCTGCAGGATCGCAAGGTCGCCCACCGATCGATCCTGAATCGTTCTCACCTGGCCTAAAAGTTCCAGAGCCCGGGCCTCGCCAAATGCCTCGGTCAGGAGCCTCAGCGCGTACTCTCTCCCTCCGCGAACCATGTACTGCTGCGTTTCAAGCAGCCCATAGAACTCCATCAATACCTGTCCGAGCAGTTCTGCCCGGACATTTCCCAGCTGCGTGATCTCAAAGGTCACACGTTCTAACTGCTTTTGATCCAGTTCACGAAACAGGCACTTCGCCAGTTCATCCCCAACCGCCATCATCAAGATCGCTGCCTTGCGAATTCCTGGCAAATCAGCCGGTACAAAATTCGCGTCTACGGGCAACATCAACGGCGTCGCCCCGCGCCTGTCTATCGGTCCGGTTTCCCCACTCGACTCCATCATCACAGCTTCTCCCCTTTTTCGCCAATCCATGCTTCCAGCAGCCTCGTGCTCTGCAGCGGTGCCGTGCGAATATGTGTTGCTACTTGTTCGAGCACACCGGCATTCGTTAGCGCCACGCTTTCTCGTATCGATCTATTTGCGTTTTTACCGGCCTCATCCCCACCGGCTCCCAGCGAATGCTCCGGAGCAGGCGCCAACGCATATGCCATGTTTCCCGCCGCCAAAGCCCGCTCCTCCGACATCAATACCATCGCCTGCTTTGCTACCGGCCTCACGACAAACATCACCAACAACATCGCCAGCAAACCCGCAGCTAACGTTCGCAACAACTCCGGCTGTGCTCGCAACAGGTTCTTCGCTTCTTCACTTGCCTTCTCAAAACCCGCCACCTTCGGCACCGGAGCGTTTCCTTCAAAGCTGATGTTCTCCATTACCACCTGATCCCCGCGCTTGCCATCGAACCCTACCGCGGCCTGTGCTAACTCTTCCAGCCGTTTCATCTCATCTGGTGTTCGGGGACGCCACACTGTGGTTGCACCATCTTTTCCCACTCCCGGGAAGGAACGATCGTTCACAAGCACAGCCGCCGCGATCCGCATGATGCGTCCCGGGCCTTGTTCCTCATGCACCAGGTGTTTGGTCACCGCAAAGGTGCTGTTTTCCTCATGGGACGATTGTCCATTCTGCGCGGGGGCGCCGGGGTAGACCGGCAGCGCTTCTTTCGTGTCCTTCGCCGCAGACTGCGTTGCTGCAACCGCAGTCCCTTTCTCGGCAGGTCCCGGAGTATTGCTTACGGTGCCCGGAATTCCTCCCGGCTTCACTGTCGCCGCTGAGATCTGGTCGCTCTTCTGGGTCGTTAGGGCAGCCACCTGTGTCGGATCGACCAATTCATCGGTCTTCTCCATGCTTCCCTGGTCGTAAGTGATATTTACCGTAGCCCGCACATTCTCGCGTCCCGCAAGAGGTTCCAGCATGGCAACGAGCTTTTGTTCCATCGCCTGCTCCTCGTTGCTGGCCGCTTCCGCGCGGCCGGGTGTGTTCAGGTTCGCGCGGCCATTCGCATCCACCAGCGTTACTTGCTCTGGCGTCAATCCCTCCACCGCTCCTGCTACGAGATTTCGTATCGACTCCACCTCCTCCGGCCGCAGCGTCTCTCGCTTCAGTTTCAGCACCACCGAAGCCTTCGCCGCTTGCTGCTCGGTCGTAAACAACGAGTCCTTTGCCATTACCAGATGCACTCGTGCCGAACGCACCGCTGCGATCGTCGCAATTGTGTGTTCCAGTTCGCCCTCCAGGGCGCGCTGATAGTTCACCTTCTCGTCGAACTCGCTTCCAACCCAGTTCGGCTTGTCGAACAACTCAAATCCCATGCGTCCACTCTGCGGCATGCCTTTTGTGGCGACTTCCATACGCGCCTTATCCAGCAACTCTGCGGGAACCTGTACCCCCAAGCCGTCCGGAGTAGATTGGTACGCAATTCCCGCCGCAGCCAGTTCACTCTCTACCTGCTGTACATCTCTGCCTTCCATCCCCGAGTACAGCGTCTTCCACTCGGTCCGGCTTCCCCACCAGACCACCGCAGCGCACGCTGCGGCTATCACCATCGCGCAAGCAATCAGGCGCGTCCGCTTCGGAGGTGGTATCGCCGCGAACGCATCGCGCCCGCGGGCTACCAGGGCCATTACCTGCGCCGCGCCGCCCCGAGCTGTTCCCACCTCCGTACCCGTCTTTACCAATCCCGCCATACTTGCCCACCTTCAACTAAAACTGCATGTTCATCATTTGCTGATATGCCGCGACTGCCTTATTTCTCATCTGCAGCCCCAGCTCAAATGCCATACTCGCCTTCTGTGTTGCGATCATTGCGTCATGTACCTCAACACCAGACCCGCTCAACAGACCGGTCACCGCCTGCTGCGCCTTTTTGTCTAACTCGCTCGACTCCTGCACCATTGACTGAAAGACGTTTCCGAACGGCACTGAACCCTGCTGTGACGATGTCGCAGCAGGGTTCGCGATGAAGTCTGTCGCTGCCTGGCTCAACCCATTCAAAGCACTTTGCACTCCGGTCATCTTGGCCTCCTCTCATTAACTACTTCAAAATATCCAGCGAAGCGGTCAACATTCCCTTCTCTGCCTGCAACGCGGAAGCATTCATTCCATAGGCCCTCGTTGCGCCCATGAGGTCCACCATCTCGGTCAGTGGATTGATGTCTGGATACGCTACAAAACCTTTGTCATCCGCATCGGGATTGCCGGGATCATATCGCTCCAGGGGCGCGCTGTTGTCGGTCACAATTCCGCTGACTTCAACTCCGCCTGGTATAGTCGCACTCCCATTCAGCGGCGTGCTCATGCTCGCGAAGCTCACTCCATTGCCAGACAGCGACGAGCCAATTCCCTGGCTCTGTAATGCATCAGCAAAGCCTCCTCCGGTTTGTTGAAAGACGACATGCTGGCGTTGATAAGGGCCACCCGTGGCCGTCTTTGTGGTCTCGGCGTTCGCCATATTCGAGGCAACGACCTCGGCGCGCACACGTTCTGCTTTCAGGGCCGAACCCGTAACATCCATGACGCCAAAGAGGTTCATCGCTTACTTCCCATCCGCATGGATCGCGCTCATCATCTCTGAATATTCACTCTTCAAAAACTCTACGCCGGCCCGAAACTGCAACTGCTCTTTTGCCAACTGCATGCTTTCGCGGTCGATCGAGACGTTGTTGCCATCCGGTCTTGCTACTAATCCAGCTACGTCGCCGATGTGCTCATTCACCGGGCCATCGAGTCCCTGCATCGCCTGTGCGAAGGCGGAGCTAAAGTCCATGCCCTGCGTCTTGTAGCCGGGCGTGTCGACGTTCGCGACGTTGCTCGCCGTGAGCTTCATCTGGTCGCTCGTCAGGTCCAGGAACTTTCCCAGCACCTCACTCAACCGGGTTCCAATCTCCATCGACGAGCGCCTCCCGCTGTCACAAATGCATCCCGGAGGCCAAAGCGAAGGGTTTTCCAGTGAGGGGGTTCTAAGGAACCGCCGGACCGTGATTGACGGTGAACTTTTTGGGGGGAGCGGGGTTTCGGGTTGTGGGGAGTGGTTTTTGGGGTGGGAAAGTGCGGTTTTAGCGGGGTAGAGCCGTGGAACGGCCAATTGTTCCACGTGGAACAATTGGGAAAAGGCAGGAATTACGCAGGTTTTACGGTGTACTCGACGGTGAAGAACACGGTCGGGCCTGTCTTTTTTACGGTGGGGACACTCTTTTTGACGGTGAAATTTGTCCCGCCGGTGGCAGACGGCTTCACCTCGCCCCCGCCTCTCGCAGATGTTAGGAAATCCTCACTCTCACCTCGTCCGCGCCAATTTCGGGAGAATCCCCTACCAGAATTGTTGCCCGTTCCAGAACGTGAGCCAGTTCGCGGACATTGCCCGGCCAGCTATAGGCTTGCAGCTTCTCCATCGCCGCTCGGGAGACTTTCTTTCGTGGGAATTCTTTTCCCATCTCGGCCAAAAAGAACTCCACCAGCGCTGGGATATCCCCTGTCCGATCCCGGAGCGCTGGAACCTCCAGAGGAAATACCGCCAGCCGGTGATATAGGTCCAAGCGGAATGTTCCCTCCGACGAGCGCTTTTCCAGATGCTGGTGCGTCGCGGCGATTACCCGGACGTCTACCCGCATCGTCTCGTTGTCGCCTACGCGCTGCAGCTCGCCGCACTCCAGGAAACGAAGCATCTTTGCCTGCAGAGGCAGTGGCATCTCGCCGATTTCGTCCAGAAACAGCGTTCCGCCATTTGCCGCTTCGATCCGGCCCGTTCTCGATGTTACCGCTCCGGTGAACGCGCCGCGGGTGTGGCCAAAGAGTTCGGCCTCCAGCAGAGCTTCTGGGATTGCTGCACAGTTCAGCACGACGAACGGCTTGTTCGACCGCAGGCTCAGGCGGTGGATGGCTTTCGCCGCTACTTCTTTGCCGGTCCCGGTTTCCCCTTCGATCAAGACAGTTGTCGAGCGGGGAGCTACCAGCCGAATCATTCGGGCTAGTTCCATCATTGCCTCGCTTGTGCCAATCATGTCGGGAATCGCGACAAAAGATTGGCTGGCACTGGATGGGCTTGGCGAAGCCAGCTTTGGAGCAAAGAGCGGGCCAATGGCTTCGGGCAGTGGAACTTCCACAGCGGCCACAACCTCTTCTTTTTGCTTTTCTACAACAGGGGCGAGCCGCTCGGCCTGGACGGACCCAAATCTGACCATGCCTCCCACTGGTACAGCGATGGGCGCATTCGCCCATGCCACCGTATCGGTAGCCGGAGCGTCCTGCGCCTCGCGAAGGGCATGGAGCAGTTCGTGCCTCCTTGGACTGCGAGCTCCGCCTTCGAATGAGTCGCCGTCGACTCGCAGCAGGTCCACGCTGGGAAACATCTCGCGTATATGGCCGGCAAGCTCACTGACTTCGAGGTCCGGCAGCCAGCTATCGACCAGCAGAGCCTCAGGCCGCTGCTCTTCGAGATGCGCCATCGCCTCTGCCCCGCCGCTGGCTTCGCGAACCTTCCACCGCATACCCGCCAGGCTGTCGCGCAGTCTGCCGCGAAGCGCGGCGTCCGCGCTGGCCAGCACTACACTCCTCTGAGTCGTTGCGCCTTCCACCACTATTGACCTCTCTCTCCTGCTCTGCTCTTGTCTTCGTTCCGGCCCAGCTCCCGCAGAAGCCACGTCCGCATGGTTTCGACACCCTGAACCAGCCTCTCCGTCTCGACCAGTCCACCTTCGACTGCCTCCGTCAACGATTGCTCATCACCGCACATGCGCCCCAACTCCAACCGGCACTGTAGCGCAGTGAGGGGTTGGCACAGATCGTGCAGTTGCTTCGCCAGTTCTTCGAAAGGTGCCTGCTTCTTCATCGTGAGAGCTCCATCCTCGGCGGCTTAAGCCACCAGCCGTGGCATGTTTGGCCGGAGCGCATCGCTCGCCGGCGCGGAACGGATTCCCTTTCGTACACCGCAGAGCCGATACCCTTCGCCACGCACCGTCTCAATGACTGGCTCACTCTGTTGTCCGTCCGGATGCACGCCGGCCAGCTTGCGGCGCAGGTAGTTGATGTACACATCCACTACGTTGGTTCCACTGTCCGGCGACATCTTCCACACATCGCTTAGCAGTTCGGTGCGGGTACAGCAATCGCCGTTGCGACGCAGCATGAACTCCAGCAGCGCAAACTCTTTGGCCGTAAGCTCCACCTCGACGCCGTCCCGGCGAACGCTGCGGTTCATACGGTCCATTTCCACTGCGCCAAAATGCAACACAGGATTCGCAAACTGCTCCTTGCGCCGTAGGATCGCCCGGCATCGCGCCATGAGCTCATACAGGCTGAACGGCTTCAGGAGGCAATCGTCTGCGCCCAGGTTGAGGCACTTTATGCGCTCCTCCACCTGACTGCGCCCGGTGAGGACCATCACCGACGTGCGAGCAAAGCGCCCCTGGAGTTCAGCCAGTACCTCCAGGCCGTCGCGACATGGCAGGCTGAGGTCGAGCACCATCAGGTCTGGCTGGTGCTCGATGGTGTACTCCACCGCAGCATCGCCATCCCCGACCAAATCAACCGAATGGCCCTCTAACCGCAGACCTTTTTGCAGGAATAATCCCAGTGCTCGATCGTCTTCCACAACCAGAACTTTCATACATGCTCCTTTTCGCCTGAAGTCTATTGCTCCACCACGACACTGGCCGCCACCCGGTTAGTTTCCCCGAAAGTAACAAGCAAAAGTCCGCTAGTGGTCTATACACAATGCTTCCCCCAATGGGGATGCACAACCTTCGGTGCGTTATTTATTTCCTACCCATGCCATAACGGGAAACATCAGTTAATCCTTTGGATATTGGTTACTGAAGGACCTCCCTTTTGCACTTTTCTTTAATTTTCACTTGCAGTTCGCCTTTTATTCGCTAATAATGGCGGCATGGCGATCACGCGGCGACAAAAAGAAGTAATCGACTTTCTCTCGAATTTCACCACCAAGAACGGCTACTCGCCTTCGTATGAGGAGATTGCCGCCGGGCTGCAACTGAGCTCGCTTGCCACGGTTCATAAGCACGTTACGAACCTGCAAAACAAAGGCCTTTTACAGCGGGCGCACAACCGCAGCCGCTCCATTGACGTGCTGCCGCAGCGCGCGGCGCGCAAGGGATTTGAGCGCCTTCCGCTTCTGGGACGCATCGCGGCTGGGCAACCGGTCGAGGCAATTGAGACTGCGGAGTCGATCTCGCTAGGTGACATTATTGGGAACCGTGAGGTCTTCGCCCTGGAGGTTCGAGGGGATTCCATGCGGGACGAACACATCGTCTCCGGGGATTATGTGCTGGTGGAGCGGACCCGGACGGCGCGAGAGGGCGAGATCGTCGTCGCGCTGATTGATGGCGCCGACGCGACGCTGAAGCGGTTTTACCGCGAGGGGAACCTGATTCGGCTGCAGCCTTCAAACACGGAAATGGCCCCGATTTATGCCCAGGCGACGAGTGTCAGCATTCAAGGTAAGGTTCTGGGTATGCTGCGGAAATATGCCTAAAAAAGCGGTTCTTCCGCCCTCGCTCGGGCTTGCATCATTAGAGTAACTCTTAGAATGCTGTACCAAGCCGAAAAAACCGCAATGAACAATACGTTTAGACATTGCCAGCTGACAGTTATAGCCCGGCTTGCGGCATAGCGAGTGAGTAAATCCTTAATCAGATCGTTAGGAACAAGCACAATGATTGTCTCCACTACCGCAATGGATGCAAGTGTTCCCCAATAGCGCCGAGCCAGTTTTACGGCGTTCATAAATCTTTCTCTGCCACCGCTTCGATGCAGTACCAGGAATGGAATTGCAAAACCATATTGGCTTGCGATGGCGTCGTACATTGCGGCCCCAAGCAATGTACGCAAGTGGCTTGGTCCCTTTACGGCTCCCTGGTGGAAAAGCGTGAGTAGCGAATAGACGACTAACCCTGCCAAAATTCCTGGAACAAACCATCCGATATACCGGGCCACGAGTCGGCCGACGGTCTGAAAAAAATCTAAATACCCAATCGGTTCGAATGTCTTGGTTATCGTCGGCCGTTCGCTGTGGAGTTTCAAGCCTAAATACAAATCTGAAACGCCGGCCTGCAGGATGATTCCGGTCGCGATGCAAAGAGCGAAAACTCCAACGTCTCCTAAAATCGCCCATACGGACGGTGGATGATGGGTTGCGTGATTTGTCGCAACCTGAAAACAGCCCATGTAGACAATTAGCGGAAGGCTGAACACCATAAAGTTGCCCGAAATTGCGCTCGTGGCCTCGCGCATCGCAGCCCTCACCGAAAGTCCTTGATCCATACCGCTCTCCAGATTATCGAGCCGATTCTACCAGCCTCGTCATCCTCCTTTTTCCTGCTGCGCGGAACCAATCCCTTACCCCCTGCGTAATACTCCTCCAGATCACTTGCAGTAGTTTCTGGAGGCCCGTTGGCTACGTCTCGCAAATCCCGTAAACGCCTTTGGATCATCCTTAGCGTCGTTCTTATTGTCCTTGTCACTGCCGGCGTCGTCGCCGCCAAGACCATGGGCAGTTCTACCAAAATCGACCCGACCCAGCTTGGCAAGGTTGAGATGGGAGATATTGCCCACTCCGTTGTGGCCACTGGCAAGGTTTGGCCGATTACCCAGGTCGAGGTCAAATCCAAGGCCAGCGGGATCGTGACAAAGCTCGATACCGACATCAACCAGCCGGTTCGGACCGGTCAAGTGCTGGCACAACTCGACCAACAGGAGATTCTGGACCAGGTGGCCGCGCAGAAGGCGCAGCTTGCTGCCGCCGAATCCAGCGCCCACGCAGCCGCGGCTGCCGTTGAATTCGACAAAGTGGCCGCCGAGGCGCCGGATCTGCCGATGTTGGAGCACGGTTACCGGCGTGCGCTGGAGATGTCCAAGGACGGCGTCGTCTCCCAGCAGGCGCTGGATGACGCGCAGCAGAAGTATCTTGCGGCGGTGAATATCCGCGATAAGGCAACCGCGCAAATCAAGGTGGACATTGGGAAACAGCGTCAGACGCAGGCGCAGGTCGAGCAGAATCAGGCTTCGCTGAAGCAGCTTGAGGAACAGCTTTCTTACACCACTATTACCGCTCCCATTGATGGCGTGGTGCTCTCCCGCGACGTCCAGGTGGGCGATGCGGTGAGCTCGATTCTCGTACTTGGGTCGACGGCTACGCTGGTGATGACGCTTGGCGATACGCACCAGGTTTATGTCAAAGGCAAGGTCGACGAGTCGGATATCGGCAAGGTTTATATGGGCCAGCCGGCGCGGATCAAGGTGCAGAGTTTTCCTGGGAAGACCTACGTCGGCAAGGTTACGAAAATCGCGCCGCTAGGCGTCGAAAAGGACAATGTCACCACCTTCGAGGTTCAGATATCGATTGATAACCCCAGTTCTCCGGGGAATCCAAGCGGCGAACTGAAGGCGAATATGACCGCTAATGCCGAGATCGTTCTCGAGGAGCACAAGAATGTGCTGACGGTGCCAGAGCAGGCTGTGATTTATGACAAGGACCGCAATGCTACCGTCATGGTCCCTGATCCGCACGGCAAAGATGGTCAGCGGTCGGTTCCAGTAAAAGTCGGGCTCTCCAATGGCAGCCGCATCGAAGTAGTGTCAGGACTGAAGGCAGGGGATGCGGTTGTGCTCCAACAGACCTCATAATCGTTGATTAGCAGGAAACCTCTTTCTTTTCATGGCTTTTGCAGACAGAATTCTTGTACAACTTCTCCCAGCGTTTCAAAGGAAATCGATATGAATATAAAAATCGTCACCGCCGCCGCAATCCTCTCGATCACCACCGCAGCCTTCGCCAGCGATACGTTTCAACGTACCCTCAGCCTCTCTGGTCCCGCGGATGTGTATGTTTCTACAGGCTCTGGCAGCATACGGGTCTCCCCGGGAAGCGACAATGAGGTTCATATTGTCGGACATGTTCATGCTTCCTGGTCGGCCTTTGGGGACGTCAATGCCCATGTCTCACGGATCGTTGAGAATCCGCCGATTGTGCAGACTGGAAACGCTGTTCATATCGGCGAGAGCAACGACCGGAGCCTTTTTAACAACATCTCTATCGACTATGAGATTTCTGTGCCTACGTCTGCTGCTGTGAACGTCCATAGTGGCTCGGGAGATGTAGAGATCAACCATGTGGGGCGGTTTTTGGCGGCTTCGAGTGGCTCGGGATCGGTGCGGGCGCATGGGATTCATGGGCCGGCGGATCTGCAAACAGGTTCAGGTGACATTGAACTGCAGGCTGATGGGGTGGGCGATATCAAGGCCAAGACTGGTTCCGGATCTATTAGAATCAACGGTTTGAATGGCGCGCTCTATGCGAAGACGGGGTCGGGCGACATTGAAGCTGGCGGGAAGCTTCAGGGTGAGGGGAATCTGTCGAGTGGGTCGGGGTCGGTTCGGCTTCATTTGACGCCGGATGCGCACTTCAATCTGGAGGCGTCTACGGGTTCGGGGGATATTCGGATTCACTTTCCGGGCGCGCCGCAGCAGAGTGATAGCTCGCGACATCATTTGACTGCTCCGATTAATGGGGGTGGGCCGGCGCTGGAGGTTCGGACGGGGTCGGGAGATATTGAGGTCGATGGTGGAAACCACTGATTTCTAAAGAGTTGCAACACCACAATGGCGTATCCCCTTCGTGGGATACGCCTTCTTTTTTTGCGACTAAACTAGGGGAATGGCTGCGCGTTTCCTGGTGTTTGATCTCGATGGGACTTTGATTGATTCGTCGCTTGATCTGTGTAATTCGGTCAATGCGATGCTGGTGCATATGGGCAAAAGTGTTCTGCCTAATAGGGTTATCGCCAGCTATATAGGCGATGGGGCTGCGATGTTGGTTAGGCGGGCGCTGGGTGATCCGGGGGATTTGGATTCGGGGGATCAGGATGAGAGTGTGTTGCGGGAGGCGATGGAGTACTTCATTGCCTGGTACAAGGTGCATAAGCTTGATAACACAACTACTTATCCCGGGGTGATGGAGGCGCTGGATGCCATTAAATTGGCGAATCCTGGGGTTTTAATGGCTGTTTTGACGAATAAGCCTGTGGGGCCTTCGAGGGAGATATGTCGTTTGCTGGGGTTGAACAGGTTCTTTTTTCAGAATTATGGGGGCGATTCGTTTGCTACGAAGAAGCCGGATCCTCTTGGTTTTCAGGCACTTGTGGCGGAGGCGAATGCGATTTTGGCTGGCAGAGGTGAGGGGGAGTTGGAGGCGCGGGAGGTGGTGATGATTGGGGATTCGGATGTGGATGTGATTACCGGGAAGCGGTGTGGAGCGAGGACGGTGGGATGCACGTTTGGCATTGGTTTTCATGCACTTACGGCGGCGGAGCCGGATGTTTTGGTGCATGAGGCGGCGGAGTGGGTGGGAGTGATTGCCGGGTGGAAGGATCGTCAATAGAGACGAAGGTTTTGCATGTTTCGACGGTGAGATGCACGGTGACGCACGGTCAGCCCCACGGTGGAACTGCATGAAATGTACGGTGAGATTGCTACTTCCAAGCACCGAGCAAACGTCGTAGGACGATCAATTCTCCGACGTGGTAGGCGTTGTGGTCGGCTAGCTGGAGGGCCTCCTTTAAGAGGCTTTGGCCTTGTCCCCAGGGGAAGGGTTTTATGAGTGTCGCCTTGTCAGCTTCCTGGAGGAGCTTGAGGAAGGCTTTTCGGTCGGCGTGGATGGCGTCGATGGTCTTCTTCCAGGAGGATGGGGTGGGAGGTGTGGGGGATTTGGGCCAGTAGTCTTCGGGCCACTTTTTTTCTGCGTAGTTGCCCTGGGTGTTGTCGCTGAAGTGGAGCATGTCCTGCTGGGCGATGCGGAGGTGCTCGACGATCTGCCAGGCGGAGTAAGGAA
>Ga0302309_10001900_pt1 | contig 18166 bp, 10 predicted proteins | sample III_Palsa_N1_1_FD_200453 | JGI IMG/M metagenome (GOLD analysis project Ga0302309, IMG submission 200453) | Peat permafrost microbial communities from Stordalen Mire near Abisko, Sweden - III_Palsa_N1_1 | ecosystem: Environmental > Terrestrial > Soil > Palsa > Peat permafrost | place: Sweden... | reverse complement strand
TCGAAGCGCGCCTAGCTGAGCATCCTGCCGTGCGCGAAGCGGTGGTGATGACCCAACCCGATGCCGCTGGCGAAAAGCAATTGGTAGCGTACTGGATACCCACGGATACGTCCGCCAAGCAACAAGACATTCAGCTTTGGCCGTCCATCGGCGAATACGCCGTGTACGACGAATTCATTTATCACGGCCTCAGCCACGACGATCTCCGCAACGACAAATACCGGCGTGCGCTGCAGAAAATCGTACGCGGAAAAACGGTACTCGACGTGGGCACGGGCAAGGACGCGGTGCTGGCCCGGCTCTGCGCGGAGCTAGGCGCGCGGCGCGTCTACGCGGTGGATATCCTGGAGCGCTCCTATCGCTCGGCCAAACAGACTGTGGCGCGCCTCGGCCTGGAGGACCGGATCGAGGTGTTGCTGGGCGACGCGCACCAGTTGCAATTGCTGGAACCGATCGATATTTGCGTGTCGGAAATCGTTGAGGCGATCGGCGGTGCCGAAGGCGCCGCATCCATCATCAACGGCATCCGCCGCTTGATGGCACCTGACGGCGTGATGATTCCCGGACGCAGCGTCACTCGCATCGCCGCAGTGTCGCTGCCGGAAGGATTGGCGCGGGAACCCGCATTTACGTCGATCTCAGCGCACTACGTGCGCAAGATCTTCCAGCAGGTTGGCGGCGTGTTCGATGTGCGCCTTTGCATCAAGAACTTTCCGACAGAAAACATCCTTTCCAGCACCGGTGTATTCGAGGAGCTTGATTACAATCGTCCGATCGCCATTCACAGCGACCACGACCTCACGCTGACCGTCACGCGCGACGGCCGTTACGACGGATTCCTGGTATGGCTTTGCCTGTATGTGGATGAACAGGAAGTCGTCGATATCCTTGAACATCCCTACGCCTGGTTTCCCGTCTATCTGCCGATTCACGATCCGGGCCTGCCCGTGCGTGAGGGCGATCTGCTTCGCCTGCACTGTCGCATCGCGCTTTCGGACGATGGCGTGCATCCGGACTATTTCCTGGAAGGTGTGGTCGAACGTGAAGGCCACATCATCGATCGATTCGAGCATGCCTCTGTGCATCACGACCTGAGCCATCGCGCGCGGCCATATTACGATCGCCTGTTTGCGCAGGATTGCATTGCCGAGCAGACACCGCTTCCCGGAAACACTGCACAACAACTGAGTCAATATCTGGCGGGGCGGCTGCCGGACTACATGATTCCCGCCGCCTTCGTGCAACTAGAGGCGCTGCCGTTAACGGCCAACGGCAAGCTCGATCGGCAGGCTTTGCTCGCGCCCGACGAACACTCTTATGCGCGCGCCGCGTATGCGCCGCCCCAGGGCGAAATCGAAACGCAGCTCGCGCAAATCTGGGAAGAACTGCTCGGCATGCCGAAGATCGGTCGGTACGACGACTTCTTTCAGATTGGCGGCCATTCCCTGCTGGCGATCCAAATGCTCGGGCAACTGTCGAAAACGTTCCGCGTCACGCTACCGCTGAGCACCCTGCTGGCCCAACCAACCGTCGCCGCGCTGGCAAACATCATTCCGGCACATCGGACGACCTCCGAAGATACTGCCACTTCCTCCATCGTAGCGATCGCGCGCGAGCAACCACTGCCGCTTTCGTTCGCGCAGCAGGGGCTGTGGTTCCTCGACCGGCTTGGAGCGAAGGGAACCTATCACATACCGATGGCCTTGCGCCTGCACGGCGATCTGAACCAGAAGGCATGGCGGCGTGCGCTCGATGCCTTGCTCGCCCGCCACGAAAGCTTGCGCACCGTGTTCCCTATGCGTGACAAACACGTCCGCGCCGAGTTGCTGCCGGCAGATCAACCAATGCCTTGGACGGAACACGATCTGCGGCAACATTTCGACGCGCACGAACGCCTTCAGCAACTGTTCGCGGAAGAAGCACGACGCAGCTTCGAGCTCGACCGGGAGCCGCCGATCCGTGCCCAGCTGGTCCGGCTTGCCGACCAGGAGCATGTGTTCCTGCTGACCCAGCATCACATCGCTTCCGACGGCTGGTCCTTCGAGGTAATGGGACGCGAGCTGAGCGCGCTCTATCGCGCTTTCAACGTCGGCCAGCCCGATCCATTGCCACCCCTCGCTATCCAGTATCCCGACTACGCCGCTTGGCAACGGCAGTATTTAACCGGCGAACGCTTGCACACATTGCAGACTTACTGGCGCCAAACCTTGTCGGGCGCATCTCCGCTACTCGAACTACCGACCGATCGCGCGCGTCCCGCGCAGCAGTCCTACACTGGCGCCGACACTTCACTGTCGCTTGACGCCGCGCTGTCCCGCCAGCTTAAGCAGCTTAGCAAGCGGCATGGCAGCACGCTGTTTATGATCGTGCTGTCGGCATGGGCGGTAGTTCTGTCGCGCCTGTCCGGTCGGGACAATCTGGTGATCGGCACGCCGATGGCTAATCGCGGACCAACCGACGTCGATGGGCTGATCGGCCTGTTCGCCAATATCGTGCCCTTGCGCATCGATTTGTCCGACGAACCGTCGGTCGCGGAATTGCTGGCGCGCGTGCGTAGCGTCACGTTGGGCGCACATGATCATCAGGAGCTGCCGTTCGAGCAAGTGGTGGAGATTGCCAACCCTCCACGACGGCTTGACTGCACTCCTCTGTTCCAGGTGATCTTCGCGTGGCAGAACCAGGTCACAACTACCCTGGATCTTCCCGCACTAGATGCACAAGTCGAGCCGTTGCCATGCGAATGGGTGAAGTTCGACCTGGAACTGGATCTTGGCGAGCGTGGCGATACCATCGAAGGCACCCTGCGTTATTCCACGGCGCTATTCGATGCCGGCACCATCGAGCGCCTGCGGGGCTATCTCGTCGCTGTGTTGCAAGCGATGGCCTGTGATGCCGAACAGCCGGTCTCAGCCATTCCCTTACTCGATCACGCCGAACGCGAGCTATTGCTGGAAACCTTCAACCACACTGCCGCCCTGTATCCGCAGCAGGTTGGTGTGCATGCGCTGTTCGAAGCGCAGGCGCAGCGGACGCCGGATTCCGTGGCCGTCATACATAACCAGTGCTCGTTTAGCTACAGCGATCTCAACGTACGTGCTAATCGCCTTGCCCATCAGCTGATCGCGCTGGGTGTGAAGCCGGGCGATTGCCTTGCCACCGTGCTCGAACGCGGCAGCCATCTGGTCATCGCGCAATTGGCCATCCTCAAGGTCGGCGCCGTCTATGTACCGATCGATCCACAGGCACCATTGACGCGCCAGACCTGGGTGGTCGCCGATTGCGCCGCTCGCCGGGTGCTCCTGCGCTGCACGCATGCCGACCCTGAGGCACTTGGCGTGCCCGCCATCGTGATGGAGTCGCTGCCCGACACCGGACCGGATACCCCTCCTGACCTGGTGTTGGACATCGACCGTCCTGCCTATGTGATGTACACCTCCGGTTCCACCGGCACGCCCAAGGGCGTGGTGGTGTCGCATCGCGGGATCAACTGCTTGCTGATCAATAACGGTTTCCTCGAATTCACGTCCGAGGACCGCATCGCCTGGCTGGGTAATCCGGCCTTCGATATCGGCACGCTGGAGGTATGGGCACCGCTGGTGCATGGAGGATGCATCGTCGTGATCGATCACGACTGTCTGCTGCAACCAGCGCACTTGCGAGCGCTGCTGCTTGAGCACGACGTCAGCATCATGTTCCTCACCGCCGGCTTATTCCGTCAGATCGCGGACGAGCTGGGTGAAGCCCTCACCCAGCTGCGCGTGTTGATGGTCGGTGGCGATGCGGTTGATCCGGCCACTGTGGCACGTGTGCTGGAGCACTATGCCCCGCAGCAGTTGCTGGATTGCTACGGCCCGACCGAAGCCGTCACGTTCGCCACCTCCGCTGTGTTGACACTGGAGGATGCCCGCGCAACGCGACTATCGATCGGCCGACCCATCGCCAACACACGCATCTATCTGCTCGATGCGCAGGGACAGTTGGTGCCACTGGGTTCAACCGGCGAAATCTATGTCGGCGGCGACGGCGTGGCCCTGGGCTACTTGAACCGACCCGAACTCACCACTGAACGTTTCCTGCCTGATCCCTTCCACGACGTACCCGGCGCACGCATGTACCGCACCGGCGATCTGGCCCGCTATCTGCCTGATGGACGACTGATCTTCCTGGGACGTAACGATCAGCAGGTGAAGATCCGTGGCTACCGCATCGAGCCGGGCGAGATCGAAGCGCGCCTAGCCGAACATCCCGCCGTGCGCGAAGCGGTGGTGATGACTCAACCCAATGCCGCTGGCGAAAAGCGCTTGGTCGCCTATATCACCGTACACAACCGCACCCCTGAGCCGGTGTCGGCGTTGCGCGCACATCTGAGTGCGTGCCTACCCGACTACATGTTGCCCTCGGCCTTCGTGCTGATGGAAAAGCTGCCGCTGACGCCGCAAGGCAAGCTCGACCGCCGCGCCTTGCCGGTACCGCAGAATGACGCCTTTGCGCATCGCGACTACGCACCGCCGCAAGGCGCGATGGAACAGTGCATCGCTGAGATCTGGAGTGAATTGCTGGGTGTCGCGCGTGTCGGTCGCAACGATAATTTCTTCGAGCTGGGTGGCCACTCATTGCTCGCCGTACAACTGGTGGGGCGCGTTGAAACCGAGCTAGATACGCTGCTTCCGCTTACTACGCTGTTCGACTACGCCACCCTGACAGATTTCGCCAAACAGACCCTGATTGCGTCGATGACGCAGGAATTCGATCTGGACGAAATGCAGAGTCTGTTCGGTACGGACGGGGAATAAGGACACTACATGAGTACCACCAAACAATCGTTGCAAAACCTGAGTATTGCGCAGCTCGAAAAACTGCAGATTCTGGCACGGCAGCGCGGCCGGCACAGACAGCGCGAAGCGCTCGTGCCGATCCAGCCAGCACCGCGCGACACGTTGTTACCTTTGTCGTTCGCACAGCAGCGCCTGTGGTTTCTTGCGCAGCTCGATCAGAATGCTAGCCGTTATCACGTTCCGGCGTCGTGGCATTTGCATGGCGCGCTAGATCACGCCGCATGGCAATGCAGCCTGAATGCCCTGTTCGCCCGGCACGAAGCATTGCGCACGGTGTTCCGCGCGCGCGACGGCGAACCTTATGTCGAACTTCTCGCTTCCACAGCCGTGCCGCTGGACATCCACGATCTTCGTGGCATAGCAGATGCGCAACGCTGCGCGGACGCATTGCGCGAACAGGCGGCGCAAATACCGTTTGATTTCGAGCAAGGCCCGCTGCTGCGCGCGCAACTGATTCGCCTCGCAGACGATGAGCACTTGTTCGTTCTCGTACAGCACCACATCATCTCCGATGGCTGGTCGATGGGTGTGCTGATGCGCGAGCTCAGCGCGCTATATGACGCGTTCCATCGTGGCGCCTCTGATCCCTTACCGCCGCTGTCCATCCAGTATCCCGACTACGCGATCTGGCAACGTGACTACCTAAGCGGCGCACGGCTTCAGGCCCAGGGCGACTATTGGCGTCAGACGCTCATCAATGCTCCAGCGCGACTGGAACTACCCACCGATCGTCCGCGTCCTGCGCATCAGTCGTTCGCCGGCAGTTCGTTACCGTTGCACTTGGATGGGCCACTGACGCGCCAACTCAAGCAGCTCAGCCAGCAGCACGGCAGCACCCTGTTCATGACCGTGCTGAGCGCCTGGGCCATCGTGTTGTCGCGCCTGTGTGGCCAGGACGATCTAGTGATCGGCACGCCCACCGCCAATCGCCACCGTCCCGAGATCGAACCGCTGATCGGCTTCTTCGTCAACACCCTGGCGCTGCGTATTGACTTGTCCGGCGAACCATCGGTCGCCGAGTTGATTGCCCGCGTGCGCGGCACCGTGCTGGGAGCCCAGGAACATCAGGATCTGCCATTCGAACAGGTCGTGGAGATCGTCAAACCGCCGCGTCGGCTCGATCATACGCCGCTGTTTCAGGTGATGCTTGGCTGGCAGAGCGGCGAGCTACCCACACTGGACCTGCCCGGTCTGGAAACACAGTTCGTACCGACGGCTTTCGCCTCGGTAAAGTTCGATCTGGAGCTGGAGCTGAGCGAGCACGGCGACGGCATCCATGGCGCATGGCATTACGCCACGGCGCTGTTCGATGCCGGCACCATCGAGCGCCTGCGCTGCTATCTCGTCGCTGTGCTGCAGGCGATGGTCCGTGATGCCGCCCAGCCGGTGTCAGCTATTCCCCTACTCGACCACGCCGAGCGTGTGTTGCTGCTCGATACCTTCAACCGCACCACGACACCGTATCCGCAAGACACCTGTGTGCACACGCTGTTCGAAGCGCAGGTACGACGCACTCCGGAGGCCGTAGCGCTAGTCGAAGACCACGGCACGCTGACTTACGCTGCGCTCAACCGACGCGCCAATCGACTTGCCCACCAGCTGATCGCGCTGGGTGTGCAGCCGGGCGATTGCCTTGCCACCGTGCTCGAACGCGGCAGCCATCTGGTCATCGCGCAATTGGCCATCCTCAAGGTCGGCGCCGTCTATGTACCGATCGACCCACAGGCACCGTTGACGCGCCAAGCCTGGGTGGTCGCCGATTGCGCCGCTCGCCGGGTGCTCCTGCGCTGCACGCATGCCAACCCTGAAGCACTTGGCGTGCCCGCCATCGTGATGGAGTCGCTGCCCGACACCGGACCGGATACCCCTCCGGACCTTGTGCTGGACATCGACCGTCCTGCCTATGTGATGTACACCTCCGGTTCCACCGGCACACCCAAAGGTGTGGTCGTGCCCCATCGCGGGATCAACCGCTTGCTGATCAACAACGGTTTTGCCGCCTTCCTCGCGACGGACCGTATCGCCTGGCTGGGTAATCCGGCCTTCGATATCAGCACGCTGGAGGTATGGGCGCCACTGGTGCATGGTGCGCAACTGATCGTGATCACGCACGACTGCGTGCTGCAGCCGGACCGCTTGCGCACGCTGCTGCAGGACCAGGGCGTGACCGTGCTGCATCTTACTGCTGGCCTATTCCGCCAGATCGCGAATGAGTTGGGCGAAGCCCTCAGCCGGCTGCGTCTGCTGATGGTCGGTGGCGATGCGGTTGATCCGGCCACTGCGGCACGCGTGCTGGAACGCTACGCCCCGCAGCAATTGCTGCATTGCTATGGCCCGACCGAAAGCACCACGTTTGCTACCACCGGTGTGCTGACACTGGAGGATGCACGCACCGGACAGCTACCGATCGGCCGCCCCATCGCCAACACGCGCATCTATCTGCTCGATGCGCAGGGACAGTTGGTGCCACTGGGTTCAACCGGCGAAATCTATGTCGGCGGCGACGGCGTGGCCCTGGGCTACTTGAACCGACCCGAACTCACCACTGAACGTTTCCTGCCTGATCCCTTCCACGACGTACCCGGCGCACGCATGTACCGCACCGGCGATCTGGCCCGCTATCTGCCTGATGGACGACTGATCTTCCTGGGACGTAACGATCAGCAGGTGAAGATCCGTGGCTACCGCATCGAGCCGGGCGAGATCGAAGCGCGCCTAGCTGAGCATCCTGCCGTGCGCGAAGCGGTGGTGATGACCCAACCCGATGCCGCTGGCGAAAAGCGCTTAGTCGCCTATGTCACCGCACACAACCGCACCCCTGAGTTGGTATCGGCGCTGCGCGCACATCTGAGTGCGCGACTACCCGACTACATGTTGCCCTCGGCCTTCGTGCTGATGGAAAAGCTGCCGCTGACTGCGAACGGCAAGGTTGATCGGCGCATATTGCCGCTTCCAGACGATCAATCTTTCGCGCATCGCGACTTTGTCGCGCCATGCACGTCGACGGAGAAGGCGCTTGCAGCGATCTGGGCGGAATTGCTAGGCCTCGATCGCGTCGGTAGTCACGACGATTTCTTCGAGTTAGGTGGCCATTCGCTGCTGGCGGTAAAGATGATCAGCCGCGCCGCGGATTTCGGATTGGCACTGAACGTCAACGATCTGTTTCAGCATCCGACGCTACTGAATCTGGCGCAGGCCATCAAGGCTGCGCCGGTCGGTCAGGCCGGCGATCGCGCCATGTTATTCCGCAAAGGCAATGCGGAACATTCGCTGTTCTTCCTGCCCACCGGCACTGGCGACTACTCCTATGTGTTCGGCCTGATGCAGCAACTCGATCTGGAAGCGTCGATCTACGTGCTTCCCTGGCAGTCCGCCGAGCAGAAGCCATTGCCCGCGCTGGAAGCGATGGCCAGGCGCATGGTGCCCATGATGAAAGCCGTGCAACCCCGGGGTCCGTACCAACTATCCGGCTATTCCGCCGGTGGTGTGCTCGCCTACGCGTTGGCCGACCAACTGATGCGCGAGGGTGAAACCGTCTCATTCCTCGGGATGATAGACACCGCTCTGCTCAGCCCTCGCGAGCTGCCACCGGATCCTCAGATGTTGCTCGATATGGTTGAAGACAGACAGGTCGCCGAAGGGCTGGGCGAAAACATCGGAACCTTTACGCTGGAAGCATTGCTGGACGAACTGCGCAAGCTGCAACAACTGCCATCGACGCTTTCGCCCGATATCAGCGCGGCAGAATGGCGGCAGATGTGCCACTTCATCCGCGTTCTCAGGGCATATCGAGCACCGAAGCTGCATGTGCCCGTCTATCAATTTCATGCTGAGGAAGCGGAGCCGACACCTGAGCATCTAAGTGATCATTCCGGCGCTGCACCATCTCCGGGAGAACCCAGTTTGGGCTGGAAGGATCTGCTGTCGCCTTCATCAACGCAGTACATAAGCATTCCGGGCAACCACCTCACCATGATGTCTGATCCGCAGCATCGCGCAATGCTCGGTAGGAGGATGACGGAGGTACTTGCACGAGATAACATCTGCTGAATACAGCAAGCGCGAGACCGGGTTTGCGTTCAATTCGCGCTGCAATTTGCTTTCGACGGAGCGGCTCTTCCCCATCCGCCGCTTGGTATCAGGACGAAGCTGTTCATCGCGTCAGGCCATTTCCGATAAGGCGAATCACCAGACGTAGCTGGTCATTACGATGTCGGGAATGATCAAACTAAATGCGATTTCGCAGAGTTGACGATAGACGAATGCATCGCACAAAGTTTCAGTAAGCTGAAGCAAAATAGACTGGCGCTCCATGTCGATCCGAACAACACGGGCAGCGGTAAAATCGAAATATCGGCCAACGGCGTCATATGCGCCTTTGAATAGGCTCTCCTTTGCCGAAAACACAGCCGTCATCAGCGTGTTTATAGGCAATATCCCGATGAGTGTTTGCAGATAATTGAGTTCCTGCTTACTGACTACCGTCGCCATGAGCGCAGCGCAGGCATCCGGGTTCGCAACAACCTCGATGTCGATGCCCACTCCAGAACATACTTCACGCCGGAGCGCAGCCGCTGCGGCTATGGCATGCGTGTGCGAAATACTCCCGACAATACCCGGTGGCCACACTGGCTCGCGCGAGGCGCCGACGCTGACTTCACCCGGCGGGGCGTTTAACGCGGCAAGGACTGAACGTGCCGCTAATCTGCCAAAGTAAAATTCTGCCTGTCGACTGCGAACGGCGCGGGCTACACTGGGTGGGCAGGCTATACCGGTGGCCGCGAAGGCCTCGGGGCAAAAATATTCGATATCAAAAGTGATTAGGTGGACGGGCAGAGTCACACCGTTTGAACCGCGTACAAACAAATGTTGCTCGCCGAGCAAAGACATCTAAGAGTTGCTAACCAAAGGCATTTTACATCTGGAACTGCGAACTTCATTGCAAACGGTCACGGGCATAGCTCGTCAGATCAATGGCAAGATTAGCATCTTGCAGTAGTGTAGCCGAACAGTTGCTGCGCGACAGGGAACAATTAAATATGCATCATATCTTGGCTATTACCACCCTGTACGTTGCCGAGTCCGCTCGGTTTCTCGAAGAATTGGTATTCCACTATCAATGCGATTTCGACATTCCTGGCCACAGCGAATCGAGCCGCGGCTCAAGCACTTCCAATGTAGCGAAATAGCACCCCGTTAAAAGTTCACATATAGATTTCGCGTCTGTAAGAGCAGCTGGCTCGATCCTGATCATCGCTATGCTTATGCTGACTAACCGACAGATATCACTTGGCTACCCGCTTAGGGCATCTAAGTGCAGATCACCATGATGCGCTGCGCGTGAAAGGAAGCAGTCCCATCAAGTCCCTCTGTGATCTCCAAGATTTGGGGCAGTCGAATCTTGTGGCGAGCCTGGTGCGCTGTGTACCATACCGCGGTTTTTTAAGATGTCGCGCTCCTCTGTGACGCGTAACAGTTCGCGTTCGAGGCGGGCGATCTCCGAGTCTTAACCGTCAGGCTTAGGTCTTGAGCCCTAGAATGACAGCACACCTGAACGAAGAAGATCGCCCTTCAACTTGCACAATTGGTTCCACCGAATTCCCAAATCGATTGCTATCTCCGACGCAGAAAGTTCGACGGCATCGAGCAACCTAACCGCTTCTCACTTGAACCCAGCAGAGAATCGTTGACGCTCGATCATCTAGCACCCCACCTCCCAGGGCATCTTCCCGTTCAAATACGTCCGTAAAGTCCGGGCCATCTCAATACGTCCTCCTGCCTGCTGGTCTCCGACTACCGCTTACCGCGAAAGCCAACCATTGATCCCGCTGCCAACACCTTTCATCACAAAGTGCGTGTGGCGCCGATCCTATGGCTGCATGGTGACCTCTCACGCGCACAGTGTCGTTGCTCGACAAACGCGCTATCCCATGCCGACTGCAACGAGGTTTCGATGAGTGCTCATACTAAGCGGTTCGAAATGACGATACGCACGCTGATAGCGTGCACTGTTGTAGGAGCAACAACACCGGCCGCACACGCGCAGAATGACGGCGACGCCCCACGTGTTTTTTCTCCTGGTGTCATTTCCAGCAGTGCTGCTGAGCAGTCACCCGCGTTCAGCCCTGATGGAAATACCGTGTATTTCGCGCGACGCAACATCGTGCAGTCGGCCATCATGGTTTCGCACCGCAAGGAAAATACCTGGTCAGCACCAACAATCGCAGCATTCTCGGGTATTTGGCGCGACATCGAGCCAACGATGGCTCCTGACGGCTCATATCTCGTGTTCGCATCCAACCGGCCACAGAACGGCGGCGGGCCCATCGACGGATCTTGGGGCGGAAAGGCCTACCCAGGCCGTGGCGGCAATCTCTGGAAGGTAGAGCGCACGCTTGGCGGCTGGTCCGACGCTGTACGACTTCCAGACACCATTAACGGCACAACATCGACGTTTTCGCCGAGTATTGCCGCCGACGGAAGCATTTATTTCATGCGTGCAGAATCCAGTGGAAAATTCCGCCTTTACTATTCGAAGTACAGCGAAGGCAGTTATAAACAGCCAGTCGCGTTGCCCTTCAGCGACGGTGCCAGCGATGACTCAGATCCAACTGTAGCACCCGACGAATCACTCATCGTTTACGGTTCGGACCGGGATCATGTCGGGCACAACGACCTCTTCATCGTCTTTCGCCGAGGGGGCACCTGGGGCAAACCGATGAATCTTGGCACAGGCATCAACGGTGAAGGTGGCGCCAATAATGATACGGAAGCGCGTTTGGGTGCCGACCACACAACACTCTATTTCAGTAACAGCACTGTGATGCCGGTCCGGTTTCCGCGATCGAGGGAGCAAGCATTGCGCGACAGTGACCGCATGTTAGCGTGGGATAATGGCAGCCAGAACATCTGGTACGTTTCCCTAAAAAAATGGCTCGACACGAAGGCCCCGGACATCCCAGGGGCCCCCTCGCGCCCTTAGGCGCTTGAGACGATCCGCGACCGTGTTGGTAGGAATACGTTCGGGCAAATCCGCCAGCTCCCGTAGGTACGCTTACCGTGCAGCAAGTTGCGCCACAGGCAGTCACCATTTGTCGCCCACGATGTAGAGCGAATTGGCGATTGCACAAGGGGAGCGCATGAAAGACTTGTTAGTACTCATTTATTCGGTACTCAATGAAGATATGACTTGCATAATGAAAGTCACAATGATACTTTAAGTTATTACTTGCAAAATGCAAGAAACTGGAGAACGCGATGGAAACAGCTGTCTATCGGCACCCTTCTGAGTCGCCGTCCGCATGCCTCAGCGGTGTTCGCCTGAGCGTGACCGTCGTTTTGATCCTTTGGTTCGCGCTCGTTGCATCGCTAGGTGCAGCCGGCGACTTCGTCGGTCCTCCGAGGATTCCCCCCATTGCCATCGGTATGGGAGTTGGCGTACCTCTGCTGCTCTTTTCTGCATGGCTGCGCTTCTCGAAATCATTCCGCGAGTTCGTCCTCTCGCTGGATTTGCGCCTTATCGCTAGCATGCAGGCGTGGCGCTGGGCAGGTTTTGGCTTCCTTGCGTTGTATGCGCACAACGTACTGCCAGCTGTATTCGCGCTGCCAGCTGGCCTCGGAGACATGGCTGTCGGTATCGCCGCTCCGTGGATGGTTCTTGGCCTTATAGGTCAGCCTAGGTTTGCCGCCAGTACCGCATTCCTCCGCTGGAATGTGCTTGGCATTCTCGACCTCGTTGTGGCCGTCGGCATCGGGACTCTGAGTGCCACGCTTGCCACTGGAACTCCTGGAGAGGTCAGTACCGCTCCCATGGCGACACTGCCGCTAGTGCTGATCCCGGCGTTTCTTGTGCCGTTGTTCCTCATGATGCACGCGATAGCGCTCATGCAGAGCAGACGAATTATCCGTGCCGAGCATAAAGGCTGAAAAAAGCGTCTCCGCGAGGCGTTACCCAGCTTTTGGGCAAAACGGGACTAAGATCTAGCCAAATGTTGCTATCGTGCAGATTGCCAGCTTGTTGACCCAACTCGTCACACAACTTGACCGGCATCGCCAACCGGCCGACCACTCGGCTGAAGATTGCTTGTTGACCCAAAGTGGACACGGGATATGTAAAGTGCCTGTCGTTATTTGTACTCGACAAGCATCCACATCCAAGCGGACGCCTCCGGCGCCGCTTAACTCAGGAATTACGCGGAGAGGAAAGCTTCCTCGTGAACCTCAACCAAGTCACCCTACCAGTTACCGACTTTGACCGTTCCGTGGCGTACTACCGAGACATGGGGTTTGCGCTTATCGTTCATTCACCGCCGCACTATGCTCGCTTCGAGTGTCCTGATGGTGAATCAACCTTCTCGCTTCACACGGTTGAACATTTAGGGGGTAATAGCGGCGTGGTGGTGTACTTCGAGTGTTCTGATTTGGATCAACAGGTTCAGCGCTTGCTCGCGGCGGGATTTGAGTTCACTCAACTTCCCACGGATGAGCGTTGGCTATGGCGCGAGGCGCGCCTCACTGACCCGTCAGGCAATGTGCTTTGCTTGTTCTGGGGGGGCAACAATCGCAAAAACCCACCTTGGCGTGTTGCGCCTTAGCAGCCTCGTAAGAGACTTCCCGTCAATGCCGCGCGCTAAACGCTCTTTCCCTGAGCTTTCAGGCCGGCACTGTGTCTTGTATAGCGTAGCAAGGTGGCAGCTGAGCGGCGCGGCCAGCGCGCAGTAGCTGCTCAATGGCGTGGCGCCCATTTCCCCCGCTATCTCGAGGCAGGGCGCCTGCTCACTGAAGCCTACGAGCGAATAGACCGACTGGCGCAAACCGAGACATCGATACAGTCGATCGCAGCCTTTGGCCCGGCACTAAGCGCCACCGGAGTATGGGACCGGACCACCCACTCGCCCGGCCGGCCTTACGCAAGGACGACCTGCTCGACGCGCGCGCAACTGGAACAGTCCTCACCGCGGCAAGCGAGCGATACGGCTCACTTTTTTTAAGCTAGTCGAGATTTACGACAAGTCCGTGGAGCCGACTCGCCTTTTAGGCTCTGCGTACGGCGCACGCGGTCAGCTAGAAGAGCTGAGCATTGCCTCGCAGGAAAACTTCCTCGCTGACACCGTAGCCCTGCGCTCCACGTTGCAGCGGGTCGCCAAGATCGTGGTCCGATGCAAGGCTGGCAGGCGCATGGGCAGTGGGCAGATACCCGGGGCGGTAAACCGCAGCCCTTCGTTCCGGACGAGAAACACCGGTTCACTGATCCGCACGAGCCTGAGCATAAGGTTTCGCTCGCCGAGGGCTTGGTCCGTGTCCGACAGATCCTGCGCACCGGTGGCAGCTCGGTCCGCCTGATCGGGCTGTCCGGGGTGGGCAAGACTCGATTCGCGCAGGCGCTATTCGAAGCCGACGGCGCTCCTGATCCGCTGTCCACGGAGCTGGCCGTCTATACGGACACCGCGCACAGCCCTAATCCCGCCCCGTTGGCTGTGCTGGATGAACTGCTCGCGTCACGGCGCCGAGCCATCCTGGTTGTCGATAACTGTGCATCTCAGCTCCACAACCAACTGACAGCCCGCTGCAAGGTCTCCAGCCGGGTGAGCCTGCTCACGATCGAGTATGACATTCGTGAGGATCTGCCTACGGGTTCGAGTTCGGCGCGCGAACGCGCGATTACGGCTGGTCCCCCGACGGGCTCGAAGCCCGGCATGGTTTGCGACGTTCATCGATCTGGTGGCAGATCTTGGGCATGGAAACACTGCTATAGCGCATGCAGCCCGGGACCTGCTCGCGAGTAATTTTCGCTCTCTTTGGACGGTGGCTGGTATGGCCGATTCTCTGGAGAAGGCCGTGATCCCGTTGCTGGAAGCGGGATGGGAGCAGGGGTGGCTCGCCATCCGGCAAACGATGCAGTTTGACGAGGCAGGTTTGCCCGACGAAATTAAGGCCCGACTGCGGAGTCTGGAAAAGCGCACGAAGCCGAAGACTCTCGTTGGACGCGTTAAGGCGATTGTCCTTAATGGCCATGCCGCTGGCGTTGATTATGCTGACGGGGAAGACGTTTCGATCGGAGACGAGCGCGCCGAGCGTGTCGCACGCGAGCTTGGCGAGTCGGTGGCCGTGGATGCTGAGGCTTTAGCCACCCTGCTGCCTCTAGTCGTAAGCAACAACCAGGGGAGGCAATGGATGTTCGGGTCAGGCCTCGCGACCGGCACGAGTTCGATCGACGGCTGCTGGGCGGCTTTGGTTCCCGTCGATGCGCTGCTGGAATGGTGCGAAGAGGGCGGACCGGAGCGATGGGCGCATGTCGCGCCCCTTCTGCCCGCGTTTGCACCAGGGGGTGATGAGGCGGGGCTGCGGTGGTCGGAGGCTGTGCTAATTCTCCTCGAGCGAGCGCCCCGACCGATCGATGTAGCTGCATCACTTGTGGATCTGATCAGGCCCATGAGCTGGAATGGGTCGCGAGCCGAGGCGATTAAGCAGCGCTTGCCTTTGCTGGACGCGTTGGCTTCAATGCTTGGGCCTGAGCATGCAGAGCATATTGCTGCTTGGAGGAGCCAAATTGCCAAAACGATAGAGCGGGAGGCACGGCGCGAACTGGAGGAGCATCGGGCTAACAACGAACGCTTCGAATAGAAGTCTGTTCCGTTGGCGCGGTCCAGGTGGGTGCCATCGCACTCCTCAAGAGAGCAGTGCCGCTCCGATCTCCGCTGCCATCACCGGTAAAATCGACGTAAGGTAGGCCGCATGATTCAGTACGTCGCCGAGGCGCAGGGTCTCTGGTACGAAGGCAGCGGGTCATGGCTGCGCCGGATCCAAGGTAACCCAATGATTCTTCCTCTGTCTGTGGCCGGGAGAGCGCCCGGCCAGGAATTGTTATTCCACAAAGATTATTTTAATTCAGCGACACGAATTCGGCGTGGACGAGTGTTCGAGAAAGATGTACGCAATGGTTGGGCTGCAGATTGCGTAGCGCGCTTTCCCGATCGCGATTTGAACAATGCGGCCAACGACTTCAATGTGAATCGCGCGTACAAGACCGCAGACATCCAGATCAAGCCTGGAACGGAGATCGAGCTTGGGGATCATGGCAGCGGCTCCCGGTGGATTGTCGTTCTTTCAGAACGTATCGGCCTTGAAGGGCACTTCCTCACGCTCAAGTCGAAGACGCTGTTCGGCGTCCTTCCCGAACTAGTCCCTGACGCGATTCCGGAATCCAACAGGCACGATGTCGTGGGCTCGCTCAATGCCGTAGTTGAGGCAGCATCGGTGCAGGCACCGCAGTCGGTGATCGACGCCTGCCGGAACGCTGCGTGTCATGTGGTCAGCGCCATGTTTCCCGATTCGAACCCGAATGGTAAGAACGATCTTGGTAAGTTGGTGAAATACCTCGCCAATCACAAGATGGATGCCCTTGCTCATGCAGGCGATCTGATCAACAGGCTGCATAGTCGCGCTAAAGCCAATGCTGCCGCCAGTGGTGGCATCCGACCTGTCTCCCGCCGGGATGCAGAACTGGCTGTTGGCGCGATTGCGTTCTTGCTTCAGGACACCGGGTGCGCCGTCGATGCTGCCGGCCGTGGGTCGCGACTATTTTAGCTGGCAGCATTGGTCAGTTGCTGCAGTGATGGTGGGTCGGTACGCTCGCGCATTCTTTCCTCTCATGCATACCCGTATCACTCCAAATCGACTTCGAACTGATGGCCGGCTACAATCAATGGATGGCTGGCTTAGCGACGGGCAGGCCTCGAATGCGCGCCAAGTAAAGGTTTGCTCGCGCCCAGCGGTTTCGTACACCGAATGATCATCCTGAAAGGTTCGCTCATGAGCTCCCAAGCTCCACTGGGATTTTTGAAGCGGGACATGAAGCGGGTTTTCCTCTCCCTTGCCTTTGGCGTGCTGGCTACGGCCGGTGCTGTAATTTCGTCGCCCGCAGCGCCCCTAGTGTCAGCGGGACCAGTCATCCATATCGGGGATGTCGCGCGCTTCTATAAAGTCTACGATGCTGCGCACGGGCATCCGACCGCGCAAGAACTCCAGCGCGAATACATTGATCCTGGCTCACCAGGGCTTCATCACCTTTCCCATGTACGCAATGTAAACGGTGAGACGATCGCCAAGGCCATCGCCTCCCATCCGCAGATGTTCGCTGACGCAAGGCCCTGCATGGCAGGTTTGCCGCGCGTGCGAAAGCGCGTGGTGGCGGCGCTAGATACATTAGCACGCCTATATCCGAAGGCCGAGTTTCCGCCGGTGACGGTGGCGGTCAGCCGCGGCAAGCCAGCTGGCGAGGCCGATGCCACAGGTGTCATCATCGGTTTGGAGGCTACTTGCGCAGCCGCGTATCTTAATCCCAACGTGGAAGACCGGTTCGTGCATGAGATCGCGCATGAATACGTCCATGTCCAGCAAGCACTGCAGTCGCCTGCCTTCTACAACGACCAGAAACCCACGGTATTACAGGCGTCTCTGATCGAGGGCACCGCCGAATTTGTTGCCACCCTTATCACCCATGAGATTGGGTTTCGCTCCCCTTACGCCTCGGCCGACCAGGCGCAAAACAACGAGGTCGAAACCAAGTTCATCGCCGACGAGAACAAGACTGATCTGTCACAATGGATCGACAACGGTACGTTGGCGACGCCGGGTGATTCGGGTTATTGGGTCGGCTATCGTATTGTCAAGTCCTATTACGAGCATGCCGCGGATAAGCGTCGTGCTTTGCACCAAATCATCGAAATGAAAGATGCAAGGGCATTTCTTGCTAAGAGCGAATGGTACCCTGGCATTCAGCTTTGACAACATCAATGCGTACGACCCCGAGGCTGGGCTTTGGGCGATCTGGTGGATCGATGGCCGCAATCCGCACGGCGCGCTGGATGCACAAGGTCAATGGCCGCTTCATCCATGGCGACGGAACTTTCTACGCGGATGACACTCTCCGTGGCAAGCCGATCAAGGTTCGTTTCGTCTGGTCGCATATCACGCTGACTTCCTTGCACTGGGGGTAGAACTCGACGGCAATTTTCCCAAACACCCTTCCAATGCCGACGCACCGGATGCAGCAAATTTAAGTGGCCCAATCCCAAGGGAGCACCAGTCAATCGCCCAGTGCACGGCGCAACTGCTCAGGTGACACCTTCGCAGTTTCCATCATTTTCATCGCCGCCTCCAGAATCATTTGTTGCTCAGCTGTCAGTGCTTTCTCGCCTTCGGTGGCTTCGACCGTCAGCAACCCAGCAAACACGCGCATGTTCTTTTCGTGCTTGGCAAAAAGTTTGCGCAGCATCTTGATCATGTCGTGAGGGGGAACGTAGGTTTTGGTTTGGGCGAATTGACGAGCT
>Ga0302309_10001899_pt1 | contig 18168 bp, 20 predicted proteins | sample III_Palsa_N1_1_FD_200453 | JGI IMG/M metagenome (GOLD analysis project Ga0302309, IMG submission 200453) | Peat permafrost microbial communities from Stordalen Mire near Abisko, Sweden - III_Palsa_N1_1 | ecosystem: Environmental > Terrestrial > Soil > Palsa > Peat permafrost | place: Sweden... | reverse complement strand
TCCTTTTTAAGCTCGTTGAGTTTGCGTTCCAAGTAAGTAATCTTCGCCTGTTTATATTGTTGCTGATAGACTTGCAATTCCGGTGGGTTGAACTCTACTTTGTTGAGCACCATCTTGTAATAGATAGTAGCTATCTTGTTGGCGGTTGCGACCATTGCATACTTGTTTCCCCCTTTAGCTTTCATACGCCTGAAGTAATCGCCCAGCCAGTTATCACTTCGCTGAACACCATTGGCAGCGTTTCTGAAGGCTTGTGATGCTATGTTCGGCTTCTTCTTCATAAGCATACTACTGATGATTTTACCTCCGGATATTTTATTGTTTGGACACAGGTTGAGCCAGGAGACGAAGTGTTTAGAACTTTCCCATTTACTCATATCTGTTCCTGTTTCTGAAAGGATTTCCAAAGCAGTAATATCGCTCAATCCAAAGATGGCAGTCACATCAACGCCTAGGATAGCCTTAAGATATGCACAAGTATTAAACGATGGTTTGTTTTTAGTTGCTTGCTTGGTAGACTTTGCTTGAGCTGAAGGGATAAGCGAGGAGAGTCCTGCTTGGTACTGCTATAATTGTTGTTCGATTACTTTATCACATGCAGCAATGCGTTCCTTGTAATACCTGTAACTTTGGTAACAGTCTTCGAGTAGGTAAAGCTGTTCAGACCGCCAATTGCCTTGCAAGGATTTAACGATGGTGGCATGATCAGCGCGAATGTTTCGGTCCATAAACTGTAGAAATCGCTCCGGTGTTCTTTCCCCTGCAATGATAGCTTCAATAACAGCAGTGCCACTCTTACCTGTAATGTCACGGATCACAGTGTGCAACTTAATATTCATCATCTCCATGGCTTTCTGCATACGAAGTACCATTCGGTTACGATCAAGGATTAACGTTTTGCGATGACGAACCAACGAGCGAAGGGATTCCTGTTCATCTTCCGGCAAGTAACTGCTTTTAAGTAAGCCGCAGCTGTGCAGCTTTTGAATCCACATGGCATCGTCTTCGTCATTCTTTCGGCCACTGACATTACGTGCCTGCTTGGAGTTGACAAGGTAAACTTCAAACCCATCTTTAACAAGCATTGCAAATAAGGGTTTCCAATAAATACCAGTAGATTCCATAGCGACTGTTTCAACTTCACATTGATGCAGCCAGCCGACTATTTCCTGGAGATCACATGTCATTGTACCGAATGACTTTACGCGCTTCAGGTCTCTTCCTTCGGGTACAGCTACCGCATGAATGGTATCGCCTATATCAATACCCGCAGCATTCGGATTAATTAGTGGCATTGTTACCACGCTTTGCTTTTTTGGAGTTGCTTTCTTCATAACTTGAGCATTTAAAGCAAAAGCTATATGCCCGTCACCCAACGACACTTACTCTTCTATACGGGCTCAAACACCCAATCGGAAAGCTTAAAGGGACAACAGAACCATACTACGGCTTGAATTACATATCCAATTTCTTTGTTGGTTTCACTGCACAAGCTTTTGTATATCAAAGTTAAGGACAAGTTACTTACCTCATTCCTGTTATTGTTAGGAAAGCATTAAATCTCTAATGTGGTTACTACGGCATAATGGCCGGCTCGCTTCGCTCCCCGCCCACCCTCCGGGACTTATTCCGTTTCCTTTTGCCTTGGGGCGGCGCGCTATTCCTTGCTTTCTTTTTTCCCTCTTTCTTTTAAAAAATAACCAGACAGGGCAAGAGGCGAAAGGAATAAGCAAACAGAATAGTTCACTAAAAATCAAAAAAAAATGGAAATCACAGGAAGAGTGGTAGCGAACGCAGCAGTAAGAACCACTAAAACAGAAAAAAAAGTAACCGGATTCACCATCGCCATTAATTACAGCTACAAGCCTAAATACGGCGACCGGGTGCAACTCACCACCTACGTGGAATGTGCCTACTGGCGCAATCCCGGCATAGCTGAATACCTGACTAAGGGCACACTGGTAGAGCTGTCCGGGCGCATGGAAGCTGGGGCGTATATCAACCGAGACGGTAAGGCCGTGGGTACGCTGAACTTTCACACCGAAAGCATCAAGCTGGTCGGCAAATCCGGCAGCGCAGCCACTGAAAAGGAAGTGCAAAAGCCTGCCCCTAAAGCGGAGAAAAAGCAACCCGCAACCGCAGGCAGTAACCCCGATGATGATGACCTGCCATTTTAATTAACCCAAAGCGAAAATTAAAGCCTGTGCGCATGCACGGGCAAATTAAAGCACCAAAATTTAAGACAATGGAAAATATGTAAACTACAGGGTAACTGCCATCAAAATAGGCACCTGCGAAGATTTGTATTACACCGACTATGGCAGGTTAATAGCTGCCCTGAACAAGGGATGGTTAAAAAAAGAGGACGGCAACTTCAACGCGGAACAATATGTGAAGCCCGGCAGCGGGTTTCGCTTCCGTTTTCCTTTCCCGGACGAGGATGAAAAACCGCTCGGCAATTTAGGCGACAACGATTTTCAGCGGGAATCAGGAGATAAGCATAATCACGCAGGGGCAAATGCCCCTGCTTAACCGAAAGAGACATGAAAACCAATTTTTTTGAAAATATAGCAGCAATGAACGTTCCGGGCAACTGGAATTAACCCTCCATACCGATGAACAGGGACAATTCACCGTGTCGGCTTTATTCACCGCCCTGTAGAATCTGGATAATGCCACCAAAGCCATCCCGTCCATGCTCTATTTTGAAAGTTTTTTTGGGATGTCGGAAGGAAAATGTGATACGGCCTATACTTTAACGGATAAGCTTTAACCGATTGAACGGATCGTTATTTGCCAATTCCGTCGTTTTCTTTTTAACTAACACTTTGCTAAATTATACCGTTCATTAAAAATTTTCTAACATAGTTATCGTAGTAGCGAAAAATTCTAATTTTACACCCTTCATGACCAAACGTGCCGGTCATGATCGCTTAATGATCCAAATGGTAAATAGTTTGAACAAGGAGAAGCCGATAGTGAGGTTAAGAGCCTTCCGCGCGATCGATGACCCGGCGTCCTGCGCGCTTTTTGTCCGGGGACATGAGCAGGTGCTGACCAGCATCGGCGTACACAAGGTCACTTCGTCGAAAAATGAATGGCCCCAAAACCCAGCGGCTTTTGTGATCATCGTCGAATCGCTCGACGGCGCAAAGGTATATGGCGGGGCCCGCGTCCATGTGTCCGGCGGCAGCGAGCTTTTACCCATCGAAGAGGCTACCGGCTCCATGGACGCGGGTATTTTTGAGCTGGTCTGGAAATACGCGCAGCAGGGTACCGGCGAGATCTGCGGACTCTGGAATTCCCGCGAGATCGCAGGCTATGGCATCGGTAGCATATTTCTCACCCGGGCCGCGGTCGCTATTTCCACCCAAATAGGGTTGGTTTCCCTTTTTGCGCTTTGCGCATCTTACACCGTGGGCATGGCCGAAAGCGTGGGGTATCATAAGGAGACCAGTATCGGTAACAACGGCACCTTCTATTACCCTAAACTCGACCTGGTGGCCACCAGCATGCTGCATAAAGACATACGGACGCTCAGCAGCGCCAATGCAGCGGATCGGGAAGCGATTTTAACAATCAGGGAAAGCCAAAACCTGGTGCGGACAGAGAAGCTGCGCGGCAAGGCGATCGAAATCCATTATGAGACGAAGATTCCCAACCTGGAAGCCTGGGACCTAGCCGCAACGGTCGCTCATGCCCGGAAGAACTTTGCAAGCGGGGAAACCGATGCCAGCGGCTTGAATATATTATAAATTTTGTATCCAATCATTCACCTTTAACGTTATATACGCTATAAGTAATCATATTATGCCGATAACCCCACCTTTTACCAACCCGGCTGAACCCGGCCAGGTATATTCCCCTTCTTTTTTCCGGTTGCAAGATCCGGCCGACAAACAACGATTTAAAGAGTTGATCGGTACCAGCCAGGTATTGTTCACCTACGATGAAATAGACGGGCAGCTCCGCGAACTGATCAAAAGCCACCACCCCTCGATAAGGATCAAACCGGAAGATTTTGAGGGATTGGTCGCCATGCATCTGGGCGGTGTGCCTGCCCATGATTATGGCGTCTGGGTCTACTACCCCTGGAGCCGCCGGTTAGTGCACCTGCTGGATGAAAACGAATTTACCGAGGTACGCACCAACCGCAACCAGTATAAGATCACCCGGCAGGAACAGGATATCCTGCGCACCAAAAAGATCGGGATCGTCGGGCTATCCGTCGGCCAGTCTATCGCCCTGACACTGACCATGGAACGCGGTTATGGCGAACTTCGCCTGGCGGATTTTGATAAACTGGAACTCAGCAACCTTAACCGTATCCGGGCAGGCGTCCACCAGTTAGGCCTGCCCAAAGTGGTCATCGCGGCAAGGGAGATCGCCGAAATCGACCCTTTTCTGAAAGTGACCTGTTTTTTTGATGGATTGACCGAAGCCAATATGGATGCTTTTTTTACCGACGGCGGAAAGCTGGATATCCTGGTGGATGAATGCGACGGACTGGATATGAAGCTTATCGCGCGTTTCAAGGCGCGTGAGCTGGGTGTACCAGTGGTCATGGACACCAGCGATCGCGGCATGCTGGATGTGGAACGGTTTGATCTGGAACCCGACCGTCCGTTACTTCACGGTACGGTAACCGGCATTAACCCGGGCAATATCCGCGAACTGTCCAACGAGGATAAAGTCCCGATCATCCTTCAGATGCTGGGCGTAGACAATATCTCGCTACGCGCCAAAGCCTCTATGTTGGAGGTCGAACAAAGCATCAATACCTGGCCACAACTAGCCAGCTCGGTCGCATTGGGCGGTGCCGCAGGGGCCGATGTGTGCCGGCGTATCCTGCTCGACCAGTTCCGGGATTCAGGGCGTTATTATATTGATTTTGAAGAGATCGTCCCGGATACCCGGCCCGAAGACCGGCAGGCAACCGCGCCGGTCAATCCTTTTCAGCCGCTGATGGCAGAGGACCTGCGGAACATCGCGGCATTACATGCTGTGCCTGCCGGAACATACATCCCGGACAAGACGACGATCACCGAACTGGTTCGTGCCGCGACCGCCGCGCCTTCTACCGGTAATGACCAACCCTGGAAATGGTTGTACCGTAAGGGTGTGCTGTACATTTTCCAGGATGATCACCGTTCATTCTCTTTCGGTGATTACCGTGGGATCGCTTCCAATATTTCTTTCGGGGCCGCATTTGAAAATTTGTATATCCACGCGCTGAATAAGGGGATTGAAGCAGTTTATGGTTTCACGCAGGGCGATGACGCGCATCCACTGGTAGCCGCGATTCATTTCCGCCCGGCCGTTGGTCAGCTACAGGCGCAACTGGCGAGGCTTGATGAGGTTTTGTTCAAAAGACATACCAACCGGAACCAGGCGCCCAAAACAATTCTCCCGCAGGAAAAGCTTAACCAGCTGACCGCCGCTGCCGAAAGTATACCCGGCGCGCGCCTGCAATGGTTCACCGACAGGGGGTCACTGGACAGCTTGGCACGTATTATCGGCTATTGCGACCGGGTGCGACTGCTCAGCCCGGAAGGGCATCATGATTTTGTGCACCGCGAAATGCGCTGGACAACCGAAGAGGCCGAAAGCACTAAAGATGGGATCGATATCCATACCCTTGGACTGAGCAATTCCCAGCTGGCCGCCCTGGGCGTGATCAAAAACGCGCAAGTGGTTCGTACGATCAATACGCTGGATGGGGGTAAAGCCCTGGATATGCTAGCCAAGCGGACCGTTTCAACGGCCTCCGCGATTTGCCTGCTGACGCTGTCCGGCAACAGCGACAACCGTTTTTTTGAAGGCGGCCGCGCTATGGAAAGACTGTGGCTGGAAGCAACCACCATGGGACTGGCGGTCCACCCGCTTATTTCGCCGTTGTACCTGTTCCCCAGGATCGTGCAGGGAAATGGAGAAGGGCTTGAACCGAAATTCATACCAGAACTGCTACGGCTGCGGGAGGACTTCTTGTCGCTGACCGGTATTGAACCGGGTAGCGCCGAAGTGTTCCTTGCAAAAATCGCGGTAGCGCCAGAGCCGGAATTAAAAAGTTTTAGGTTACCTTTGACGGAAGTATTTTACTTAGACTAAGTAGCCACCAATTATCGTATAAACCTCACCGATGAAGAAAACGCTTTTGGTATCGTTGCTTTGGCTATTGGTTACTGTTACGGCACGGGCTGCCGGGCCGGTGATCTTTACCGGGCAAAGCCTGATCATTGGCAGGTACACCAGTATACTGGAAGACCCGCATGACAGCTATAGCCCCGGCCAGATCCGTTTGGCCGCGGGTTTCAAGCCTGCTACCAGCGATATCCCGAACCTGCAGCTGAGCCGCTCGGGTTTCTGGTTACGGTTCAGTATCCGGAACGCATCAGCTTACGATCAACTCCTGCTGCAGCTACAATATCCGACCTTATCAGTATGCGAGTTTTATTATCCGGTAAACGGCCGTTATCAGGCTAGCAAGCTGACGGATACGCTCCCCTTCGGGCAGCGTAAATACAAGCACCAAGATTTCCTGTTCGATATACGCCTGCCCAGGGACAGCACAGTGATCTGTTACCTCCATGTCAAGAGCAGCGAGGAGATGGTGCTGCCGCTGATCCTCGGCACGCCGCAGCAGATCGGCGAGTCACTGCTGACAGCTAACCTTCTTTGGGGGATTTTTATCGGACTAATCCTGGTGATGGTACTCTATAACTTTTTTATCTTCCTGTTCACACAGGACAACAGTTACCTTTGGTATGTTCTTTACAGTATGTGCATCGGCCTGACACAGACCACGCTGAGCGGCTATACCTATCATTACCTGTTCGCTGACGCCCCCTGGCTGTTCCACCTGGGCATTATCGCGTTCCCGGCGCTGGCTGGTATTATGGCTATGCTGTTCGTCCGTTCCTTTCTGGATACACGGGCGCGTACGCCACGGCTACACCGCATCTTCCTGGGCGCCATCGCCTTGTACAGTATTGCCATCCTGCTGCGGCTAACCGGTTTTGACCAGGCCAGCTACCGGGCGATCGACATTTCGGCTTTGTGCACGACTGCCCTAATTTACATCGTGGCGGTCAAAATATCACTGCAGGGTTACCGGCCTGCTAAGTTTTTTTTGCTGGCCTGGACAATCTTTTTTGCCGGCATCATTTTGTTCACGCTGCGCAACCTCGGCGTGCTGCCCTATAATACCTTTACCAATTATACCATGGAATCGGGTATCGTTTTTGAAGTGACCCTGCTTTCCATCGCGCTGGCTGACCGCATCAATATCCTGAAAAAGGAAAAAGAACAGTCGCAGGCCGAATCGCTCGAAAGTGCGCGGGAGAACGAGCGGATCATCCGTGAGCAGAATACCCTGCTGGAAATCAGGGTCAGCGAACGTACTGCAGAACTCAACTATACGCTGGAAAACCTCAAACAGGCCCAGGCACAACTGGTAGAGTCTGAAAAAATGGCCTCACTGGGTCAGCTCACGGCAGGTATCGCGCATGAGATAAACAATCCGATCAATTTCGTGACGGCCAATGTCTCACCATTGCGACGCGACGTGGACACGCTGCTGGAAGTCATCAGCGCCATCGAAGCGATAGGCCTTTCCGATGTACCGGCTGACGCGAAGAAAATCACTATTCAAGATTATAAGGAAGAAATTGACTTTGACTACCTGAAGACCGAGATCCGACAATTACTAAACGGGATCCATAACGGCGCCTCACGGACCGCGGAGATCGTCAAAGGCCTGCGCGTATTCTCGCGGCTCGACGAGGACGACCTTAAAATGGCCGATATGAACGAAGGAGTTGACTCTTCTATCATTATCCTGAACAACCTGCTCAATGGCAGGATATCGATCATACGCGAATATGGCCAGTTGCCGCTGGTGGAATGTTACCCGGGTAAGCTCAACCAGGTCTTCCTGAATATTTTATCGAATGCGATTGACGCGGTACGAAAAAAATATGGCGAAGAACCAGACGGCCGGATCGTGATCACTACGGCCCACGAAAATGGCGGCGTATGGATTAGTTTTAGGGATAACGGTACCGGCATGGACAAAAGCACCCGAAAAAAGATATTCGATCCATTTTTCACGACTAAAGATGTGGGCGAAGGAACCGGGCTGGGCATGTCGATCGCTTATAATACCATCAAAAAACATAACGGGGAGATTAGCATCGTCAGCGAGCCTGGCGAAGGCTCCGAATTGAGGATCAGTATACCGTTACAGCAACATTCAGTAAAGACCCATTTAACCTGATCATATGGAAAAAAAGATCCAGATCCTCTACGTCGACGACGAACAGGATAACCTGACCGGCTTCAAGGCGGCCTTTAGGTTAAGCTACCATATCTATACCGCGGAAAATGCACAGGCGGCACTTAGCCTGCTGGAAAAGCACCCGGATATCCGCATCATTATTTGCGATCAGCGTATGCCGCAAATGACCGGGGTGGAATTCTTTGAGGAGGTCAGGCACCTTTACCCGCTGCCGATCCGCATCCTGATCACTGCCTATACGGACATCGAGTCCGTGATCGGGGCCGTTAACCGCGGGCAGATCTTTCGCTATATCGGTAAGCCCTGGTACGATGTGGATATCGTATCGGCCATAGAGGAAGCCCATAAATTTTATCTGGCCAGTTCTATGCTCATGATCAAAAACCAGGAATTGCAGCTGGCTTATAATGAGCTTGATAAATTCGCTTACAGCGTCAGTCATGACCTGCGCGGCCCGCTTTCCGGCATCCTTGGTGCGATCGAATTAGCGCGCGATATCGAAGATGTAGAAGAAATGAAAGAGCTCCTCAACCTGATGGAAAGTTCTGTGTTCAAACTGGACGATTACATTTCCAGCATGCATGATTATTACAGTTCCCGCCGGGGCGAACTGAAAGTAATGGATATCGATTTTAACGCGGTTTGTGAAGAGCTACAGGAGATCTACGGGGTTTATATCAGTACCAACAAGATCCGTTTTAACGTCAGCGTAGATCAGCAGGAGACTTTCCGCAGCGATGAGTTCGTCCTTAAAATGATCCTGAATAATCTGATGACCAACGCTATTAAATACCAAAAAAAGAATTATCATGATAAAAGTATCGGACTATCCATCGTAATACGCGGAGGGGCGGCGGACATCGAGATCCGGGATAGTGGGATCGGCATCCCGGAAAGCCACTTTGAAGAGATCTTTAACCTGTTCTCACGGGCTACTTCCCATCGCGCCGGTTCAGGGCTGGGGCTCTATAATGTAAAAGGGGCCTTGCTGAAGCTTGGCGGCCATATTACAGTGAGTTCCGTTGTAGATCAGGGTACATTGTTTAAGTTGATGATTCCGAGCAAGTAGAAAGATATGTTGTCATTTATTGTTATTGAGCACGCACAGCTGGATTGCTATATCGCAAGAAAGGTCATAGTGCGGGAGCACCCTGCCTCACCGGTAAAGTTTTTTGACACCATCGCCGCCGCCGTCATGAGCATGAGCGAAGCGAATGGATCCGGGAACACTCCGGATATCGTCCTACTGGATCTGATGATGCCCGACGGTTCTGGTTTCCATTTCCTGGAAGTATTCGAAAAGCTGGAGACGAAAAAACGGGAACAGTATTTTATTGTCGTACTGACCTCGTCGCTGAACAAAGGCGAACTCAGCCGACTGCGGGGTAATCCGCATGTTCGTATGGTGCTGGACAAACCTATGACCGTAAAAAAGATCCAAACGGTTATCGAGGCACTGCACCTGGAAAGATAGCCAGACGGTAAACTCCGGTCAGGAAAGCAGTTTCTGACGTAAGAGAAACTCCAACTGGTCGTTCGAAACGGCCAATTGCTCATTCTGCTCCTTCATTTGCCGCTTTTCCAGATAGGTCTGATAAGCGCGCTGAATGGCCATATCCAGCTCTTCTTCGTTCCAGGGCTTGGTCAGATAATGGAAGATTTTGCCTTTGTTGACCGCATCAACCACCGCGTTCATATCAGCAAAGCCGGTTAGCAGCAGACGCACTGGTTCCGGGTATTTTTCCAGTACCTTTTCAAAAAATTCAACGCCGGTCATTTGCGGCATGCGCTGATCGGAAATAATGACTTCGACCGGTTTACTTTCCAACAGCTTCAGCGCCTCCGCGCCGCTACCCGCCGTCCATACCTGGTATTTGATGCGGAAGGTGGCCTTAAAGGAAAACAGGTTGTCTTCTTCGTCATCGACATAAAGAACATTGATTTTACGGGTTGCCATATCCTGAATGTATTTTTTTCTATACAGGTAGTTTTACCTGTACAAATGTATTAAATCTATCCGAAATAATATCCGATTTTATGATAGGAGCGGCAAAGTCACATGTAGTCAAGAACGTTACCAGATCTCAAGAGTCTATAATTTCTTGATACGGGTGGCGATCAGCGATAGGGACAAATATACCGCATCCTGTTAAAGAAACTGGCCACCTGCGGGTAAACCGCATTGTTTGTTTGCAGAACCGGAGTTTTTCCGTTTTTAACCGGCTTTATCTGACTAGCAGGTCAAATTCCAATTCGTCCACCAAGTCGTACAGCTCGTTGAGATACGGACAATAAGCGCCCGTATCATCAAATAGTAAAACATAAACCTCCTTTACCTCAGTTGTACGAGGTAGAGGTACATCGAAGCTATAAAGATCTTCATTATAAGGATAATTGAGCCGGATGGCGATCATAAGCGCCTGACAAATTATGATGACTGGATATATTTAGTTACCGAAATTACGATGTTATAATCAATTTGAGCTGGAATATGAAAAACATCCATCTTTAGAATTTATCAATGAAGAGATCATTAAAATCTCAGTTCAGTAAGGTCACTCCTGCTCCGGATTAGTCTTTCGGATAAACACTAAATAAAGAGCAATTGATCAGGCAATTAAAAGAAACGTTAAAAGCACTGAATATCTAGCCGTTATCAAATCAGATTATATAACAATTATGCTTAACGGTCGTAGCCCAAAGAATTACATTCGGTCTATGCGAGCGATAAACTGAAATAAAAAGTCGACCTTACGCCGCTTTTGCTTTCCACCCATATCCTACCCCCATGCCGTTGGATGATTTCCCCGCTTAAATACAACCCTATCCCAAAGCCGGAGATATGCCTGGTATGCTTGGTACTCACCCGGTAATAACGTTCAAATAATTTATCGATATCCTGGGCTTTGATTCCCATTCTTTCATCCGTTCTTTACCAACCGGGTAGGTGACGTAATAGAAATAACATGAATACAGCATATTTAAATAGAGTGCTAATCTATTACAGCAGGAACTGCCGGAAAACTACCGAAAACAGATTAACCTGACCAAAGGAAAACTGATCATAATCGTGTATTTTACAACAAATATCGCCCAAGCTTATGAGGTTTTGCATCCAACCATTATTAGCCTCATCCGCAGAATAAGGAATCTAGAGATTGGCCTCGAATTTACTATCAAGTAAATAATTAGGAGCGTGATTTTAAAATACTTAAATAACGCAAGGTTAGTTATGCTGTTAGCTTTAAGGTTTTGATAAATCTGTGATTAAAGCGATGGACTATAAATTGATCTCGAATGGATTTCGAAACTGGACAAAGCCAGTAAACAGATTGATGCGACGATACATGCCATACTTTACTCATATTAAAGAAGCAGAGTAAATATCGCAAATTCAATCAAAAGCTTAAACAATATTCATTTAACGAAATTAATTTAATCTTATTGATATTTTAGGAACGGTTATTGTAATATCTGTGTTATTATTAACCAAAAATAAAATACTATGAAAAAGGTAAAAATAATCGTAGCAGCTTTAATAGCATCATGCGCGTTTGAATATGCAGTAGCCAACACAGGTATAAATAATTCTGTTCGTGTTACATCTCATAAAGATTATGCTTTAAGGGATACTGTGCCGGGTAGCGGATCAAAAACCCCTACAACTACACCAACGCCAACTACCACACCGATGCCGACGACTACGCCAACTCCAATGCCGTCACCAACTGGGCAGCCTACTTCAACTCCGACAACGCCAACACCTACAACACCTACAGCACCTACAACACCTACTGCACCTACAACGCCACCGGCTAAATAACAAGTAGATTAATAACTACATTAAAGCCGCCATATCCTGATGATATGGCGGCTTTATGAAATTAGTGGCCTATCGTTTTTCTATCTTCGATAACACCAAAATTCAATTTCCTTGAATTGGATATAACTAAACATCTATAGAATCAAAGCACCTACTTTTGTTAATGATATTTTCTTTGCAGCATCTATTGCAATTGAAATCCATAATAGTAGAATAAGTGCCATTCCTTACCAAAATAAGTTTTTATTAATAATTAATTATAACATGGATAAGGCTAAAGAATTTTTTTGGAATGATAGCATTAAGTTGATAGAATACTTATATAGAGCTGAATTACCTTACCCGTTAACAAGTTACTTCTACCTGGAAGGCGACATAATAGTATTCGACTTGGAAAAAGAACTTAATAATGATGTGAAACAAACAATCTATTTAACCTTTGCTATTTTCAATTAATTTCTCGTGCAATTTTTAAAAAGTCCGTTTCGACCCCTGGCTTAGATTAAAATTAATCAATCAAGAACCTATGTGCTTTAGCTTTATTGACAACAACGGTAATTAATACGTAATTATGAGTTTCTCACTTTGATGAAGCAACAGAAAACTAACCGAATTTGGGTCTGTAAACGAATTGTTGATTACTAATCCAAATTTAATATTTGGCGATTCGCGAACAGTCATATAAATTACCCCCAAATAGGTTCGAACTGGAAAACTGCTTTAATTGTAAAGAAATGCAACAGTAAAAATTTTGTAAAAAACCGCCACCAAATGCAACTAGAAGCATTTTGTTTTTTTGACTCTTTAAATCTCCAGAATGTATAGACAAGGTCGCTTTTCTGTGTAATCAAGCAAATAGATAAAGTCATTTCTTGATCTATTTACAAGCTGTTTATTCATAATTCCATGGTTAAGAATATTGTTATCAGAGTTAAACTACCAGCATTTTTTCTGACAGATGAGATGAAGAGAAACAATTTTACAAAAAATTACTATTTAACATAGCAAGAGTATTCGTTTAAAACAATCCAAATGAAAAAGGTTTTCATCATTATCTTTGCCTGATATCTGGTGCTTTGCAGGCGCAGGATGCCAGCAATATGATCCCTCAAAAGCATATGAAAAGGGATACTGCCAGCCAAACAGACTTAATTAATATTGGCAGGAAATTGTTTCACATTACCCGCTAGCGCCAAGAGAGCAGCGGGAGAAAAAATTTATTTCTCCATATTACTTATTCCGGGAGCGGTATCAGGGGGAACCGGCCGCGCCTTGATTACCAGTACTACTGCAGCCACTTACCTTGGACCGCAAAGCAACACCAACCTGTCAAGCGTCAATTTCGCACCGTACTGGAACTTAAAAAGTCGTTTCGGCCTTCCGCTGCGGTCCAGTATTTGGTTAAAGGACAATACCTGGAATATACAAGGGGATATCCGCTTCCTGGTTTACCCGCAATATACCTGGGGACTTGGCACCAGTCATAGTAATAGTGAGAAAGCGTTAGTTGATGATAATTTTATTCGTTTTTATCAAAGCGCGCTTAAACAGGTCACCCCGTATTTCTTTGCTGGTTTTGGTTATGCGCTGGATTACCATTCCGATATTAAAAGCGATGACCCGAATGTTAATCTTAAGCAATTTACCAATTATAACTATGGTAGTCGAGTAGGCAAGGGCATTTCAGCCCAAGCCTCTCACAGAACCGTACGTGATACTCTCGCATCATACGGCTCTTATTATACCGTCAAACATATTTAAAAACTGTCCAGTAGTAAAACATAGCTGGATAACTTCTTTTCAGATATTTTATCCATTTGTATGCTGAACTATAACTGCCTTTAAACTTCTTGTACTTGTTTAATACCCATTTTACTAAGCGAAACTCGAAGTGCCACATTAATCGCTGTAATTCCCACAACTTAAACTTTCCATAGTATCGGATAACCCCCACCATTTGTGGGTTTACCTGATTTGCTATGTCCTGTATCGTTAAATCACTTCGCCGATGCAGATTAAGTTGTTTCCAGCCGTTGATTAGCCGTGTTTGCGATTTTTGACTGATGGCACCATCCGTACTCTAAAAATAACCCGCCCTTATTGGATGACGCTGTCTTAGGCTTGAATGTGAAGCCAAGAAAATCGAATTTCTTTCCGTAGTTTTTCTTCTTTGGTCTCCGATAGTCCTGACAATAAACCATCTTTGTCTTTTCTTCGCTCAGGCGTAGTTTACATTCCATTAGTCTTGTCCTTACTGCTTCCAGCAACTGTTTTGCTTCTGTTTCTGTATGATAATGAATTACAATATCATCTGCGTACCGCACAAATGCTACTCCTGAATATTGCTTCGAAAGCCATTTATCCAATACATAATGCAAAAACAGGTTGGCTAATAATGGGCTTATAACCCCACCCTGCGGTGTGCCTTGTCCTTCTTTTTGGATGAGTGTCCCATCTGTTTGTTGCGCCGGACTTTCCAGCCATCTCCTGATGTACATCTTTACCCATGTTTCCGGTACATGGTGCTCTACTGCTTTCATTAACAGTTCATGATCTACCTCATCAAAGAAACTTTTGATGTCCATATCAATTACCCATGCGTATTCCCGTACATTTTCTTGTACGGCTGCTACTGCCTGATGGGCGCTTTTCAATGGTCTGTAGCCATACGATTGTTCCTGAAACTCGGCTTCCAATCGTCGGTCTAAGTAATCCTTTACTACTTGCTGCGCAATTCGGTCGCGTACTGTCGGTATGCCTAATACCCGCTTCTTTCCGTTTGTTTGGGTATCGATACGGATCGAACCGGTTTGGGAAAATAACTGCCGGAACTCATTCGGTTCCATACCACATACAGGTTGTTTAATAAATCTGCCTCAAAATCTTCCAGGCTTTCTTTGTCTACTCCTGCTGCACCATGGTTTGATTTTACTTTCCGATAGGCTGCCCTAACCATTTCTTTCGTTACCGGTACTGTCTTTGATGTTGTCTCAAACATTTAATCATCCTCTTTTAAAGTTGTAAAATATTCTCAACTGTATAATTGATGCCCTTCGCTCCGCTTTCATTACAAAAGCTTCTTCGCTACTACAGCATCATCCGCCACCCTTAACAGCTTCGCTATTCAGCCTCGAGGATATTCCCCGCTTTTGCCTTTCACTTTGCATCTGTTAAGGACTTCCCGTGTTCTGTACAAAAGCCTGAATAAGAGTCATGCCACCTTTATGACGATTGCCTTATAGCCGGTATGCAAGTTTCCGCTATAATCTTTCACTAATACGCAAGAACATTAGCTTTTGACAATGAGTACAACTATCTCATCACTTCATCGATGGTTCATTTACATTCATCTCTCTTATTCGTACCTGACTGCTACCTTGCAGCCTTTTCCTCTTTCCGTTCAATACCCGTTTATTACTAAACAAGCACCGAGAGGCGGTTTAGTCCCTCCGCTTGCACAGCGATACAGGTAGACCTACTACCATCTTTTATACAACATTTACTTACCTTTATACTCAGGCTCGTAATTCACGGCACACCTAACGGCAGTTCGGTTTCATCCGGTATCACCTTTAATTTATTATACGATACCCGGAATAATTCTATCAACCCCCTGCCAGGTGCATATGACAATGTTGTCTTTCGCGCTAATCCCGGCTTTTTAGGCAGTGACAATTACTGGAACTCTTTATATATCGATTTGAGAAAATACCTGGCCATGAATCCCGCCAAACCAAACCAACAGAATACACTGGCGTTTTGGGCATACCTTTGGACCGTGTTTAACAGCGATGCTCCTTATTTGGATCTGCCCAGTATCGGCTGGGATCCCTATAACCGTTCCGGGGAAGGCATGGATCAAAGCCGGTACCGTGGTAAATCGCTGTTTTATTTCGAAACCGAATACCGTCGGGATATCACCAATAACGGTTTGTTAGGTTTTGTCGTCTTTACTAATATCAACTCTGGAAGTGGCTCGGGTACCTTGTTTACATCCTGGCACCCGGCTGCCGGCACGGGTTTGCGCATCAAGTTAACAAAGTTTCCAACACCAATATTGGTGTCGATTATGGCTTTAGTAAAGGCTACGACGCCTTGATATTAAATGTTGGTGAAGCGTTTTAATTGCGACGATACAATCTCCCTGCTGTTTTGAATAAGAAATACTATTACTCCCTGTTAGTTGGCAGTTGCTTTTAATAATAGAAAACAATCCAACGTAATGTACTCATTAAGCCACTATCATTAATGATAGAATATGCTACAATAATGAAATTTTGAGTTCAGTGTTCTGCTCGCAGTTCTGCCGACATATTGAGCTCAGAATTAAAGCAACGCTTAATTCCGTTATATCTTTAAAGCAACTATATCTCCTGTGTAATAAATGATTTAATACTGGGTAGCTTGATTGCTCTCGCGGCTTTTTCTTTTGCTGTTTATTTGCTTATAACTCTGTTATCGCCATTCTATTTAACTTGTATTTTTTTAAATCAGAGGTAGCCATTCAAAGCGAAACATTGTAAATGATGTGGTGTTATTTTAATATGAAAAAGAGAACTATGCCTATAGAGCCAGATGAAATGCCGGTGACACCGGAAAGGCCAGAGATTAATCAACCGACCGATCCAGGGGAACCGCAAGTGCCGGAAGAGGCGCCGGAAAATATCCCGCAAGAAGTACCGCCGGATGAAAATCAGCAGCCCGAAATTAAACCTGATGAGTTGAAAAGTAACAGGTGAATTCGCTGGTTATAACTTATATCTCAAAGACTAGGCCGCGATCATCAGCGGCGCCTTACCGACATATACGTGATGGAGATCTTACATTATCTGATCCCCTATTAAGTTTTTGTAAGTAAATAGGTTGAGTTGGAACGTGAAGATTCGCTAAGAATATTAAGAATATACTATAGGAGTCCAGCCCTAAATTAATCATTTAGTCCTAGTTGGATATTATAAACTACAAATTACAAATTTTCAACAATAATAAACTCAAGGGAATAGTACAGTTATGTAGTGATTATTCCAAACACTTCGTCCGCAGGCCGCTATAGGTTCACAGAAGTGACAACTGTTTCTCATCTTTGCTTGGTGAGGAATACCGTCGAAATGGAGTAAAAAGTTTTAATACTGGCAAGAAAAGCGCTTTAATACTAAATGTTGTATCGCTGATTATTCTTATTTAATAAAGCATTTAATAAAAAACAGATCATTTCTTTATCTGTTATATAATTGTAATTAAAAATAATTAAGATGCTGCAGTTTATAAATGATCTACCCGACAATGTGGTAGCTATCCATGCCGTAGGAGAAGTGACTAAGGATGATTATGAAAAAATACTAATGCCTCGAATGGATGACTTGGTGAAACGCCAAGGTGAAATTAATTATTTATTGGTATTGGAGACAGATGTACAAAATTTCAGTATTGGTTCTTGGTGGGAAGACATGAAATTATGGCTAAAAAACTTTAGCAAATGGAATAAAATAGCTATAGTAACCGATCAAAAAAGCGTCGAGTGGTTTAGCGACATTTTCCGTTTTTTTATTCCTGGCAATTCCAGGGGGTTTACACTAAATGAACTGGAAGAAGCTATAAGATGGATTTCAGCTAATGATGATAAAAATGCGGACGGAAAAAATGAAATACCCATTGAAACAATCGTCCAGGAAATACAAACAAGATCATCAAACAAAGGTCAAGGCCCGGCAGGTGAGAATTTGTAGCCAATGCGATCAAAAGATTACTGGTCAAGACTATTTAATAAGGTTCTTTTGAGGTAGATTTACTACGATTCCAAATACAGTAATCATTATCGAACCGAACACTTGATAAGACTAATTTAGGGACTTAACTTTAAAGTATCACAAAATCTTCCTGGATTAACTCTCATTTTCCCTTATTTTTTTAATTTAAAAAGAGCTTTCCAAGTGAAAGTTCTTTTTCATAGGTCAAACATGATCTAGCTGGTCCATCAGCTTATAAAGATTACCATTAAAAGAATTATAATAATTGATAAGTACACAAACCTACAATGTTAAATCGTTGT
>Ga0302309_10001898_pt1 | contig 18170 bp, 10 predicted proteins | sample III_Palsa_N1_1_FD_200453 | JGI IMG/M metagenome (GOLD analysis project Ga0302309, IMG submission 200453) | Peat permafrost microbial communities from Stordalen Mire near Abisko, Sweden - III_Palsa_N1_1 | ecosystem: Environmental > Terrestrial > Soil > Palsa > Peat permafrost | place: Sweden... | reverse complement strand
GTTGTCTATTACTAGAAGTTGTCTATTACTAGAAGTTGTCTATTGCTAGAAGTTGTCTACTACTAGAAGTTGTCTACTACTAGAAGTTGTCTACTACTAGAAGTTGTCTACTACTAGAAGTTGTCTACTACTAAAAGTGTGTTGTTAATAACAACAAAACATCATCAGGTCAATATTCGAGTCTAAAATTAACTGAGATAATTGGTGGTTGGGACTACAGCCCACAAAATACCGCTTCACCTTAACCATGAAGACGATCTTTGTCACCTCAGCCAACCAGCTCAAGATCTCAGCGGTTGAAAAGATTGCTAACCTGACCAAGACCTATGACAGAGTGGTGAGTATTGACTGTTCAACTGCTACCGCGGCCGACCAACCAGTTAACGATGAGATCGTAACTTGTGCTAGGTCGCGAACGGCGGCCTGTTTAGCCAGCAAGCAGTTTGCTGAAGTTCGGACCTCTAACTCCAGTGATGATGATATCGTCATCAGCATTGAGAACGGTCTGCTTAAACAGCCAAATAGTAGGTATATGGATGTCTGCTGTGTGCATGTCACCTACTGCAATGTCGATAAGCAGAAGCTGCAAGGCGACAACTTTTACCTGTCAGACGGTATCCAGCTGCATGATGAGCTGGCTGCAGAATACTTCAGTCTGTCTCACAAGGAGGGTAAGACTCTCGGGTTTTACCATCAGGGTAAAACGTACGGTGACTTCCTCAGTGAACGTTATGGTGTCAACGCCAAAGATTGGATGGCTGACTCGCGCTTCGGTAACTGCAAGCGTTCAAGCCAGATTGAACAAGCTCTAGTCAAGGCCATCATTGACTCAGCCATCAAGCGTATTCCAGACTACCCTAAGACTGGGGTACTGTTCAAGGATATGAACCCTATCTTTGAGAATGCGGGCTTGACTAAGCTACTACTTGAGCAAGCACAGAGACTAGTTGCTAACACCACTAATGGCGTTAGCAGCAATTTCGACTACGTGGTGGGTCTGCAGTCCCGTGGCTACCCGCTAGCCAGCTTGCTGGCAGTGCAGCTGGGTAAGCCTCTAATCCTGCTGCGTAAGTTGTCTAGTAACCCCTACCGTCACAACAAGGAGTCCTCGGCCACTGTTGGCTACAGCACTGAGTACAGTGAGGATGCCTTCAGTCTGCCACTGGATCTCGCCTACAAGGGGCAAACTTGTCTGCTAATCGATGATCTAGTGGCCACCGGTGGCAGCTTTGTGGGTGCTGCCTCCGTCATGCAGCAGGCTGGTATGACAGTTGTTGCATGCCTCAGCATCTTCGATGTGGAATCACTGAGAGTCAAGTGTAAAGACAAAATGTCTGAATTGGTTAATCATGTCATTGTTGACACCAACAATAGCCAAGTTAGTCACATTATTAAGCCGCTGATAGGTGTTAAACTTAACACAGTGGCTGAGCTCAAGCAGCAGCCGTGGCTGCAGGTGACTGAGCTGGCGGTTAACAGCAACGTGGTGATGTCAGCCTCGGCCTCCAGCCAGCCCCTGACCGATGCCATCGCTGACTGGTTGGGTTTGAAGCCATGGAAGACCATCACCGGTGCTTATGCTAGTGGTGAGACTAGAGCTAGGATCGTGTCACCTGGTGATGAGAGTGTCAAAAACAGGAGTGTGGTACTAGTCTGTTCACCATCAGTCGGTAACATGGTGGCTGAGTTCAATCAGCTGATCTACCTCATTGACGCCTGCAAGCGCAGCAACTGTAAGCAGATCATTGTGGTGCTGCCCTACTATCTGTCGGCTCGAGAGGACAAGAAGGACGCATCTGGCGCCTGCATTGGCTCGGCTGTCACGGCTCAGCTCATTACTGGCAACCGCTCGTTCCCCATTCAGCTGATTAGTCTGCACCTGCATGCACCTCAGATTCAGGCTCTGATTGATAATGGCTTTCACAACCTGTCACCCAAGAAGCTGTTTGGTGACTTCCTGCGTCAGAACTACCTTACTGACTCCAGTAAGGATACTGTTGCTAACAGCTACAATGATAAGTTCTTCCTGGTGGCCCCTGATGCTGGTGCACTGAAACTAGTCAGCGACTACGCGACGTACCTGGCGATGGACGAGCCGGTCTTCATCTCCAAGCATCGTGACCCAGTCAGCGGTAAGGTCGATCAGATGAAGTTACATGCTGCTGAGGCGAAGGAGTACTATGCTGGTAAGACAGCAATTATTATCGATGATATGGGTGACAGCTTCGGCACTATGTTCGGTGGTATCAACTTCCTGATGCAGTGCGGTGTTAAGGATGTGATCATCATCGTGACTCACGCCCTGTTCACTGGTGACTCAATCAGCAAGCTCAACCATTCACCACATATCAAGGCTGTTATCTGTTCCAACTCTCTGCCACAGTACTCTAACATTGAGCGTTGCCGCAAGATCATTCAAGTTGACATGAGCAAGCTGTTTGCCAGCGCCGTATCCTCCTGCATTCACGGTCAGAAGTTGGGTAGTCTCTTCTCTATCGAGTAGACTTTGAGGTCGCACTTTAGTTACAACTTTAGGTTGTATTATCCTGTTATATCAGACAACAATAGTTCCAGTTACAACTTAAAGTTGTATTATCCTGTTATTTCAAACAACAATAGTTCTAGTTACAACTTAAAGTTGTATTATCCTGTCATGTCAGACAACAATAATTCTAGTTACAACTTTAAGTTGTACTATCCTGTTATATCAGACAACAATAGTTCCAGCTATAACTTTAGGTTGTATCTCCTTATATTGTCAAGCAACAATAGTTCTAGCTACAACTTAAAGTTGTATTATCCTGTCATGTCAGACAACAATAATTCTAGTTACAACTTTAAGTTGTATCTTCTAGTTTTATTAGACAACAGTGGTTCCAGTTACAACTTTAAGTTGTATTATCCTCTTATATCAGACAACAATAGTTCCAATTATATGAGCTGATGAGATTGTTGATAGAGTGTAAATCTCACAATCAGGTAATTCTCTACTTGGTTGGTACATTAGAACATATCAATTAGTTAGTGTGTTAGAACATATCAACTAGTTGATGTAATGACAAAATAAACCTGGTTCGTACCAAACCCAATATATAGTAATAACTTGATCAAATACAATATCTCTCAATATTTCAATTTTTCATGCAACAGCTGCCACATCAGCTTGAGTTTGTCAATCTCAAGCTGCTGCTGGCTATGCTGGCTGCTCGTCGTACTGTGGCTTAGTTGTTAACTAACAACAGTGGCGATAACATACTGTCTCTTCAAGAGACAGTTATACTTGCTGATATAGTAACTACCCTAATATATAGTTATGTAGTTGCAAAATACGGTCGAAGTAGTGTGTTGTAGCTCTAAGCTCTAAGCTATAACTCTGACTTATAAAAAAGTATTACAACCTTAAGTTGTAATCCTTTGAAGTACAACCTAATTCTTATAGCTACTATAGGGTTATCCCGTAATCTAATGGTTATTACTATTGTTGTTGTTGAAGTAGAGATTACAGGTTAAAAGTTATCTGAATTATTCTTTGATGACAACTTTAGTGGCAACAAAGTTGTACTAGAATACTAATGTTAATAACGTTTACAGCTGATCAGAAGTCGTGGGTGGTAGATGTCAAGAGATTGACAAAGATTAGCCTACTACACGATCTTATTGCTTGCACTACTTCTCAGTCTCTGCATTCGAACACAGATATTTCGATACCAGTGCGATACAAACAGGTGTTTTCTAACTACGTCTTCTTTCTAACACGGATACGTAGAGTCTCTTGCTATAAGTTATCGTACATCATTGACTGTTTGAGACTAGCTGACTTTCTCTGTGATGATGACTATTTCGACTGGCTGATTCAAGTACTTTTTGATAAGTGGACACACTACTATCCACTTCTCCGTCGTCACGTGTTTGCTGAACAGACAATTTCTAGTGACCACCACCACGTGTTTGCTGAACAGACAATTTCTAGTGGCTCACACCAGGATACTGAGGCGACTCAGTCACGAACAGTGTCTGGTATGAGCTCATACCAGACGCCAAATACTGCAGATACTACAGATTGCAACAGCCACCTGGGTATTAAGCGGTTGGAGCGTATGATACTTGATAGAATTGTTATCAAGTTGCCATACCAGTTTTTGCCGCAGCAGTATAGGGCTGATGTAAACTTTATTGCTAAATGGGTTAGGTCATCCATGTCAACAACTATAATACTTAACGGTTTAACATGGCACATCAATCATCCTGTTGATAGTGATAATGCTAAGAGTTATGGAGGTGATTACCACTTGAGTAGTTATGAAGCCAAGACTGGGAGTAGTAGAATAACATACGTTTATGACTCACAGTCAAAGGATAGTGACTTATCTATTCGCAACTTGACCATCAATGGTGGAAAGCACGGCTGCTGGCTTGAGTACTACTCTAATGGTATACTTAAGTCAAAGGCCAACTACCATGATGACAGACGAGAAGGGTTACAAGAATGGTTTAACAGTCAAGGACAGATGACCGCAACCAATGTTTATCATTCCTAGTAGTAATAGGTATGAAGCTTAGCCGTCTACTACAATTACGAGACTGTCTCGTAATTCTGACAATAACTACTGTTTATGTGTGTCTAACTACAACTATTACCTATGTCCCTAGCTATAACTGGTTAAACCCTATACTTGATGAGTTTGTTATAGTTCGGTTTACAACCGTTATAATAGACAAATTTTATAAACCGTTTGGATAACCAGTTATAGCTGACTTAAACACCAGTTCAATAAGGAATTGTTCAGCTGAGTAAATTTTTTAAGTTATGCTAAAGATAGCATGCAGAGTTCACAGTTCATCGATACCATCGAGGAGGCAATAGATAAGGGGTTGGATGATGGGGTGACACCAGGATTCGTCTATGATACTGTCATCAGTCATGATCAGACTATCGGTAATTACGTCTGGCTACAACCTAAGTTTGGAAAGCTGCTCTGGGTTGAGTTTGAGGAGCCAACTGGTAGTGGTCATTGGAGACACTACGACACCTACTACTGGGGTCGTCATGGTTCAGTTGTCAATCATGACCCTGACGTTTTGGTTGAAGAGCACGTTCGGGAGTTTGTTGACTCGGCTACTAAAACGATCAGTCTAAGATTTTGGTTCCAAGATATCAACGGCAAGGTTGTCTCTATGTCGCCAACCCGGGAGTTCTATGAACTAGAGGCTGCCTACTTCCGTCGTCATGGTTTATGCAACAAACACTATCAGTACGTACCCCATATAGACGTCGATGTCTAACAGTTACACTCTTCCTTAAAGTTATCCGTTGCTAGTCGTGGTCTAACCATGACTTAATAGACTTGAGGTAAAACTTTGTTTTATCTCTTTTTCAGATACGCCAACTATCAGAACGCGTCTGACATGCCTCTGATATGGCAACTAGTTGCCATGTTTGATAGTTGACATGCGTGATAGTTCGCGTATCTAGTAGCCAGGTCCTATATTATACTGGTTGAAGTAGATAGTGCTTCTGGTCTCAATTACAAACCTCAGTAACAGTAGAATTTTTTGCTGTTAACAGCAAATTACAAGACTGTAAAATGTTTTGTGTAGTAACTGGCGAGAAAGCGTGTAAGTGTGATCGAGATAACACTTATCCTGGCATTATCGTTACTGAGCAGAGTACTATGCGTAAGCTGTGGACTGATCATGCCGTCTATACCAAGTTTGCTATAGATGCCATCATAGGTTACGCTGACGGTAATGCCCTCGTTGATGCTCTGGTACCTCGTCTGATGACTAACCAAGAAGAGATCGGAGAAGAGGTTGCCAAGTATGTTGGTGATGAGCTTGGTCATCAGTTAGCTGAGCTACTCAAGACCCACATTAAGCTGGCCGCTGGTGTTATGATGGCGGTTAAGGGCGGAACTCAGCAACAGGCTAAGTTGGCTGTCGCCGAATTACTAGACAACAGTGATCAGGTAGCTGACTACATTGCTTGCTTCACTAATTGCGACGATGAATTCCTGAGGTCTGAGTTTAGGCGTCACAACATGTATGTGTTGGAGATGACATTGCTGCGTTATCTCGGTCATCATATTAAGGAGTATCAGAAGTATGATTCCTACTACAGTCATATGATAATGTTCTCTGACATCATCTACTCAGGCATCAGTAATGAGTATGTCCATGGTCATTAAGAGGTTTACCTTTAGTGTCTCTGTGTATATATGTATACATTACATCCTTCTACTAGTAACAGGAAGTAATATCTTCTTCGAAAATATTTACTCCGCAAGTACACCTATCCATTTAACTACTTAGTGGTTAGAATTAGTGTCGTAATAATAATAGTGGTAGTGTGGATTACAGTTTATAATCTGCTGTGCTGTGACTAACCTGTAAAGTACTATCCAATACATCTTAGGGATGTATTAGTTCAAAGACTAATATTAAGTTAAACTACCATTACCGCTAATAATAATAGTTTGTCTTGCGCTGTCTGCACGGCTCCTCACAAGGCTTGGGTTCGGGCTTAGGGCAGGGCCTAGGCTTCAAGCTCTCAGGGTCAAAGCGGCCGAAGAGACCGTGGGCCTCGTCGTTGATGCCAGCAGCGAAGAAGATAGTCTTCTGGTTGCGGGCAAGACTTATACCCCACAGGCTGTCAATGACGATCGGACCAAACTTAGTACGGAGCTCACCCAGGAACTGACCATTCTTCAAGGAGAAGCTGTTGATCTTACCATCACCGAAGTTACCAACCAGTAGAGTAGCAGACCTCTGATGTTCCTTGCAACCACAGTCGAAACCATGACTACGGTCATGCTCGGCAGGCAGGATGGTCAGACCCCAAGGGGAGTTCAGGACCCCCTGGGACACCAGACGTCTGATGAACACACCACTAGCTGAGAAGATGTCAATGAAACCATGACCCGGGCCTGGGGTATCATCGATGCTACCATCCTCACGCAGAGCGAAGGCGACAAGCAGTTCATCCTTGATGAGAATACTAGTATTCTCACCAACAAGAAGGCCGGTATCTTTAGCGGGAAGAACAGCAACGTTGAAGGGTGAGTAGCCAGCGGGCAGGGTGGGATCGGTGAAGCTGGTAATAAACTTAAAGTTATTGTCATAAACCTCCACCACACCACCAGTGAAGTTAGCCAGATATAAACGGTCATCGATAACAGCCAGACCCTTGTAGACGGCACCAGTGGCAGAGTTGTCAATCACCAGGGTAGCCCGGGTCAAGTTGAGATGCTGGTTGTAAGCAGCCACCGTACCATCTTCAGTGGAGAACAGGGCCTCGGCAAAGAAGCCGGTCTTGTCGATGACAAACTTGCTGTCCCTACTCAGGATGACGTTGCCAGTAGGGGCTGCGGTGGCACCGGGTGGAGCACCAGCCGGTGGTGGGATAGTGATAATAATTCGGCTAGCCCGACCCTGCTCGTTGTAGATAGTGGCCACACCGGTGCCGTTGTCAGACACCAACCACAGACCGTTCTCACCCTGAGATATACCCCATGAGTTAATCAGGTTAGGGTCAGTGAAGCGAGCCACACCGGCGATATCAGAAACAAGGTTGGTCTGCTCGTAAAGTATTCTGTCGTTTGATTCAGCGAAGGTAGACATCTCGTCGCTCTTTTAACCAACAAAAATTTTCCTGGTATATTTTTGGTGATCATTGTAGTTAACATCTTCCTCTACAATATCTTGTCAACAGAGGTTGTTGACAGAAATTTTGTCTCGATTATACTACTTGTAAACTTGTAACTTAGTTACAACTTATACCGTTAAGTCAACTACTCATCACACAAAGAATAAATTGTAACTTGGTTACAACTTTGCAACTTTATAAGACTACAAGATGACAATTATAACCTTATCGCTTTACTCTCTACTGTGACCGTCATAGGAGGTTACAATTTCTTATCGAGTAAAGATTATTTGCAGTAAAAGCGGGTTATCACCATTATCATGGACGACATGAATGACATGACCAGTAGTAATACTACACCGCCACTGACGAAATATGTTACGGCCCTACCTCGCGCTAAGCTGCTCAAGCCAAACTGTGACAACTTATATAATGTGCAGATGTTGCAGGTGCAACATAAAGTACATCCTGATCTGCCGGCCACCACTATGTGGTGTTATGATGGTTTGTTAGAACCACCACTGATTGAGGTCATCCGTCATCACCCTATCAAAGTGCGCTGGACTAACGATCTACCAGCTAATCACTTACTGGCTCAGAATATTGACCATACTATACCAGGTGCTGGCTACGATGTACCTGATGTTAGGAACGTAGTGCATCTGCACGGTGGTGAACAGACAGCCTTTAGCGATGGCGGACCCAACGAATGGTACACTCCACACGAAGCGCGAACTTTCACCTACCCTAATGCTCAGCCACCCACCATGCTAATCTGGCACGATCATGCCTTGGCTATCACTCGACTTAACACCTTTGCTGGCCTCAGCGGTGGTGTCTTCATCATACGTGAACTCGAGGTTGAAGTGCCACTTTGTTTACCTCGCGGTCAGTTTGAGGTGCCGCTGGTGATTGTTGATAAGAGTTATAATCCTAATGGCCAACTCAACTACACTTTGCCACCAACCAACCCAGCTGTGCATCCCATCTGGACATCGATGTTCTTGGGTGATGTCATCTTAGTCAACAATGTCATTTGGCCCTATTTAGAGGTTAAGCCTGCTAAGTACCGTTTCCGTATGGTCAACATCTCCGACACTCGCACTTATGGCCTGCAGATACAGACTCCGGACGGTTTTTCTGGACCAGCTTTCGTCCAGATCGGTACTGACGGTGGTTACCTACCATATCCTGTGGTGCTTGAACAACCACTATTATTGGCTAGCGGTGAGCGTGCTGATATCATTGTAGACTTCGGCAACCTGCCCATTGGCAGCACCTTTATCATGACTAATACCGCCAACGCCCCTTATCCTGGTGGCGCTCCTCCTAATCCTAACACTGTAGGCCAAGTCATGCAGTTCCGAGTGGTACCCTTTGACAACGCTGAAGAAGCAGAGCTGGCTAGCCAGTTTCGCATTGATGTGCCCAAGGGTATATTCAAACGCTTACCACTGTCAGCTGTCACTAACACTAGACAGCTGCAGCTGCAAACCTTCCCAGTCCCTGGTGCCACTGCACCCTGGGCTCTCTACATCAACAACACCGCCTTCATGAACCCTGTTGATATTATGCCAACAGTTGGCAGCAGCGAGATTTGGGAGTTCGTCAATATAACCAGCGGCATGCATCCCATGCACGTTCACTTGATCCAGTTCCAGTTGATTAATCGCCAAGCTTTTGATGTTGCCCGTTACACAGCTGACTTCTTGGCCGCTAATGGCAACGTACCAAATGGCCAAGGTATTCCCAACCCTATTGATGTCAATAAATACCTATTAGGTGAACCTATCTTGGCTTCTGGTGCTGAGGTGGGTTGGAAGGATGTTATCCATGCTAGCGGTAATATGATCACCCGCATCATTATACGTTTTGCTCCTCAGACAGACTGTACTAAGTTCCCTTTCAATGCCACTCGCGGTCAGTACATGCTTCACTGTCACATCTTGTCTCATGAAGACAATGATATGATGCGGCCTTATCAACTAATCGCTAAAGATCCAGGTTTTGCCCCTTCCTCTCCCCCTCTCCGGGGGAGAGGATCTCCTCCAGTCCAGGGGAGAGGATCTCCTCCAGTCCAGGGGAGAGAGTCAAAGCAGGACAGTTGTAGTAAGAGATCACAATCTAAGAGAGAACAGAGGAAGAAGAATTGTGGTCCTAACAATCCTGAGACAAACTGCAACAGTAACGCTTGTTCTGACAACAAATGTTGTCAGAATAAAGACTTTAGTAAGAGTTGTAAGCGTGACAAAGATTGTCATTGCGATGACAACAAGGCTTATGATAAAAATGTTGATCACAACAACAATTGTAGCAAAGACCATCATCGCAATGATAATAAAGATGTTGATGACAACAAAACTTGCAAAAGAACCATAGATCAAGAAGAACTTGTTGCTGACTACGTTGTGGTGGGTAGTGGAGCTGGTGGTGCTAGTATAGCTGCTAAATTGGCTACCAAGTTCAAGGTGATAGTGGTGGAGGCTGGCTCAAACCACGACTGTAATGCATTGATTGTTGACCCCTTCAATGCTAATGCGCTGCCAGTAGATTATGTCAACGAGTTCTTCTGGACCACAGGTCAAACTACACCACAAGTACATGTTAATAACAACGTTTTTGATTATACCGGTGGCCGTCTACGCGGCGGCTCAACCAGCATCAACGGCATGCAGTATGTTCAGGGTACAGATGACTACTTCAACTCATGGGCTAGATTAGTTAGGGATGATAGTTGGGATGCTGAGCATGCTAAGTTGACTTATCGCCAACTTCAGCGGAACGTTGACATCCGACAGACACCAACTTATCCTACTACTATGGCCCAGAAGTTCGTGGCTGGTGTGGTGGCCGTGACTGGTCTATCGGCTGTTGGCAACTACAACGAACATGTTCTAGGTCCCTTCACTCAATGGCAATTGTATCAGACCCCTGATCAACAGCGTGTTTCCAGCTCCACTGCCTTCTTACAACCTTCATCTCGTCTACTGTCCCGTTTGGGACAGCAGACTGAAGGAACACTAGATCATAATAACGTTACTATTCTAACTCAAACTACCGTGTTGAAGATTGATTTTGAGGGTAAGACAGCTGTTGGTGTCAGCTGCCTGAACAACGGTCGTAGCTTCAACATCAGAGCCAGAAAGGAAGTTATTGTGGCTGCTGGTGTCATGACACCACCACTGCTGCTGCGCTCAGGTGTGGGTCCGATTAGGGACTTAGAGGCGTTAGGTATTCCAGTCGTCCACAACTCACCTCAGGTTGGTAAGAATATCACTAACCAAACTCTCGTCACGGTGACAGCCACGGCTAACCCTGATGATGTTGGTATGGTTAATCCTAATGATCTCTACACTGGTGGTGCCTTCCTGCCCTTGCCTGTATCCTTGTCGAAGGAGATAGGTACTGCTAACAGTAATAACTTGTTCGCCGACAAGAGTTTGTTGACAGATAACAATAACTTGTCTGCTAATAGCACGCTGTTAGCTACTAGCAGTGTTAGCCAAAGAGCCCTGCAGCTGATTGGTATGGCGACTGAGTCAGGTATTTTCAGTATAACTATCATTCCACTGGAACCTAAGAGTCGTGGTTCCTTGACCATTATGAGCCCCGATCCGCTGCAAGCACCACTGGTCAATATAGGCTACCTGAGTAACCCTGATGATTTGGCAGTATTGATGGCAGCTGTACGTCAGACCGCTGACATTGTGGCCAACATGGGAGATCCGGCCTATGCTGTCACCTCACCAACCTCTGATATCTTGGCTAGTGACGCTAAACTGGCTAACTGGATTCGCAGCAACCTGTCACAGAATCACCACTGGACCGGCTCGTGCCGTATGGCTGCTAACCCCGAAGATGGTGTGGTTGACTCCTCCGGTCGTATCTTCGGTCTAGCACACATTAGGATTGCCGATGCCACCATCATCCCAATTGAGAGTGATGGTAACACTTCAGCTCCCACCTTTGTGGTCGGTTTGACTATCGGTAACAAGATTTTGCACTCTCACCCAGACTACTAACTTAAGTAGTAGTAGTAGTATTAGTAGTGATTACAGGTTTAACCTGTAATTAGAAGATAACAAGTTGGAGATATAACTTATCTCATCAACTTAACTTGGAGGTATAACTTATCTCATCAACTTAAACTTGGTTATAGCTTAAAGATAAGCATAAACAAAATCTACTGTGTATATGTATACATATAGTACTTTGAAGATTATATGATCAACAACAACAACAACAACAACAAAAACAACATAGCTACAGGTTAGAATTTAAATCCTAACATAGGAAGTTATGCTGATAACTACAACATAATGTTGTAACCGAGTATAGGCTATTGGTAAAATACAGCCTTTTTACAGCTTCTGTGAAGTCACATAAGGGTGAGCATGTACTATAAGGTATAGTACAAACATTAGAATTAAGGTAAATTCTGCTTAACATCAAACATGGGCTGACGCTATAGGCTAGTCTGTTTTCTTCCAACATAATAGTAGCTAGCTATCATATCAACATCACTACAGTTCTACTCTGTTGGCATTGGAGGTAGAGTAAACATGTAAACAGACGGTGATAGTTGGTGTCGGTATTGGGAGACAGCTGTAGAGGTCAATAAACCATGTACGTACTCATTGGTATCACCAGCTGTTCGGCCAAAGTCCAGAAAATCGGAATACAATGGTATGGTAGTTCTGTCATACAACAACTCTAGCAACCTAACTGACTGCTCATGACGGTAATAACCGATGTCAGTGGTGTAGAAGAAGCAGATCTCTTTATCGTTTGTGTCCTGCGACAGGGGATAAGGAGGTTGGGTGGTGAACGTTAACACGTCATCCTCATGACTCTTGATGAAGAAAACATCTCTCTTATCGAACAGCAGCAGATTGTTAACATCAACAATGTTAGCACGCTTGAGGTATTGAGAGTATGGAGTTTTTGTCCCGAACGTAAAGGTCTCATGAAAGAAAGTTTTCAGCATATGTCTCAGGATCAGTCCTTGCACCTTACATAGGGAGCTATGTATTAGGTGACCAGCAGTTGTGTCTTTATCCAGCAAATTAATGTGATCTATCTCATCCTGCTCTGGAACCACATACAGTCGACTGTATTTACGACACACAACTCTGTCAACAAGGTGATTGTAGTCACTAACTACATGTTGGTTTCGATTTGGTACAATCTCATTGTCAGTAGAGGCGTGCACCTGATACAGATTTTTGTCTGTGAATAGTGATGCCCTAATCTTAGGAAGTATGTGTTCAAACAGCAGCTTAGGCTCTCTTGTTACATTTAGCCTGTATGTCACACCTTGATATTTGTACTCCTCCACAGTTGTGGAGATCTTGACCCCTGCGATTACTGTTTCGTTCCTATCAGCACCCGACACTGTCATATCGTCTGTGTCAGAAGTCACAGTGCTGTCAATCTTTCCTTTAGCCGCTTTCGGTAGTAGACCCCTTACAGGGGTAGCGGTAGCGGTAGTTGTAAGACTTTTACGCCCAAAGACCGGGGCTGAGGCTAAGGGGTATGGCTCACCTAACTTGGCATTGGAGAACAGTTCAATGATACTGCTGACAGTAATTGCTGATTTCCGGTCACCCATTAGCAGTCAATTGGCTATTTGATAATAGTTGCTCACGGTGTACATTCGCTCAATTGTATGTCTTCACTACCGTAACTTGCTGTTACCAAACAAGAGATTAGCTTACCTACTAAATTCTGATTTCCGGTTTAGGCAACTTACAAACGCACAAACATACTCTTTGTGACGCCAGAATGGTAAGCTTACCAATTTCACATACATTAATAGTACTGTTATTATTGACACTAACCACATCTCTGGTGACAGCTCAGTACCTGAGAACACCTATCTACACAGTTGATACTAGTGGTTACACTATCAACCAGGACTTCAGTATCAGTCAGAACTACAATATCATTCCTGATATCGAAGGCTGCACCTTTTGCTTCCTCACCTCAGTGACTTTTGATGCGGCTACTATTCACAGCTTCGGTGGAGCAGAGTGTCATGTTGACAGCACCAACATGATGTGGACGATACAGCTGTCAGGCAGTTACTTCAACTACATTAAGTGTAAGTTCTACTGCATCTATTGCAACAGTAGCAATATTACTATTCCAACCACTCTTACCCTTACACCTACTACTAACAATAGCATCCACACAACACCATCAGCCACATCGACCAGTGGTGCAGCAAGGTTGTCACTTGACAACACAGCTTCATTGCTACTACTACTACTACTTCTATGTGCGACACACCTCGTTACAGTAACTATTGATAGTTGGTAGACTGCAAGATTGTTGTATGTACCCAGTACATACAGATTAACAACTATATAAGATAAGATATGGATAGAACTACAGACCGTTTTCTAGTGTCCTTCGGATATTGGAAGATTCTGAAAAATGACTGAAACACATGCAAAACAAACACTGCTTATAACAATGACCAGCAAGCCAAACTCTTGCACCGTCAAGGTTGTCCAGTACAACATTCTGGCAGAACCACTTGCCAACAAGACCTTCTACATCAATGCCACCGATGAGGAGGTTGATGCTAAGCTGCGTTGGTCCAAAATTAGCTCTAAATTGAGGTCTCATATGACTGACGGTGACATCTTGTGCTTGCAAGAGGTGGGTAAGCGTTGGCTAGGCAAACTTCATGTGCTGGCTAGTCTGCACGACTATCGTGTCATCAGTGACAACTACGGCAACTACTTCTCTGACTACATGGGTAATGCCATCCTGATTCCCCGCAAGTACTCACTGCTCGACGTCAATATCACCAAGATTGGTGACCTGGCACCCCGTGACAAGAAACCCGCTTCTACTACAGCAGTAGTAGGTGTTACTAAGACAGTGCTCACTAAGGTGAACACCACTGAGGCGGGTAACACTAAAGCAACTTCGGTAACTCAGAATCAGTGCTCAACACCTGTGGGTAAAAGCCTTCGCCCGCTGCCAGTGAGGCTGTTTAACAAGCTGATATGGACTGCCTCTACAACTTGTAGAGGTGTGTTCTGGCTGCCACTTACATTGACATCGTTCTGTCTTCACAAGTCACTGGGTCTTCTTGGCTATCAGCTGACACCCACTGGCAGTGTTAGAAGTAGCACAGCTGTTGGTGCTAGCACCACCACCACCGCTACTGCTTACAAGAAGTTGGATGTGGATGAGGACCCCTGGGGTGTGGCAGCTAGTCGCTACAACACCAGCATCAGTATTAAGCTGTTCGATGTTGAAACGTCAGCCACCTGGTGGGTTCACACATATCATATGCCTTGTATCTTTACCTGTCCACCACTGATGACCATTCACGCCTGTCTGTTCCTGCAACATGTGCAACGACTATCGGATGATGTACCCTACATCATCTGTATGGACAGCAACTTCACCCCTGACAAACCTCAGTACCAGCTCTACACTACTGGTATCTTGGAGACTGCTGCTACTGCTAACACCTCATCTGTCACTAACACCTCATCTGTCACTAACTCCTTAGTGTCAGCAGCAGCAGCAGCAGTAGTGCTGCCGCCCTCCAGGGATGGTTTCAACTGTGAAGTTAGGCCAGTGATCAGCGCCTATGCTCTAAGCAATGGTGCTGAGCCAGCAGTCACTTGCGCCACCTATACTAAGTGGACTAAGAATGAAGAGTCTAGTTCATTCCAGGGTTGCATTGACTACATCTTCTTCGGTATGGATAACTGCATGTCTCGCATTAAGCTGCTGTCCGTGGATCCAGTGCCCGAGCTGTCACCGGGAACCTTCCTACCGTCGACCGAGCATCCGTCTGATCATCTGCCAATGGCAGCCCGGTTCAGCATTAGGACTAGTGACGAGTGGCGCTAGTTAGACCGATCTCGACTAAACACCTCATGATGAGATGTTACTATCAACAAGATACTTGAGTGTTAAAATAGCAGACTCGTAACTTCTTGTTAAGAACAGTTAGTTATGACCGGTTGTTAAGAGAGGTTTGTTGTAACTAGTTGTTATAGAGTTATTAAGAGAAGCTTATTGTAACTAGTTGTTACTAGAGATTTACTATAACTAGTTATTATAACTAGTCGTTACTAGAGATTTACTATAACTAGTTATTATAACTAGTCGTTACTAGAGAGTTACTATAACTAGTTATTATAACTAGTCGTTACTAGAGATTTACTATAACTAGTCGTTACTAGAGATTTACTATAACTAGTCGTTACTAGAGATTTACTATAACTAGTCGTTACTAGAGATTTACTATAACTAGTTGTTACTAGAGATTTACTATAACTAGTTGTTACTAGAGATTTACTATAACTAGTTATAATAACTAGTTTCGTTATAATTATTAAGACAGGTTCCCTTATAGGAGGATTCTGGCTAAAGATTGTAGCTGTTAAGCTAAGAGTAGAAGTTGCTTATAACTACTTATCTGGTAAGTAGTTAGATTGTTGTTGTCATCATCGTCATCATATAACAACTTAGCAAAAACTTGACTACAACTTCTACTACTACTACTACTAATAAGAAGTTAGACCATTAATCTATAGCATCATAGTAGCGAGAAGTTTCAACTACTAGTCTGTTTAGGTGAGAAATTTGTGTAGTGACTGGATCACTACATACACACATGTGCAAGACGATACTATGTCTCTAGTATAGTAAGCTATTCTGCTTCTGCTGCTCTGCACTCTTCAACCACATCATAGTTGGGCTGTTGAACAATCATACCATAGTTATTTTTGATAAGCCAATTACCCACCTTAACCCCACTATTGTAATAACCTTCCGAGTACAACTTCTTGTCATAGTCACATAGCCGCCAGAAACCTGTTCGCCGGTCATGGTGGTAATCACCAACAGCCAGTACGGTTACACCGTCACCATGGTAGCTGACACTGTGACCACATAGCTCATCATTGTAGTAGTGCTCAAGCTTCTTCAACCTACCATTGCGGTGCCACAACTTGTGACAACCATGTCTGATACCCTTGACGTAGTCGGTTTGCTGAGCTAGCCCACCCTCTTCATACCACGACCTGAATTCGCCATCTGGCTGACCATTAACTACCACCCCCTCCTGTCTGAGAACATAGCTGTCATACAGCAAGTAGTCGACTTCTTTTATGACTGGGCTGGTCATCTGTAGCTGCTGCTGCTGTTGCTGTTGATCAACAATAACAGCAAATGGTTGTTGATCAACAGCAACAGCACAGCTTGACGAAGACATACTTATGAAGAAATTGTAGTCGCTGTTGACTGTTAGTGTGTAGTGGATGGAGTCAACAGTGGCTACAGAGCCGCTATGGTTAGTCCTAAGCCACAGTCTGACGAAGTCACTGTCAAGCTTGAGGTTGTCTGGGGCTAAGTTGAAAGGGGTATAAAGATAGATCTGTCTGAGGGTGGTATCAGTTAGGTTACTATTAGTGGTCACAGCCGAGGCTAGGCTACTCCATCTGTCATGGAGTTGTTGGACTAAGTAGTTGAAGTAGTCATGGTCTTGGAGGTAGTTGTTCATAACGAAGCAATCAACTAGCTTGTTGGCCGTGGTAATACTGCTAGCTTTACCATGAAGTAGGTTAATGTAGTTACCAGCTACTGGCAAGTACTCATCTGGCATAACTATTACTGCACCGCAGTCATAGCTGCTAATTAGCAGAGATTGACTGTTGTCAATCTTGGCTTTCTTGCTACCTACCTGTAAGAAGTGGTAACACACGGTGGTAGTGGCGGTAGCCATTACTTGTAACCTGTTTTGTTGTAACCAACAGCTCTTCCTACTAACTGTCAATGTTAGTTTTTATCAGATCTTGTCTTGACTGAGACCTCTTACAAGTTTAACTTGTAAACTACAGTATTGGTGGGGTTTATGGTTTATAAGCTATAGGTTACAAATTATGGATTGAAAGTTATACCTTGTAACTATAACACTAACAAGGTATAACTTACAACAAGAATGTTAGTAGAACATAGTACTTATAACTTACAACAAGAATGTTAGTAGAGTATAATACTTATAACTTACAACAAGAATGTTAGTAGAGTATAATACTTATAACTTACAACAAGAATGTTAGTAGAGCATAATACTTATAACTTACAACAAGAATGTTAGTAGAGCATAATACTTATAACTTACAACAAGAATGTTAGTAGAACATAGTACTTATAACTTACAACAAGAATGTTAGTAGAACATAGTACTTATAACTTACAACAAGAATGTTAGTAGAACATAGTACTTATAACTTATAGTAAGAATGTTAGTAGAACATAATACTTATAACTTACAACAAGAATGTTAGTAGAGTATAATACTTATAACTTACAACAAGAATGTTAGTAGAGTATAATACTTATAACTTACAACAAGAATGTTAGTAGAGCATGATACTTATAATCATTAAGATAATATACATTATAATAATGTATGCTTTTTGGGTTCTAGTTTGAAGACAATCACACCCTTAAACAGTTGATGAGCTGTCGCTGCTGTTCTCACGGTCAT
>Ga0302309_10001896_pt1 | contig 18198 bp, 18 predicted proteins | sample III_Palsa_N1_1_FD_200453 | JGI IMG/M metagenome (GOLD analysis project Ga0302309, IMG submission 200453) | Peat permafrost microbial communities from Stordalen Mire near Abisko, Sweden - III_Palsa_N1_1 | ecosystem: Environmental > Terrestrial > Soil > Palsa > Peat permafrost | place: Sweden... | reverse complement strand
TATTTTGGGGTTTGTTGCCGCATTCCCGGTGGCGGCCATCAAATTTTCGTGTTTGGATGATTTCTTAGGGTTAACACGCGTAATCTCGGGCCGATAGCTGCCCTCATATCGCCATAAGCCAATGCCAATAAACAACAACAGCAGTGCGGCGGCGCTCCACCAAATCCATGCTATAGGGCGGCGCTTTTCCCTCCCCGGAAATTTCTTCCGGAGCAGCGACCAGCCCTCCGCCGCGGAGGGTTCGTCGTACTTTTCAAATACTTTCCTGATGTGGCTTCTTAAATCCTCATCAAACTGATCTTCCATGTCTTATAGTTTCTGATCTCAATAAACTTCTTAATTTTTCCTTCGCCCGGCTCAAATAAACCCGCGACGAACTGACCGGGATACCCAATATGCCGGCAATCTCATCGTGATTGTAGCCGTCGATCTCATAAAGGTTAAAAATCGCAGCCTGTATGGGCGGCAGATTCTTCATCAGCATTAAAATGTCCTGCACCCCGAGCGCCTCAATGGCAGTGGCATTTATTGCCGGCGCCGTATGGTCCAGTTCAACATTCAGCTGGAATTTGAGATCCTTTCGGCGCCGGTCGATAGCCGTGTTTACCATAATGGTACGAAGCCAGGCTTTAAAGGGCTTGTCGCTGTTAAAATTGTGTATGGCATTAAATACTTTTATAAAGCCGTCATTTACAACCTCTAAAGCATCGTCGCGGTTTAAGCTGTAACGCAGGCTGATACCCATGGCGTAGCTATAGAAATGCTTATAAAGCGCTTCCTGGTACTTTAAGCTGCCTTGTCTGCACTGGCTGATAATTTCCTCTTCAGCAATGCTCCGGGTTTGATGCATTAAAAGTGTTTAATACTTATAGTGTTTTTTGAATCAATACGAGTTCAAAGGTAGTAACGCTACAATGTAGAAGAAATTTGTCATAAGTCCGAAAGTCCGAAAGTCCGAAAGTCCGAAAGTCCGAAAGTCCGAAAGTCCGGAAGTCCGTAAGTCGGAAAGTCGGAAAGTCGGAAAGTCGGAAAGTCGGGAAGTCGGAATCCCGATAGTTATCGGAACCGGAAGATTATTTTAGGCGGGAAGCCGGCGTCCTGATGGTTATTGAGGCCGGCAGTCGGGAAGAGGATTGTTTGTTGATATCGAAAGTATTGCAATATTTTAAAATGTCGCAGACCGTGCGTCTCTGTCTTTCCGTCTTTCCGACTTCCGGACTATTGATATTTAAACTATTACAATGTCCAAAATGTAGCAGACCTGAAATCCTCCGTCTTTCGGACTTCCGGACTTCCCGACTTCCGGACTATTGATATTTAAACTATTACAAGCTCCAAAATGTAGCAGACCTGAAGTCCTCCGTCTTTCGGACTTCCGGACTTCCCGACTTCCGGACTATTGATATTTAAACTATTACAATGTCCAAAATGTAGCAGACCTGAAATCCTCCGTCTTTCGGACTTCCGGACTTCCAGTCCCGATAGCTATCGGGATTCGGACTATCTCTATATTTTTTTAGCTTCATCCCAAAACACATCCATTTCAGCCAGGCTCATCTCGTGAAGCTCCCTGCCGTTTTCTTTCGCTTTGCTTTCAAGGTACTGGAAGCGCTTTATAAATTTACGGTTGGTTTTCTCAAGGGCATCCTCCGGGTTGATGTTGATGAACCGGGCATAATTTATCAATGAAAAAAGCAGGTCACCGAACTCACTTTCCGCCCTGGCATGATCCATCGTTGTTTCATCTTCGGCATTGAACTCGTTCCTGAATTCCTGTATCTCCTCTTCTACCTTTGCCCATACCTGCCCTTTTTCTTCCCAGTCGAAGCCCACTCCCCGGGCCTTCTCCTGTATCCGCGATGCCTTTACAAGTGCGGGAAGCGATGCCGGAACCCCTGCCAATACCGAGCGATTGCCCTCTTTCAACTTTATCTGCTCCCAATTCCTTTTTACATCATGCTCGTCGGCCACGCTAACATCGCTGTAAATATGCGGATGACGGTTAATGAGTTTATCGCAAATCCCATTGATTACATCGGCAATGCTGAAGTCGCCCGTCTCAGAAGCAATCCGGGCATAGAAAACAAGATGCAGCATCAGATCTCCCAATTCCTTTCTTATTTCGGAACTATCGCCGCTTAGAATTGCGTCGGATAGCTCGTATGTTTCTTCGATAGTGAGGTGGCGGAGGCTCTCCATGGTTTGCTTTTTGTCCCATGGGCAATTAAGCCTTAGATCGTCCATTATGTTGAGCAGCCGGCTGAACGCTTTTTCCGGCGTGGCGGCAGATGAGGGGGGAGTAAGAGGCATAAAATATATTTAATGCAAAAATAAACCTTTAATCCCAAAAAAAATCGGTGGCCGGAAAGCATCTCAAATTAAAATATACTAATACCGGATAGGTTTGGATAATTTTCTGATATATAAGTCGTTAAATATAATAATTTGTTCAAAAATATTATTTAATTTTCCATAGGAATCCGATTAAACTTTTTGATTAATTGGCTGTCTGTTAGATAAATTGTTGATAATACCCGGCAATAAGCCGTGTCGAAAAAGGAGTCGATCAGGTTCCTGTTTTCGTAACCAAATATCTGTGTCGATGGTGAAAATATCGATTTAGCAATCAGGTGTTTAACTAAAAACGAGAAAAAAAGGAGCATCGCCAATATTTTTTGCTATTTTTGGAAAAAAATATGAGGTTTTGGCTTGATTATTGCAAATATTTTGCTTAGATATTAAGAATAATTAAAAAATGTCGTTTGCAATGAACCTTATTTTTATTTAGCTTTATGTCAGGACGTTACTCCAAATACCTACCAGCGCTAATATTTGTTACCGATGTTCTGTTATTAAATTTTGCGATTTATTTTGTCCATTTCCTGATAAATGGACATTGGGCGCCCGGAAACAGCACACTGTTGTTCATCTTAATTGTGAATATAAGCTGGTGTTTTAATGCGGCTTTGTCCAAAAGCTTCAGGGTGCCGCGGCCTCTGGTTCTTAGTCAGAACATTAACAGGTTTATCCTTACCTTGATCTATCACCTGGTTACGGTATTAAGCATCATCTATTTTTTCCAATTTTACAATATTCCGCGCTTTGAGTTTCTTTTAAGCAATTGGTTGTTTTTTGTTTTAGTGATCGTGGAGCGCTCCGCTTTGTATTTCACCCTGGATTATATTCGTAAAAAAGGTTACAACCACCAGCGCATCATCATAATCGGCGACGAAGGGATCTCCCAAAAACTGAGGAATTCATTTTCCAGCCATCCCGAATATGGCTATGATCTTCTCTGTTATATTTCGGACGAACAGTTTGCGGTAACGCCTTTAAACGATTTGCTGGAAAAGCTATCGGGCAACGAGCCCGACGAGTTGTTCGTTTGCTACAAGCAAATGGATAAAGAACTCCTTCGCGAATTATTTAATTTTTGCAAACTGCGGGCAATAAAGATCAAAGTGGTGACCGATCTTGAATTGACGGATCACTATGCTTCGCTGATAAACTATCACAACATTCCGGTGTTGCAGATCACCGATCACCCAATAATAAGCCTGAAGATCAGGATAGTAAAAAGGGTGTTCGATCTTGTGTTTTCAATTATTGTACTTACGGTCGGCTTTCCTTTGCTGTTGGTTTTGTTTATCATCACCAGGCTCACTTCCAAAGGGCCGGCTTTATACAGGCAGGAGCGAATTGGCAAAAACCAAAAACCATTTTGTATTTATAAGTTCAGGAGTATGTTGGTTGATGCCGAAAAATCCGGCCCGCAGCTGTCCAGCGCCGATGACCCCAGGGTAACCAAATGGGGAAGGATTATGCGAAGGACCCGCCTTGATGAATTGCCCCAGTTTTGGAACGTGTTGATAGGCGAAATGTCCATTGTGGGCCCGCGTCCGGAAAGGCAGCATTTTATTGAACAAATAATTGAAAAAAGCCCTGATTACAAAAAGCTTTTATCAGTGAAGCCAGGATTGACCTCCATTGGACAAGTTCATTACGGGTATGCTGAAAATGTTGACCAGATGCGGGAACGGTTGCGTTATGATCTGCTCTATCTGAAAAATGTGAATCTAAACCACGAACTTGACATTATAGCCAGGACAATCAGGGTGATGATGCAGCGGAAGGGTAAGTGATTTGATTTAATTACGAGGTTACATTGTTTCAAAGGCGTATTGCTCTTAACATCTCTCGTTTCCCCGCCGCCCCCTTTACTTTTTCAATCTTACAATTAAGACCCTTGAGCGCCCTTTTAAGGTTTCCTGTTATCGCATAGGTTACAAATATACCGCCGGTCTTTAAGAATTTAATTATATGGCTCAGAGCCTCCAGGGTCCACATTTCTGGCTGCTTAACGGAGGCAAAGGCATCGAAATAAACCATATCAAATAAACGTTCCGAATGAAAATCCTGCAGTTTGCACACGGCTATTTCGAGCTCGCAATTTGAGCTGAAAAGGATTCGGGAATTCAGTGAATCCGGATATTTTTCAATAAAGTGCTGCCAGGTGTTTGGTTGTATATATTGCGCGTATCCGGTTTGACGGATCATCTCCTCACTTAGCGGAAAGGGTTCGATCCCCGTGTAGTTCAACCCAATGACTTTGTCTGAACAATAGTCTGCGCTAAGCAAGAAGTTCAGGCCTGTGCCAAAACCAACCTCAATAATTGAAAGAGATTTTGTTGCGGGCGCCTGTCCAAGGAGGTAAGCAAGCCCCGAATCAATAAACACATGCCGGCTTTCCTGTAAAGCGCCGTGCGTTGAATGGTAATTTTCGTCAACCCAGGGGTTAAAGATGGTATTTGATCCATCGTCTGTTTCGACTATTTTAAGGGCTTTCGGAAGGGTCATCGGGCTGTTTTAATGCGGGTTTTTATCCTTATAACATTCATTCGGAATCCCTTTTTACCAGCAAAACCTCATCTCCATCCAGTAACAGGTAGCCTTGCTCATAACAAAAGTGATAGGTTTTGCCGTTAGGGGCCTGGTAGCTGCGTGTATGGTAGTCAAAATCAAAACCCTTTGCTGCTAATTTTTTACGAAGTGTTTTGGTTTTGCCCGATGGGTTCAGGTCTTCCAGTATCCGGCGGTTGCGCTTCAGTATGTTATTGATATTCCTGACAAGGTTATAGCTGTTGCTGTTCAACTGGTTATTGTAATTATTCCGGCAAAGATCGTTGCAGAATTTCTTGTCGGCCCGGCCGTGTAATGGAGCGCCGCAATCCAGGCATACTTTTTCTTCATTCATTTTTTAAAGGTAAACAAAATATTATCCGTTTGCAAACGGTTGCAAACGGAAATTGTCGACTGTAAATGCTTATTAACCGAATAATTTTTTGCCGGCATCACAACTTTGTATCGTCGATTTAAAGCAAAAAATTAAATTTTAAAAAAATGAACAGTTTAAAAAACAGCGTACGCCTGGTAGGTAACCTGGGTATGGATCCGGATGTTAAAAGTTTTGACAACAACAAAAAATTGGCTAAGTTCTCGCTGGCCACTAATGAGAGCTACAAAAATGACAAGGGCGAGAAGATCACCGAAACACAATGGCATAACCTTGTGATGTGGGGTAGCCAGGCCAAGCTCGCCGAAGACTATCTGAAAAAAGGCGACGAGGTGGCGATCGAAGGCAAGCTTACCAATCGCAATTATGTAGACAAAGATGGCATCAAGCGATACTTTTGCGAAGTGGTGGTAAACGAATTCCTTAAGCTCGGAAGCCGGGCCTGAGATTGGCTGAGCGGTTGATCGTGATACAGATAATACCTTATGCGATCAGCCACTCAATTGTATTTGATAGACCTATTAATTCCCGGAGTTTCAGTTTTCCGGTATTAATAGGTTTTCGATTTTGCGAATGTGCTTTATTCTTCCTTCAGGTTAATGGTTTTTTCCACTATCCTGTGGATTACCATATCAAGCTCTTTGGCAGTCAGGTCGATATGGTCGATGATCTCGCGATTTAGGGGGTTTTCGAGATTGTTTTGGTCGAAAAGATTAGTCAGACCTAAAATAGTCGCTACCGGCCGTCTTATTTCATGTGAGCTGATGGACGCAATTTCCTGCAGCATTTTGGTCTGGGCCTTTATGCTATCCTGGTTTATTTTGTTTTCTATTAAAACGCGCAAAATATTTGTTGTGCGCTCTATCATTTGCAGCTCGTCATTTTTAGGCTCTCTTGCAGTGACGTAATAGGCCGCAAAAGTGGCCAGCACACGGGTGCCGTGTGAACTGATCACCGGGGTCGACCAGCATGCTTTGTAGCCAAACGGGCGAACAAAATCCCGGTAATCATCCCACAATGGATCTGTTTCAATGTTGGTAACAATAACCTGGGAGCGATGATAGGCTGATGTGCCGCAGGACCCGGCCTTGGGTCCGATAACCGAGCCGTTAATTAAATTGCAATAGGCTTCCGGCAATCGGGGCGCCGCAAGGTGAAACAACCTTTCCTGTGCTTCATCAACTTCCAAAACGGAGCATATCATGTCCGGGTAAATGTCTTCGATACCTTTCAGTAATTCGTTTACAGTTTGTTGTAAAGTGTACCCGGTGGAAGCGTTCATCTCCAGCACCTTTTTTTCGAGCGCCAGTATCAACTGTTGATTTTTGGCAGAATGAATATCCCTTATAAAAATCATCACTTCGTCTTTGTAAGGATAGACAGTCAAACGCAACCACCTTTTATAGTAAGTATTTAAATATTGCACATCGGTCTGAACATTGGTCGTAAAAGCGTTTTCGACCTCCGCCAACACTTCCGCCGGCATGCCCAGGCTGCGCACTTTCTTTAAGTTGGCGTTTATCAGCTGCTTGTTATTCAATCCTGTGATGGCAAGGAAAGCAGGATTAAAAGCCGTGATTTGCCATTTGTTATTTATTGCAAAAAAACCTTCGTTAAAGCTTTGCAAAATGTGCTGAATATTTCCGGTAACATGATTTTGGATAGTCCCATTTTGCTTGCTGGTGAGATTTACGCCGGAGGCATAGATCAAGCCTTCCTTTTCCTTTAAAAGTAACGACCATCTGATGTTATAATACCGCCCGTCTATTCCCTTAATGCGATTTTCGTATCCGGAAATTTCTTTTTTGCGCTTTAAAATTTTGAAGAGATCATCGCGCCGGCGCAGGTCGGCCGAATGGGAGAGATCATTTATCTTTTTGTCAGCTAATTCGTCTTCTGAATAGCCCAGGGTTTTTCGGAACGCGGAATTGGTATGTTTAATTAGTCCGTACTTATCCAGTATACAGAAAAGGTCTGTCGATTTTTCAAATAAAAAGGATAGCAACTCGTCCATTTCCGTATCGGCAAATTATCCAGGTAACACGTTTTTGCGTTTTTATTTATAAAGAAACACGCAGATATAATTCAATAAGGTCAGGCCAGTCCGGAATAGCACACAAACAAACACTTTCGACAGTATCGGTCAGGGATGCCATCAAAATAAAAAGTACAAATACAACTACTGCAATGATTTATAAAATTAGCTATAATGCAGGCACAATACCAAATATTATTTTACGGGTTGTTTAATGCGACAGGCAATACCTTTCCATTAAAAAAGCGGTGGCCCGTTAAAGCAAAATCCGCAACAAACTTACCCATCTCAAAAGCCATTACCGGGGATTGGTAGCCCGGGAATGCCTTTTCCAGCATTTCGGTTTGGGCCGAACCCAAAGCAAGGCAGTTAACCTTTATTTCTTTTTCGTCAAATTCTATTGCAAGGCACTCGGTCAGTGTATGTAAGGCAGCTTTGCTGGCCGAGTAAGCCGAAAGACCCGGAAATTTCGCGCTGCCCTGGAAACCACCCATACTGCCAATATTGACGATATGCGAACCTTTCGACATTAAATCTACTACGCCCTGAATCATTCTAACATGACCGATGAAATTGCTTTGGAGCATTTCAACAAAATCCAGTTCCTGCAGTTCTATAAAAGGTTTATTGACCAATAGTCCGGCGTTATTGATCAATATGTCCACCCGGCTATCAAAGTTGGCTTTGATAAAGTTTTGCAGGTCCTTGTAATCGTCATGAACAATGTCAAAAGCTAATGCGAAAATGTTAGCCGCGGGGTTCAATCCGTGTGCGATTTCTAATAAGCGCTCCAGTTTTTCAGGCGAACGGGCAAGTGCAGCAACTTTATGTTCTCCCGTTAAAATTAGTTCAAGCGCGGCTTCGAAACCGATACCGCTGCTGGCGCCTGTTATGATGATGTTCATTTAATTCGTAACGCCTCCGCGGTGTTGATGCATAATTCAGAACTACTTCACAATGGTAATAAAAAATAGATTTCTAAACCACCAACTTTTGCTCAACAGGGTGTTTTATTAAATAAAGACCATCGTCGATCAGTTTTTTGTATCCAGGCTCATTAATGGCTTTTTGCGATAAGAATTTTCTTATTTCATCAGCGAGGCTTTGTTCGATGCCTTCGTGTTCGAGAATTTCGAGTATCTCCAGCGCGCACAGCCAGTCATCATGGTGATTTTTTTGCAGCTTAAACCAAACGTTGCCCAAAAATCCAAAATCGCCGCCGTTATGCCTTCTGTTTCTTACCTGCTGGTATAGCTTGTGAAGCTCAACCGTCCGCGCATCGAACTCAACATGATGTGTTCCGGTATTTGACTTATAGGCAATCTCAACGAAAGCATCTTTGTCAGCGGCTCCGCAAAACACCGCCGTTATCTTTTCGCCCACCGCCATATCGTACACGCCCCAGGCCGGTTCAAACAACAACTGGCCGCGTTTGTCCTTTACGGTACAATCTAAAAAGCTAATAAGCTGCGTTTTGCCATTGGTTGAGTGGATTTGTTTCACAAGCCCCGATACGATGATGCCATTTTCAAAATTCAGTTCCGCCTCTTTGCCGGCTTCGATGCCCAAATATGCAAGCTCATCCAGGCTGAGCATTTCGAGCGGCATAGCATGGCCTTTCAATTTACCAACCGGGGAGCTAAAGCCTTCGCTATGATAATCCTTCCCCTGCCCGTTCAGTTGTCTGTTATCCACCGCCAGTGCTGAAGGTCCGGATGTGCGGACGTACGCAACCTGGCTATCATCTTCATCAAAAGAAATAAAAGTACCCGTAACCTGTAATCCTGAGCTGTACACTGCTGTGCAGGTGTTTTTGCTGTCTATCGCTTTTTTCAGACCGTAGCTGCCGCCAACCCTGAACGCCATCGTATTGGCAAACGTTTCAAGCACATCGATAAGGTTTTGAAAGGTGGGCGTAACAAATAATTGGGGCTGGGGTTTTGTAATGTCGTAGGCGTAACTGATGGCATCAATTGTATAGGGTATTTTTTTGATGTCTTTTTTCATACAGGTAGCGCTCTCGCCGATAGATGATAACAGCCCGGCGCCATAAATTTTCGGATTTTCAAGACTGCCGATGAGGCCGTATTCCACCGTCCACCAGTGCAGGCGACTTAACAGCGCCATTTCCGATGGTTCGCCGATGTGTTCCTGCCGGTAAGCTAAAAGTTCTTCGGCTTTTTTTAATTCCTGTTCATCGGCGTCCGGCATTTCCTTTAAAATGGATAGCGCCCGTATTGCCTCATATAATTCGAAGTCGCCGGCCGAAAACATAGCTTTTGCGCCGATGGAGCCAAAATAACTCAGGTATTCGTGATAGTCCTTATCGGCAATGATGGGCGCATGACCGGCTGATTCATGGATAATGTCGGGGGCTGGTGTATACTCAATATGATTTAATTGACGGATGTCGGCTGCGATCACCAGCACCCGGTAAGCCTGGTACTCCATAAAGGCCGCCGGTGGAATAAACCCATCAACAGTAACCGCGCCCCAGGCAATTTTTATCAGCGCATCATTCATTTCCTGGAGGTTCGGAATTTTTTCGATAGTGAGCCCTGCTTTTTGCAAGCCGGGGATGTAAGGGTAGTAAGCCACATCTTTCAAATAGCTATAGTTCTGCCGCATCACATAGCGCCAAACGGCATGATCGATGGGCGTATAATGCTCATAGTGCTGATCAACAATATACTGCTTTAAGTGCGCCGGAAGTGCTGCAACCTGGGGATTGCCATAATCATTAAAATAGCTCATTAAGTATTTATCGGGTTTATAACAAAACGCAAATTTATCAATTTGGTTGGATGCTATATTTTATTAGACTCGATCGACGGTAACCCATTTTTAAGTCGTTTTGGTCGAATAACATAATAGACTCCTAATAAAGCGACGACAATAGAAATTATGTAAAAACCAAAAGTCAAATAGACGGCCATGTCTTTTGGAATATGAAATTGCGTTGAGGCGGTTAAGAATATGGCGTCTCTGACACCTCCGCCGCCCAGGCTAAAAGGAATAATTGCTGCTAAAGACGATATCAAAAACGACAATAGATATGGCGCTGTTTTGGTTTGGAACAGATGATAGTCACTTTGGGCAATAAGAAGGCTTACGATGACAAATATCTGCATGGATTGAACCCCTACAGCCTTTAGATGTGCAGAAACGAAATTGTGTGAATAGTCTCTGAAAAAACGGCGTATTACCCAATAATAGACGACTGTCCCCACCAGGAGCAGTCCTAAGGGAATGACAAGGTTTATGTTAATTTTCGGTATTAAGATAATTAGACCAACGGTAATTAACCCAATTGCCCAAAAACCACTAAGCCTGTCGAAAAAGATCGCCCAGAAAACTTTTTTCGTTGGCAGTTTATAATTTTTATGAAGTAAATAAATTTTATAACCATCTCCGCCTATGCCCCCCGGCAGTAGTACATTATAACACATGCCAAGAAAGTATAATCGCAAGTTAAAACGGTAGTCCAATTTTAGCCCTATTGATTTGAAAAAGCTAAGTAAACGCCAGGACGAAAATATCATTGAGATAAAATAGCAAACGATCGCGATTCCTACCCAAAGTTTATTTGCGTGAATGAACCTGTATTTAACGTCATGCCACGGAACTTTGCTGAACACATAGAACAGCAATCCCCCTGTTACGGCGATAATTAAGATTATTTTAATTATGCCCCAAAGGATACCTTTCCAGGTTTTATGTTCTACGGCCTCTTCTGCGGCGTTTTCAGCTATTTCTTCAAATTCGGCCATTTGGCGGCAAAGGTATAAAAAGACTCAAGAATCAAAAAGCGGCAAGACTAATTAACAAATATGATACACGTCGTTTGTAATTTTTAACACAATTTCTACTATGGAATTAAGAGATAAAGCCGGAATGACTTATCTTCAGACGGCCGCCATTAAACCTGCACCCGGCGCTATTTTGCTGCATCCATCTTCTGCAGTATCGCCAGGATCTTGTCCAGTTTATCTATTTCGATATTGTTTAATTTTTCAAGGAGTTCTTCAATTTCCTGTTTGGCCTCCCTGTTCGTCCTGAAATCAGCATCGGCCTGGGCGCGGTCGCGCTCATTTTGGCGGTTTTGCGCCATCATAATGATAGGGGCGGCATAGGCAGCCTGGGTTGAAAATACGAGGTTTAACAAGATGTACGGATAAACGTCCCAGTGATAAACAAAGCCCACAACGTTTGCAATCATCCATATGATTACTATCACGGTTTGCCAGATGATAAATCGCCATGATCCCATTCCCGATGCTACCGCGTCGGCGAGTCTGTGTCCAAATCCCAATGAATCTGTGTGGTGCTGGTGCCAGGTTTTGCTGTGTATCATATATTTTTTACCTCTTGTTTGTTGGGTGCTAAATATAAAATTAATGCACCTAATGCATATTTCTTTTTTGGGACAAACATTTATAGTTTATGTTTGGTAATATTGGTCAATGACCGGCAAATTTGCCGCTGATTTTTTAATTGCACACGTAGTTAGTATAAACAAATGTTTAATATCCCGCCCTATGCATAATGAGATGATCCTGGAAACCATTGCTGTTACCAAAAACTACTATGGCGACAAATCTTCCGGGGTAAATAATGTGACCATCCTTATCCCTAAAGGAAAGATTACCGCCATTGTTGGTGAAAGCGGGAGCGGGAAAACCACGCTGTTGAACTTATTATATGGTCTATTGCAGCCTGATGCCGGCGAGGTTTTTTTCAAGGAAGAACGGATATTGAAACGCGAAGAACGGCTTCAGCATGCTCATGAAGCAATGCGGCTGGTAACCCAGAACAACCAGGACATGGATCACAACGCAACCGTTTGGGAAAGCGTGCGTTCGGGTTTGCGGGCTGAAGAATTAGGCTTAAATACCACAGAGAAAAAAATAACCGATTCGTTGAATATGCTGGATATTCTCCCGCTAAAAGACCAGCCCTTCGGCAAATTGAGCGGTGGTGAAAAACAGCGGGTAACTATTGCGAAGGCACTGATCAGCAAGCCGGAAGTTATTTTATTGGACGAACCCTTTAACCAGGTGGATGCAACTTACCGCGAGGGCCTGCAGCATGATATCCGGTCGATCGTAAAGGAATGGGGGGTAACGGTTGTATTGGTTTCGCACGACCCGGCCGAGATCCTTTCTATGGCTGATGAGCTGATCGTTTTAAAGGAAGGCGAAATCGTTGAAAACGGCCACCCCGAAGAGCTTTATAACTCGCCAAAATTACTCTACACTGCACAGATATTGGCCAGCGCTACGCAACTGACGCCGGATGAAGCAAAAAAGATCGGCATAAAAACAAAAAGGGGATCGGTAGTGGTTTATGCGGAGCATGTCAAAGTAAGCAAGGGCTTCGGCGCCAAATGGACTGTGAAACAAGTGTTGTTTAAAGGAATTTATGAGGAATTGATCATTCAGCACGAAAGGACGGTACTAAGGGCAACTAATTTTACCAAAGGCAAATTTCCCAAAGGCAGCAAAGTAAGTATCAGCATTGATCATTACTATGAATTTGGCCGTTGGGAAACGCCTGTGAGAAGTTTGGGGAAAGAGATCGGAGATTAGTTGATTAGAGGCTGGAGATCAGAGGTTAGTTGATCAGAGGTTAGTTGGGAAGCGCGAAAGCGCCGAAGTCAAAACAAGACATTTTACCTTTCGCCTTTCACCACTGTCAACCGCCCGCTGCAAACTGCTACTGCGGTCCACTGACAATTCACCCACTCACCACTCACTACTCACCGCTCACCTAATCACCCACTCACCAACACCGACTGTGTTTTCCGGTATTTAGCCAGGTTGATCAGCAGTACGCTGGTTAATATTACCAATAAGCCGGCCATTTGGGTAAGGGAAATGTCCTCGCTGGCGAAAACGACGCCTAACACCACGGCGATTACAGGGTTTACGTAGGCGTATGTGCTCACCTGGGTGGCAGGGCGCACCTGCAGCAGCCAAACGTAGGCGCTGTAAGCGGCAATCGAACCAAAAATAACCAGGTAAGCCAGTGCGACCCAGCTAAGGGGTTGGATAGTTTCCATACGCAGGTGGTTGAATTCGCCGTGGATAAGTGCGGTAGGTAAATAAATAATACCGGCTATAATCATTTGCCAGGCGGTGCCTACGGACCCTGAAACCGAAACCGGGTTGCGTTTTGCATAGATAGAACCGTAGGACCAGGAAATGGATCCCATCACCAGCAACAGCATCCAGGGCAGTTGCGAAGATACCCCCGAACTGCTGAACAAGCTACCCAATTGCTTGCTGAATAACAGGATAACCCCTCCGAAACCGATTACCAGTCCGACGATGGTTGACCTGTTTTTAAAGTTTTCGATCCAATGCGGTTTGTCCAGTAAGACAAACCAGATCGGCGCTGATGACACCAGAATGGCTACCATGGCGCTGGGCAAAGTCTTTTCAGACCAGATAACAATTCCATTCCCCACAAAAAGCAGTAAGACCCCGGTAAATGCAGCTATAACGATATCCCTTGCAACAAATATCTTCTCTTTTTTTATGACGCACCAGCCCATCAGCAACAACCCGGCGATGGAAAAGCGTAATGCGCCCAGCAGGAAGGGCGGCATGCCATGCTGCTCGGCAATGCGGATGAAAAAGTAGGTAGAACCCCAAACCAGGTAAACGGTGGCAAAAGCGACGATCACCAGCAGGGGAGGCGTTGTTTTTGTTGAATTTGGCGACATGATATATTATTTTTCGGGTATAACCAATTGCTGCTGCTCCTTAACTGTTTCCAGCACGATGGTAGTACGGGTGCTGAGCAGGTTGGGGATTTTGCTAAAGCTGTTTCGCATCAGGTGCATCAGCGTCGAGGAATCATAGGTGCGGACCTTTACGAGGTAACAATCATCACCGGCAATATGGTGCACTTCCTGCACTTCGGGGATCTTGGCCAATTGTTTTGCCGTATCGTTGCAGCCGGGACCGTCGGCCGCCTTCATAAAGACGAAAGCGAGCATTTTCTGCTGCAAAGCATCAGGGTTGATCCGGATTGTAGCCTGCAGGATAACGCCCTTTTGCTCCAGCTTCCTTACGCGTTCCAGCACGCCTGAAGGGGCCATCTCCAATTCACGGGCGAGGTCGGCGTTGGAGATGCGGGCATTCTCCTGCATCAGGCGCAGGATGTGCAGGTCGGTTTTGTCGAGTATGATCTCTGTTTCGTTAATCATACTGTAAATGTATGTAATTTTAGAATTATATTCAATATTGTTTTACAAAAAATGAATTTAATTCGACAATTTGTTTGTGTTTTGAATAAAAGGGGAAAGGTACAAGGTGAAAGGTGAAAGGCGAAAGGTAGAAGGCGGAAGGTGAAAGGTTAATGGCGAAAGGTAAGCAGGGAATAATTGTTTCCGATTGTAGGCCTGATTAAATTTGTGCCGATTAATGACCGATTTAGTAGTTTTATAAAAAATCTCCTCCGCTATGCCAATGATCTATATTCGATGCTGCCAGCGCGGCTTGTTTATCACGCTTTTCACAGCATGCCTTGCTTCCGCTCAAAGTCCGAAACCGGTTTTAAAGACGGATAAAGGGTATGTCCGCGGCCTGGTGGAAAATAATATCCTCGTGTTTAAGGGAGTGCCCTACGCAGCCCCGCCGGTCGGGTCCTTGCGGTTTATGCCGCCAATTGAGCACGCGGCGTGGACAGACACACTGGCCGCCACAAAATTCAGTTCCATTGCCACACAGGCCTCGGGCAAAAAAGTTATCGGATCCGAGGATTGCCTTACCTTAAATGTTTATACACCAGCCATTGGCGGTAAAAAAAGGGCCGTGGTGGTTTGGGTGCATGGCGGCTCGATGACCGCCGGTTCCGGCTCGGGTATGGATGGGCATGCTTTTGCCGATAATGATAATATTGTAACCGTTACCATCAATTACCGGCTTGGCGTTTTTGGTTTTATGTACCTGGGCGACCTGGATAAGCGCTTTGCATCTTCCGGCAACAATGGCGTTTTGGATTGCATAATGGCTTTAACGTGGATCAGGAACAATATTTCCGCCTTTGGCGGCGACCCAAAACGGGTGACCATTATGGGGGAATCAGCAGGCGCAAAACTACTAAGCGCAGTATTATGCGCACCAAAGTCCGCAGGGCTTTTTCAGCAATACATTGCCGAAAGCGGCGCAGTTCAATGCATTCGCGACACGGTAACCGCAAAAAATGAACGCTTGCAAATATTTAGTGGGGCCAATGCGGCGGGGGACAATATCAGTTCGTTGCTTACACTCCCGGCCGATTCCCTGATCAAACTACAGGCGAAGGTTAGGACAGGGGTTTCGGGCACGTCATTTTTCGGACCGGTGATCGACGGGGTGGTCATCAATTCTGACCCATATCAATATGCAGCTGATCACAAATTACCAAAAATAAAGGCGTTGATGGGGACAAATGAAACGGAAGGATCGCTGTTTACGTCCATTGACCCACGCTACAAGCATCCTGACAGCCTGCTGCTGAAGGAAATGTTTGGCGATGATTATCCAATGGTATACAAAAGTTATCAGGAGTGGTCGAAAACTCTGTCGCCGGAAAATGGGGTGGTGAAAACGCTAACCCAATACATGTACCAGATGCATACCTACCGTTGGGCAAAATCCTTGAGCCAAACCGGACTACCCGTTTGGATGTACCGTTTCGACTATTCCAAATTACCCCTCGGTCCGGCGCATGCGTCGGAACTGCCCTTTGTTTGGTACCAAAGCTCAACCAAAATGAACGATTCTTTGAAGAAACGGCTGGCTATCAATATGCATTATGCCTGGGTGGCGTTTATTACGACTGGTAATCCGAATATTAAGTCGCTGCCGCATTGGCCGAATTACGATATCAGTAAGAAGGATATAATGGTCTTTAACGAGACGAGCACGGTAAGCAGCCTGAGCGAAGTGTTCGATGACCAGACCTTTCCCTCTTCCGTATTTGTGCTAAAAAAATAGAGATGGGTTAACTCATCTTGACCACTCCGGGAAACGAAATTGGCTTTCTGCGGTTTAGATTGGCTAAGAATTTTCCGGCTTTCGGACTTTCCGACTTCTTTAAATCTTAATCACCGTGTCGTTTTTTGCGCGTGGTTTGTTTTCTTCGGGTTTTGGGATATGCCTCACAATAAATATCAGCGTACGCGCCATAATTTTCATTGCTTTTATAGAAAAGTGGACAAAGGGCTTCATCACAATCCAGGCATCGTGGAGGCTGTCTGAAAGCTTAACTTGCTCTTTTTCGGGGCGTTGGCCGATTTTGTTTTGATTGGGCGATGGCATAGAAAACGATTTGGTTAAGTATAAGGCTTAAACCGTGCCAAAAAAGAGTGTCGGCTACTTATAACCATAGTACTCATCGTCCATCAATAATAACGGAAACCAGAAATCTTGTTCTTTTTCATCGTAAGTTCTTGAGTCTTCGATATTACTAAAAGCATAAAACCTGTTTGTTTTTTTTGAATATTCAAAATTCTCGTCAGCAATTTTGTTCTGAAACGCCCACAAAGCACTAACAATGGGCGTTAATTTATCTTTCCCCCGAGGGAACCGCGTTAGCTCACGGCTGAGAAATTCAACTGCTATTTTAATAACATCGTCCATTTGTGCCCTGAACGATCTGAAATTGGGATAAATAGCATTGATTTTGTGTTTCAATAACTCGGCCTTTAATGAATTGGGTTGATAGTGTCTGTTATTTCGGATGTGCCAGGTAATAGTGGCCATTTGATTTTCATCAAGAAAGCTTTTATACTCAGATTTAACAAATTCGAACTTGGTGCGATGCGGGTCGCTGCGAAAATGGGCTCTAAAATGTGATTTATTCAGTGCCGGCAAAAATTCACTTTCTAAATAATCGATTTCCTTTTCCGCCCATTCTATGTCCTTTAGCGTACTCACCGAATTATCATATTCAATTAGGTCATTTTTATAATTTTCAATCGAATTATTACGCCACTCATGATATTTTTCCATTTGCTCGGAAGACAGAAAATCGCTGAAATAGGACAGTTCATAGTCGAATCGTTCCCAAAAGGAAAGGCTTGATTTGAGAGAACGTACTCGCGTCGTTTCCAGAAACCTTGCTGCATACACCGACTGTTCCTGGCTAAGGTTAAGATACCCATACATGCCCTGAGCCATCTCCGGCTTAACGCTTTTGTATTTACTTTGCATATCTAAAGATAGGTGATTTATTTATGAACGATTCCGTGTAATGGATTGAGTAAAGTCTTCAACTTGAAGCATCGTTTCTCGCTGTCTTATTCATCATCCGACACGAACTAAACGTTGCTTTCGGTCTTTCCGTCTTTCGGACTTCCAGACTTCTTCAACGTAATCACCGTCACTTCCGGCCAAATCCCCAGCCGTCCCGAAAAGGCTAAAAATCCAAAACCCCGGTTCACATACAGATACCGGTTCTTTTCGTTGATAAGCCCGGCCCAATCCAAATAGCGGTATTGCACCGGGCTCCAGCGGAAACCCGCCGTTTCCACGCCGAATTGTGCGCCGTGGGTATGGCCGGCAAGGGTTAATTGCACTGTGGTGGGATGGAAGCGTACTTTTTCTTCCCAGTGGGTCGGGTCGTGGGAGAGGAGTATTTTGAAGGCATCTTCCGGTACGCCAACAAGCGCCTTATCGAGGTTGCCGATCTGAATAAAGCCGCGACCCCAGTTTTGAACGCCGATAAGTGATATTTTTTGCCCGTCTTTCTCCAGCACTACGTTTTCGTCCAGCAGCAGGCGGTAACCGAGGGTTTTATGGTGTTGTTTCAGCCGTTCCAGGTTTGCAGCCTTTTCGGCCTCGCTGTCCCATTGAACGTAATCTCCGTAATCGTGGTT
>Ga0302309_10001894_pt1 | contig 18204 bp, 13 predicted proteins | sample III_Palsa_N1_1_FD_200453 | JGI IMG/M metagenome (GOLD analysis project Ga0302309, IMG submission 200453) | Peat permafrost microbial communities from Stordalen Mire near Abisko, Sweden - III_Palsa_N1_1 | ecosystem: Environmental > Terrestrial > Soil > Palsa > Peat permafrost | place: Sweden... | reverse complement strand
AGCATTCAGGCTTTATAAAATTGATTTTGGAAGAAAGAAAGAAAAAGGTTAAGAGTATACTGGTTACATTACCAAAACCCGAGAACGATAAAAATCCGTATGCTGAACTGGCTAAAAAGCTAAACCTGAAAATTGATTTCAGGGCTTTTATACATGTTGAGGGCGTGCCCGCCAAAGATTTCCGCAAGGAGAAGATCAACCTGGTTGATTTTAGCGCGGTGATTTTTACCAGCCGTAATTCTGCTGATCATTTTTTCCGCATTTGCGAGGAGATGCGCTTTGAAGTACCGGTAGAAATGAAATATTTCTGCCTTTCAGAAACCATTGCTTTGTACCTGCAAAAATATATCCAGTACCGTAAAAGAAAGATATTTTTTGGCAAGCAAACCGCCGCCGACCTGGCCGAAGTGCTGAAAAAGCATAACGGCGAAAAATTCCTTTACCCATGCTCAGATGTAGCTGCCGAAGAAACCCAAAAGTTTTTGCTGGAGAACGGTTACAACTTTACCCCGGCTGTGCTTTTCCGCACCGTTTGCAGCGATCTGTCTGATCTGGCCGAAGTATTTTATGATGTGATAGCATTCTTCAGTCCGTCAAGCATACAATCATTATACAAAAACTTTCCCGATTTTAAACAAAACAACACCCGTATAGCGGCCTTTGGCGCAACCACCCATAAAGCGGTGCTTGAATCGGGCCTTATTCTTGATATCCCGGCACCCACACCAGCCGCCCCATCCATGACAATGGCTATTGAACAATATGTCAAACAAGTAAATAAATAAGTTTTCCAGTAAATTATTTAACTTTATTGCAACTTTTTGTGTTTATTTAACGTTTATATGCTTGTTTTAATACCCCCGCCTCAAATAATTGATTTTAAGCGGTTTATTTTAGCAAACATTTTGATTATCAGTGATTTAACTGCAAAGTGTTAATACCTTGATAAATAAGCGATGGATAAAAAAGTTTATTTTTCACTTTTGCTTCATCAATATTTAATATATTCGGGCATTGCAATTATGTTATATTTATATAGCTAAGTTTTTGATTTTAATATGAAACAGATATACTCTTTAATAGTTATTGTTGGTTTTATAGCCGTTTTTAGCAGCTGCCGCAACGGTGGAGGGGGTGAACTGACGGGTGTACCACAACGTAATTTCAGGGCCGAGGTTCCATTCGGCATGGTGTACATCCCGGGTGGCTCGTTTTTAATGGGGCAAACTGACCAGGATGTTACTTTCGCTCAGATAGCGCAAATAAGGCAGGTAACCGTACCGCCTTTTTTTATGGATCAGGCAGCTATCACCAACAGCCAGTACAAACAATTCGTTTTCTGGGTGCGCGATTCAATTGCTATTAGCAACTATTTAAACGACGATAAATATTACCTGCACCCTAAAGGCGCAACAGGAAATGCCGGTGGCAGAAAATATATCAACTGGGCTTATGTAAAAAAATACCCTGTGTTTAATGCACGTAAAGGCCAGGCCGGAAACGCCGCCAAACTCGATGGTTTATACTACCAGGGCGACGACCGTGTGTTTGACCGCAACGAAATAGATGTACGTTTATTAAAATATAACTACTCTACCTTAATATTACGTACCGCTGCCGATTACAGGAACGATAAAACTAAAAGGCGGTCTGATTTCATTTTGCGCGATACCGTACCTGTTTATCCCGATACTTTAGTTTGGTTGAGCGATTTTTCATACGCTGCCAATGAGCCTATGGTACAGGGCTACTTCTCGCACCCGGCTTTTAAAAATTACCCGGTTGTTGGTGTTACCTGGCGCCAGGCACGTGCCTTTACCATTTGGCGCACCCGTTATAACGAAGCTTATAAAGATGCACACCGCTTACCGCACCGCTTACCTTATGAATTGCCTAACGAAGCGCAATTTGAGTATGCAGCACGTGGCGGAAGGCAGGGTACCGATTACCCATGGGGCGGCCCATACATAAAAAATGCAAAAGGATGCCTGTTGGCCAACTTTAAACCGGGCCGCGGTAATTATACAGATGATGGTGGCGCTTATACCGTTAGCGTAAGATCATATTTCCCTAACGATTATGGCTTATATAATATGGCAGGCAATGTAGCTGAGTGGACATCATCAGCTTATAACCCATCGGCATCAACATTCGTTAGCGATATAGCGCCTACTTATGAATATGAAGCCAAAGCAAGCGACCCTGAAGTAATGAAACGCAAGGTTGTAAAAGGCGGATCGTGGAAGGATGTAGGATTTTTCCTTCAAAATTCCGCCCGTACTTATGAGTACCAGGATACCGCGAAATCATATATCGGTTTCCGTTGCGTAACAAGCTACCTTGGCCGCGATATCAAGGATAAAAATTAATAACAAAGACCACTTTATAAAATCAAACGAACACTTATAAAAAATTATGGCTGGCAAAAAACAACCTTACGGAATTAATAACGTAGTATCATGGGGTGCTACAGTGGTTATTATTGGATTATTATTTAAAATTCAGCACTGGCCTTATGGGGGGCTTTTTATATCCCTCGGTTTAGGTATGGAAGCCTTTTTGTTCGCTATATTAGGTTTTCAGCGGGATTCATACGAAATAGACTGGACAAGGGCTTATCCTGAACTGCATGATGATTACAAAGGCGAATTGCCTTCATCATCATCAAGGGCCATAGGCACCGGCAGCAATTTTTCAAACACCGCTGCTTTGGATAAAATGATGGAAGATGCTAAAATCGGCCCCGATCTTATCCGCAGCTTAGGCGATGGTTTAAGAACTTTTGGCGATAAAGTAGCCGCTATATCAAGGGTTACCGACGCCGGTAACGCTACCGTTGTATTTACCGAAAAAGTAAAAACAGCAACCGAAAGCTACGACAGGCTTAGCACAGCTTTTGACAAAGCATCGGCCAACCTATCCGAAATGGCAAACTCAGGCGTTGATTCAAAGGCATACCACGAGCAGGTAAATGCTATGGCAAAAAACCTTTCATCGCTAAACGCGGTGTATGAGCTGGAATTGCAGGATTCAACCAACCACCTGAAAACAATGAAACAATTCTATCAGAACATATCGGTAACCATGCAAAACTTTAACGACTCGGTAAATGAATCGCAACAGTTTAAAACAGAAGTTACCAAACTGGCTAAGAATTTGGCTTCATTAAATTCGGTATATGGTAACATGCTATCGGCAATGAGCCAGCCCCGTGCTTAACGGATAATTGTAATTAAATAGTTTAATATCAAACTTAAAATAAAGATTTAAAGCACATGGCTGGAGGTAAACAAACCCCAAGACAGCGAATGATGGGTATCCTGTATCTGGTTCTTTTGGGCCTGATCGCATTGGATGTACCCGATAGTTTGCTCGACGCATTTAAACATATCAGCGACAGCTTAACCGCTTCAAAAACTAACGTACAATCTGGTATTGACCAAACATTTAATATATTTGAGCAAACCAAGTTAAAGGAACAACCTGAAAGGGCAAAGGCTATATATGACAAGGCAAAAATAGCGAAGGACTTAGCTGATAGCCTGAATAACTATGTAGAAATGGTAAAAAAGGCCATGGTTGATGAAACCGGTGGGATAGATGATGCTACCGGAGATTATAAAGGCCGCGAGAACCTGGATGTATCGGTACACATGATGATCAATGAACAAAAATATGCCATTGAACTGCATAAGAGAATAGATGCTACTAAAGCGGGTTTACTTGCCCTGCTTACAGATAAAGAAAGAGAAGGTGTCGATTTATCATTAGATGCCCCTGAACCACCACGCATAGCAGGCTTTGAACACAAAACCTGGGAAGAAGCTAATTTTGGCGAAGGTATTCCTATGGCAGCAGCTATGACTGCTCTAATAAAAATACAGGCCGACACAAAGAATGCTGAAAACGAAGTAGTTAAAAAGATTTTAGGTAGAATGGATCAGGCTGTTGTAACACTGGATCAATTTAGAGCTGTGGCTGTGCCAAATACCACTTATGTTTTAGATGGGCAACCATATACAGCGCAAATCTATTTATCAGCTTATGATTCCAAATCAGATCCTACAATTACAATAGAGGGTTCTAAAATACCAACAGCGGCTGGAATAGGAATTTATACAACTACAGCCAGTGGCGAAGGCCCGCGTAATTGGACTGGAATGTTAAGTGTTAAATCTTTAGATGGCCCTCCAAAAACATATCCAATTAGCGGTAGTTATACGGCTGCCAAACCTTCCGCTGTAGTTTCTCCTGAAAAAATGAACGTGTTATACATTGGTTTACCTAACCCGCTTGCTGTATCAGCACCTGGCATGCCATTAGATAAATTACATTTGAGCATGAGCAACGGCTCCGTTAGCCAAGCTACCCCAGGACATTTTATCGCAAAAGTTTACAATATAGGCACCACAACGGTTTCTGTATCGGCTGAAATTTCTCCCGGAAAAAATATTCCTCTTGGCCCAACCACATTCCGTATAAAACGTATTCCTGATCCTAAGGTTGAGTTTGCCGGTAAAAGCGGCGGCACTACCAGCGCGGCTAATATCCGCGGGCAGGATTATATTTTCGCCAGGCTTGATAACTTCGAGTTTGACGCTAAATTCAACATAACACATTTCACATTATTTATAATTAAACCACGCCAGGATGTAGTTAGCCTGTCGGGAAGTGGGGGTACATTAACATCGGCCATGCACGCGGCCATGAGCAGCGTTACACCCGGCACTACCCTGGTATTTAAAGATGTTGTTGCCGTTGGGCCGGATAATACGCCGCGCGGGCTCGACCCAATTGTAATAAGTGCAAACTAATAAGGATAGGATCATGAAAACGAAAATTTTACTTATTGTACTTTGTTTTGCCTGCACAGCCTCTATGGCGCAAACAAAAAAAAGGAAAAGAAGGGCCGCGGGTACAAAACCGGTAGCACAGCAGCAAGCACCTGTTACTACACCAAGTACCGCTTTAAGCGCTGTTGATACCAGTAAAAAAATTGCCATATCGCCGCCAAAGCCTTTTGACAGGCCGCTGGATGGCTATTATAAAAAATCCGATATCCTGAACGCCCGGGCAACACCCTACCCAAACATCCGCGAAGCTGATGTAGCTTACGAAAAAAGGATCTGGCGTGAAATTGACCTGCGCGACAAAATGAACGCTTATATGGCATCGCCAAAGCAGCGTTTGATAGATATTTTGATGACAGCCATAGCCAACGGCGAATTAACAGCCTACGACGCTACCGCCGACCCTAAAAATGACCCGGATGGTGATAGCTTTGCGCACCCCCTAACACCAGGCCAGGCCAGGAATAAAATGGCCGACAGCAGTGTTGTTGAAAAATTTGATAAAAATGGTAATAAAGTAAGCTCGGTATTAACCCAGGGCGAATTTGACCCTGATAGCGTTATTAAGTTCCGTATAAAAGAGGACTGGATCTTCGACAGGCAACGTTCTGTATTTGAGCCACGCATTATTGGTATCGCCCCTATGGTAAAACCAAAAGCCGGCAGCCTCGATCTTGATTACCAACCGGCATTCTGGATCTATTTCCCTGATGCACGCCCTATTTTGGCTACCAAGGAAGTAGTAAACAAAAACAGCGATGCCACCGGCTTAAGCTTTGATGATGTTTTTGTAAAACGCATTTTCAACAGCTACATCGTAAAACAATCAAACGACAAGGATGAGCGTATAAAAGATTACGCCCAAGGCATAGACAAGCTGTACGAAGCCGAGAAGATCAAAAAATCCCTGATGGATTGGGAATTGAACTTATGGCAGTACTAATGATAAGATAAAAGTTAAAAGTCAAAATTAAAAAGTCAAAAACTTATATTATTAAAAAAGCCCGGAAAAAATTTCCGGGCTTTTTTGATAATACACCTGATATTTTTTTGACTTTTTAATTTTGACTTTCTCACTGGCCCCTACTGGCGCAAGTCTTGTGCAATGGGTAAAGGCTGAGTGACTTGTGCCCTCTTACACGATATATTTTTTGAATTTTGACTTTTTAATTTTGACTTTCTAAAAAGTACGCTAATATCGCTTTCGCTTGTTTACTGTTAACTACTTCCTGCAATTCCTCCTCTTTTGCTTCTCGGATCTTTTTTACAGATTTGAAATATTTTAGCAATTTGGCCGAGGTAGTTTTGCCAATGCCATCAATCAGGTCGAGTTCAGTTACAAGGGTACCGTTATCACGCTTTTTGCGGTGAAAAGTGATGCCGAAACGGTGGGCCTCATCGCGTAATTGCTGGATCACCTTTAGCGTTTCCGATCTTTTATCGAGGTACAATGGGTACTGGTCGCCGGGATAATAGAGTTCTTCCAGCCGTTTGGCAATGCCTATTACAGTAACTTTTTTATCAATCCCCAATAACTTAAGGCTTTTCATAGCCGATGATAGCTGACCTTTACCTCCGTCGATAATAATAAGCTGCGGCAGTTCCGAGCCTTCGTCAAGCATGCGGCGGTAGCGGCGGTGTACGGCTTCCTCCATCGTCGCGAAATCGTCGGGGCCAACCACCGTTTTTACATTAAAGTGCCGGTAATCCTTTTTTGAGGGCTTGCCATCCCTGAACACCACAATGGCCGAAACTGGGTATTTGCCCTGAAAATTGGAGTTATCGAAACACTCGATATGCCTGGGCAACTGGTTCATGCGCAAGTCCTTCATCATTTGGGTGAGCAGGCGGTCAGTGCGGATCTCGGGGTTTAGTTTTTCATACTGATCGATCTTCTCCTTTTTAAAGAACATCACATTTTTTTGCGACAGGTCGAGCAGTTTCTTTTTTTCGCCCAGCTTTGGCACCGTAAATTTTATGGTGCTGCTATCGTCAACATCTATCTTAAACGGAACGATGATCTCCTTTGAGTGGCTGTTATAGCGGCTCCTGAACTCGGATATGGCCAGCGTTAGCAGTTCCTCATCGCTTTCATCAAGGCGCTTTTTCAGCTCGATGGTTTGTGTTTGGATGATGGTGCCGTTCATTATCTTTAAAAAGTTAACAAAGGCATATTTTTCTTCGGACGCTATGCTAAACACATCAATATCGGTAATAGACGAGTTTACTACGGTAGATTTGCTTTGGTAATTCTCCAGCAGCTCGAACTTTCGTTTGAGGCGATGGGCCAGCTCATAGTTCATCTCTTTTACGGCGGCATCCATATCAGCTCTTAATCCGCGTAGCACTGCTCCTATCTTACCGTTCAAAATATCGGTTATTTCGCTGATGTTATGCGTATAGTCGGCTTCGGTTTGGTAATCCTGGCAGGGGCCTTTGCAGTTGCCCAGTTGATACTCCAAACAAACTTTAAATTTGCCTTTTTCAATATTCTGCCGGCTTAAGGGCAGGTTGCAGGTACGCAGCGGGTAGGTTTCCTTTATCAGCCCTAAAATATTGTGCATCATACTTACCGAGGCATAAGGGCCAAGATATTTCGAGCCATCGCGGATGATGCGGCGTGTCCAGAAGATGCGGGGGTAATTCTCGTTCTTAATAATGATCCAGGGATAGGTTTTATCATCCTTGAGCATTACATTATAGCGGGGCTGATGCTTCTTTATCAGGCTGTTTTCCAGCAACCAGGCATCCACCTCAGTATCAACAATGGTAAAAGTAATATCGCGGATCTTGGAGACTAAAACCCTTGTTTTGGCATTAACGTTGGGGTTGTTAAAATAAGATGTTACCCGGTTACGCAGGTCTTTAGCCTTACCAATGTACATCAGTTCCTTCTCGCTATCCCAAAATTGGTATATCCCCGCTTTATGCGGAACGTTTTTTAAGGCTGCTTTGTAATCGAATTTATCACTCATTGGTTGTTAGTCATTTCGCTGCGCCGTCATTTGAGTCATTACGCTGCGCTGTCATTGGTCATTGGGTCATTTTCTCCACGCGTCTTGTCTGCACGCGTCATTGCGAGGCACGAAGCAACCCCATACACTAAGTAACCAGTATTACAAATCGTCAACCTGTCCCGTGAGGTTGCTTCGTGCCTCGCAATGACGTGACTCATATCGTTCCCTAAAACTCCAGTTTCTTATCCACCTCATTAGTACCCTTCTGCTGCTGGTTATATGCGCCGCAATCAAGGTTAATGCTTACACCTGATTTTGGGGCATCAAAGTCCACATTCTTTTTAATACCTAAGGATGTGTTGTCATAAACCTTTTTCATGTAAAGCGCAAAAATGGGCAGGGCCGTGTTGGCGCCTTCACCAAGGTGCTCGGTACGGAAATGTATGGCGCGGTCTTCGCAGCCCGTCCATATCCCGGTAACTAATTGCGGCGTTATACCTATGAACCAGCCATCGGAGTTATTTTCCGTTGTGCCTGTTTTACCGGCGATAGGATTATCCAAATGATAGGTAAAACGCAGCCTTGAACCTGTTCCGTCCTCTATCACCCCCTTTAGCATATAGGTCATTACATAGGCATCCTGCTCATTCATGGCCTGTTTTACCTGGGTATGGTTAGTGTATAGCACATTACCGTTCTTATCTTCAATACGCAGTAAAAAGGTGGGCTGCGTCCATATACCATGATTAGCAAATACGCTGTAAGCGCCGGTCATATCAAAAACCGAGGCATCAAAACTACCCAGGCATATGGATGGCACAACAGGAACAGGGCTGGTAATACCCATTTTCTTAATAAGCTCCACCACCGGCGGAGGGGTAAGTTCTTTCATAATGTGGGCGGTTATCCAGTTTTGTGAATGTGCCAGCGCCTGCCTTAAAGTTAGCATGCCGGGTATGGTTTCAGTTTTACCTGAGCGCGGGCACCAGGGCGGGCTGCCGTCCCAGCTTATGGTGTCGGGCACATTATTTATCTCCATACAGGGCGAATAAGCATTTTCAATGGCTACGGCATACGTAAACGGCTTAGCTGTTGAGCCAACCTGCCTTGTGCCATCCTTTACCTGGTCGTACTTAAAATGCTCGAAATTTATCCCCCCAACCCATGCCTTTATTTCGCCGGTTGTCGGATCCATGCTCATCAACGAGTTGCGCAGCAGCAATTTGCAATATACGATGGAGTCGATAGGCTTCATTACCGTATCGGTATCGCCACGCCACGTAAACAGGTTAACCGTATCGGGTGTGTTAAAATTCTCGATGATCTGGTCGTCAGATTTACCTTCTGCCGCCAATTGTTTCCACCTGTCGGAGTGCCGCATACCCTGGTCGAGCAGGGTTTTAAAGGTTGGTATCTCGCGCCAAAGACTATGCCCGTTCCAGTGATCGTTAAACTGTGCCTGTAGTTTGCGCATATATTCGCGCTGCGCGTCTTCGGCATAGCCCTGCATAGTGGCATCAATGGTGGTATATATCTTTAAACCGTCGCGGTCAAGGTCATAAGGTGTACCATCTGGCTTAACAATTGATTTATCAACCAATATCTTTTGTATTTCCTTTTTTAACACGGCCCTGAAATATTGCGCGGGGCCTTCGGTATGGTCAATACGGGTAAAATCAAGGTTCAAAGGTTTTTGCTTAAATTCTTCGGCTTGCCCGGCGCTTAAAAAGTTTTGCGTTTCCATCCTGTCCAGCACTAAATTACGGCGCGCTAAAGCCCTGTCCGGATGTCTGATAGGCGAATATATGCCGGGGCCATTCACCATACCTACCAGCAAAGCAGCCTGATCAGGCGTGAGCTTATCGGGTGTAGTATTAAAATAAGTGCGTGCCGCAGATTTTATGCCGAAAGTATTATAAGCGCCAAAATCAACCGTATTTAAATACATGGTTAATATTTCCTGCTTGGTATAATGCCTTTCCAGCTTTACAGCGATGATCCACTCCTTTAATTTTTGGGTGATACGCACAAACGGGTTGCTTGCCCTTTCAGAAAAGAGGTTTAAGGCCAGTTGCTGTGTAATAGTACTGCCACCTTGCTTTTTGCCTATCAGATTATAAAACAGGATGCTGAACGTGCGCTGAAAATCAATACCGGAATGTTCGTAAAAACGGGTGTCTTCTGTAGCTATCAATGCATTAACTACATTTGGCGATAACTCTTTATAAGTAACGCTTGAGCGGTTTTTGATATAATAAGTGCCCAAAACCTGGTTATCCGACGAGTATATTTGCGATGCCTGTTCACTTTTGGGATTTTCCAGATCGCGGAATGGCGGCATAGGGCCGAAAACCTCAAGAATGGTGAGCCCTATCATCAAAACCAATAGCGAAAAACAGCCTATAATGAATTTCCATATATAGCCGTTGTATCTTTTTATATCCTGTGGCGAAAGCTGAGCTTCCTTTTTATTTTGCATATCAGTAGTTGTTTTGGTAGTAATCTATGTAACTATCCAGGGTATTTTTGTCCGCTAATTTATCCAGATTTTCTTTTGTTATGATAAAAAAACTGTATTTATCCTTTGCTACCTTCATAATTTCGGGCATAATGGGGATAATTGCCCGCGCGTAAGCCTTAACCGCGCCAAGGCTGTTAAAGCGCCCCACAAATATCAACTGGTTAGTATCGCCCACATACATCAACTGGTGTGTTATATTGCTGTTGGGGTAATTAGCCCGGTTAAACTGCCCTATACCAAAACGCGAAGATGACAGGTTAGTGTTATTGTTAACGATATTTATTATAAAATAGTAGTTGATACTGTCGCGCATAGAGAATACTGCCGATACAAATGGCTTTTTAACAGCAGGCGCGGCGGCAATTGCCTGCTGTGGCGCTGTGGTTTTTGCCGAATCCTTTTTTACTGCATCTGCCTTCTTTTCAGGTTTGCGTACATCTGCTGTTTGCGAAAAAAGCGAGAAGTTACCCGGCTTGCGGTAAGGTGTTTGCTTTTGATATTCCATTGGCGGCGTAAAAGGCACCTGGGTAGTATCGGCATCGGTTAAAGCAAAATGCCTTGATGACATATCAACCAAATTGGCATTAATATAATTTAAATGCTGGTTAACCAGCGGAATGATAAGCCTGTCGGTTGGATAGTTGGTGGCAATTTGCTGCAAGTCGCTTTTAAAGGCTGCAGGCGACTCCTGGTGCCCGGCAGATATGGCGCGCAGGTAATACAATTGCGCCGAGTACTTATTATTAGGATATTGTTTTTGCACAGCCTCTACCTGTTTAACCACATCGGCATATTTGCGGTGCGCGTACAGGTCATACACCGAATTATAAAGGGTGTTGAACTCGGCATCCTTATCGCCAAGTTTTTTGCTGTAATCAGGATCGAGGATCACTTTGGCAAAAGGCGTTTCTGCATAATCCTTTAACAGCTTATTTTTATAAACATCGGCCTGCGGATCGTTAAGGCCGGTATATAAACGGTACAGACTGTAATATATGGCCGCCTGGTTAGGGTTATCAGGAAAACGTTTAAGGATGAGTTGATAAGTGGTTATGGCTTCTTTTTTATCATCCAATATATCGCGGTAAAAATTGGCTATATCAAAATAAGCGTTAAAAATACGCAGGTTTGATTGTGCCAGCTTATCGGGCGTAAGCGGCAGGTTTTGTACAATTTGTTGGCGATAGTTGGCCGCTGTTACCGCATTTTTCTCCGCCAGCGGATCGGCCAGCTTATCAGTACCGGGGTTGCGGCCCGGGCCAGCGCCATTGGCGCTTGTAGCGATAGAGCTTGAGCGGTTACTACGGCGCCAGTCATCCTCCAACTTACGGGCACCCCAGGTACGCTTAAAATCGTTATAACCCTGGCTTACCGCGTTTGAGTTGTAAAAATAAAAGGTGCTGCCACCGGGCGTACTGAATACCGTACCCGGCGCTGTATTTGAAGCATTTTTGGCCGAATTGGCTATATTAAGCTGATCGGCCTGTTGCTGCAATATTTCGCGGTTAACCATAGTATCAATTTTCAAGTCCCTGGTTTTTTCATCATAACGGGCCAGCATTTGCAGGGTATCCTCGCGCGATATGATCTGCAGCCTGTCGGTAAGCAACTGCAGGTTATTGGTTTTCTTTTGGATAAGCTGGTAACCGGGGTAGTTTGGCGATAGCGTAGTTAAAGTGCTGTCATAATACTTTTTGGCATTTACATAATCGGCCCTATCGCTAAAATCAATATCGGCAATGCGCAGGTATGATAAGCCCTTTTGGTTTTGATTTTTTATGCTGCTGCGGATGGACAGCTTATAGTTTTTAATGGCGTTATTAATGTCCTTATCGCCAAGGTATATCTGGGCTATCTGGTAATATATCTGGTCTTTAAATTCCTTATTATTGGGGTTTTTAAGTAAGCTCTTCAACCTGTCTGTCCGGCTGATCTTAACGCCATTGCGCATATCTTCAATACGTATGCGGTTAAGGTCGGCATTAAAGGCCATCTCGAAATTGGCGTTGCTTTTGGCTATGTGCCCATAGTTGGTAAAGGCATCGTTATTTTTGCCGTTAAGTTCCTGCAGTTGGGCCAAAATAAATGTCCAGCGGATGCGCTGTTTTGTGTTGCTGGTATAATGTATGGCCTGTTTTGCCATCTCCTCACCATCGGTATAATCCTGCACATTAATATCATATTGCAGTTTGGTGGCATAAACATCGGCGGTAATGTTTTTTTTGGGGTTGATGTTTTGGAAGGCAGTATCTAATGCCAGTTTTACCTGTGTCCCCTGATCAAGGTACATCAGGGTACGGGCCTTCCAAACCCACGCTTCCTGAACCAGGTTAACCTGCTTGGGAAATGAGCGTATCACATAGGAGAAATACTCCGAGGCATCAAAATAATTTCCCCCAAAATAATTGGCCTTGCCTAAAACCAGGTAAGCATCGCCCAAATAATGGCTTTGCTCCTTAATATTGATGATCTTGTTGGCTTTTATAATAGCCGAGGCCAGATCCTTATCGGGTGCGGTGCTTTTGGCGCTGGCGGTATCCTGGTAAACGCGTAATATTTCGTTGTATGAGTCGATAAAAGCCAGTGCGTAATCATCCTGTTTTTGCTGTAGTATTTGGTTGGCGTTAAACAGTATGTTGTAATGGGCGGTTAAATTTTGCATGGTGCGGTCAAACCCATTCTTTTTTTCGAGTGAGCAACCTGCCATCAGCAGTACAAAAAACAACAGAATTATTTTCCCCGGTACAGAAATATTTGAAGCTTGCCTCAAGATAAAGCCATTTACAAAAGCTTTGCTAAAATACTAAATAGTATGAAATAGGTTTAATAAATTTGCAGATGGCAAAAAACGAACAGGACGACAACAGCGGCTCATTTAACGGGTATGCAAAATACAGCGCCCTTGGTTTCCAGATGATAGCCATTATAGGCATATTTACCTATGCAGGCTATAAAATCGACGCTGCTGAGCATCATGATACGCAATGGGTTACGGCCATGCTTGCGCTGGTGGGGGTTTTTATATCTTTGTTTATTGTTATAAGGGGGCTGAAAAGCTGACCACAAAACCGCTATGTCATTTCGAACCTGCATGCGTTGGGGAAAGCAAGGGGGCAGGTGAGAAAACTTATACAAGCGATTAGACCTTAATTCCGATCTGCCTATTGATTACATATTGTTTTTGAATAATAATGTGGAATTATAACTTTTATATTTATATCACAACCAACCCTGATAAAACTGTATTGTATATAGGGGTTACAAATGATGTATGCAGCCGGATATATCAGCACAAAGAAAATAAAGGGGATAAGAAAACCTTTGCGGGAAGATATTACTGTTATAATTTAGTTTACTATGAACATTTTACTCATATTTAAGAGGCCATAGCACGGGAAAAAGAATTAAAAAAATGGCGCCGGGAAAAGAAAGAAGCTTTGATCGAGTCGGTAAACCCGGAATGGCGCTTTTTAAATGAGGAAGTTTGTGAATGAAGCAATATCTAAACCATGGGAGCAATTTCATAACCCCGTAAACGCAGGGCGTATAAGATTTCTCCTCACCCCCTCTGCTCTATTCTCTACCGGCTCGTCGAAATGACATAAAGTTTTAATATTTTTGCTGAAATTATCACAAATGAAAATACTTCCTTCCATCTTGCTATTCCTGTTGTTTACCTTTATTATTGCCGTACCGCCGCTGGTGTTGCAATATACCGGCAATGCAGATTGGTTAAACCCCGGTTTCTGGATGATATTCTTCTTTATGTCGGCGCTTACTTTTTTAGTATTGATGCTGATGCTGGTGGTGAATGAGAAAAAACCAGACTATTTTGCGCAGGCTTTTTTGGGTGGCACTACCATAAAAATATTGGCATGTTTGATATTCATATATGTTTTTTTGTCGAATAATAGGCTAAATAAGCTGGTTTTTATGGCCGATTTCTTTTATATTTATTTATTAAATACTGTCTTTGAAATTTATGTTTTGTTGCGTAACTTGCGGCACAAAAATTTAAGGTAGAAAACTTCATTTAGATGATTAACAGCTCGATTTTGAACTTAAAACTTTTTAAACTTTCATGCATTTGCGCGCTTTTTTTGGCAGTACTGGCATTGCCGGCATTAGCAATGGCGCAAAATGATACCACTAAAAAGGACTTTGACCCGACGCCGGTAATTATGGAACACATTGGCGATTCGCACTCGTGGCCATTGGTGTTGCCCCTGGTAAAAGAAATACCTATCCCGCTACCGGTAATACTTTATACCGATAAAGGGATGGAGTTTTTCTCATCGGCCAATTTAATGCCCGAGGGCACTATATATAAAGGCAGCAACTACAATTACGAGCTGGTAGAAGGTCATATAAAAGCTATTGACAGTACCGGCAAAGTTGACGAAGCGGCAAGCAGTAATGTTTGGGATTTTTCCATCACCCGTAACGTGATCAGCATGTTTATGACGATGGCTGTTTTGATGATCGTATTTTTAACCGTTTCGGCAACCTACAAAAAACGTGTTGGTAAAGCGCCTAAAGGCTTACAATCATTTATGGAGCCGCTTATACTGTTTGTAAGGGATGATATCGCTTTCCCCAATTTAGGCGTAAAGTACGCGCGGTTTATGCCATTGCTGCTTACCATATTCTTTTTTATACTGATCAATAACCTTTTTGGTATGATCCCGTTCTTCCCGGGTGGCTTTAACCTTACCGGTAATATTGCCGTAACACTTGTACTATCGGTAGTTATATTGCTTGTGGTTAACCTTAACGGTAACAAGCATTACTGGAAACACATATTTTTGCCCGACCCATGGTGGTTATTCCCTATCATGATCCCGGTAGAAATCGTTTCCATCTTCTCGAAGCCTATCGCTTTGATGATACGTTTGTTTGCTAACATTACCGCGGGCCACATTGTAATATTAAGCCTGATATCGCTTATATTTATTTTTGGCACGCTTTGGATATCACCTGTTTCTATTGTATTTGTGGTGTTTATGGATCTGATAGAATTGCTGGTAGCATTCCTGCAGGCGTATATTTTTACGCTGTTGTCGGCATTGTTTATCGGTATGGCTATCGACGACCATCACCACGCTGAAGTTTTGTAATTAATTATCTATAATATATACACGTTTAAATTTAACACACAATGACTGGAATGATTGGAATGGTTTTAGCCCAGGCTACAGAAGTTGCAGGAATGCACGGAAGTATTGGCCCTATTGGCGCAGGTTTAGCGGCTATAGGTGCTGGTATAGGCATTGGCCAGATTGGTGGTAAAGCTGTTGAAGCTATTGCCCGCCAGCCTGAAGCTGTTGGTAAGATCCAAACAAACATGATCATCGCTGCTGCCCTTGTAGAAGGTGTTGCCTTGTTCGCGGTGGTTGTTGCCATGCTTGGCGCAAAGTAAAAAAACAACCCGGAGCGATTGGCCCCGGGTTTGTTTTTAATGCTTGCATTTAATTATTAAAAAAAGAGAAACATACTGAAATATGGAATTAGTTACACCCAACATTGGTTTAGTTTTTTGGACTACTATATGTTTTGCAATACTGTTATTTATACTGGGCAAATATGCCTGGAAACCTATTTTAGCTGCTGTTAAGGAGCGTGAAGATTCTATCGAATCGGCACTGTCAAAAGCAGAAGCTTTGAAGGAAGAAATGGCCCGCATAAGTAACGAGAACGAAGAACTGTTAAAACAAACCCGTGCCGAGCGCGACGTTATTTTACAGGAAGCCCGTAAGGTAAAAGACCAGATCATAAACGATGCTAAAGATGCTGCGAATGTTGAAGGTTCGCGCCTGATAGAAAAAGCAAGGATCGAGATAAACAGCCAGAAAGCGATTGCCATGGCCGATGTTAAGAACCAGGTTGCTTCATTGTCATTAGAAATTGCTGAAAAAGTATTGCGCAAACAATTTGACGATGCCAAAAAGCAGGACGAACTGGTTACTGAATTATTAAAAGAAGTGAAATTGTAAGAAGTTAAAAGTTGAAAGTTAAAAGTTGAAGGTTAGCGCCTTACTTTAAACTTTCAACCTTCAACTTTCAACTAAAAATATATGTCAGAAATAACGGTAGCAATTAGGTACGCCAAATCACTTATAGACCTGGCCATTGAGCAAAATGCTTTGGAAGAGGTGAATAAGGATATGGATTTGTTTATACGTACCATAAAGGCAAACCCGCAGCTAAACGCGGTTTTGGCTAACCCTATTATATATCACGATAAGAAGATAAAGATCCTTGAAGATATTTTTGCTAACAAGGTAAGTAAGGTAACTATCGCGTTTTTCAAACTGATGGTAAATAAAAGCCGTGCCGAGATATTATATCCTGCCGCGCTTGAGCTTATCAATCAGTACGATGTTAAAAAGAATATTGTAAAGGCTTCGGTAGTTTCAGCAAAGGCCTTATCCGAAGAAAACAAAAAAACAATTATTGCCGAAATTGAAAAATCAACCGGCGGTACTGTAAAACTAAGCACCAAAATCGACCCGGAACTGATAGGCGGTTTTGTGCTTACTGTTGGCGATAAGCAGGTTGATACCAGCATAAGCAGCAGTTTGGCAAGATTGAAAAGGGATTTTGCCCATCGCGTGGTTCCAGTGGCTAAATAAGTAAAAAATAAAAACTCTAAAATAAAATTTAAAAAATGGTAGAGGTAAGACCAGATGAAGTATCAGCAATATTGCGCCAGCAATTGTCGGGCTTCAAGTCAGAATCTGAATTAGAAGAAGTAGGCACCGTATTGCAGGTAGGCGACGGTATTGCCCGCGTTTACGGCTTAACCAAAGTACAATCGGGCGAGTTAGTTGAATTTAACAGCGGCTTGCAAGGCATAGTGCTTAACCTTGAAGAAGACAACGTGGGTGTTGTATTACTGGGCCAGTCGGACAATATTAAAGAAGGCGACACCGTAAAACGTACCAACAAAATTGCTTCTATCAATGTAGGCGAAGGCATGCTTGGCCGTGTTGTAAATACTTTAGGCGAGCCTATCGATGGCAAAGGCCCTATTGCCGGCAAAACCTATGAAATGCCTATCGAGCGTAAAGCGCCGGGTGTAATTTACCGCCAGCCGGTAACCGAGCCTTTGCAAACAGGTATAAAAGCTATCGACGCCATGATACCTATTGGCCGCGGACAACGTGAGCTGGTAATTGGCGATAGGCAAACAGGTAAAACTGCGGTTTGTATCGATACTATCATCAACCAAAAAGAATTTTTTGCAGCAGGAAAACCGGTATTTTGTATATATGTAGCTTGCGGCCAAAAAGCTTCAACCGTTGCGAACATTGTGCGCACGCTTGAAGAAAACGGCGCTATGGCTTACTCTGTTGTTGTAGCTGCTACCGCTGCCGACCCTGCTCCTATGCAGTTCTTCGCGCCGTTTGCAGGTGCTGCTATTGGCGAGTTCTTCCGCGATACCGGAAGGCCGGCTTTGATCATTTATGATGACCTTTCGAAACAAGCTGTTGCTTACCGTGAGGTATCGCTGTTATTACGCCGCCCACCAGGCCGCGAGGCTTACCCGGGTGACGTATTTTACCTGCACAGCCGTTTATTAGAGCGTGCCGCTAAGATCAACCAGAATGATTCTATCGCCAAGGAAATGAATGACCTGCCTGAATCATTAAAAGATGTGGTAAAAGGTGGTGGTTCATTAACCGCTTTGCCAATTATCGAAACACAAGCAGGCGACGTATCAGCATATATCCCAACCAACGTAATTTCGATTACCGACGGGCAGATATTTTTGGAGTCGAATTTATTTAACGCAGGTGTTCGCCCGGCTATTAACGTGGGTATTTCGGTATCACGTGTGGGTGGTAACGCGCAGATAAAATCAATGAAGAAAGTT
>Ga0302309_10001893_pt1 | contig 18212 bp, 12 predicted proteins | sample III_Palsa_N1_1_FD_200453 | JGI IMG/M metagenome (GOLD analysis project Ga0302309, IMG submission 200453) | Peat permafrost microbial communities from Stordalen Mire near Abisko, Sweden - III_Palsa_N1_1 | ecosystem: Environmental > Terrestrial > Soil > Palsa > Peat permafrost | place: Sweden... | reverse complement strand
CCTTCACGAAGTGGTTATTCCCTTGCAGGAGTTTCCCATGTTTCTTCGCCACCGCGACAAGGAGGTGTGTCTGCCAAAAATTTCACCATCCTACAGTATTTAAGTCCTAAGTCGAAAGTCTGGAGTCCTAAGTCGTGATTAACTCTACTCTATTCTTTCTCTTTAAAACAGTATTCTTATTTCGAGTCACCAACCTGTTTACCGGTTTTGACTCAAGACTTAAGACTTTCGACTTAAGACTTAGAAAAAGCTGTTGGGGAAGGGGTCGAACCTTCACGAAGTGGTTATTCCCTTGCGGGAGTTTCCCATATATCTTCACCACCGGGACAAGGAGGTGTGTCTGCCCAAAATTCCACCACCCAACATTGTGTTTTTATGTAAAAGAACAAGCCAATTATCCTGATGACTTGATACAAATCTAACAGACCAATCTATTTGTTGCAAATATTTCAATAGAATATTTGTATTTTTATCAGTTTTTAATTATTCTTGTGAATAAATATTATTTTCCGAATTTATGTCCCACAGAAAAGCTCAAAATTTAGAAATTGATAATCTCGACATACAGATTTTATCGATATTAATGAAAAATGCGACCACTCCCTATACCGAGATCGCTAAAGAGTTGATCGTTTCCGGCGGAACTATACACGTGAGGATGAAAAAGTTGGAGGAAATGGGTGTAATAAAAGGCGCCAGTTTGGAAGTTGATCCACAAAAATTAGGGTACGACATTACCGCTTTCCTTGGAATTTTCCTTGAAAAAGGCTCCCAGTACAATGACGCCGTAAAGCAATTAAAGACGGTGAAAGAAATCGTGGAGCTGCATTATACCACAGGGAGCTATAGCATTTTTGCCAAAATTGTATGTCACGACACCACCCACCTGCGCGAAGTATTGAATGAGCAGATACAAGGTGTCAAAGGAATTCAGCGCACTGAAACCTTTATTTCGCTTGAAGAAAGTATCAGGAGGCAGATCACTTTGGAATAGATTTACACAATACAACCTGCAATAATAGATAGCGATGGACCGTAAAGTTCATCGCTTTTTTTGCTTTATCCTATTTGAACCGATCTTTCAAGGCGGCCAGTTTAATTTGCAGATCGCTTTCCGTGTCGTTTACAGGTTTTTTATTATAAACCGGTTTTGGCGCCGGCCTTTGACCCGGATTTTGCGGAGGCGCCGGCCGTTTTTCCGGTCTTACTTCATTTTCCTTCATCGACAACGAAATCCGTTTTCGATCCGCATCCACGCCGGTAACTGTTACTTCTACCTTTTGATGTACTTTTAAAACCTCGTTAGCGTCCTTAATAAACCGGTTGGTAATTTGGCTCAGGTGAACCAGGCCGTCCTGGTGAACGCCGATATCCACAAATGCGCCGAAGTTGGTGATATTGGTCACAATGCCCGGCAGCTTCATGCCGATCTTCAGATCGCCGATGGCATTTACACCATCGGTAAAACTGAACGCTTCAAACTGCTCCCGGGGATCGCGGCCGGGTTTGGCCAGCTCCGCCATAATATCATTTAGTGTGGGAAGGCCGACGGTTTCGGAAGTATATTTTAGCAGGGGAACACTTTTGCGAAGCTTGTCGTCGCCCATGAGTTGCTGTACCGAGCATTTCAGATCTTTTGCCATTTGCTCTACCAATCCATACCGTTCGGGATGTACCGCACTGGTGTCCAGCGGGTTTTCAGCGTTGCCGATGCGTAAAAAACCTGCCGCCTGCTCAAATGCTTTTTCGCCAAGGCGCGGCACTTTTTTAAGTTGATCGCGACGTTTAAATGCGCCGTTTTGATTGCGATAATCCAAAATATTTTGCGCAAGCTGCGGCCCCAGGCCCGAAACATAGGCGAGTATTTGTTTGGAGGCGGTGTTCAACTCTACGCCAACCGCGTTTACACAACTCATCACGGTATCATCCAGTGATGTTTGCAGTTTGGCCTGGTCAACATCATGCTGGTACTGCCCAACGCCAATGGATTTCGGATCGATCTTCACCAGCTCAGCCAGCGGGTCCATCAAACGGCGGCCGATCGATACCGCGCCGCGTACGGTAACATCCTTATCCGGAAATTCTTCCCGGGCCACGTCGGATGCGGAATAGATCGACGCGCCGCTCTCATTCACCATTACAATTTGTGCATTGGGCAAATTGAGTGCGCGTACAAAAACCTCGGTTTCCCGGCCGGCAGTACCGTTGCCAATGGCTATGGCTTCAATATTATATTTTTCGAAAAGATGTTTGACGGTTTTTTCTGCTTCCTTCGCCTGTCCCGGGCCGGTATGCGGGAACACGGCCGTATATTCCAGCAATTTCCCCTGTTCATCCAGGCAGACCACTTTGCAGCCGGTGCGGAAGCCGGGGTCTATCGCCATGGTCCGTTTCTGGCCAAGCGGCGCACCTAACAAAAGCTGCCTTGCATTTTCAGCGAAAACACGTATCGCCTCTTCGTCGGCCCGCTTTTTGGTGAGCAGCCTCACTTCGGTTTCCATCGATGGTTTTAACAACCGCTTGTATCCATCAGTAATGGCCAGCTTCACATGGTCGGCCGAAGGATTGTTACCGGTAATGTAAAGGTTTTCTGCTGCACTTATTGCTTCCTCCTCATCGGGTTTAATGTCCAGCCACAATATTTCTTCTTTTTCGCCCCGCCGCATGGCCAGCAGCCGGTGCGATGGAACCGATTTCACCGGCTCTGACCAGTCAAAATAATCCTTGTACTTAATACCTTCCTGTTCTTTTCCCGGCGCCACTTTTGATTGTAAAATTCCCTTTTCCATAAACAACTTACGTACACGGTGGCGCACTTCCGCATTTTCGCTTATAGTTTCGGCAATAATGTCGCGGGCGCCGGACAAAGCTTCTTCCACACTTTTTACGCCTTTTTCCTCGTCGATGTATTTTTCAGCTTCCGTGTTAATATCCAGGCGCCGTTGCTCAATGAGCAAGTCGGCCAGGGGTTGCAGGCCTTTTTCGCGCGCTGCGGTTGCACGGGTTTTTCTTTTGGGGCGGTAGGGTAGATAAATATCTTCCAGGGCTACCATGGTTTCGGCCTCATTGACATGTTTTTCCAGTTCCGGCGTTAGCTTGCCCATATCGGCAAGGGATTTCAGGATGGCTTCGCGGCGTTTATCCAAATCGCGCAGTTGTTGGATGCGGTCGCGGATGGCCATTACCTGTACCTCGTCAAGGGTGCCGGTTAATTCCTTTCGATAGCGGGCGATAAAAGGCACGGTTGCTCCTTCGTCCAGTAATTCAACGGTAGCCTTTACTTGCTTTTCGGAAATGGCAAGCTCGGCTGATATTTTTTTATGATGTTGGTTTTGTGATTCCACTGATTAAATTTTGATAATTCACCGATTTCCTTCGGAAACGGAGTGCGAAATTGGGCAGATTTGGGGGAATAGTCAAGAGTGGGTTATCAACAATAGGTCAGCAGAAAGGCAAAAGCAGGATCAATAAACCAGTTGTTTTCTTTCCTGGATTGCTCAATTACCCAATACAAGCAGTTTATCAGCAAACTGAAAACCACATTTTTGATACTTGTTATAAGCTGCCACCGCCCTTAAACGTACACTTTCCGCCGATTCACTTCGCACGTATCCCTGTATGGCATCGTGCAATGTATACGCTTCGGGACACATCAAGCCGGTAGTTAAAAGTAACGTACGGGCTTTAGAATCCTGGAGAAAAGGCTCAAAATATGCCTTGCTGTCACAGGCCAAAACTATACCATCCCTAACCTGTCCATCTTTGTTACTAAATTGCGGATGCAAATGAAAGTCCATTAACCCGTCATGGCCGATGTATGCAAGCAATGCCGCATTGCCAGCAATGCCAATCACCAAATGGCCAAAGTGCAAAGTGTCTTTTAAACGTCCGGCGCAGCTGCTTAGAAAATCGATGGTTGTTTTTTTGATGTATTTGCCATCATAAGCATCGGCGACCAGGTAATACTTCGCGGTCTTACTCCTGAACACCAGCCGCTCCAACAAAGTATCGTTCCCTTTTTGTTTTTTGATCAATTCCCAATCATTGCTCTTTTTGAAAAACGTGCCGACCCCGAATGAACTGCCCCAGTAAAGGTTATTATCCGGGTCTTGTCCGTTTCCCAGCTTCGGTGGTACGGGCACAATCCCCTGGTATTTATTGTCACAAAGCGCAACAAAAACATGGATGGACTTAAAGCCTCTGTTTAGATAGGCAATGTTTTTTAAAAGAGCAACGGAATCGGCAAGCGGATGCTTTTTTCGGTTACCCAGGTGGCACGAAAAAAGGATAGATATTAGCAACGCAGCATAGCAAAAAAAGTACCTTTTTATAGAATGGTCTACCATTGCTTTTTAAATATCGGTATTTTAATGTCGCAGCCGACGAACTCTGTCAACCAAACTCAGCTATATAACGGTGACAAATCATGGAAGCCCTCTATTATGCGGCAGTTGATTTTATCCTACGGTCGTTTATTATTGATCTTAACCGCTTCTTCCATTTCCTGGTCCATCCGGTCGTCGTACAGGAAGCGGTAAAAAACCCATTCGTTATGGGGTTTGTACAGGATAAATGTAAACCTAATGGGTTGCACCTCGTGCTTAACCAGGTAACTGTATAATACAAGACTACCGGAAGCGCTTTTTTGTGCGACCAGTTCTTTCCCTAAATAATCACCTAACGATTGCCGCACCGAATCGAGTTTAACCTTTAGCTGAGCGAGACCTCCGGGGTTCACAAAATATTTATTGGTGCCGAAAAAGTAATCCAGGGCCGGTCCTGTGCCTTCCTCCTTGTATTTCTTAAAAAATTCGTCGATAACCGCTGACGCGGGTTTGGCCGGCTGCGCGGAAGCCGGTTTAACAGCAGGTTTGGCAGCGGTTTGCGCGCTGGCGCCAAGGCCGCTGCAGCAAACAATAGCCGAAAATAATAGGGCAGCAATGCGTACACAGTAAGCGTTGTTTTTCATAGCAGGATATTTTGACAGGCAAAATAAACAAAAAAGCCTGCTATTTTAAAGCAGGCCCATTTATTTACTTTCGGTTTTTGATGCTATTTGATGGTGTTGAATCAAAAAAAGAGGCCCCTGGCAATTATTTCGTTACGTACATAACTTCCTTAACTGCCTTGATCACGCGTTCAGGGTTCGGAAGATATTCCTGGATCAGCGTTGGTGCATACGGCAAGGGAACGTCACCGCCCATTATCCGCAGTACCGGGGCATCTAAATAATCAAAGGCATCTTTCTGCACTTTGAAAGCTACTTCGGTAGCGATAGAACCCAAGGGCCAGCTTTCTTCAACGATTACCAGGCGGTTGGTCTTTTTTACAGACGCGATTACGGTATCATAATCTATCGGGCGAACGGTACGCAGATCGATTACTTCGGCGTGGATACCTTCTTTCTCCAGCTCGGCCGCTGCGGCGTTAACCACCTTCATGATCTTGCCAAAGCCCACCAGCGTAACATCGCTGCCTTCTTTGGTTACATGGGCCTTGCCCAATTCAATATAGTAAGTTTCTTCAGGAACTTCGCCTTTATCACCATACATCAATTCCGATTCCATGAAAATAACCGGATCAGGATCGATAATAGCGGACTTTAATAAGCCCTTCGCGTCATACGGGTTTGAAGGCACCACCACTTTAAGCCCGGGGCAGTTGGCATACCAGCTTTCAAAACACTGACTATGCTGCGAGCTGAGCATACCGGCATTCCCGGTAGGGCCGCGGAAAACGATAGGAACGGAAAACTGCCCGCCGCTCATCGACATGATCTTAGCGGCGCCATTGATGATCTGGTCGATAGCTACCAGCGAAAAGTTAAAGGTCATGAACTCTATAATGGGGCGCAGGCCGTTCATTGCTGAACCTATGCCGATGCCGGCAAAACCACCTTCAGAGATCGGCGTGTCGATTACCCTCGCGGCGCCGAATTCATCCAGCATACCCTGGCTTACTTTATAAGCGCCGTTGTACTCGGCAACTTCTTCGCCCATCAGGTATATGTTTTCGTCCTTGCGCATTTCTTCGGTCATCGCTTCGCGAAGCGCCTCCCTGAACTGTATTTCTCTCATTGTTTTGTTCCTATGCTCTTTTTTGCGAACGCAAATATAAACACTAATGTTTGATTTGCAATTCGCGCCAAAATTGCTTGATGGTTTTTACAAAAGAGCCTGGATTTAGCCCGTTTATGGCTGGGCAGACGCATTAAAAATTGTGCTTCATAGTCTGGCTCAAAAAATAGTCCGCTTATAGGAGGCTCCGAGTGGAGCCCGGAATTTTTTCGGATTTTTTCTATAAACAGGGGCTCCGCTGGAGCCAATGACTCGCTTTTGTGTTTGACTCCGTTAGGAGATCGCCTGTTTATAGAAGACAACCATGACATTTAGGGCTCCAGCGGAGCCTCCTTTCGCCAAAATTTAAAACAGGCTGCTTTTAATGTGCCAACCAGCTGTTTATGGCCCATTACTTCCCAATCCCCTATAAAAAAGTATCTTTGCCATTATTTGAATTATGTCCAAACTCAATAAATTCAAGCGTTTTACGGTTACTTCCGCCCTGCCTTATGCCAACGGGCCGCTCCATATTGGGCATTTGGCAGGCGCTTATATACCTGCCGATATTTTTGTACGTTACCTGCGGCTTAAAAAAAAGGATGTGGCTTTCATCTGCGGCTCGGATGAGCATGGCGCGGCGATCACCATTAAGGCCAAAAAAGAAGGCACCACGCCGCAGGCCATTATTGATAAATACCACAACCAGATAAAAAATAGTTTTGAGGAATTCGGGATAAATTTTGACATCTACCACCGCACCTCATCCGCCATACACCATGACTTGTCGCAGGAGTTTTTCCTTAACCTGTACGAGAAGGACGAGTTCATCGAAAAATACTCCGAGCAATATTTTGACGAAGATTTCCAACAGTTCCTGGCCGACCGGTACATCATTGGCACCTGCCCCAACTGCGGCTATGAGCGCGCTTATGGCGACCAGTGCGAAAACTGCGGCACGTCCTTAAATCCTACCGATCTAATCAACCCCGTATCCACCCTGAGTGGCAAAACGCCGGTTTTAAAACCGACCAAACACTGGTACCTGCCGCTGGATAAATACCAGCCCTGGCTGGAAAAATGGATAGACGAAAAGGAAGGCGAATGGAAGATCAACGTCTTCGGCCAATGCAAATCATGGCTGAAGTCGGGCCTGCAGCCCCGCTCCATGACCCGCGATCTGGATTGGGGTATTGACGTGCCATTGGATGAAGCAAAAGGCAAAAAGCTTTATGTGTGGATGGACGCGCCCATCGGCTATATTTCGGCCACCAAACAATGGGCCCTGGATAGTGGCAAGGACTGGAAGCTTTACTGGAAAAAGCAGCAAAACGAGGCGGATGATTCCTGCCTGTTTCATTTCATCGGGAAAGATAACATCGTATTCCATTGCATTATTTTCCCGGCGATACTGCATGCGCATGGCGAATATATCCTGCCGGAAAATGTACCGGCCAACGAGTTTTTGAATCTGGAGGGCGACAAGCTGTCAACTTCTCGCAACCACGCCGTTTGGCTGCACGAATACCTGGAGGAATTTCCCGGCAGGCAGGATGAGCTGCGTTATGTGATCACGTCCATTCTTCCCGAAACCAGCGACAGCGAATTTACCTGGAAAGATTACCAGGCCCGGGTGAACAATGAGCTGGTGGCGATTTTGGGTAATTATGTGAACAGGGTGATGATCCTGATGCACAATTTCTACGGCGGCAAGGTAGAAAGTGAGACTGGCAGTATTACATTGACCGATAAACACCTCGTAGCAGAAGTGGCCCGCTTAAATGCTGAGATAGAAGCCGGCCTCGAGACGTTCAAATTCAGGCAAGCATTGCAGGCGGCTATGGAAATAGCCCGGCTGGGCAACCGCCACCTGACAGAAAATGAGCCCTGGAAAACCATAAAAACAAACCCGGAGGCTGCCAAAGCCGCACTGCATAACAGTTTAGTATTGATCGGTTACCTGGCTTCGACCCTGCAGCCTTTCCTGCCTTTCACCGTAAGGAAACTTGTAGGGATGCTGAACATCACGTTCGAAATGCTCGCGCCCGGAAGTGAAATTGCTTTCGAAAACAGCCACCAGCTGAACCCGGCCGTTTTACTGTTTGAAAAAGTGAGCGACGAGGCTATTGAGCAGCAACTCCAAAAACTGCTGGATCAAAAAGCAGCTTCGGCAGCCAAAACTAAGCCGGAAGTTGCCCCGGCCAAGGCAAATATCACTTACGACAGCTTTTCAACGATGGATATCCGCACCGGCACCATCCTAACGGCTGAAAAAGTGGCGAAAACCAAAAAGCTGCTCAAACTCACCATTGATACCGGCATCGACCAGCGGACTATCGTATCGGGCATCGCCGAATATTTTGAGCCGGAAGCCATCGTCGGGCAGAAAGTAAGCGTACTCGTAAACCTGGAGCCGCGCGAAATAAAAGGCATCACTTCACAGGGGATGATCCTGATGGCCGAGAACGCGGAAGGAAAATTAGCGTTTGTTTCAGCACCGGATAGCATGCACGACGGATCGGTGATCAGGTAGGAAAAAAAGCAGTCGGATACTTATAGCCGGCTATTCTTTTCGGAGGCGTTACCCTGTCAAAAGAAGCATCGTTATACACGCTCCATTAATAGGTGGTCGTAGGTTTCGCTTGTAATCGTTTTCCTTCCAATGCTGTTATAATAGTAGCCGGCATCGATCATTTTATCCAGGTCGTACAAATTTCGCCCGTCGAAAATCACCTTATCCTTTAAGAGTTTATCCATCAGGTCAAAGTCCGGTGTTCTGAATAAAGACCATTCCGTTACGATCAGCAAAGCATCGGCATTTTGCAACGCGGCATACTGATCCTCCGCATACATAACCTTGTCGCCAACCAGTTTTTTAACGTTATCCATCGCCGCCGGGTCAAATACGGTGATGCTTGCGCCGGCCTCCAACAGGTCGTCAATAATATATAACGCAGGGGCTTCGCGGATATCGTCTGTTTCAGGCTTGAACGATAGTCCCCAAATCGCCAGCTTTTTGCCGGTTAAATCGTTCTTAAAATACTTTTTTACTTTTTCGACCAAAACCCTTTTTTGAATTTCATTGACGTCCATCACCGACTTAAGAATCCTGAAATCGTAGTCGTTCTCTTCGGCCGATTTAGCCAGGGCTTGCACATCCTTCGGAAAGCAACTGCCGCCATACCCAATTCCCGAAAACAGGAACCGCTTGCCAATACGGTCGTCGGCGCCTATACCGCGGCGCACCATATCAACGTCGGCGCCAACTAATTCACAAAGGTTTGCGATTTCATTCATAAAGGAGATCTTGGTAGCGAGGAACGAATTGGCGGCATATTTGGTCAGCTCCGAGGAGCGCTCATCCATAAAAATTACGGGGTTACCCTGCCGCACGTATGGCGCATACAACTCCGCCATTAATTTACGGGCACGCTCGTCGGTTGAACCGATCACCACCCTGTCGGGTTTCATAAAATCCTCAACCGCTACGCCTTCACGTAAGAACTCGGGATTCGAGACAACGGCAAACTCCGTTTGGGTATGAGCGTTCATCACTGCGGTAACCTTGTCGGCGGTCCCGACAGGAACGGTTGATTTGGTGACAATCACCTTGTATTCTGTGATCAGTTCCGCGATATCCTTCGCCGCGCCTAAGACATAGCTAAGGTCGGCTGATCCATCGTCGCCGGGAGGCGTGGGAAGCGCGAGGAAAATAATTTTAGCTTCGGATATGGCTGCGGCCAGGTCCGTTGTAAAATGTAAACGTTTTTGAACGATGTTGCGATAGAACAGCAATTCGAGTCCCGGCTCATAGATAGGGAGCTGTCCCTGCTGCATCATTTCTACCTTTTTTTCGTTAACATCAACGCAAATAACCTGGTTCCCTGTTTCAGCTAAACAGGTTCCGGTTACCAGGCCTACATATCCTGTACCTACAATAGCAATTTTCATATTTTTTTAATTAAGTGATAAAACAAATTATTTAGTATGCCCGTGAGGGGTGTGTATAAAAGTTTTGTTAGCGCCCTTCAGCTTAAACAGCAATTTAAACATCGAAAAAAACGCCGCCGGCAAAGCAAGGGCAACCGATCCGAGTCGTTTGTTAAAATACTGTACCGGTACAGAGAGCAGAATGGCCAGGTAAGTGGATATGCCTATGAAACACCAGTATGCAGGCGGCACCGCGGGAATGTGAACTAACGATAAAACTAAAGCCACCGGCATAATGCCCAAAAGCAGGATCCGCGGTAACAGCAGGGTTTGAAAAACCTTGTCGAAGAAATCAATATTGCCTTTAAATAGCTGCCTAAAGCCCTCGCCAAGGTAACGCTGCATGTAATGCACTTGCGCCGACATCCAGCGCCGCCGCTGATTTTCGAACGCCGTTTTTTGGGCTGTTTTCTCGTCGTATACCAGAGCGCGTTCTGCGTAGCCGAAGCGCACACGGCTCCGAAGCAGGCGAAGTTCCATTTCCTTGTCGAAGCCCCCTATGGCAGTTATTTCCGGCATAATTTGTTTAAACAGACGGAAGTCCAGGGCCATCCCGGAGCCGATGATGGCACATGACAGGCCTAACGCAGCGTGCCCTTTACGGAACAGGTTATTGTTGATGCCCTCGCTTATTGCATCGAGCAAGGCAATGCGGGTGTTTGTATTTTTTGCAACCCGTTGTCCCTGTACTACTTTATAGCCCGATTTCAATGCATCATTCATTCGGTACAGGAAATCCGTTGCGCATACATTGTCTGCGTCGAGCACCAGGGCATAGTCAAACTCACCCCGAGTTTGGTTCACGGCGACATTCAACGCCCGGGCTTTAGTGCTTTTATCAAATGACACTTCCACTACCTGGATGGGAAGTTCACGCAGTTTCAAAAGCGTTTCAGGCGCCAGCGAATCTGCTATTATAACTACATGCCGCTTATCCATCGGGTAATCGAGCCCCAATGCAGCAAGGGCGGTATTTACAATCACCGAATCTTCTTTATAGGACGGGATATATATAACAAAACGACCTAACTCAGGAGCCACAGGGTATATTTCTGACGGGAACAGTCGCCCGGCCAACCCAAAAATGAGCAGGTACAAGGCCTGTAATGCGAGGAAGATAAAAACTACCAGGCTTAACGCGTAGATGAAGCTATTTAAATAGGCCATATTTTAAAGATTAATATCGTTTATAATGAATATTCCAAACCAAGCCGGCCCAAACCCGGCCGGCAAAATTCCATTTGCCCCGCAGGGCGTACTTTAGCAGGCCAACGGGAACTGAAACCATTACAAAAAAGAGCCGGCTAACAAGACCCTTTAGCCCAAAAATGTTCCGGCGGATAAATAGTAAGCGGTTCCTGTTTTGGTAATAGACTTTTATCACGCTTGCTTTCCCAACGCTCATTGATTCTTTATGCCATACCACGGAGTTTGCCTGGTACCAAATGGTAAAGCCGGCGCGTTGGGCGTGTTCGCTGAAGTCCAGTTCTTCGTAGTATAAAAAATAATCTTCGGGCAGCAAGCCGATCTTGTCGAAAACCCTTTTTCGTATGGCCATTGCAGCCCCGTGGGCCAGCTGCGTTTGATGCGGCTCGTCGTATTGCCCGGCGTCTTTTTCTCCCGTGCCGATAAATTTTCCGCGTGCGGTAAGCGGGTTGATTGCGGTTCCCCCGGCGTATTGAATGATATCTTTCGATTGATAATACAGAATTTTTGGGCAGACAATACCCACTTCCGAATGTTCATTAAACAAGGTCACAATCGGTTCGATAAATGATGGCGCAACTTCGGTATCGTTATTCAGCAATAAAATAATGTCACCCTTAGCGGCTTCGATTCCCCGGTTATTGCCTCCGGCAAATCCGAGGTTTTTAGGGTTTTGAATAAATTTTATTTGGGGGAATTCATCCGCCAAATAGCCCGCATCGACAGCTGATGCATTGTCGACCACAATGATCTCGAGGTAAGGGTAGGTAACCTGCTGCAGGGAACGAAGCATTTCTGCAGTCGCCACATCGGTATTATAGTTTACCGATATAATTGATACGAGCGGATATGGATTTTTAATTTTCATCGTTTTATATTTATTAAAATATCCGCCCCACGTCCAATCCTCTTTTATCCCATCGGTATGCCAGCCATACAAATGCCACGCTGATGAACACAACCACGCCGCTCGGCGCCTGCCCTAAAACCTGGTTTCCGTAACTGGCAAATGCCACTCCCACAAACCCTGCCAGAAAAGCCATCGCCACCTGCCGCACCATGGTCCCGCTCTTCATCCTGAATATCAGTACGCATCCCGTTAAAATAATTGTGATAACCATCGCCAGATGTATCCACAGGCCTATAATGCCCGTTTCGGCCCATATTTTCACGTACCAGCTATCGGTTGGCGTATCGGCCAGTAAAGTGCCCGGACTAAACCGCTGGCCCCAGGAACCAGCCGATCCAATGCCTCCGCCGATTGGTCTGGATGCAAGATAAGTACTGAGTATACGTTGATTAGACAAGCGCACCTGCAGCGACGGGTCGTTCGGATCCAGCGCACTGCGCATTCTGTGTATCTGGTAATTGCCGGCGCCGATGGTGGTGAATTTGAGGATGTAGAACAACACACCGACGATAACTCCCCCTAAACTTAAAATCTTAAAGTTTTTTGTAAGAAACAGGTAAACCATGATCCCCGAAAGCGGAACAAACAAAGCCCCTCTTGTACCCGACACAGACATTCCCCAGAAAAACAATGCACCGGAAATGAGCAGGATCACCCTTTCCTTCAATGAAACGGGACCAAATGCCAGCACCATGCATACCAGGGCAATATGCCCCATCGCGGCGCCAAACTGGCCGGCATCGGAGTAGAAAGAAAACACGCGCAATCGCCCAAATAGAATATGCGTTTTATAAGCCCCGGCGTCAAGCCACATTTGCTCCGCATGATTGACACCTATATAGAGTTGTTTCAATCCCCACAAAACGGCGATGATTGACCAAATGATCCAGGTTTTCATAAAAGGTTTGATTTCCTTGGGATCATTGAACACCAATATCGTCAGGATAACCAATTGCATCATATAAAGTGAAGTGCCGCGAACAGCGAAAAACCAGGCGGCAAAAATGCGCGATTGCGGATTGATGATCTCAAATATTGTATAGACTGTCCAAATGGCTATTGCGTACACGAACGGGCTTTTAAGGTATAAGAAGTTTCTTCTTGTTGACTTTCTAAGCGCGGCAATTAAGGTGATCAGCAAAAAAATATCCACTAACAGGCCGCAGGGCGCCGTGGTATAACGCACCATGCCGTTGGCAAAAAAGCCCACGTTTACCACAGTGTACAGTCCCAATTTTGGATTTTTAAATATTAAGGCGATGAACGCGATAGCAAAAGGCAATGCTATTAATGCCCCCGCGCCGGCCAGGTCTGTTTCGGCCAGAACGATACCCAAAGCAATTGCTACACCGGTGATTAGCAGCATGTCGCGCAGACCGGAAAACTTTAACGTTTTAGATATCATGACTATAGTGTTGGCTGCCCCCTAAGCAGTTTAATCGACTTACTCACTCCTTCGTGCCAGAACAATTTGGCCGTGAAGACATCAAGGATATCTTTTAACTGCACCCAGCCCATTACAATGCCTATCAGGAAGGTAATGGTGGAACCGGCTGCTACACCATATATTCCGGTACCCATCCATAGAGCGAGAATATCAAGACTCACATTGGTAACCAGCATGATCACAACCTTAACGGTATTCTTTTTTGGGCGGTGGCTGGCATCGAGCAGTACGCCGCAATAGCGGTCGATGGGGATCAGCATCGCATAAAAGCAAAATATTTGCAGCAGCAAGGTTGATTGATGATACTTGCTTCCGCCGAGCAGGCTAACGATGAAATTTGGAAAGCAGAAAAACACGAGCAGCATGGGCAATACGATCGCGGTCAGAAGCCCGCATTGACGGTAAAAGAACAGCCTAAGTTCTTTGATTTTTTCCTGCTGCCATAACGATGTTGCCTGCGGGATGGCAATCGAGGCAAATGAGCGAACCGGAATTTCGATCACTTCGATCAATTTTTGGGGGATTGAATAAACGGCAACTGCGGCCGGCCCCAGCCAGAAAGCGATGATAAATTGGTCGGAACTACGGAGCAAACTCGATGTGATCATTGTGAGCATGCTGAATTTCCCATAATTTGATAATTTCTTTCTTTCCGGCTTTAAATCCGTATTCCATCTTCCAAGGTGCAGCCATCCAAATATGACGCCCGAAACGCCTATCAAAAACTGGATCAGCGCATACCAAACCACCGTTGCTTCGATGCTGAAATTATATTTTGCCCGCAATAGCAGTAATACAGTGAATCCTACCGGAAAGATCAGCCGTATGATGGACAATAATTTGAACTCCGAACGCGCCTGCAATTGCCAAAGCAAAAGCTGATAAGGCAGCGCGGAGAAAAGCCAAAGGATGGTAAAGCGCTTGGCTAACATAAAAGCGTTATTGTCTATCCTGATGAAAAATAGGCTTGACAACAATATTGCGATTGCCAGGGTAAAAAGGAGTAAAAGCTGCCATGACGCGCCGGTTAGCTTTGCCCGGTCGTCATCATTGGCGGCCACTACAAAATACCGTACAAAGGGAGTTTGCACCCAGCCGCTCCTGAACATTTCCAAAAGCGTGTAAACGGTTAACAGCATAAACCAGTTACCCGCATCGAATTTGGAAAACTGGTGGGCAATAAGGCCGAGGTTTACAAAACCCAATAAGGCCGTCGCGCCGTTCGACAGGAGCGACATTGACATGTTACTATTCAAAATTCTCTTTATCATCGCTATTAATTTTGACTGTGGGTGGTTGAAACGTTGGCTTTTTCGCGGTAGGCTATAATGATATCCAGTAACTGTTCGGCTCTTTTTTCCCAGTCGGCCTCCCTTGCAATTGCTATTCGTTTTTGCTGCAACGCCTCGTCATCCTCCAAAAGCGCCAGTTCCAGGCAGTGTATAAAGGATTTTGGTCCGCGGGCGGTATAAACCACATCATCGGCCTCTCCCATCGAGGCAAATGGGGTCATCACCACGGGCAAACCCATTGCAAGGTATTCGTTCACTTTTAGCGGGTGGATAGCTGCCGTTAGGTTATTGCATACATATGGAATAATCCCAATGTTTATTTCGCTTAAAACCAAAGGCATTCTTTCCGTGGCAACGGCCGGTTCAAAACACACATTGATATATTTGATCAGCCGCGTATATATGTTCTGATCGAATACTTTTCCAACAAAAAGGAACCGTGTTTCCTGCATCCGGGCAATCACGCTTTCCAGTAGGTCAATGTCAATCCGGCTGTCCATGGTGCCTGTATAGCCAACGGTTTTGATATATTTTCCGTTAAGCTTGTTTATTTTGATATGCTGAAAAAAAGATTGGAAGTGTACGCCGTTGTTGACAACCTCTACAGGAATATTCATACGTTGTTTCCTTTTTTTCAACTCATCCGAAGTCACAATTACGAGGTCATTTTCCTGAATGAAACGACTTTCTTCTACCGATGCAAATCCACGGAAATAAGGGATATCTGTAAAGTCATCATAGATGTAATACACCTTGTAGGTTATGTTGTCGATTTTCCAGAACCGGCCGAGGAATGGCTGATAGGAATTAAAACCAATAATATTCCGCATCCCAAGTTTTTTTATCGCCGTGTTGATGAAATAGCCCGTGAAAGCGGCGTTTATTTTGTTCAACCATTGGAAATGGCGATAGGAACTGGCCCTGAACGAGGGGAAAATAGGCGGTAGTGACAACACGTATAAACCCACGTCACCGGTACCCTCAATCTTCCTCAGGCGGTCCTTAAATCCTAGTAAACGCTTCCAGTCGAATGCCTTTTTCCCCAGCATACCTTTTATGCAATCCGAAATCGTGTAGGCATAGTCGACATACAACACCAGGTTGTTGGCAGCCAGTTCTTTCATCAATTCAACCGTCGACCGGAGGTATTCGGCCTCCCATGCCGGCAGCGCAAAACAAACAATATGTTCAGGTTTTTTAGTGTTCATGCTATTTCAGATTAAGTGTTAATATTTTCTTGATTTTCTTTTTCAACCAGCTCCGTTGCTTAGGTATTTCCCCTATCAGGCTGTCAAGATTGGCCTCATCGGTACCAATCAGCCAGGTAAAAAACGGAACGTCAGGCATGTTCCTCCGGGTGGTGGATATCAGGGCCTTGTCCACAGGCAGCCAGGTATCGTCGGCCTTAAAAGCCAAAACAGCCATGTCCGACGCGCGGGCGATCGACGTGGGTAAACTATGTGAGGACAGATCAGGCGTAAGCCAAACCACCATGTTTTTGCCGGACAAATCCTCGCCCACAAGGTCACGTACCGTTTTACAATTTAATTGGTTGATGCCCGCTGTGTAAACTTTGAACGAAGCGGGTGATAAGGCTTTCGAAAATATGTCCGAATACTCAGCCGGGACAACCCAGCAAACGTCGATGAAAACCGTTTGCAAAGTTTCATGGGTTAATTTTATGTCCGCTTCATTAAAAACGCCCGGTTTGGTGGTCAGCATCATCATTTGCAGCTGCGCATTTTCATTAGCGGCGGGAGGCATTTTTGAAAAAACCGAGCTAACGAATTTTTCCACCAATAAAGTCCGAAGCGCATGCTGGTATGGCTGGGGGTTAAACTCATCATACCGGCTGGACACGCCCAGCAATGGAAGATTGATGATTTGGGTCGCTCTTTCCGGCGATCGAACCGACGAATCCATTTTCTCTCTGCCGATCACAACGGAAACAACCATTAATATCCCAACAAAAAATGAAAGGATTATCATTAACGCCCGTGTCGATGGCTGCGGTTTTAAGGGGAAATAAGGTTTATCCTGGATAACTATATTCGAATTAAGGTTAAGATTATTCTGTCGAAGCGTTGCCAGGTGCAGGCCTGTTAAAACAGCGAGGTATTCTTTTTCATTGATGTCGGCCTGGCGGTCGAGTTGTTTAAGGGTCGACCCCAGGGGCGCCAATTGGTCAAATTCATTTAGATAATCCTGTTTTTGAGTCCCCATTACCTTAAGCCCTGCTGAGGCTTTGTCGGCATCAACTGCATTATCAACCCACTGCGCCATCAGGCTCGAACGGGGAACGGTTTCGAGCGTGTAATTTAGGTTCATGTATTGGTTGGATGCCGCTTTTAAAGAATCGCCAAGTAACTGGGCCTCTTGCGTGTACTCACTTATCTTTTCCTTGTTATCATATAGCTTCGCCCGCTCCAGGTTTGAATTAACCTCGCTTATGTGCTGACGCAAGTCGATTAAATTGACGCCGTTAGCCACCTGCTGTTGCCGGGAATGAAGTTTGCTTTGAACGAGCGACAAAGTTTGCTGACTGCCGTTTTTAGCTATTTTCTCGTTGAATATCTGTTTGTCCAGGTCCTCTTTCGCCTGGGCGACATACCGTGTTTGCTCGTAATAGTTTATGATCCTGTTTTTTTGCCCGAATTGTTTAAGGCTATCTTCCGACGCGGCCAGTTTGGCCCTTGCTTCGGTAAGTTTGGTTTCAAAATAATGTACTGCGCTATAGGTTTGATCGGCTTTAAGTTGCTTATAATTAGCAGTGAAAATACTGGTATGCAGTTCGAGGGTGCGCAGGCAAACGGCCGGGTCGGTGCACGAATAATCGATTTGCAGCATATCGCTGGTGTTAATCCGGGTTACCACCAGGTTGGTTTTAAGCTCATCGATATTGTAAAACGTAGACGGCTGATCCAGGATCTCAGCAATGATATTATCGGCTTTCGATGAATAGATGCCGCTTATGTAATTGTAAACGCTTTGAGCATCCTTTAGCCGCCGTGCGTGAGCTATCAATTGCGGTCCCGCCAGCTTTCTCAGATTGTCAAATCCTGTCTGGCTTAAAACCTGTGAATCGGGCCTTGTTACCAAAAGGTGTTCTGCAAGTAAATGAAGCGCTACCTGTTCAATCGTTTCGCGTGATTTTGCTGATGCCACAAGGTTGTCAAATGCATTATTTACCGCGAAATAATCAAGTCTTTCATCTTCTGTACTGGTTATAGAGTAACCGCTGGCTACCCCGGTGTACAACGTGGTGGAACTGATATAGGCTTTTTTGGTATGCTTTGTTAGAAAAAACACGG
>Ga0302309_10001890_pt1 | contig 18225 bp, 15 predicted proteins | sample III_Palsa_N1_1_FD_200453 | JGI IMG/M metagenome (GOLD analysis project Ga0302309, IMG submission 200453) | Peat permafrost microbial communities from Stordalen Mire near Abisko, Sweden - III_Palsa_N1_1 | ecosystem: Environmental > Terrestrial > Soil > Palsa > Peat permafrost | place: Sweden... | reverse complement strand
TTTTCTGGGCATTTGCCTATAACGTTATCGCCATACCCGTAGCCGCTTTCGGGTTTTTAAACCCAATGCTGGGCGCTTTTACCATGGCATTTTCGGATGTAGTGGTGATTGGAAATTCGTTGAGGCTGAAAAAGAAGAATGTTGATTTGTAGTTCATAGTTGATAGATCATAGTTCATAGGTATTATTTTATATTTTTGACCTCACGAACAAGGCAATGATCCATGAACTATTAACTATGAACTGCCTGATATGAACCATGAACTATCAACCATGAACTAACTAATGATCGAACTATATACAGACGGAGCATCAAGCGGTAACCCGGGGCCGGGTGGTTATGGAGCTATATTGCGTTCGGGCAGCCATTATAAAGAACTTTCTGAAGGCTATCGCAAAACAACAAACAACCGTATGGAACTGATGGCTGTAATAAAAGGCCTGGAAGCTTTGAAAAATCCTAACCAATCGGTGATGATCTATTCCGATTCTAAATATGTGATCGATTCTATCGAGAAAAAATGGGTAAATGGCTGGTTAGCCAAAGGTTTTAAGGATAAAAAGAATAAAGACCTTTGGCTGCGTTATTTAGACGTTAGCAAACAGCACACTATCAAATTTACCTGGGTACGCGGGCATAACGGTCACCCGGAAAATGAGCGTTGCGACGAGCTGGCGGTGGCAGCCGCCAAACAAAAAAACTTGCTAATTGATACAGTTTTTGAAATGGAAAGCGCTAAAGCGAATCTTTTTTGATCTCGTCAAACTTGATTTTGAATCTTCTTAAGTCTTTCACTTACCCTACGCCAGATTCCTGCCCGCATTAACAATACCGTATACCGTTCTTATTACCAGCTTATTATAAATATCAGCCAATTCAGCATCGGTATTATTATTAAGGCATTGCAACGCATAGTGCTGTATAATAACCAGCGGTAATACAATACGCTCGCGTATGGCAATAGAGCGGCGGTCTACGGGCGCATCTTCCATTAAAACAGTATTACCGGTTAGCTCGAGTAATAAGGTTTTGGTCAGTTCAAATTCATCCTTTAATAGCTTCCAGAAAGCGCCAAACTTTTCATCTTTTTCTAAATATGCTGTTATCCTGAAATCTGATTTTGACATGGACATCATGCAATTATCCAGCATGGTTTTAAAAAATCCGGATGTATTGTACAAATGTTTTACTTCATTCCAATTACCCTCATCCTTCATCTTTTTTAAAGCCGTGCCAACGCCGTAAAAACCCGGTATGCTTTGTTTCAACTGGCTCCACGCGGTTACAAAGCTGATGGCGCGCAGATCTTCCAGCTTAAGCGCCGCGTCGGCATTGCGCTTGGTGGGCCTGCTGCTGATATTTATTTTAGAAAGTAATTTTAGCGGACTAAATTTCTCCAGGTAGTCCACAAACAAATCATGCCCGCGCAACGCCTTAAACAATTGGTAGCTTTCGGCAGCCATATCGGTTATCAATGCCTTTTGGCGCTTGGTTAGCAGGTCGTTTTTGTTGGGATGCAAGGCTGATATAACTCCGGCATTTATTAACTGCTCAATATTAAATCTTGCGGTTTCAACCGAGCCATATTGCGAACTTACGGTTTGGCCTTGTATGGTTAATTGTATCTGCTCATTAGCTATTTCATTACCCATGGAGGCATAAAAACGATGGGTTTTACCGCCGCCGCGCGCAGGTGGCCCTCCCCTGCCATCAAAAAAAGCAAGTTTGATATGATGCTTTCTTGCCATGGCGGTCAGCTCGACCTTTGCTTTATAGATAGACCAGTTAGCCATCAAATAACCGCCATCCTTTGTACTGTCTGAAAAGCCAAGCATTATAGTTTGCCGGTTTCCACGTCTTTCTAAATGCGACTTATAAAATGGATGCGTATATAATTTTTCCATCACTTCGGCAGCAACTTTCAGGTCGTCAACCGTTTCAAATAAAGGCATAAAATCAACACTGATGCTTTCAGCTTTCCAGCCGCTCCATAAAAAAAGGTCTATCAACTGCAATATATCTGATGCCTGCTGGCAGTTGCTGATAATGAAACGCTGGCAGGCTTTCTCGCCGTTTGACTGCTGGATTTGCTTCATTAGCCAGATGGTATCCAGCGTATCCCTCGTCATATCATCCGCATCTGCGGGGCATTTAAAATCAATTTCGTTAAAAACTATTTGCTGTAGTTTATCTGCTTCGTTCAGTTCTTCGTATCCGGCAGGTATCCCGGTAGTTGTTTTGGCGATGGTATATTTAAAAACACTGCGGAGTATCCGGCTGTCCTGCCGTATATCCAGCGTAGCAAAATAGCAACCGAACAGCCTTACCTTCTGTATAAAACGGTCGACAATATCTGCAAAAAGACTATCGTGACTGGTAACTAAGGTTTGCTTTACTGATTGAAGTAATTCTAATAGCTCACCCTGCAAATCCTTTGGATCAGTCAAATTAGTATTAAATGCATTTTCATAAAACAGTACGTAAAGCTTAGCCATTGTTTGCTCAATTCCCCTAAAGGTTATACGGCGCTTTAACAGCCGGAAATCCCGGTAATAACAACGGAAAACAATTTGCCTTAACAAAGCCGCTACTTCTTTGGTGGTCTGCGTAGTTACATTGGGGTTGCCGTCCCTGTCGCCGCCGGGCCAAAAACCGAGCTCCAATATTTGGTGCGGGTCGTCAATAGCAATATCAAACTCTTCTTCCAGCTTAGCCTGTATAGCCGATATGGCATGATAAAAGGTGTTTTCTAAAAACCAAACCAGGCTAACCGCCTCATCAACAGGCGTTGGCGATGTTTTATTAAAGAATGGTGTTTTGCCCAGCTGCTGCAATAAAACATCAATATTGTTGATGTCATTGGTTTTTAAGGCCTCTATCAGGTCGGTCATGATACCCAACACCGTCCCCGGATAAAACTGGGTGGGGTGCGCGGTGAGCACCAGGCGCAATGAAAATTCTTTTAATTTATCGCTGATGTCGTTTCTTGCTTCATCACTCAAAGCGGCTTGCTGCAACAAGCTTTGCAGGGTACCAATATCATCCGTGCGCCCTAACTTACTAAATGACGAATCTTCAATAGCATCAAACAAAACCACCTGGCGTTCAATGTATTGTATAAAGCGAAATAAGCGGTTTATTTGTTCGCGGTGATCAATATCCGGGACGTATTTCTTAAAAAATGATCGGATAATTTCAGTAGGCGCTAATTGCTGTGCCGCTCCTTTTTCGCAATGCGAACTAAAAAACGGCAGCAAAATACCAGTATCCTTTACCTGGTAAAATGGCAGGGTCTGAAATAAACTATTATACAACTCAAAACGGGTAACAACCTCGTTATTGAATGCTGTTTCTCTTTGACTGAGTTTTATTAATGAAGACATAGATGACACAGATCAATAAATATTGCGCAGCAAATTGCCCGCCATAATTGCCGTGAATTTAGCTATATAAACTTAATATTGGTAGAAATTGAATAGTTATTAAAACGCTTGCTGGTTGACTCAATTTTTGATAACGCAAATAGTACCCCCGTTAAAATTTTTGTAATTTTGACTGTTGAAATAACATAAAGAGCGTTGTCAGTCTGAGGCACTCGAAGACTGTGCGGGCAAAGGCCTTTACGCTCATGCTTCGAGTGCCTCAGCATGACACCCAAGTTGTGGTAACCAATCATGTCATGAATAAATTGAATAAAACTTTAACAGCTTCGTATAAATGAGCCTGCAACCCAAAGAAATAAAAAGCTTCTTCTTTAGCCAGTATTTTTCTGACGGCCTGCGCATTTCAACCGGCATATTGCTGCCTTCGCTGGTTCTGCTGTATTTTAATAATTTTAACCTCGGCATTGTCCTTTCGTTAGGCGCGCTTTGTATAGCCGTTATTGATAATCCCGGCCCGGTAGTCCATAAACGTAATGCCATGGGTATTGGCAGCATCTGCCTGTTTATAGTTGCTGTAGTTACCGGCTACGCGCGTTTAAATATATTTACGCTGGGGCTGGAAGTTGCTTTGTTTTCGTTTTTATTTTCCATGTTTACCGTTTATGGTAATCGTGCCGCTTCGGTTGGTACTTCATCACTGCTGATCATGATATTTATGATCGACAGGGGTATGCCGCCATCGGAAATTGTAAGTTACAGTGCCACTATATTTGCAGGTGGTGTTTGGTACACGTTGTTCAGCCTATTGTTTTTTGGTATACGCCCCTACCGCGCCGCGCAACAGGCGCTGGGCGAAAACATTGGCGATATTGTTAAATTTTTAAGGATCAAAGCCGATTTCTACCTGCCCGATACCGACATTGATGAAAACTACCATAAACTGGTATCACAGCAGATACAGGTGAGCCAGCACCAGGACGCAGTTAGGGAATTGATTTTTAAAAGCAGGCAGCTGGTTAAAGAATCAACCAATGCCAGCCGAATACTGGTGCTTAGTTTTATTGATTTGGTGGATATGTTTGAACATATCATGGCGACACATTATGATTACGCCGCTATCCGCGCGCGATTTAAGGACACCGGCATATTGGATGAAATGGCTGCCATTATACAGGAAATGGCTAACGAATTGGAAAACATTGGCTACGCCATTTTATCAAATACAAGATATAGAAGCCTGTACAATTTCAACCCGGCCTTAGAGCAGTTAAAATTACATATCGACGCGATTGGCAATAACAGCCAGGAAACAAGTAACCTGGTTTTAAAGAAAATACTAATTAACCTGCGCGACCTGAACCAGGAAATTGAAAACATATTTAACTACTATAACTCGCGCTCATCAAAAATACTGATTGAGAACAGTCACAATATTGATCATCCAAAATTTTTATCACGCCAAGACTATGCGCCTCATGTATTTTTTGATAATTTTTCATGGAGTTCGGCAGCGTTTAAACACGCTTTGCGGGTATCTCTTGTTTGTCTGGTAGGGTTTATCATCGCAAGAAACTTTGCGTTGGGCCACCATAGCTACTGGGTATTATTAACCATTGTAGTAATACTAAAACCGGGATATAGTTTATCTAAACAACGCAATTACCAGCGGTTAACAGGCACGCTTACCGGCGGTGTTATCGGGGTGCTTATACTGGTATTTTTACCTAACAGCGATGTGCAATTTGTACTTATGGTAGTATTAATGATAGGCACTTACAGCTTTCTGCGTTTAAATTATATCGTCAGCGTGATTTTTATGACACCTTATGTATTGATACTATTTAAATTTTTAGGTGTAGGGCATTTGGATATTGTTGAAGAACGTGTCGTCGATACCATTATTGGTTCAACTATTGCCTTTATTGCCAGCTATTGGCTGTTCCCAAGCTGGGAGTTTGAGCAGGTAAAACAAAGCCTGGCCGATGTAATAAATGCCAACGCAAATTACCTGGTAAAAATTGCAGAAAGTATCACCGGCAAGGTGGTTAATACTACCGAATATAAGCTGGCACGAAAAGATGTTTTTGTAAAATCGGCCAACTTATCGGCTATGTTTGAGCGTATGACTTCTGAACCCAAAAGCAAGCAGCGCAATATAAAGGATGTGCATAAGTTTGTAGTGCTCAACCATATTTTATCCTCTTACATAGCTACCGTAGCATCCGAAATAACAGTTAAAGGGTTGCATAATCCGCAAGCTGATACCCTAAAATTAGTTAAGAAAAGTATTGCGGTGCTGAATGAAAGTAACAGGAAGTTAGATGGCCAGCGTGTTGAGTTTACAGGTGAAAAAACTGTTGCATCTGCAGATAGCCTTTCAACAACAACATCTTATAATTTATTAAAGGAGCAATTGGGTTTTATTAATAAGATCAGTAATGATATTGCTAAGGTGACGGATAGTATTGTAAGCCCTGTTTAATTCATTTAGATTATTATTATTATATTGAGTGCTTTAATCAAAGTAGGTTATAACTCTTTTTATAATTGTTTTATGATGATTTAAGTTATGCAACAGAGGGATTTTATAAATTTGTTCAGAATTAGCCAATAGCCAATTACCATATTTGTCAAAATTTGTGTATTTTACAATTGTTGTGCCATCTGATATATCTACTATGTCACCCCTGCTCACTGTTTCAATTAAGTATCCTTCTGTGCTATATTTAAAAAGAGTTTTGTCAACGCCTTGGCTCCCCTCATATGATATGTTCGTCTCCGTTATTTGATTTCCTGAATTATATGAATAAATGGTTTTACTATTTCCGTTAAGTGAATCATAAGTATCATCTTCAATAAGGTTGCCATTTCCATCGTATTTATAAGTAACTCTAACTAAAACGGCATTTGGTGAATCGTATTCTTCAAAATTCACGCGCTTTCCTGTACTATCATATTTAAAAACAAAATTAAGCATTAGCTTTTTTTGATAAAATAACTTTGCTGTTATTTTGTCTTTGTCTTCATAGTTTATAAGCGTTTTATTACCCTCTATCCCGTCTGGAGTAAAATCTACATCACTTTGTTCATTTCCCTTTTCGCCAAATATCATTATTTCTGTTTTCCCCGGTTTTCTGAAAGAATCTACTTCAGTCTCCTTCGGGTTACTGTAATATTCATACAACGTAATTTTTTTAATGCGACCTCTTAACCCCAATTCTTTTAAATTAATTGGTTCTGTTTGACCTTTTGCGGTAACTGCCAAAAAGATAAATACCGTTATATGAATAAAAATCTTCATGTCAAATATTATAACAATTCCGTAGCCAAATTAGCCAACTCACTCCGTTCCCCTTTTTGCAAAGTAATATGAGCATACAAAGGGTGTTCTTTTGCCTTATCAATTAAATAAGATAAACCGTTACTTTCGGCATCCAAATAAGGGGTATCTATCTGGTAAATATCACCTGTAAAAACAAACTTACTGTTCTCGCCCGCGCGGGAGATGATGGTTTTTATTTCGTGTGGGGTTAAGTTTTGGGCTTCGTCAACAATAAAGAATATTTTACTCAGCGTTCGGCCGCGTATAAAGGCCAGCGGGGCGATGGAGATTTTATCAGTAGCTACCAATTCATCAATTTTGCTTTGCATCTTCTCATCGTCAGCAAACTGGTCTTTTATAAACTTCAGGTTGTCCCATATCGGTGCCATGTAAGGGTCTATCTTTGATTTAATATCCCCCGGTAAAAAACCAATATCCTTATTGCTTAAAGGAACAATGGGCCGGGTTACATAGATCTGGCGGTAATTTTTGCGTTGCTCCAACGCGCCTGCCAGTGCCAGCAGGGTTTTGCCTGTACCGGCGTTGCCTTGTATGGTAACCAGCTTAATATCCGGGTTTAGCAAGGCATGAATGGCAAACGCCTGTTCAATATTTTTGGGGTGGATATTAAATATGGGCTGGTCGGTTACTTTTTCAAGTTGCTGGGTCTGGCTGTTATAAAAGCCGGATTCTGTTTTCGTCTTCCCATTTAAAATATAAAAATGATTGCCGGTTGGAGGTTGAATATCAAAAGTTTCACCCGCTACAATATCCTGTTTATTTAATTGGGTTATCAGTTTATCAGCTATCCCGTTTAATACAGTTTTGCCGGTATACAATGCATCCAGGTTTTTGATTTTACCGGTTTCGTAATCTTCCGAGTGCAGGTTAAGCGATTTGGCCTTTAAACGCAGGCAAATATCTTTTGATACCAGCACGATCTTTTTGTCCAGGTTTTCTTCCTGCAAACAAAGCGCGGCATTTAATATACGATGGTCTATCTTTTCCGATCCAAAAACAGCTTTTGCATCGGCAGCTATGTTTTTGGTATCAATTATTACCTTAAAGCTGCCTTTACTGCTGCCATTCAGGGGCTGCCATTTGTTAATTAAGTTGTTGTGTGAAAGATCGTCCATCAGCCGGATAAAGCTGCGGGCTTCAAAATTGCGGGTATCATTGCCGCTTTTCATATTATCCAGCTCTTCTAAAACCTGGATAGGTATGGCTACATCATGTTCGTGAAAGCTTTGCAGGGCATTGTGATCATACAGGATCACAGAGGTATCTAAAACAAATATTTTCTTTCTGCCGCTTCCACCTGGCTTACTTTTTCCGTCCTTGTGCATACCCGGCTAAATTAATCATTTTAAGCCTCGTATAAAATAGAAACAGTATTCTTAAAGCCTAAAAATGTTGTAAAATAAAAACGGGAGCCGCCTCTTTCGATTTGAATCTCCCGTTTTTCCCTTTGGCTGACCATAGCCATCCAAAAGAACCAAGTTTTGTGTAAAGTGACCGACCTGATCTCCTCCTCGTTATTAACGCTAACGCTGACATTGTCTTTATTCCTTCAAATTCCCATCCATCTTCTGTTCTCGTGATAGCGGTTTAGTCATTGTCCTTGCGGACACTAACTCTCTCGTTTCTCTCTCCTACTCCAATGCATCTTCCTTTTTCAGGTCTGCTGACGATCATTGTTTGCTAACGCTGATTGCTTCAAGGTCATTACTCTGATTGCCCGCCCTCCGTAAAAAGCTGACCATCCTCATAATACCCCGTTTGATTACACGCTTTTTTCAAAGTCTTTCGAATTATCATTTTTTGTGTAACCCAGGCCTTCCCGCGATCTTTAGCTCCCCCAAAGGTTCGCCCGATTCACTTTCTGTTATTCCTGTAAGGCTGTCAAAGTACGTCGTTCTTGATGATTCTAATATCAGCACACGGGCATGATTCTGCAAATTTTTTTTATGTTTTTTATTAACAGTTTATTAACATTAAAATGGCAGGTTCTTAACATTTTCCGTATTTTTCCGATATTATTTTTTAGTTAATTTGGCTGATGTAAGCAAAGGTTATTCACACCCTCCTTATCAACAACAATTATCTTTTTTGTAGATTTTATAACATCAAAAAATTCTTAAAATTTCATTTTTATTAATTTTTATTGTCAAATGCACCCAATATTTACAAGGAATATGCCTCATATATAAGCTAAATTTATCATTTTTATAAACTGGTTGATCAGCTTAAAAGTTTAAAACCTATGTCAAAAAATGCACTTTTCATTATCTTACTGGCAATCGTTTCTTGTGCGGATTGTAAATCGCAGGACCTGCTTCTCAATCCTGGCAATGCAGCATTTACAAAAACTGCTCCACCAATATTTAAAGTTTTATTGGAAACAACTAAGGGTGATATAACATTAGAAGTAAACCGTAGTTGGTCGCCAAATGGTGCAGACAGGTTTTATAATTTGGTGCGCAACGGCTATTATGATAATACAGCATTTTTCCGTGTACGTACCGGCACATGGGCACAGTTTGGTATAGCTGCTGATCCGAAAGTCGCGCAGGCATGGCGAAATAAAACAATTCCAGATGATCCGGGCAAACAATCCAATACCCGCGGAATGGTAACCTATGCATTTAAAGACCCTAATGGACGCACCACCCAGGTTTTCATCAACCTGCGCGATAACAGTATGCCGCTGGATACCCAAAACTTTGTACCCTTCGCAAAAGTTATAAAAGGTATGGATGTTGCCGGTGCGTTGTATGCGCAATATGGCGAAAATTCGGGCGGCGGCATCCGGGCCGGGCACCAGGATTCATTATTCACCGGCGGCAACAGTTATTTAAAACGCAACTTTCCGTTACTTGATTATATAAAGCGGGCGCAAATAATAGCCAATTAACCTAAACATTATATAGTTTAAAGGGTTGAGTGTAAAAGCTATTTATCATGGAAAAATTGTATACGGCTGTAGTTACAGCAAAAGGCGGCCGCAACGGTCACATCAAATCGTCAGACGGCGTAATAGACCTGGAATTAAAGGCCCCAAAAGCTATGGGCGGCGAAGACGGCTATGCCAATCCCGAACTATTATTTGCTGGTGCGTGGGGAAGTTGTTATTTGGGCGCTTTAGGTTCGGTGGGCAAAAGAGACGGCGTAGATGTAAGCGAAGCTACGGTTGATGTACATATCAGCTTTAACAAGGAAAGCGAGGCAAGCTATGCATTATCGGCAGAACTGCATGTGCATATCCCCGGTATAAGCATAGAACAGGCGCAAAAACTGGCGGATGCGGCGCACCGGGGTTGCCCCTACTCAAAAGCTACGCGCGGCAATATTGATGTAAAAATTATTGCTGAATAATATTGGGCACACGCAACGCGTGGCAGCTATACATCGTATATTTACAATATGGATGTAAAGGAAATTGAGCGTTTAATAAAGATCAGCAAGGAACATCCGTTAATGCCGGATACGTATATCCCCTGGCAGGAGCAGCCCAAACCGGGAGATATATTTTTACCCGAGGTGTTGGCCTCCTTACAGGGACTGGAAATATACAATACCCTCACCCCAGCCCAAAAGCTGGAATTAGGCCGGCATGAACTGGTGCAGGTTATTGCCTCGTACGCCTGGGGAGAACTGCTTTTTTGCCTGTTTATGACCCGGTACATGCTTACCCTGCCGCTTGACAATATAGAACACCGGTTTTTGATCAGGGAAATGGTGGAAGAATTGCGGCACCAGGAAATGTTTGGCCGGGCCATAGCGCAATTAGGCGGTAAACCTATTAAACAAACCCGCCTGCATAAATTGTTCGGTCATTTTTCAAATAAATACCTGCCTGCCGATTATTTATTTATGGGAAGCGTATCGGTTGAATTGGTAACTGATGTTTACGGCAACTACGCCCGCAAAAATCCACAGGTTTACCCGGTACTGCGTAAAATGTTCGACCTGCATAATATCGAAGAAGCCCGGCATATACTTTTTACCAAAGCCTTGCTTAAGGATTATTCCTCAAAAGCAGGTTATATTAAACGTACGCTTTATAGTTACGTCATATTGTTCAACATCTTCTTTGTGCGCACCATGTATGTAAAGCGCGGAATATATGAGCGCATCGGTATGCAAAACCCGGATGCGGTTTATAAACTCGCCCGTAAAAACTTCAGGCAAAAATTTGCCGAAAAATGCCTGGATGATATTATTGGGTTTGTAGATAGCTGGAAAGGGTTTAATGGGGCTACACGCTGGGCCTGGCGGGCGGTTTTGGGGGCGAGGGTGTAATCTCCTTCATTGCTGCGCTACGCTACCCATGACGTGTCATGTACACTGTCAGACTTACGAAGTTTTAAAAACTTCGTAAGTCTTAAATCTCATGTAATTACAACCTCAAAGTCCCGCTGGATTCTAAACCTCGCAGCAATGGCACAAAGGCGCAACACTTCAACCCTCTACAACATTTTCAACCTCTGTAACCCTTACAGGCCTGCCGTTCTTAAACGCTTTTCTCGGTGTCAATCCCAATAACTCAAACATGGCCATATCGGTGTCAAAGGATGGATTTGGTGTAGTTAATAATTTATCACCAGCAAATATTGAATTAGCGCCTGCCATAAAGCAAAAGGCCTGTTCAACCAAAGTCATTTCGGTACGGCCTGCGGATAGACGGACAACCGTTTTCGGCATAATAATACGGGTGGTGGCAATCATGCGCACCATATCCCAAACGGACACCCGCGGCTGGTCGGCCAACGGCGTACCTTGTACGGGTACCAAGGCGTTGATGGGCACAGATTCTGGGTGCTTTGGCAAATTAGACAGCGTTTTAAGCATGGATATACGGTCTTCCACCGTTTCGCCCAAGCCGATGATACCGCCGCTGCAAACGGTTATTTTTGCCTTGCGCACATGCTCCAGCGTTTTCAGGCGCTCATCATAGGTGCGGGTGGTAATAATTCTTTTATAATCTTCTTCGGATGTGTCCAGGTTATGGTTGTAGGCGTATAAACCGGCATCAGCCAGCCGTTGCGCCTGGCTTTCGGTAAGCATACCTAAGGTACAGCATACTTCCATATCCATTTCATTTACGGCTTTCACCATATCTATCACCTTGTCAAAATCGCGGTTATCGCGTACTTCGCGCCATGCGGCACCCATGCACAACCTGGAAGCGCCGCCGTCCTTTGCTTTTTGGGCTACGGCGATCACTTCTTCTTTTGGCATAATGGCATGAACATCAACCCCGGTATTATAACGCGCGGCCTGGGGGCAATAAGCGCAATCTTCGGGGCAGCCGCCTGTTTTTATTGATATTAATGAACTGATCTGAACTTCTGAATAATCCTTATTTTCACGGTGTACGGTGGCGGCTTCATAAACCAGGTCTAATAAAGGTTTATGATAAATCTCGGCTATTTCTTCTTTTGTCCAGTTATATCTTACTTCGGTCATTTCTCTACTTATTTTTTACTTGCCAAATTTATAATTAATGATGCATATGGGGCAATAAAATTTTTGTTGCCAGCCAAAGCGGCAGTAAAAACCCCGCGCAATCTGTAAAAGTTGTGATGATGATAGACGAAGCCACCGCCGGATCAATTCCCACCCGCTTTAATACAAGCGGGATAGATGCACCCGTTAAGCCCGCTATAATAAGGTTACCGGTCATAGCTAAAAACAATACCAGGCCAAGCCAGGGGTCGGCATCATAAAATAAAGCTATTGCAAATACAATTACACCGTTAGCAGCCCCGTTTATCATGCCTACTAAAAACTCTTTCAATACGGTGCGATAAGCCTGGTTATCGGTCAAATCACTTAATGATATACGCCTTACCGTTACAGCTAATGACTGCGTGGCCGAATTTCCGCCCATACCTGCTATGATGGTCATATAAGCTGCAATAGACGGTATGAGCGCCACCGTCGCATCAAAATGCCGGATAACAGACGCGGCTAAATAAGCAGTGCCTAAGTTAATAACCAACCACGGCAGACGACTTTTAACGGCATCCTTCCAGTTACCGCTCAGTTCTTCGTCCTCTGATACACCCGAAAACTTTAAAATGTCTTCCGTGCTCTCCTGCTCCATTACGTCCATGATATCATCAACCGTAATGCGCCCCAGCAACTTCATATTGTCATCAACAACCGGTATCGTTGTTAAATTATATTGCGAAATAAGTTTGGCTACTTCTTCCTGGTCAAGGTCGGCTTTTACATAAACCGGGTCGGGTTTAAGCAGGTCGCTTATTTTAGCGTCCGCGTGGGCCTTTATGATATTTTTTATAGATACAATTCCCTGCAAGGTGTCCGCGCTGTCCACCACATAAATGGTATAAAATTCCTCCATTTCTTCGGATTGACGGATGATCTCATCCAGCGCACCTTTTTTATCCAAACTGATATTTACCTTGATCAGTTCGGAGTTCATTAACCCGCCTGCGGTGTTCTCATCATATTTTAACAGCGCGCGGATACTGTCTGCGTCCTCCTGGTCAATGTCCTCTAATATTTCCTGCTGCTCATCTTCATCCAACTGCGAGATAATATCAGTTGCATCGTCATAATCCAGCTCTTCAATTATTTCAGAACGCTTTTCGGGATCGAGGCCAATTAACAGTTCGCCGGGATCCTGCTCTTCGTGCATTTCAGAAATAACTTCTGATGCAATGTCGGTAGGAAGAATATTGATGATCCGTTCCTTTGCCTCTTGCGGCAATCTTTCAAACAGCAGGGCAATTTCCGAGGCATGATACTCCTGCAGAACGAGCTGCAATTCAGCATCATCCCCTTCAAGCGCGGTTTTAATGCGCAGTACATCGGATTTATCTATTTCAAAAGATTGCATATCCGACTAAAATAAGCATTTAGGCTTTAAACGGGGAATAAATTGGCGCTTATTTATTATTATAAGCGATTAAAGCGAATGGGAATAGTTTACTTCAACGCCCTCTACTTTATTTAACTTTAACAAAGTTTGATTTACCTGCATTTTGCGGATGGACAATTGCACGGTACAGCTATTATCAAATTGCTGCAAAATAATGGTGAGATCGTCGTCTTTTATTATCCGCATAACGGCATTCATTTGCAGGTAATCAAACGCGATGTTATAAACGTCGTTAACCGTTTTTTCAATTACTACCGCGTGGTTTAGGGCGTCTTCGGTTGCCTGTTTATAGGCGTTGATCAGCCCCGGCACACCCAATAATGTGCCGCCGAAATAACGTACAACCACAATTAACACATTGGTAAGGTCTCGGGAAAGAAGAATGTTTAATATGGGGCGGCCAGCAGTACCTGATGGTTCGCCGTCATCATTTACTTTAAATATCGAGCGGTCTGTACCCAACCGCATGGCCCAGCAATAGTGATTGGCTTTGGGATGTTCAGTTTTTAAACTGTTAACGATTTCCTTTATTTCAGCTTCAGCACTTATGGGAAAAGCATAAGCTAAAAACTTGCTGCCGCGATCACGGAATATGCCTTCGCATGGGTTTTCGATGGTGCGGTAGGTGTCGTCAAACAGCATTGGGAATTTAAGAATTTGTTATCACCACAATAGCAACCACTGCCAATCCAATGCCGATCTTATTCACCAGGCTTAGTTTTTCTTTAAAGCCAATAATGCCAACTAAAGTTGCCAAAACAATAACGCCAATGTTCATAGCCGCGAAAACAGTTGATGGCGCTTTGGCCAAAGCCTTGTGGGCCTTTATATAGAATAATATGTTGCCGAAATTAACCGCGCCCAAAACCCAGCCAATTAATATATGCGGCCATGAAAAACGTGTTTTTTTGCGGTAGATGTGTACAGCCAAAAAGATCAATGATGTTATAAATGCCAGTATTAAAATTATAAAAAGCGATGTTGTATAAGGCACATCAGTAAACAGGGCTATTTGTTTAAACAACACATCGATAACCCCAAAACCTGCAAAAACCAATAACAGGTATAGCCAGGAGGCCTTTCCGGCTTTCATAGCAACCGGGCTTTGTTGCGGGATACAGCACACAATGGCAACAAAACCTAACGCGATACCTGCAATTTTATAAGGGGTCAATACTTCTTCAAACAATAAAAAGGCGGCAAGTATAGGGATCAGTAATGATAAGCGCTGGGCAACATCTGTACGCACAATCCCGGTAACCCTTACACATACAGCTATTATCAAAAAAAGCACCGGCAATAATATGCCTGCGGATAAATAAGTATAGCTGTGTACACTTTGCTGCTGGTGCAGTTGCGGCTTAAAAATTAGCCAGGTTAGTAATATAGCTGTAGAGTAATTCCAGGTTACCGCCTGTAAAACATCAATATGATAACGTTTGGCAAGCTTTAATAAAATTGAAACGATTACGCTACAGCAAATACTTAAAAAAACGTAGACCATCAGGTTATCAGTGGTTGTATATAATTTGTAATGTGTCGGTTCCTGTTAAATTTTCACCGGCAATAATACCTGTAATTACCGGGGATTTTATGCCTTTAATTAAATTACTTTGGCCGGTAAAAATACGGGCCTCATCCCACAAACCAGCTTCAATAAATGTATTTAATGTATAAGCGCCGCCCTCAATAATTACCGACTGTATATCCTGCAAATAAAGCTGGTATAAAATATACTGCGGCACATACCGGTCAAAATCTTCAAGTGCAATATACTTAACTTTTCCGTCGATACAAGTTTTTATTTCATTAAATACCAGTGTTTCAACCGATTGATCAAACAGGTATAAATCTCTGCTTAATTCCAGCCTGCGGTCTATCACAACCCGTTTAGGAGACTTCCCGATGCCATAACGAACATTTAACTGCGGGTTATCAATTGCGGCTGTATTTTTCCCAACCAAAACAGCATCCTCCTCGCCCCGCCATTGATGTACCAGCTTACGCGATCCGGTACCGGTTATCCAATACTGGCTGTGGTCATCCGGCGCAAAAAAGCCATCGGTGGTTTGTGCCCATTTTAATATAATATAAGGACGGTGCTTTTGAACGCGGGTAAAAAAGCGCCTGTTTAGCCATTTGCATTCTTCCGCTAAAACACCTGTTATCACTTCAATACCAGCCTCTTTCAGCTTTTCAATCCCTTTTCCGTCCACTTGTTCAAACGGGTCGCGGCAGCCAACTACTACTGTAGGAATTTGATGCTTTATGATCAAATCTGCACAGGGCGGCGTTTTGCCATAATGTGCGCAGGGCTCAAGCGATACATATATGGCGGCGTTTCTTAACAGGTCGGCATAATTATTATGCCTTTCAATTACCTGGTTTATAGCATTAACTTCTGCATGTGCCTGGCCGTATTGCCGGTGATACCCTTCGCCTATTATTCGGTCATTATGTACAATAACAGCGCCCACCATTGGGTTAGGGCTAACATACCCCATACCTAAAGCGGCAAGCTCCAGGCAGCGTTGCATATATATTTGATGGTTGGGCATACTACAAAAGTAGCTTTTATGTTACTTTGTTGTGTGAAAACAATAAAGGATGTATTTATAACCTTTCAAACAGGTTTAGCCGGGATATATGACAGCAATGAAATTGAAGCGGTTACTTTATTGATTATCAACGAAATAACACAATTATCTAAGGCAACAATAAAAGCATTTCCCGAAAATGAAATATCATCTGAACAGGCCCGGCAGTTTCAAAATATCTTAACACAATTGCAAACCGGCAAGCCTATCCAATATATTTTGGGGTATACTGAATTTTACGGCTTAAAGTTTATCGTTAATCCATCAGTACTAATACCCCGGCCGGAAACAGAGGAATTAGTTGAGTGGGCTATAGACAGTTGGCGGTTGGCGGTTCGCAGTTCGCGGTTGGCAGTTGGCAGTGTCCATATATTGGATATTGGTACAGGAAGCGGATGTATCGCTATCAGTCTGAAGAAAAACTTACCGGGCACTGAAGTTTCAGCCATAGATATTTCGCCCGAAGCTTTGGAAACAGCTAAGAAAAATGCAAAACTGAATGAAGTTACTATCAACTTTATCGACGCCGATATACTAAACTCACCACTCACTACCCACTACTCACAACACAACACCCACTATTCACTAATCATAAGCAACCCCCCTTACGTCACTTTGCAGGATAAAGATCAAATGCACATTAACGTAACCAATTTTGAACCGCATACGGCGCTTTTTGTTCCGGAAAATGATCCTCTAATATTTTACAGGGCCATAGCCGATTTTGCAGTGAACAACCTGGTAAATAACGGCTTATTATTTTTCGAGATCAATGAAAGTTACGGAGAGGAAACCATGCAGTTACTGATAGATAAAGGGTTTATAAATATAGAATTGAGAAAGGATATGAGTGGTAGATCAAGAATGATAAAGGCTGTTAAATCATGAAAAGGTTCCTAATTATTATTATGGCACTTGCTTCCTATAGCGTACATGCGCAGGATTCTTTGCAAACCCTAAATTCTAACCGCGAGCATATCAAAAAAACCGGGATGGAAGTTTTAGGCAGTTGGGCCATCGCCCATATCGCTCTTGGAACTGTTGAGTCTAACAATACAACCGGCTCGGTTAAATACTATTACCAGATGGATGCGTTGTGGAATATCGCGAATTTAGGCGCAGCCATTTCTGGCTATATAAGCGCAGTTAACAACGCCGGCAAAACGCCTACTCCTGCCGAATGTTTAAAACAGCAAAGAAAAATAGAAAACATCTTTTTGATCAATGGCGGGCTTGATGTCGCCTACATCGGCACAGGGATTTACCTGAATCATCGTGGCACCAGTGATAATTCATCAAAATTACAGGGCTATGGTTCAAGCATTATTGTACAAGGCGCGTTTTTGCTATTGTTTGATGCTACCATGTATACTTCTGAAGAGAACAATGGCAATAAGTTGAGGCGCTTCCTAGAGAAAAATCCTGTTATTTTTGACGGGAAAAGACTGGGCATGGTGTTAAATTTGTAAACCCGCCTGCCTTTTATACTTACTTATCATCGTATAATATTGAACTTTATGGATACCAATTTTGCTATCTCTTTATTAAACAACACACATTGTCAACAAATAATTGATCTTATTTTACACATCGAACAGGTTGAGTTTAATGAGCAAATTACTATTGATGACCAACCGGACCTGTTAAATATTGAAAGCAATTATTTCAAAACCGGCGGCCGCTTTTGGGGTATTGTTCATGACGGTGAAGTTATTGCTACAATCGCGCTTATATTAAACGGCCACCGGGCAGGCACTGTCCGCAAAATGTTTGTAAAACAGGCGTTTCGTGGTAAAGAGTTAAATCTGGCTCAACAATTATTGGAAACATTAATAGCTTATGCCATTGATTGTCAAATCGATAATTTGTACCTGGGCACAATAGAAAGATTTAAAGCTGCTATTAGATTTTATGAACGCAACGGGTTTGAGCGTGTTGATGTATCTGAACTGCCTTCGTATCTCCCTAAATCAGAAATTGATGACTTATTTTATCATTTGAATTTAAACGACA
>Ga0302309_10001889_pt1 | contig 18232 bp, 12 predicted proteins | sample III_Palsa_N1_1_FD_200453 | JGI IMG/M metagenome (GOLD analysis project Ga0302309, IMG submission 200453) | Peat permafrost microbial communities from Stordalen Mire near Abisko, Sweden - III_Palsa_N1_1 | ecosystem: Environmental > Terrestrial > Soil > Palsa > Peat permafrost | place: Sweden... | reverse complement strand
CTTAGCACCGTTTTCCACTGTCAAGCATCTATGATTGTGGCGCGGTTAATAAGAGCGCAAAGCAACCGCATAACGATGCGATTCGAGGAGAGAGACATGGCAGGTCAATTTGTTACAGAAGTAAACGACTCTGAGTTCGAACAGAAGGTGTTGCAGTCCGACACCCCGGTCCTGGTGGACTTCTGGGCGGCTTGGTGTGGACCCTGCCGAGCTCTAGCCCCCGTCGTTGACGCCATCGCTGAGGAGTACAACGGAACCCTCAAGGTCATGAAGATGGACGTCGACAAAAACAACATGACGCCCGGCCGCTACGGCATCCGCGGCATTCCTGCGCTCCTGATCTTCAAGGGCGGCAAGGTCGCCGAGCAGATCGTCGGCTTCGTCCCCAAGGACACCATCGACGCCTCGCTCAAGCGCGTCCTCGTCTAAAAACATTCCGAGGAAGTTCTCCCAACAGCCTGACTCGCCCAGCGAGTCAGGCTGTTCGAGTATCGACCCAAATTCAAAACTGACCGTGCGATAACAGAACCGTAAAATCCAGCTCCGCCACCGTAAAAAAGATGTCGCGGACCGTGCCCCCAGCCGTCAACACGACCGTATTTATTGGCATTTAGCAGTCTCCACCGTCACGGTGCTAAACTCGGAAAAATGTTGGAGTGGATTCTTGTTCACGGGAGCCTGATCGCCTTCTTCATCCTGGCGAACAGCTTCTTCGTGGCTGCCGAATACTCCCTCATCAGCGTCCGCGAAACCCGCCTGGAACAGCTCATCGCCCTCAATCGCCCCGGCGCCCGCACTGCTCTACAGCTCAAGCACAATATCGACGAACTCCTTCCGGCTGTGCAGTTTGGCGTAACTCTCGCAAGTCTCGCCTTAGGCGGAATCGGCGAACCAGCCCTCGCGGAAGCAGTCAGCCACCTCCTCGCCCACATGCCCTGGCTCCCCTGGGAATCCACCCACCCCCTGATCTACTCCCACTCCATCGCCATCGTGCTGGCGTTCACATTAATCACCTACTTCGAAGTCCTTTTAGGCGAATTAGTCCCTAAATCCTTAGCATTACAGCGCGCCGAACGCATCGCCCTGGCAGTAGCCCCCCCAGTAGACATCTTCATCCGCATGACCCGCCCAGCAATCAAAGTAGTCAATGCCTCTGCGAGCATAGTCCTCCGCCTCTTCCGCGCCCCACTACGAGGCGAATCAGCAGCCCACTCCCCCGAAGAGCTCAAGCTTATGGCTACAGCAACCCGCAGAATGGGTCTTTTGCCTGCATTTCAAGAAGAAATCATCCACCGCGCCATCGAACTCAACACAGTAGCCACCAGCGAAATCATGACTCCGCGCGGCAAAATCTTCTCTCTTCCTGCGGACATGCCGCTAGAACAAGCCAGCGCCAGCATCGTCGAGGAACAGCACTCCCGCGTCCCGATTTACGACCCCGAACGCGGCCGCGAACACATCATCGGCGTCGTCTATTCCAAAGACATCTCCCGCCTGATGCACTTTCGCAGCGTTGCACAGGGCCTAGGCAGTCACGGAGCGTCCACTATTACTCTCCGCCAAGTCATGCGCGATATCCTGGTCGTACCAGAGACCAAACTTGCAGTCGAACTTCTGCAAGAGTTTCAGGAGCGTCGTCGCCAGATCGCCATCGTCGTTGACGAATTCGGTAGCACGCTTGGTCTTGTTACGGCTGAAGACGCACTGGAACAGATCGTTGGCGAGGTTCACGATGAGTTCGACATTGGCAAGGATCTGCCGCTGCCGACAGCTAATGGCGGGTTGATGATCGATGGAAGCGCGAGCCTGCGTGATCTCGTTACGCAGCTTCGCTGGAAGTTTCCGCGCGAATCGGGTATCGAAACCCTGGCTGGGTTTCTGCTGGCTCAACTGGGCCACATACCTGATGTTGGGGAGTTTATCGACTTCAACCATCGTCGGTTTTATATCGCTGAGATGAAAGGGCAGCGGATCGCACGGGTGCGCATTGAGGAGTTGCCGGAGGCAGTAAAATCGGATGCAAAGGGTGGGGCGTCGAAGGTGGTTGCGGAAGTTAGTGCGGGTGGATCGCGTTGAGTCTGGTGGCGCCAAGTGCGCGAAACCTCAGGATTCGTGTGATTTTGAAGCGCACGCTGACGACTCTACCGGTGCTTTGGTTGGTTGTTACTGTTGTATTTCTTCTGATTCACATTGTTCCGGGAGATCCGATAGCGCAGATGCTGGGGGATGGAGCCTCTGCAGCTGACATATCCGGATTGCGTCATGCTTACGGCTTTGATGAGCCGCTGGGTGTGCAATATATGCGTTATTGGCGGGGGATTGCGCATGGCAATCTCGGGCAGTCGCTTCGATTGCATGACTCTGTGTTGCATCTGGTGATGCAGCGGTATCCCTATACGATTGCACTTACTGTTGCGGCCATGATTCTTGGGATTGGGCTTGCCATTCCGGCTGGGGTGATCTCCGCTATGCGGCGTAACTGCTGGCAGGACCGTAGTTTAGGGCTGCTGAGTTTGACGGGATTATCGTTTCCTAACTTTGCGTTGGGGCCTATTTTGATCGTGGCTTTTTCGATTGGGCTGGGTTGGCTGCCGGTTTCTGGGGCGGGGGTTGGGTTTTGGGATTTTTTGAGGCATTTGGTGCTTCCGGCTGTGACTTTGGGGCTTGGAATGGCGGCGATTCTTACGCGAATGGTTCGTACGGCGATGCTGGAAGAGCTGGGCCAGGACTACGTTCGGACGGCTCGGGCTAAGGGTTTGCCGGAGAGAACTGTGGTGCTTCGGCATGCGCTCCGGAATGCACTAAACCCTGTGTTAACAGTAGTTGGACTCCAGTTTGGATCGTTGCTTTCGGGGGCGATTGTGACGGAGACCATCTTCAGTTGGCCGGGTTTGGGGAGGCTTACGCTTACTGCTATTTCTAACCGGGATTATGCGTTGGTGCAGGGGTGCATTCTGACTGTGGGGCTTACTTATGTGCTGGTAAATCTGCTTACCGATGCGGCGTATGCGGTGGCGGATCCACGGATGCGGCGATGAGACGAAAACGTCAATAAATACGGTCGTTCTGACGGTTGAGGGGACGGTCCGAGATGTCTTTTTTACGGTGGCGACGCCAAATTTTACGGTTCGTTTATCGCACGGTGTCAGGCCGTCAGTTCGACGAATTCTGCGGTGGGATTTCCGGGCTCGAGGTAGAGAAGGGCGAGGGTTATCGGCAGCGAAAAACGGCGGGGACCGGCACTGCCGGGGTTGAGGTAGAGGACGCCGTCTTTTCTCATGGAAGAGGGTTTGTGGGAGTGGCCGAAGAGGACTACGTCGATCTTTGCGGCGGTTGGATTCAGGTCGAGATCGTCGAGGCTGTGGAGCATATAGAGGAAGCAGCCACCTAGCTCGAGAGCTTCGGTTGCGGGAAGCTCGGCGCAGGGGCCGTAGAGGTCGATGTTGCCGCGGATGGCTGTGACAGGGGCGATCTCGCGAAGCTTGTCGAGGATGTCTGGATTGCCTACGTCGCCAGCGTGGAGGATGTGCTCGACACCGGCGAGTGCAGCAAGGGCCTCGGGGCGGAGGAGGCCGTGGGTGTCTGAGATTACTCCGACAAGCATGTGTGTGCTCCCTTGAGACATTCCCTCAGTGGCTAAAGCCACACTGAAAATATGCGCACTTATGGCACGGCTGAAGCCGTTCCGTTAACGAAAGAAGAACTCTTCTGAAGACTTCTTCCGCGATTTTATTGTCCTTCGCGAAGGCGGTTGCGGGGGTCTAGGAGGTCGCGGAGGCCGTCGCCTACGAAGTTGAAGGCCAAAACGCAGAGGGCGAGAGCGGCGGCTGGGAAGAAGACGAGGTAAGGGGACTCAAAGAGGTGGGAGCGGGCGTCGTTCAGCATGGCGCCCCAGGTGGCTGTGGGAGGCTGAACGCCGAGGCCCAGGAAGCTAAGGGTGGCTTCAGCGAGGATCGCGGCTGCCATGCCTACGGCTGCCTGGACGATGAGGGGCTGGACGATATTGGGGAGGATATGGCGGAGCATGAGGCGGAGGTTGCTGGCGCCGAGGGAACGGGCTGCCTGTACGAACTCCCGCTCCTTCATGGCGAGGACCTGGGCGCGCACCAGACGGGCGTAGTTGACCCAGCCGGAGAGGGCGAGCGCGAGGATGAGGTTGGGGAGGCTGGGGCCGAGAAAGGCTACGAAGGCAACGGCGAGGAGGATTCCAGGAAGAGAGAGAAAGGCGTTGCTGACGTAGAGGTTGATGACTGTATCGGTTACGCCGCCGTAGAAGCCCGCCAGGGCACCCAGTACGACGCCCAGGGCAAGGGAGAGAGCGACTACTGCGATTGCCACGGTGAGCGAGATGCGGGCGCCGTAGATGGTGCGGGAGAGGACGTCGCGGCCGAGCTCATCGGTTCCAAACCAGTGGGCAGGGGAGGGCGGAAGAAGACGGGCGGAGAGGCTCAACGCGGCTGGATTGTGGGGCGCCAGCAACGGAGCAAAGATTGCGGACATCATAAAAACCAGAAGGATCAGAATTCCAAGGGCTGCCAACCGGTGCTGAGCGATGCGCTTCAGGGGCAGCCATGCATTTGATAGCTGCGAGTTGGGAAAATCGTCCATAGTTCGCCTTTGGTCTTTATTTTTATTGCCGATGTTATGTCGGATGAATGACAAGTCAAAAGGGGGAAACGTTTCTTGAACAATCATCCGCTGGCCGTTAGACTAGTGGAAAGCATATCAACTGAAGAGTTCAAGCGTAGCTTTGCCTCCCGATAACCGGGCCGGAAAAACAATTACTGTGACACCTGGGAGTAATGAATGATCCTTGATCAAGATGAGGCAGTAGTCTGTGGTGCGGGTGGTTTCATCGGCGGACACCTCGTTAAGAGCCTGATTGCAAATGGAGTTAAGGTAGTTCGGGCCGTTGATGTAAAGCCGCTGGATGAGTGGTACCAAGTGACGGACGGGGTCGAGAATCTCTCTCTTGACTTGAAGGACCTAGATAACTGCAAGACCGCCGTGAATGGGACGACGCTGGTATATCAGCTGGCGGCCGATATGGGCGGGATGGGTTTCATCGAAAACAACAAGGCGCTTTGCATGTTGAGCGTGCTGACGAATACGCACATGCTTATGGCGGCCAAAGAAGCCGGGGTGAAGCGATTCTTTTTCTCGTCTTCTGCCTGCGTCTATAACGGCGAGAAGCAGACCAATCCGGATGTTGTGGCTCTGAAGGAGTCCGACGCGTATCCGGCGCTGCCAGAAGACGGCTATGGATGGGAGAAGCTTTTCAGCGAGCGGATGTGCCGGCACTTTGAGGAAGATTATGGCCTGACGTGCCGGGTGGCTCGTTACCACAATGTTTACGGGCCGGAAGGCACGTGGGACGGCGGCCGCGAGAAGGCTCCGGCGGCGATCTGCCGGAAGGTGATTGAGGCTAAGAACTCGGGCAAGCATGAGATCAACATCTGGGGTGACGGCAAGCAGACGCGCAGCTTCATGTTCATCGACGACTGCGTGAAGGGTACGCAGATGATTATGAACAGCGATATCGATGAGCCGATCAATCTGGGATCGAGTGAGTTGGTGACGATCAACCAGCTGGTCGACATTGTGGAAGAGATCGCCGGAGTGAAGTTGACGCGCCACTACAACCTGGACGCGCCCAAGGGTGTGAACGGGCGGAACAGCGACAACACGCTGATTCTGGAGAAGCTTGGATGGGAGCCTTCGATCAAGCTGCGGGACGGCATGGAGAAGACCTATCGCTGGATTGAAGAGCAAATAGCCACGGGAACAAAGGGCAAATAACCAATGGCTTCGAATTTGCCGCAATCGGGCGTGCGTTGCCGCACGCGGATTTTAGGCATCGACTTCTTTCACGGCAGCGCCGAGGAAGCTGTCGAGCTGATGAGTCGTGGCGGATTGCTGGTTGTACCCGCTGCACCGGCGTTGAAAGACCTGCCGACAAACTCTGAGTATCGCGAGGCGCTGGTGAATGCCGACCTTGCCATTACCGACTCCGGCTTTATGGTGCTGATATGGAACTGCCTGAGTTCCCAATGGATTTCGAGGCTCTCGGGCCTGGAGTATCTGCGCTGCCTGCTGCATCAGCCGGATGTGAAGCAACCGGGAAATACGGTGTGGATTATGGCGGGGGCGACCAGTTCGAAGTGCAACCTGGAGTGGCTGGCGGAGCAGGGCATCGAGGTGCCTGATCACTGCACCTATCTGGCTCCGATGTATGGCCCCGATATTCACGATCCAGGGTTGCTGGCACGGTTGAACGAACTGAAGCCACAACATATTCTGCTGACACTGGGTGGGGGGACGCAGGAGCGGCTGGGTCTTTATCTGAAACGGAACCTGGATTATCTGCCGGCAATCCATTGCACCGGGGCCGCCATTGCGTTTCTGAGCGGGGACCAGGTTCATATACCGAACTGGGCTGACACTTTCTATATGGGTTGGCTCTTCCGGTCGTTCTCGGACCCCAAGCGATTTATTCCCCGCTATTGGAGTGCGCGGAAGTTGCTGGGGTTGATGGCGCGGTATCGTGACCGGTTGCCGGTGCAGGAACCCGATCCATTGGCCGGACGCATCTAACCTGCAGAGATGTTGTTATGCCTAAATGGAACTGGCACGCATCCTAGTGCGCATTTCGGGGTTTGAGTCACTATGAAGTTTGTGAACTTCCTATCCATTTTGGTTCTGTGCGTCTTTTTGAACCCATTCGGCGCCAGGCCGGGTGACGCACAATCTCAAAGCTCCGTGGCGGAGCAGTATCTTTTCTCAGCAGCGAATGCAGAGCGAGTGCAGCGTGGGGTGCCAGCGCTTCGGTGGGACGCGACGTTGTACAGAGCTGCGATGGGCCATGCAAAGCAGATGGCGGCCCGCGCTTCGATCTCGCACCAATATCCGGGAGAAGCTGGACTGGCAGAGCGCGGGCAATTAGCCGGTGCAAGATTTAGCCATATAGCTGAGAACGTTGCGGAGGCGCCGACGGCCGTTCGGATTCATGATGCGTGGATGAATTCGCCGGGGCATAGGGAGAATCTGCTTGATCCCACGGTGGACTCTGTCGGGATTAGTGTTCTTAGCCGCGATGGGCAGCTTTATGCGGTGCAGGATTTTGGGCGAACGGTTGTGGTACTTTCGCTGGCGGAACAGGAGAGCCGGGTGGGGTCGTTGGTGACATCGACGGCGGCGGTTGAGTTGCTTCCGAGCTCGGAGGATGTTCGCCGTACGTGCGGGATGGAGACCGGTTATGCGGGGCCACGGCGGCCTTTGTTTGTGATGCGTTATACGGCGAGTGATCTTTCGCGGCTGCCGGATTCTCTGAAGACCGAACTCGCAAGCGGCAAGTTTCGCGAGGCTGCGGTTGGGGCGTGCTCGCCAAAGGATAGTGAACCATTTACGGCGTTCCATATAGCGGTGTTGCTCTATCCGTGAGGATGTTGTGAGCAGGGAAGAGCCTTTGACCCGCGAGGGTGGTTTTGTTATAACTATGAGAGAGCAGCCGTCCGGTTGCTAACGCATTCCAGCGTGATCCTGAGTAGCTCAATGGCAGAGCATTCGGCTGTTAACCGAAGGGTTGTAGGTTCGAGTCCTACCTCAGGAGCCATTTAGAATCAATAAGATACAAGCCTAAAGGCACCCTCTAAAACCCCGAAAATCAACCCACTGTGGGGGATTTTGTGGGTACTGCATATAAAAACTGTGGGTAGCGTCGGGTATTCGTGAGCAATTCGAGCTTGTGCGCTTGGCATCCATGATTGGGATCGCGTGACAGCCGCAGAGTTGCAAGTCTCGTCACAGTACACATCGCGTTTACGTCTATCCGCAGTGGCTAAATCTCCATCGCTGAGATGCGGCTTCAGAGAGCGCGTTTCTTGATGGCGGTCGATTTTTTCTTGGCTGCCTTCTTGTCAGAAGATTTGGGTGAAGCCTTTTTGGCGACTTTCTTCTTGGAGGCCCCGGCCTTCTTTGGCAGCTTGGCTGCGGCTTCATTCAGGACTTGGTCTACCTCGTCCAACTTCGTTCGTGCGAGCAACGTCCATCCCTGGACGGTTTCGATCACTCTCCTCGACTCCAGCGACACGTTTTCGGAGCCATGCACAGACTCTGTCTTCGTCAAGTCCCTTGCCACGGAATCGAAATGATCGAGAATTGCTTGCTCGTTTGTCGGGAGGAACCGTGCGAAAAGGTGGCGCTTGTCCGGTTCTCCGTCAGGCTTGGTGAGGCTGAGGAGCATCAAGCCAACCGTGAGTGAACTGAGACATTCAAAAAGTTCTGCCGCGAGCTTCTCCGTTTTCGAGGTGCGCTGCCAGAACCATGGATTCGCTTTAGGGAGTAGCAATTCCAAAGATTTGAATAGCTCTTCGAAGCGTGACAATGGGTCAACGTTAAGGTTGGTCGCTTTGCGGTGACGCCAGAAACGCAGAATTAGGTCTGTCGCCGCATCCTGCGCGCTCTTGCGTGTCTTTTGCCCCTTGGCCTTATCGAAGTCAGCGAGACGTTCGGCAATCGCGTGAAGGAACCACCGCGATAGAGTGTCCACATCGCGTTCCCCCAGGTACTCAGAGACTAAGAGACTTCCAAGTTCCAAGATGTCTTTCGGCAGTGAAGATAGATCCATCCGTTCGGAAGAGGAAGATCCCAGTGAATCTTCCCTCAGTAGGCCGTACTCCCGCAGATTCTTCTTTTTCGTATCTTTGATGGGACCGTCCTCCTTTCTCTCTCTTGAGCCCGATTTCCATGATCAAGTCGCGTTTTGTTGCCTGAAGGTACGATTGGATCTCGGTCGCTCGCGCGAACAATCGCCAGCCCTTCGATTTTGGATCTGGACCTTCGTAATCCTTGTCCGAGCGATCCCGTTCATCCTTCCATCTCTCATACCGGAACTCGACGCCATTCGTCCGTGCCCAGCCCAGAATGCCGTCTTCACTGAGCGTCGGTGTGCCGGGGCTGGGATAAGGCGACACCCTTGTTCTGGAAGTTCCAAGATTGAGCGGATCGTGTTCGTCAATGCGCTCGTCGCTTTCGTGAGAAACAATCCAACCCTCTAATTCAAACTCAGGTTCCTTTATGGTGCAACGCTCGCTCGAATGTCCCACTCCCGCATACGGAATGCAGTAGTCCAATGGTTCAGGAGCCGTCTGTAATGCCCGCACCAGAGCCAAGCTGTTTTCCGGCGAAACGAGGGCGCTGTGGATGTCTACTTCCCATCGGAATATAGAACAGTTAGTCGCTATATCCCCCGCAATTACCAACTCGTCTCCCCCGAGTCCGCCCCGGAAAAGATGTTCAAGGAAATCGCGCTCGGAGACCTCAGTGAACCACTCCTCCGCGTTCTCGGGCATCGACAGATCCTTCGGTGCCGCGAGGAACGCAGGATCGATGGGACGTGGCGACAGCATGTCCGCTAGCCAGTAAGGTGGCTCTGTCAGTTTTTGCCGCTCCAAACGTTCCTCAAATTCGTCCTGCCCGTCCTCGTAGGTGGACTTCGAAAACGGTTCCGTCAGGGCTAAAGATCCTATCGCGCACTGCAAGCCGTACCATGCGAGAAAGCTTTCATAGTCCTCAATGACTGGTCTCGTTCCGTGTCCATTGGATCGAAGACCATAATCGCGCTCCGAGAAACGGCTCTGGCGAGGCTCGTTCCTTCCTTTTGAATACTGAGGATCAATGCGCCACCGGTCCACGATCCATCGTTCCGCCTCATCGGCCAACTGCTTGGTGGTCACGTTGGCAAAGATCCCGCTTGCTGGCGCAAACCAGTAGGGCAACGTATCCATTGAATCGAATTGCCAACGAGGGTTTTTGCCCTGTTCGTCTGATTGAGCCGTTGACCCATAGCGCTCACGCTCCAACCGAGGCAGGCCAATATCGATGCCCCTATTCAGAACCTGTTGTTCTTCTATGGTGAAAGTAATGAGCGAAGATTCTTTCAAGACAAGGAGAATGTCCTGAGCGAATGAGCGAACTACAGGATGTGGGAAAGTGTCGTCTTGCAAAATCCGGAGAAGAAAAAGCTTCTGCGGGACGAGGCGTGAGGGCTGATCGGTTGCGATCCTACTGAGCGTCAGAATCGTCCAAAGTCGCGCCGCCTGCCAATAGAAAGGTGCGTTTGGTGCACGGAAACTGCGTTCCTCTGCATTGATCCAGAGTCCAGTGAAACAAGGAATGATGTCAGACGGAGCATAGCTGATGAGTCTTCGCATTGAGTGCGCTGCTCTCCAGCGGACTCGGGTGTCCACGTCAGAGAGGAGTGCGGTCAGGAACCGCGCCAAAGCATTGTTAGTATCGTCAGGAATATCGGAAGCGAGAGCCTCTGAAAGTGCTAGTCCAGAGGGGATATCTGCAATCAGTCGTTCCGAGTAGGGAATGAGAACTTGGTTCAAAACAGTGTTCGGGAAGTAAGGATAGACCCGTGAAATCAACCCGTAAATCGCTGCTGCGCTGAAGCCTTCCAATCCGTTTCCAATACCGTCGATCAGAGCCTTTCCTATCTTCATGCTCCGATCAACGAGGACTAAAAAGCGATCAAGCACACTCTGTTCGCTTCCCCATGCGATATCGAAACTGAGGGCAGGTAAGGAGCGAGCAAGAAGTTTGGGGATCGCCTCTTCGAACCAGGCTTGAACAGCAGGTGTGCTCCACGCTAATTTTGCATGTTCGAAGGAGTCGATAATGTCCTGTCCTCTTTCATCCGATTCCAGGAGTTCCACGAGCGCATCGAGGAATCGCACACGGTCTCCTACGGCGATTCGATCCTGAGCGTGGCGCAGCACCGTGTAGTGTGGCAGGTAGAGGCCGGGTGCATTGCTTTGTTTCAAGAGCGCCTTCAAGTCGTCGGCGGATGTTAGGTTTAAGCCGCTTAGCAGCGATGCGCTATCTTCTTGGTTTTCTTCCCTCTCCTCCGCAGAGGCCGGAGGAATGTCCGTCGGTTTTCTGTCAAGAATCCGATTCGTCCAGTGTGTTGGTGTCACGTTGACAACCTGTCCTGCGAGACGCCCGATCTCCGAGGAATTTCCAAACTGAAGGATGTCGCGGCAAAGATCATTCTGCATCGATTGCGAGCGGAACGTCGAGAAGTCTGGAAACACACCGTCTTCGACGATAGGGTTTAGCGCTAAGCGGAGCTCTCCGCTGTTGAACTCAGGGTGCTGAATATCTTCCAGGACTGTGGGAAGCGTGTCAGCGAAAGCGGCCAACGATGAATCCTGCCAGCGAGCACAGGCTGCCAAAGCGGTTGGTGCATGAAGTTTCGTAAGAGCGCGCGTCACCGTTTGCCATGGAAATCCGTCCTCGTTTTGTAAACGTATCGCTGCATGGCCTGTCAGCAGAGTTAAACGAGCCGAGATTTGTTTGCGCTCTGTAGTATCGAGAGACGGAAGCGCAAGTGGGCAAAGAGCCGATAGTGAGCTCAGTTGGCTTCGTGCATCGCTGTCAATCTCGTCTGTTGCTTCGTGCGCGTGAGTGAACAGAATCTTCGCGTCGTTGGGTGCAAACGTCATGATGACCCGTGTCAGCGCTGTAATCGATTCAATCTTTTCGCGAGATGTGGCCTCCATCGCCCGGATGGATTGATCGCGCTCCGTTACCCATTTCAGGATCGCCTCGTGAAGTCGTCTGTCTGCAATAGCCCGAGCATAGACAGGAACGAGTTGGAAGCCGGTTGCCGATTCATTCTCGCCTAGAACCGAAGTGGCGATCCGTAGAACAACAAGTGGAGAGAGCTGCGACATGCAGATAAGATCCAGCGTGCAGAGGCTTAGAAGACGAAGGAAGTCGAATTTGTAGACCAAATCGATACGGTAGCTATAACCCCGCAGATACGAGACAGCCTTGTTCATTAGCGATTCGGCATCCTGCTTTTCGGGAAGTTTCCCGCTTAGCAACGCCGTTCGTTCCGAAAAAAACGCTATCAACATGCCCAGCACGGTTTCTAGGTTCTCTACGCGGCGTTTTTCATAGGACTCACGCTGTGGTGCCTTCCAGTCGGCACCTCTGCCAAGAAAATCGTTTACGGTCGGCACCCTGCCGTCTAAAGCGCATAGCAAACAGTAGGCTCTCGCCAGGACGGTCAGAAGTTCAGAGTCACTCTCGTAAAGCTGGCCATCGATGCGAAGGTCTGCCTTGCAAAGGTTTGTTAGGACAGATCGAATCGTGGGATTGTCACCTGAATCGGCTACGACCTTTTCGATGAGAAAAAGGAACTTGTCGAGGAAAATGTATTGCTTGCGACTTTCTTCGCCGTATCCCAGACGTCGAACTTTGACGAAAGTATGAACCTGTCGATTACCGAGAATCTCTATCAGAGTCCGAGTCGGAATCTGGAGACCTGCGCGGAGCCATGCTGTCGCGACGTAGGCTCGAAACAGAGCAGGAAGGCGTTTGTCTTCAAAGAGGGGTTGTACAAGATCAGATTGTCCTCGGATAAGGAGTCTCGGCACAAAGACATCGGCAACGTCGAGAGCGAGCCGCTTGGGTCGCCATCGCCTCAAAGCAGCCAGACCCGCGTCCAATCCCCCGATCAAGAATATTGCCTCAACCACACTTGCCACGTCCGTGGTCTTAATCGCCCACTTCCGTTCCCGGCTAAAGTCGCCGAAGTCCTCAGTCTTCGCTTCAAGGTCTCTTTGATAAAGCCATGCGTCGTATTGACGCCGATACAAGCGCGTCAGTGTGGATTGTTCGCTGAGCGCGCTCTTGAGCATCAATGCTGCGATCAACTCGCCGTGCCTCTCAACGTCATCCTTGTTGAGGAGAATCTTTCGTCGAACACTGTCCTCAGCAAAATCTGCGGCCAGATCCAGATTGTTCCTGTATAGATCAAGGATCGCATCGTCCGCCTTGATCGCTTCAGCTCCTCGAAGTAGCGCCCTCAAAGCCGTTGCACCATCGCCCATATCATTCGCAAGATGAACCCCTAATTGGACTCTCTGCAGCTGCACCTCGCGTCGGCGCAAGGGATCCGCAATAGTCTTTGGCTCGCTTTCTTGTTCGATGATGCGAAGAAGGTCACTCTTCTTCCCGGCATGATAGAGAGCGGTGGCAACGTGAATGGCTGCGTAATCAGTGACATCATGCTCATTGAGGAGCAGTTCCGCAGCTTCCGTGCTGACAATAGAGAATTCGTCGGCCGCCCGGTCTCGCACGAACGCTTCAATATCCTCATCGGCGAAAGCAATGGAATCTCCTTCCATCCTCAAGCCTGGAGCAAGGTCCTGACATAGATCTCGAACGACTTCTTGATCGATACCGCAGAGCTTGGCGCAGTATGCAAGCGGAATCGGTCGGGGCAATGCAATAAGTGCCGCACAAAAACGAGAAAAGCTCGTAGCCATTCCGGATTTCCGCAGGGCTTCTTCGAAGATGGATTCGAAAATGAGGTTCAAGGTCTTGCCTGATGGGCGTAGCAAGCCTAGCGGACCGTCGGGACTCTTTCGTCCATTGTTCAAGGCGTATTGCTGCACACGTGGAACACCGTCCGATAAAACGTAAAAGTCCTCTACCCAGGCATCCGGAGCATCGGGAATTGAAGCTCGCACGTAGGCAGCGGTCTCGGCCCGGGTAAATCCAGTAAGCGGGCAGTCGACAAACGAGATGGGAAGGTGAAGATCCGCTTTTCTGCTCGATCGACAGCTAAGCACCAGCCGCACATTACTTGGGAAGTCTTGAATGGATACGAGGTCCTCAACAAAGCTGCGTTCCCTGAAATGCTTTGCGGCCATCAAAGAGTTGTCTGCTGCGTCAATCGCTACGAGGAGAATGGCCGAAGGATTTAATTTCCGAAGGGTCTCGGCAGCGACAGAGATTCTCCTAGCGAATGTGCGTGCGGTGCCACCATTCTCGCGGGTCAGGAACAGGGGAAGGCCCAGTCGCACCGCTATATCGTTGGATATTTGCCGAAACGCATCATCCGGGGAGTGTCTCTTGAGAGAAGCGTCTAGATAGCGACCTGCCCCGTAGCAGTCGAACAGGACGGTCACGGAACCCTGAGGCAATAACGCATCGATCTGCTGCAGGACCGTGGTCTTTCCAAAACCTGCACCTCCGTGAAGGCAGACCCGGGTCTCTCCGTTCAGCAAACGATCTGCGAGGCCTCTTGACGTCTGGCGCAGAATGGCATCTGTTGGGTAGGTGATGTCGGTAGGACATGGAAAGAGGCTTTCTTCCGAGTTGAGGCCACTGATGATCGAGATGATGTTCTCTCGCCTAATGGTGCGACCGGCGCTCTCAGGCATCATCAGCTTCTGCACATAAGTCAGGAGATTATCGCGAACCGCACGTGCATCATCGTCCGTCCAAGCAGCAATCTGTTGCAGCAACCGGTCCTCAAGCTCAAAGCGTGAACCCGTGTGTGACACCAGATCCAACGAGGAGGCAAAATCCTTCAATGTCTTTACCGGGAGACCGGTTGCTGTTTTGAAGGTATCTTTGAATGCTTTTTCCGGTGATTTCGCCGATGCCAGTGCCTCGACGCCTTTCAGGACGGCACCAGCCACAGGCTGATTCGACACCAGCCGGACTGTTGGGCGTACCGAGGCCTCACCCGAAACTCTTTTGTAGGCTTCCGCGAGACGCCGCAACACGGAATTATTTCCGTGCTGCTTGTCTGAAGCTTTCAGGCGTGTCAAGGTCCATGATTGCCCCGGCTTTGATCCCGAATACTTGAGCTGAACCAACTCGATAGCGGATGCCGTTGCAAACGTAGAGTCGCCGTGGAGGAGGGTACAATCTACGCCGTCATAGTCAGAACTGTTGCCTTCGCTGTTGGATGCGTTTCCAATCCCTTCCACCGACAATGAAACGACAGTGTCCTTGGGATCGAGCAGTCTGAGTGCCTGGGAAAGTGCCCAAAGCGCATGAAAATCCGTACCTGCGAGTCCGCCCCGAGCGCCACGATAATCTGCCTTCGCCATTCTCGTCCCAACCGATCGCTGTTTCGGCTCCGCTGCGTTATTGTATGCGACATGGAGGCGAGGATTTTCAACCCACTCCATCAGTTCTCAGCCGCAACGGAGTCCAAAGAGGACACGACGGACGGTTTGATAACTTGATCGGCAACAGGCGCTTTATCAGAGTGTCAAATCGCCAATGCAGGTTCCGAGGCGCTCTCGGGCTGGAACATTGCGTTGGCCTGTTAGCGACAACCGAGCCGGATTGTGCTGATTTCTTCCGAGAAGCCGACGTGTCGGTACCTATCTCCAAAGAACCAACTTCGCTTTAGGTGTCGAGCGATGGGCGGTGTGGCATCATGGCTAATGCAATTTATAACTTCTGGCGAGATCGGGAAGGCTTTGACTGATGTATTGGGAAATGCGGAGAGCGTGCGAGTCGCCAGCGCCTTCTTCTCGCCTGGCTCTAAAACCCTCTCTACACTCAAGTTGACCAAGAATCTCACTCTGATCATCTCGGAAGAATTCACCATTAACAATCCGAATAGCCTTGAGCAACTTACGTCGGCTGTGGTGCGTTCGGTTCCGACCGGCAGCAAAGACGGCAAGCTTCACGCCAAAGTATTCATCGCTGAACTGCCCGACGGTTCAGACTGGGTGCTCATAGGCTCTGCCAACCTCACCGATCAAGGTCTATTTTTCAATCAAGAGGCCTGCGTCGCGCTCGCCTCGAGCATCGCAGCAGATGCTGCGGTAATCGCAGACATCAAGTTGTGGTTTGACGAGCTTTTCAAGCGATCGAGAGCGATTGACCTAGCAGAAGCGAAGGCTATCTGGAGTGCCCGCAGCAGGCAAAAGCTAACTACGGTGACAAAGACAGATAAGGCCGCACCAGCGTACTTTGCGCTTAAGTCAACGGAAGGGAGCGGGCCCGACGCACCACGACACTGGCCAATGTTCGAGTACGAACGCGTGATTGCTATAGGGTGGGAAGCCGTTGCAGTCGAACCCTCGACCGTGAATGACGATGAGCTATGGGCCGCGGTGGACGCCGCCTACCCGGATTTCAAGCACGGCTCTAAACAGTTCGCCGTCAGAACGATTCGAGATTTCGTAGAGATTCCCACGGGGTCGATTGTGATGGTGTGTCATGGATACGCGTCAAACGCGAACGAAGATAATCTGGTGCATATCTATGCTTTTGCACGCGTCGATGATGGTCTAGTATCGACTCCTTTTGTTCCTGGTGTGTGGAGGTTTCGACGGCCTGCAACTCTGCAAATTGTCGATGCAACACTGACCGTCGGTGTCATGCGACGGCTGCTTGGTGCAGGCAGCCTGATGCAAACGCTACACAAACTGTCCCAGCGCGCCATTGAAGCTGTCGCCGACGAACTCGGCATCCACATAGATGTCTAAGGGAGCGAACCACTCCCAAAATGGTCTAAACGGTGCCTGTCACAATGTCTGAGATCCCGAGAGAACATCCCGTATGAGCGAACACACTCCAGCCGCACATCAGCCAGCCCGGCGCAATAGAGCTACGAAGAATCGGACGCCTCACCAAGTTGCTGAGGAACCGACAGCGCACGGACTAAACCAAGACTTTCTTGATCGCATTCGGCCATATTATCTCGGAGATGATTCCGGTTCTCAGAAGGCGCGATATGTGTTGTGGGTGGATATCATGGGCTCGCAAGGCAAAATGCTCCGGAATGTTCGAACCGCTGCCATCCCGTTGATGAAGTTGCATATTGCAGCTTTGGCGGCGAAGAAGAAAACTCTGGGTGGCATCGAACTATTTCCCGTCATCGACGGCATCTATGTGGTGTCCGAGCACTTCAGTTCAATCGCGTTCTTTCTCTCCGATGTGTTCCGTTCCATGGCCGCAGAGTTTCTTGTGCTTAAGAATTGGGAACGATCAGTCATTCGCGGTGCGGTAGCGTATGGACCAGTCATTTTGGGTGAAGAGTGCAAGAGTGGCTCTCTGTTCTTTAAAGAGAGTGATTACGCCAATGGGATATTGCTCGGAATGCCTCTGGTGCAGGCATACACCGCAGAGAGGGACGCTCCACCGTTTGGAGTGTTTGTCCACGAGTCGGTACGAGCGTTCGGTCAGATGGGTCAACACTCAATAAGCACACCACTTTGGCGCTGGTGGAGCAAGAACACGGAGAATTCACAAATCGCTGCTGCTCTGCTGCCTTGCCTCCGAAACTACTTCGATTGGTCACGCAGCAATCCCGTCTCCAGTGGATATCCCGCCGACCGAATCGAGGTTCACAAGGTGCTCGCGGAAGAGTACCTCGGAGAATTCAAAGACGGCTGGAAGGCGAAGGTAGTTGCCGCTTTCGTAAAAACTGCAGGAGATCACCTCAAGCCAAAAAGCAATCTCTCTCACTTGGAGAAGCAGCTCAAGAAACTGAGGGAGAAGCTCGACCTAACGGAAGAACAGATCAAGCAAATTGAGCCTATCCTCTCGAAGCGGGACGAAAACCTTATGGCTTTAGAGCAAAACCGCGCCCTTGATCGTGAAGCGCGCCGCTTGATGATCCTGAACGTCGTAGCAGATAGCAAAGTGGAAATCCAGGCCCTACTGGACGACACGCAACGCGAGACATTGATTGAATCCGGACAGGGCGATTCAGTGATTCAAGATGAGGAGTAGATTTCCGTCAGGACTCAAGGCAGTTTTCAATGGTGCCCCCAAAGCTGCGCAACTGATACAGGCCGATCGCCGTAGACAATGGTTTAGGCCTGATAAACGCGTTTCTCGTCAGTCAGTCGGTGCTCCTAGCTGATGCGAAATCGCCGATGCTTCCAAGCGGGTGACGTCCAACACGTCATGCCCTTGTGATTACTGAAAGACCGTAACAGACTACATCCCGAGATTCATTGAGCTGAAACGTGTAGCCCAGTGTTGTTGGTGGCTTCGGGATTAGACTGAATCCCACCATTGTTGCTTGACTGCAACTTCGGTTTTGCTGAATTAGGCACAAGCGATTCCAAAGCCTCTCGTTTGGCCTGCATCCGAATGTGGCTGTAATGCTTGAGCATGTTTTTGGAGACATGACCAGCGATGTCCATGATGGTCTGATCGCCTGCGCCGCTCTCGGCGAGGTCCGTGATGAGCGTGTGCCGATGGTCATGCCACCGGCCCTTCACCTTCGCCTTTTCCCGCACAGTATTCCAAGCCGTTTTGAGTGTCGTTACAGGACGTGTCGGATCGCTCGGGCGCGGCTTTCCTGATGGAAAGAGATACCATTCAGGGCGCATTTCACCGAAGACTGCCTCGTACCACTCGGCATATTCACGCAGCGTCTCGGAAAGGGCAGTGT
>Ga0302309_10001888_pt1 | contig 18236 bp, 16 predicted proteins | sample III_Palsa_N1_1_FD_200453 | JGI IMG/M metagenome (GOLD analysis project Ga0302309, IMG submission 200453) | Peat permafrost microbial communities from Stordalen Mire near Abisko, Sweden - III_Palsa_N1_1 | ecosystem: Environmental > Terrestrial > Soil > Palsa > Peat permafrost | place: Sweden... | reverse complement strand
ACCATAAGACGACCTCGAACCAATAACGTTACAACGATTTAGCTTTAAATAGACGTATGACACTAATATGTCGGTGAACCCCGAAATTTCATCGGTGAAAAGGGTGGAAAAGATTTAAGAAATAAGAATCAGGAATCAAGATTTAGCATTAATTGTCATTGCGAGGAGGAACGACGTGGCAATCTCGTAGCGATGCATTTGACGAGATTGCTGCTTAATGCCATATAAAATGCTAAAAGCACAACCCTCTGTTAACCGCAAAAAACCGGCATCGATTGGTTCGGGTAGCACAACAGAAGTAAAAGCACTAACTTTAAAAGAAGCAGGCGCAGCCGCACCTTTCTTTTGGTTACTTTTCTTTGGTGTCAAAGAAAAGTAACGACTTAGCGTCAGCGATACCAAGACAATCATCACCATGTATAGCTACGAGATTGCTTCGTCCCTCACAATGACAATAAAAAACCTAATCGCCATCCTGTGTCCCAAACAAATAGGTTTCGGTATTTTCAACAGGCAGGCTAACCATATCGCCGCGGCTCATTTGCCACCAAAAGTGCAGGCGTGGTTTTTCGCGGTTACCAATCTCGTTCATCGAATCAGAATCATATAAACGACCGTTGATCATCACATACTTAATTTTATCGGTATTGCGGATGTCATCCAGCGGATTATCATCCAGCACAATCAAATCGGCCAATTTACCCGGCTCTAATGAACCGATTTCCTTATCCATGCCTAAATATGATGCTCCATTGATGGTAGCGCAGCGCAGTACATCCATTGGTGCCATGCCGCCTTGTGCCAGCATCCACATTTCCCAATGCGCGCCTAAACCCTGCAGCTGGCCATGCGAGCCCATGTTTACCCGTGTACCGCCGTCGGCAATATCTTTTACATATTTTGATATTTCGATATGGCCATAATCACCATACTCCGATGTTGTCCTTCTGCGTGAGCGGGCATCAACAATATATTGCGGAACAAAGTTCAGCAAATGTTCATCCTTCCAAACATCGGTACGGTCATACCAAAAATTCTCGCCAAACTGGGTACCATAGCTTACAATAAGCGTAGGCGTATAACCCGATTTACTGGCATTCCACAGCGATACCACATCTTTATAAACAGGCCAAACCGGGATGTTATGCTCAATGCCGGTATGCCCATCCAAAATCATATTCATATTGGTAAAAAAAGTGGAACCGCCTTCGGGCACAACCTGCATTTGTAATTCTCGCGCAGCAGCAATAATTTCCTGGCGCTGCTCACGGCGTGGCTGGTTATAGCTTTTTACCGAGAATGCCCCTACTGCCTTTAACCTGCGCAATGCAGAACGTGCATCATCCAGATTATTAATCACGGCTTTAAAATCGCCATCGGCGCCATATAATATGGTACCGGTTGAGTATACCCTCGGGCCTACCATGTTGCCGGCCTTCAACATTTCCGATTGACTAAATACCATCTCGGTATTAGTTGATGGATCATGCGCGGTAGTTACACCGTAAGAAAGGTTGGCATAATAATTCCAATCCTGCTGCGGAGAGATGCCATCCACGCTTGGATGCAGGTGCGCATGTACATCAACCAAACCCGGCATAATGGTTTTGCCTGTGGCATCAATTACTTTAGCATCGGCAGGTATAGCCAGATCGGCTTTGCCTATGGCTACAATTTTATTGTGATCGATGATGATCGTAGCATTTTCTATTACCTCGTTATCATCCTTCATGGTAATGATTCGCGCATTTTTGAAAGCTATCTTACCATCGGGCACATCGCTTTTTAGTTTCAGGCCGATATCTACACCTGTGGTATCGCCATCGGCAATCGTTTTGGTATAATAGCGCGGGCCTAAAGTCCACATTATTTTTTGGCTGTCTTTACTCCATTGCAGGTAAGTACCGGCATCGCGGGTAAGCTTGGTAAGCGGGATTGCTTTGTTAGCTGCTGAAAGGTCTTGCGGATTTCCAGTGCTCACCATCGGTGTAATATAACAGTTGAACAACTCTGTAAACGCCATCCATTTACCATCCGGGCTTGGGTTAAACTGGGTAGCGTAGGTTGAAGTATATAGCGTTTGCTGGTTTGCCCCGCTCACATCCATCACCCTGAAGGTTTTTTTATCACCATCGCTGCTTTGATAGTATATTTTGGAGTCATCCGTAGAGAACTGCGGGTTGATACCATTATTAATGATCATTTGCGGTGTACCACCAGTTGCAGGCATCACGTAAATACCCGGGTTCTCGCCAAAGGCAAAGCCCAGCACTTCATTACCTTCACCTTTGCGAAAAACGATCTTATCGCCTTTGTTTGAGAATTTTGGCGTATAGTAAAAGCCCTTTTCGGTTGTGAGGCGGGTTACCATTTTGGTTGCAATGTTATATACATTTACTGATGCCTTTAACTCATCAGTCCAATCGATATAAATAATTGATTTGCCGTCCGGACTAAATTCCGGCGAGTATTCCAAATCCGGTGTGGCGGTAATGCGGGCAGGCACACCGTTAGGCAATGTTTTGGTATAGATATAGCCTGCCGCATTAAAAGCAACCATCTTGCCATCAGGCGAAGTGGTTAGCTCGCGGATCATCTTTACCGTAAAATCATCTGTAAAAACCTTTTGCTGAAAATGCAGCGCATCAGTTATGTTTTGGGTTGAGGTAACTTCAAACGGAATAGTAGCGGCATTCAGGGTGTTAACATCAAGGTTCCAGATCTTTCCTTTAGCATAAAACACCAAACCTTTACTGTCAGGTGTCCATGCGAAATTAGGGTACACACCAAAAATCGCCCAGGTTTCCTGCTGATCGTGAGAAAGCTCATCATATATCGGCCATTCTTCGCCAGTGGCGATGTTGTGCAGGTAGATCACCGATTTTAAACGCACGCGCTTTACAAAAGCCATCAATTTACCATCCGGCGAAATCTGCGGGCGACAAGCGCCGCCTGTTCCGCCGGATACCGTATTGATCTCGCCTGTTTGGCGGTTTAAACTTTTTATAGCGTAAATACCTTTGTTAGGGTCTTTATTATATTGAAAATTTGGGCCTGGCGTAACATCCTCGCTCCAATAAATAAACTTACCATCCGGCGATGCAGCTGGCTCACCGGCATCCTGTTCATCATTTTTGCGTTTGGTTAACTGTATACCTTCACCACCGGCCTTGCTGTAAAGCCAAAGTTCGCCTGCACCTAAAGAGCGGGTATTGGTAAAGTGTTTACGCGCTACTAAATATTGCCCGTCCGGTGTCCAAACGGCATTATTCAGCAAGCGAAAAGTTTCTTTGGTGATGGCGTGTTTATTGCTGCCATCCACATCCATAATCCAGATGTTATCGCCGCCTTCTTTATCGCTGGTATAAGAAATCTGCCTGCCATCCGGACTAAACCTCGGTTGCACTTCCCAGGCTTTACCTCCAGCCAGCAAAGTTGCCTTGCCACCGGTGATGGGCATACTGTAAATATCGCCCAAAAGGTCAAACGCAATGGTTTTTCCATCGGGACTTAAATCCACATTCATCCAGGTGCCCTCATTAAGGGTGAGGGTTACTTTTTTAACCGGGCCGGGCGGGTTTTCAACGCTCCATTTCTGGGCCTGAACATTAACAACCAAGAGCAGAAACAGGAAAGGCAGATATAAAAACTTCATTATTTTACGATGTTTGCTGTGCGAAGGTAAAACTATTGAGGTAAATAGATAGTTTTGGCAATGTCACATTAAATTTGTGAGTGGTTGATTGGGTGAATGGTAAGTGGTTGCTAATCTAATATAGATCACCAATTCAAGCGTCCACGCTTGAATTTATTTTATATGAGCGTCCACGCTCATATAATGAAACTAAAATTTTATCGTAAGCGTGGACGTTTACAATAGGAAACATTCAAACGTAGATTAGACGATTGAATGGGCATATGTAAATTAACTAAACAACTTAATCTAACTTAATAAACTGTTAACTAGCAAATGACCATCCAGCAAATCCTTAAACAGTATTGGAACCATGATGCCTTCCGGCCGATGCAGGAGGAGATCATACAATCTGTTTTGCTGGGGCATGATACGTTGGCGCTGCTGCCAACCGGCGGCGGAAAATCAGTATGTTTTCAAATTCCGGCGCTGGCTAAACATGGGATTTGCATTGTAGTTTCGCCATTAATCGCCCTAATTAAGGATCAGGTAGAAAACCTGAAAGCCAAGGGAATTGATGCCGTTTCCATTGTATCGGGCATGAGCAAGCGCGAGATTGATATCGCTTTGGATAATTGTATTTACAACGAGGTGAAATTCCTGTATTTATCGCCCGAGCGTTTATTGTCTGAATTGGTGCGCGAGCGCATCAAATACATGAAGGTAAATTTGATAGCGGTTGATGAGGCGCATTGTATCTCGCAATGGGGCTATGATTTTAGGCCACCTTACCTGCATATTGCTGATCTTAGGGAATTGCATCCCGACGTACCTGTTTTGGCGCTTACCGCGACGGCCACTGCTGAGGTTAGGGAAGACATCCAGCAAAAGCTACAATTTAAAAACGGGCGTGTATTCCAAAAAAGTTTTGAGCGGAAGAGTATCAGCTACGTTGTATTGAATGAAGAAAACAAGCTTAAAAAACTGCTCGATATCCCGCAAGGAGTAAAAGGCAGCGGTATTGTTTATGTGCGCAGCCGCAAGGATACCGTTGAAATAGCCAAATACTATAATGATAACGGCATCCGCGCGGATTATTACCATGCTGGTTTACCCATGCCCGAACGATCTGCCCGGCAGGAAAGCTGGATCAATAACCGCACCCGCATAATTGTTGCTACAAACGCTTTCGGGATGGGAATAGATAAGCCGGATGTACGTTTTGTGATCCATAAAGATATGCCCGAAAGTTTGGAGGCTTATTACCAGGAAGCTGGTCGCGCCGGGCGTGATGAGCATAAGGCATATGCTATTTTGTTGTATACCGAAGCCGACCGCCAAAAGGAATTACGCAAACTGGAAATTAATTTTCCTTCGGTTGATGAGATCAAAAAAGTTTATCACAGCCTATCCAATTATTACCAATTAGCTTACGAAGCCGGTGAAGGTGTAAGTTTTGATTTAGATATCGCTGCCTTTTGCAGCAAGTACAACCTCGACCCAATAAAAACCCTTAACGCGCTGAAGTTTTTGGAACAGGATGAATATTTATCTTTTAACGAGAGCGTGTTTTTGCCATCACGGTTTAGGTTTGAAGTATTTAACGAACAGCTCTATAACTTCCAGATCCAGAATGCCGGTTGGGATCCATTCATCAAAACTTTGCTCCGCTCCTATGGCGGCGCTTTTGAAAACTATGTGCGTTTGCGCGAATTTGATATTGCGCGGCGTGCCAATATGAGCACACAGCAGGTGATTGATGCCCTGAAGCAATTGCAGGAAATGAATATCCTCAATTACCTGCCCCAAACCGATCATCCCCAGGTAACTTATCTTAAACCGCGGCAGCATGCTAATGCGTTGTACATCAACAAGCATTTGATCGATCAGCGTAAAGAAACTTATCGCCGAAAGATTGAGGCAGTTTTTGCCTACGCCCTGCACCGCCGTTGCCGCAGCCAAATGTTGCTGGCTTATTTTGATGAAGATAATGCGCCCAAATGCGGCATATGCGATATCTGCCTCGAAGAAAAACGCCAACTTAATGCCGCCGAAATTGGCGATACCATAACTAACGAAATTGTCGAGTTGTTAACTGTTAGTCCGCTGGATATTGGGGCTTTGGTAACTACGTTGAAAAGTGGAGTAGAAAAAGAGCGGATGGAAACAATTCGTTTATTATTGGATGCGGGTAAGGTTAAGACTGATGGGCAGGTTTATTATTTGTAGGGTTAAAGCTATGAATCTGCTTCTCGTCATTGCGAGGAGGAACGACGTGGCAATCCATTACTTACAGAGCCGCCAAACAAATTTGACATGCATAGTAGGGGATTGCCACGCTATCGCTCGCAATAATGCGCTAAGAATATTAATTGATCTCCAATTCACCTTACACTAAACTTCAACCCATCCTTAAACCCCGAAAAATCATTTTTCAATTGTCTTGATGTGATCTTCAATTCATCACCATCACGCATTACTTCGAGGTAATGGAAAGCAGGTTTATAATCAGCGGAAAGATCATGCATAGTTTCGTTATTGGCATTTAATGGCTGATGCAGCCCACCTCCCCCGCCTATTACCAGGAAGTATTTACCCTGCACTTTAAAACGTTCGAAATTATGCGAATGCCCCGAAATAAACAGCGCGCACTTCTTCGACTGGATAAAAAGCGGCACAAAGTTTTCCTGTACAGGCTTTGATGGTTTAACAATGCGGCTGTTGGTATAAGGCGAATGATGGCAGCCGACAATAATAAATTTAACAGCCGGATCGCCATCCAGCGCGGCTAACTTATTTTTGTACCAGGTATCCTGGTTTTCTATTTCGATGTCGCTCATCTTGTCAAAATTAGAATTGAGTAGCACAACAGCTATCGAATCCACTATTTCGGTATATCCTGCCGGATTATACATCGGGAATCGGGCCATAAATTTCTTAGTACCCTTTTTGGCATTGAACATCACCTCGTGGTTGCCCAGCGTAGCGTAAACAGGTATCGAATCCTGTGCGGTGTGCTTTATATAGCTGTCTATATTCTTCCAGGCTTTATCACGCTCACCTAAGGAAACCACATCACCCAAAATGAATAAAGCCGATGGGTGCACTACATTCACATCCTGAAATATCATTTTGGTGGCTTTTAAATTACTGTCTGATTTCAGAAATAGTTTTTCAATCCACATAGGCTCCTGCGTATCACTTGCAAAAGCCAGGAAAGGTTTTTTCTGTTGTGCAAATGCGGAGCAATAGCTCACTAACAGGAACAATAGAATTGTAAAAGCCTTATTCATAATAGCTAAACACAATTAATTACGAAATGATTGCATAAAAAAAGCAGCTACCGAACCCGGTGCTGCTTTTAGTAATAATTTAACCCTTTGTTATGTCTATAAAAGGATATTATATTTCCCTTCTTCTCATTTCCTTCACAATCAAACCTAACTCGCGGCTCATTTGCCCGGCGATAGCTGTGTTCTCCTGCGCACGGCGGAACAAATAGGGCAACACCGCTTTGATAGGCCCGTAAGGCACATATTTGGCAACATTGTAATCTGCATTGGCCAGGTTAAAGCTTAAATTATCGCTCATGCCTAACAGCTGCGAAAAATACACATGCGGGTTTTTATGGTCGATGTTTTTATCGCTCAGCAGTTCAGCCAGCAGGCGGCAGCTTTCTTCGTTATGTGTACCGGCAACAATGGCAATACGGTCAATATGATCGATGCAAAACTTTAAGGCGGCGTTGTAATCTTTGTCCGACGCCTCTTTAGTTTCCTGTATGGGCGATGGGTAACCCATTTCCGCTGCACGGCGGCGTTCTTTTTCCATGTAGGCGCCACGTACTATTTTCGCACCTAAAATAAAGCCTTCGTCAACAGCCTGCAGGTAATCATCTTTAATTGATGCCAGCTTATCGTGGCGATACATTTGGTAAGTATTGTAAACAATCGCTTTCGCTTTATTAAAACGGCCCATCATATCCAAAGCCAGCAGATCGATAGTTTTTTGAATCCAGGTTTCCTCAGCATCTATCATCACCGGGATACCTAATTTATAAGCCTTTTCGCAAATGGCAAGTACGCGGGTTTGTACTTTTTTCCACTCTTTGGTTTCTTCAGCGGTCAATTCCTGCGCGGCATCCAGTTTTTCTAACAACGAAAACCTGCCTACACCGGTAACTTTAAAAACGGTGATCGGCACAGCCGCCTGATCGCCCGAGGCACGTTCGATGGTGCGGATGATCTCTGCACAGGTATTATCAAAAACCTGCTCGTCATCTTCACCTTCTATCGAGTAATCAAGTATTGTACCTACGGCACCCTTATGCAGGTTTTTGATGGTGCTGTCGCATTCGGTAATGGTTTCACCGCCGCAAAAGTGTTTAAAAATGGTTGCCTTAATAAGCCCCTTTATCGGCAAGCCAATGCTAATAGCAAAATTGGTAATCGGCGGGCCGATCTTCACTAAAAAATTAACATTAATAATGCGGAATAACCAATAAGCACGTTTAAGCGCGTTATTAGTGGAATGCCGAAACGCAATTTCGGTATTCTCGAACGAAGGGCTTTCTTTTGAGGTCATATTAAATTGGCACCAACCTATAGGTGATTGTGCAACGATCAGGGTTCAAAACGAGCCGGTTGAACCATAAACGATGAACTATAAGTCAATAGCGTTTGCAAATTTATAAAAGTTAGCTTATTATTCTGCGAATAGTTTATTTTTGCCCATCCATGATTGAATTTAAAGTAACAGGCGACTATATCCCACTCATCCAACTGCTGAAAGCGGCCAATTTGGTGCAAACCGGCGGCGAGGCGCAAATAGTGGTAACCGAAGGCGAAGTAAAGTATAACGGGCAGGTTGATTACCGCAAACGCCTTAAAGTAAAAAAAGGTGATGTGGTCGAATTCAGGAATAACAAGATCGTGGTGATATAATTTATGGATACTATTCAAAGCATTGGCTACCCAATATATTTTTCTGATAGCCTTAACCAACTGGTTAATTTTATAAAAGAAGGCAAATACTCCCGTTTTTTTATTTTAACCGATGAAAATACCAGCGAACATTGCCTGCCTTTACTTAAAGACAAATTAGGTAATGAAGAAGATTACGATCTGATCGAAATTAACGCGGGCGAAGAAAGCAAGGACATCGATTTTTGCATTGGCGTTTGGAAAATGCTGATCGATTTTGGTGCCGACCGCAAAAGCCTGATGGTAAACCTGGGTGGCGGCGTAGTTAGCGATCTGGGCGGCTTTGCAGCTTCCACCTTTAAACGAGGGATAGATTTTGTGCATGTACCTACTACCCTGTTATCTCAGGTAGATGCTTCGGTAGGTGGCAAAACCGGGATCGATATCGATAGCATCAAAAATATCATCGGCACATTTACCCAGCCTAAGGCAGTATTTATTGAGTATGATTTTTTAAATACGTTACCTGCAAGGCAAATCCTATCCGGCCTGGCCGAAATGCTGAAACACGGTTTAATTTGCGATGCTGCTTATTGGAACAAGCTTAAAGCAAGCGATCTTAAAAAGCCGTCAGCAGATTTAGTTTACCGCTCGGTTGAGATTAAGAATGAAGTGGTTATTGAAGATCCGAAAGAAACGGGCATTCGCAAGAGTTTAAACTTTGGTCATACGGTTGGGCATGCTGTTGAAACTTATTCGTTATTGAATGATGGCGATAAAGCACTTTCACATGGTGAGGCCATTGCTATCGGGATGATCTGCGAATCCTACCTATCGCACAAAAAAGCTGGCCTAAGCGCTGAAGATCTTGCAGAAATTGTAAAGGTGATCCGCGGACTTTATCCTGCATATACAATTCCGGAAGACATCTTCGGAGAGTTATATACTTATATGCAAAAGGACAAGAAAAACCAGAACGGTAAAATAAATTGCACACTGTTAAAACAAATTGGCCAATACAGCATTGACCATATTTGCACCGAGGACGAGCTTTACGATAGCTTAAGATATTATACAACATTATAACATGCCGCATTTGGATGATAGAGGATATGCCGCAGCTACACTTGTGGCACTGCTGGTTTTACTCACCCTTGTTGAAATGTGGCTCAGCTACCGCGAAGACCGTAAGTACTACACCACCCGCGATACGCTGACTAATGTATACCTCACCATCCTTGCATTTATATTAAACGTTGTTGTAAAATTTTCCACCTTTTTCCTGCTGAATTATGCCTGGCAGTTTCGCCTGTTCGAGATCAAAAATGTTTGGATCTATTGGATAGTGTTAGTCATCGCACAGGACTTTTTATACTGGGTACTGCATTACGTTGGCCATTACTCCCGCATGTTTTGGGCGATGCATGTAACGCATCATTCATCAGAGCATTTTAATTTAACAACGGGTTTTAGGTCGACCGTGTTTGAGCCTTTGTACCGGGTGTTTTTCTACCTGCCGCTGGCATTTATTGGTTTTAACGCGCTGGATATTTTGTACGCCTATTTAATTACCCAGCTTTATGGCAATATTGTGCATACGCAATACAAGGTAAACCTGCCTGTGTGGTATGGCTGGTTTTTGGTAACACCATCGCACCATCGTGTACACCATGCCTCAAACATTCCTTATCTGGATAAAAACATGGGGATGGTTTTTATTGTGTGGGACAGGCTGTTCGGCACCTTCCGCGAAGAAGATGCACCTGAACCTATCAAATACGGTTTAACCCATCAACCCGAAGATACCGGCCCGGTAAATATTCTTTTCCACGAGTGGAAAGCTTTGCTGCACGATGCCAAGAAAGCCCCCGGCTTCAAAAACAAATTTCTTTACTTTTTTAAGCCCCCGGGCTGGAGTCATGATGGCAGTACCCAAACTGCTAAGGTGTTGCAAAAAGAATATAAAGAGTCGTTGATACAAACTCCACTTTCTAAAACGGCCTGAATAACGGCCTGCTCACTAGCGGCGAAAACGACCACGGTACCGACGATAGAATAACCAGTAGCGCGATAGTAAACCATATGGCCATGGTTTTAAACTTTTCCTTATCGGTAGTTTTTCTTTTTGCTTTGGCGGAGCCGATAGTAATGAGGATGATACCCGTCAACATCATGGTCACATGCTCCATCCCGAAAAACCTTACCTGCCGGTTATGTACCGCGGTTGAGAAGTTATACAGGAAATAAGCAACTATCGGACTGATAAAATACAACCACAAACCAATAATTAATTGCACATGCGCAATGGTTGCGGTGATATGTCTTACGATGTTATCAAATTTCAAGAAAGGCTTGTTCAACAACCAACCCCGATAAGCACGGAAAATAGCAAACACCAAACTAACTAAAACAAACCAACGGATTAAGGAGTGGGTAGCAAGAACTAATAAATACATGTATAAAGCTTCTGAACGTGTAGACGATTGAGCGGCAAAAATATCCTAAATTAATTTCAATTTATTTGCAGGAGAATAAACCTTACTTTCACATTAAAATTAAACCTGTCGCTAATGGACAATGCTCTGCTCATTCAAAAGTTCTACAATTCATTTGCCGCCGGCGATTCCGCAGGTATGGTGGATTGCTATGCTGATGATATTGAATTTCAAGATCCTGCATTCGGGCCATTAAAAGGCGAACACGCCAAAAACATGTGGCGCATGCTCCTTAAAACTCTCGGTATTAACATCACCGTAAGCAACATTAAAGCCGACGACCAAACCGGCAGCGCCGATTGGGTAGCGGAATATATCTTCAGCCTGACAGGCAAAAAGGTTGTCAATAAGGTACATGCCGATTTTATCTTTAACAATGGCAAGATCATCAGGCATACCGACTATTTCAGCTTTTGGAAATGGGCAAGCCAGGCTTTTAGTTTTAAAGGTATTTTGCTAGGTTGGACACCGTTGATGAAGAATAAAGTTAGGGAGCAGGCTTTGGCGAGGTTGGGGAAGTTTGAGAATGAAATTAATAAACTTAAACCTCAAAATGCAATTTTAAATAAGTACAAAATCCAATTTACAAATGAGGAATTTCTTGGGAGATATCATAAATTAATAAGATCCCCAAATTTACCGTTAGACATGTTTCTTGAAGATTACAATGGAGCGAATTTAATCCAGGAATTTGTTCTTTCTTATTTAAACAGTGTATTGTTAGGAGAAGAAGAAGAAGTTACACTTGTTTCTCAAACTGTAATTTTCGTACGTATAACATTCAATTTAACATATTTTTATCAAGACTTTGATTATAATATTGAAAAACCAGATTTTTTATTGCCCACGTTAGATTTTAAACAAATTGTGGAGGCTTGGTTAAACTATGTATCTACTAAGTGAGATGCCCCCTCTGACGCACGCGTGTCGCGTGTGACTCTACAATAAAACCGTAAAATCCTTGCGCCAGGGAATAAAGTAAGGGAGCAGGCTTTGGCGAGGTTGGGAAAGTTTGAGGGGGTAGAGATTAAACGTAACTTAATAAATCAGAAGCAAAAACAATGGACATTAAATATTTAACGGTATTTACACAACACCCTTCATACTCATATAAAAATGGCGTTGTAGACGTGCTTCAACCGATTACAAGTGAGGAGATCACAACATTGGAAATAAGCTATAACAACGGAAGCCGATTCCCAGTAGTTTTGACAGAACTGTTATACCTAGCAGGGGACTACTGTTATGTTCTAGACTATGGGAATACCGATTCACAAGATGATATTCAACAAACGGCTCGCGAATTACTTACAGATAACAATCAAAATATAATCCGTCCCTTTTATGTGATAGATATCTATGGCGCTAGCCAATTTCTATTTGTATATCTCGATGAAGGGATAGATGACCCTGCAATTTATGAGGCGCAACCATATACAAAAGATAATGAATTAGTTCGTGCCACGGGTCAAACGCTATTATCATTGGTAAATGCAAGAGTTGTACGTCTTCTAAGCGGTTACAGCGTTTTCTAAACTATATAATACTCCCGCCTCGTCAAGCGTCCACGCTTGACGAAATATTACTGTAAGCGTCCACGCTTGCAGTTTCCGCAGGGTCTCCTGAAAGGAACCCTGCGCTGTTAAAGATCGCAGGGTCCTCTGCGAGAGACCCTGCGGAAACTGAAAAAGTTATCTAGTCAATGCGCCAGGAATTGCAGCGGATATCGGCCCGTGATTAGGGCCCTACGCAGTATGAGCGGAAAGCACGCACGCCCAAATACCGCTAACACCCCCCCCCATTGCCTGTGTCCTCACAGGCAATTTAATAATGGTTATTTGTGAGGGCACACACAACAGGAACCATCCAGCCTATGGCCGATGTTTTCACCGCACCATCGCATGATACCCACACAAAAAGAAGTCAAATCCTTTTTCACCAAATAAAATACTGTTTGATCTATTTATTTTAAGAAAATAAAAATTTTCTATTGACAAATTGTTTTTTAAGCGTACATTTACCGCACATAACAACAACATGACTTTTAACACCGCATTTTTTTATGGCTATTACTTTTACTTTAGCAGTAAGAGCCGGGACTAATATGCGATAACAAACATATAAAGAAACTGAAAAGTCCCGGCCCACAAGCCGGGACTTTTTGCTTTAACAGGATTTATGAAAAGCGAAAAACCAAGAGTTGCAATACAAGGTATCCGCGCCTCCTTTCACGAGGAAGCTGCGTTTAAATACTTTGGCGAGGATATCGAAACCATTGAGTGCAACTCCTTTAAGCAAACCTTTGAGGCTTTGCAAAACAAGGAGGCCGATTACGTGGTAATGGCTATTGAGAACAGCATTGCAGGTAGCATATTACCAAACTACACGCTGCTAATGAGCTATGGTTTCCCGATAGTTGGCGAGATTTACATCCCCATCCAATTGCACCTGATGGCTTTGCCGGGCGTAAAATTCGAGGATATTAAATATGTAACCTCGCACCCTATCGCCATCCGCCAGTGTGTTGATTTCTTTGATGAGTACCCGCACCTCCAAATGGTTGAAAGCAACGATACCGCCGCCTGCGCCAAACGTATCCGCGAGGAAAAATTGACCGATACCGTTGCCATAGCCAATACATTGGCAGCAAATTTATACGGCTTGGAAGTTTTAGAGCGCCGCATCGAATCTAACAAAAGGAATTTTACCCGCTTTTTAATCATTACGCATCACGAAAACCAGGTAAAGGGTACGCCAAACAAAGCGTCGTTATGCTTTGAGGTGAGCAATAAAGTTGGTTCGCTGGCTAAGGTGCTGAATATCTTCGCGGAGCAAAACTTGAACATGAGCAAAATACAATCCATGCCGGTGCTGGGTAAACCATCCGACTATAATTTTTATGTAGATGTGGAGTGGAAAGAAAGCAAACAGTATGATACAGCCATTAAACAGATCCTGAAATACACCCACAATTTTAACATTTTGGGTGAGTACGAAAAGTTTGATGAAAACCCCGCAACGGAACAGGTTAAAAAGCCCGAGCAAAGGAATTATATCAAGATCAAGAAATTAGAAAAGTAAAATTTAACAATTAAAATATATAACATTTAATAAACTTCCGGACTTTCGGTCTTTCCGTCTTCCGGACTAACAAAACAACACGATGAAACTAAATTTAAACATACAGCCGCTTGAATCCTGGATAAAAACAGGTACCGAACCATTGGTTATCGCGGGCCCTTGCAGTGCCGAAACTGAAGATCAATTAGTAGCAACCGCGCATTTACTGGCGCAAACAGGCCGCATCTCTGCCCTGCGTGCAGGTATTTGGAAACCACGTACCCGCCCGGGAGAGTTTGAAGGTATCGGTAGCATTGGTTTAGAGTGGTTAAAACGCGCTAAAGCCGAAACAGGCTTGCCTACCGCTGTTGAAGTGGCTACCGCTAAACACGTGGAAGAAGCGTTAAAAGCAGGTGTTGATATCCTTTGGGTTGGCGCACGTTCAACTGCAAACCCTTTCACTGTACAGGAAATTGCTGATGCTCTTAAAGGTGTTGACGTACCGGTAATGGTTAAAAACCCCGTAAATCCTGACTTATCATTATGGGTTGGCGCTTTGGAGCGTATCAACAATGCTGGTATCACTAAATTAGCGGCTATCCACCGTGGTTTTTCATCTTACGAAAAAACAGCTTTCCGTAATGAGCCAATGTGGGATATCGCTATCCACCTTAAAACATTAGCGCCAAACTTGCCAATGATTAATGACCCAAGCCACATTACCGGCAACCGTTCGTTAATTGGTTATGTGTCGCAAAAAGCGTTGGATTTGGATATGCAAGGTTTGATGATCGAATCACACATCGATCCTTCTGTTGCCTGGACTGATGCTGCACAACAGGTAACCCCTGCTGCTTTGGTTGAAATCATCGACCATTTAGCTTTACGCAAACCAGAAGTTCGTGATGCTGAGGTTAAAGATAAGTTAGCTGAATTACGTAGCCAGATCGACAAAATTGATGACTTAGTTATTCAAAAAGTTGCTGAACGTATGCAAATTGCTGAGAAAATCGGCCAATACAAAAAAGATAACGGTATCACTATTTTGCAAGTAAATCGTTGGGACGAGATCCTGAACAAACGCACTACCTATGCTAAAGCATTAAAATTAAGCGCCGAGTTCACCGAGAAATTATTAGAGCTGTTACACAGCGAGTCTATCCGCAAACAAACCGAGATCATGAATAAAGATGAGGCCGGACAAGCAGCTGATAAACTTACCCACGCTTAATATAACGAAATTCTAAGTCGCAAACTCTCCCCCTGAAATCAGGGGGAGATGTCGACGAAGGAGGCAGAGGGGGTATACCCCGGGACAAGTAAACTACAAGTCCATTTATAACACTACAACACGCTCACATGCACCACAACATCATCCTTACTAAAGAAACCAAAACCGCGAACGGAACCGTACAGCTTACCGGCTCAAAAAGCGAATGTAACCGCGCGCTCGTGATCGAAGCCTTAAGTAACGGTAAGGTTAAGGTAGAAAACATTTCGGATGCTGCGGATACGGTGACATTAGCTGGGATTTTAAATAGCAAGTTTCAAAAAGTCTCCCCTACCGGAGGAGATTTGGAGGGGGTTGAAATCAATATAGGTCCCGCGGGCACAGCCATGCGTTTTCTTACTGCCTATTTCACTTTGCAGGATGATGAAATTATCCTAACCGGCAGCGAACGCATGAAACAACGCCCGATAGGCATTTTGGTTGATGCTTTACGCCAGTTAGGCGCCAATATCAGCTATGCAGAACAGGATGGCTTCCCTCCTTTGCGCATCAAGGGCGGCTTTACACAGCTTACTAACCAAATCAGCATAAAAGGCAATATCAGCAGCCAGTACATTACTGCGCTGCTGCTTATTGGCTCACAGTTGCCTTTGGGTTTGGAGTTACATATTGAGGGCGATCTGACTTCAAAACCTTATGTAGAAATGACCTTAGCTATGCTTCAGCAGGCAGGTATCCAGCACGAATGGAATGGTCATGTGATCAGCATCGCACCCCAGGAATTCCGCGAAACATCATTATTGGTTGAACCGGATTGGAGCGCGGCATCATATTGGTATGCCATTGCTGCATTGGCAGATGAAGCAGATCTTTTTCTGCCGGGATTAACGCAATACAGCCTGCAAGGCGATAGCGTGATCACCGAAATAATGGCTAATTTTGGCATAACCTCGCAGTTTAAAAACGGCGGCGTACATTTACAAAAAGAAGTTAAACCTATATTCCGCAAGATCTTCGACCTGAAAGAATGCCCAGACCTTGCCCAAACTGTCATCGTGGTTTGTGCGGCTTTAGGTCACGAGGCTACCTTTACAGGCTTGGAAACTTTGAAGATAAAGGAAACCGACCGTGTGTTAGCCCTGCAAAATGAGCTGGCAAAAATTGGCGTTAAGCTGATAGAAAAAGGACAAGTTTACAAACTCGATTGCAGCGAAAAACATATCCCCGAAAAGGTTTTCATCAATACTTATGATGATCACCGTATGGCTATGGCTTTCGCGCCTTTAGCACTAATTATTCCAGAAATGGAAGTGGAAGATGCCAAAGTGGTTGAAAAATCATACCCGGCTTTCTGGAGTGATCTGGAGAAGGTTGGGTTTAAGGTAGAAGAAAAGAAATAATATCTCCGCGCGTCATTGCGAGGAGGAACGACGTGGCAATCCCCGACTTACAGAGCCACTCTGCCAATTGGGGATTGCCACGCTACGCTCGCAATGACGGGCGTAAAAATTAACCTAAATAAACTTTGTCATTGCGAGCGTAGCGTGGCAATCTCGTCGAATACATAGCTACGAGATTGCTTCGTTCCTCGCAATGACATTAAAATAATATCGTTGAAATCAAACTTCATCGGTGAAATCATAAAATATCATGGCAGGCAATTCATTCGGACAATTATTCAGGATAACCACTTTTGGCGAATCGCATGGCGAAGCGATCGGTGTAATTATTGATGGCTGTCCCGCGCAGTTAAATGTCGATCTGGATTATATTCAATCCGAACTGGATAAGCGTAAACCCGGTCAGTCTAAAATTACTACGCAACGCAAAGAGAGCGATACGGTAAAGATCCTTTCAGGCGTTTTTGAAGGAAAAACCACCGGCACGCCTATTGCCATGTTGATCCCTAACGAGGACCAGCGCTCCAAGGATTACAGCCACAATACTAACGTTTTCCGCCCTTCACATGCAGATTATACCTATCAAACCAAATACGGTATCCGTGATCACCGTGGTGGTGGCCGTTCATCCGCCCGTGAAACCGCGGCCCGTGTAGCGGCTGGTGCTTTAGCTAAACTGTTGTTAAAAAGCCAGGGCATAGAGATTGTGGCGCACGTGAGCAGCGTGGGTAAAATCAACGCCCCTAATGTTGATATAAGCGATGTACAGGAATTTATAAACCAACGCGAGGAAAATATCGTTCGCTGCGCAGACCCCGCAACAGCCGAGGAAATGATTGAATTTATCGATAGTATCCGCAAAGCTGGTGATACGGTTGGCGGCAAGATTAGCTGCTATGTTAAAAACTGCCCGGTTGGTTTAGGCGAACCTGTATTTGATAAACTCCACGCCGAATTAGGCAAGGCCATGTTGAGCATCAACGCTGTACATGGTTTCGAATTCGGTTCAGGTTTTTCAGGTAGCGAAATGTTAGGCTCCGAGCATAACGACATCTTTGTAAAAGATCATAACGGCGATATTACCACCATTACCAATTATTCAGGCGGTATACAAGGCGGTATCAGCAACGGTATGCCTATCGAGTTTAAAGTTGCCTTTAAACCCGTAGCCACCATCATGAAAAACCAGGCTACCATAGATAGCGAAGGCAATGCCGCCGAAATATCCGGCAAAGGCCGCCACGACCCATGTGTAGTACCAAGAGCCGTAGTTATTGTGGAAGCAATGGCAGCGCTTGTTTTGGCAGATCATTGGCTGAGGAATAGGAACTCGATTTTATCGTAGATAATACGCAATTTGTCATTGCTGTAAAGGTTATATAATTCGAGGACAAGAATAGTGTAACTTAAAGTTATGCGCATCAACACGAACGACCTCACCCTGAAACGGAATTATTTACAGACCTATCGTTACCTGATAAAGGATTACGAATT
>Ga0302309_10001887_pt1 | contig 18238 bp, 9 predicted proteins | sample III_Palsa_N1_1_FD_200453 | JGI IMG/M metagenome (GOLD analysis project Ga0302309, IMG submission 200453) | Peat permafrost microbial communities from Stordalen Mire near Abisko, Sweden - III_Palsa_N1_1 | ecosystem: Environmental > Terrestrial > Soil > Palsa > Peat permafrost | place: Sweden... | reverse complement strand
ACCACCTGATTCTCCAGGATATAAATCCAATGCCACCAATACATCACGGAAATTTAAACCCACGACTTTTACTTCAATTTCCACTTCATTTTCTTTTAGCGCATTTTCTTCACACGCATTCAAAATTAAGCTGTCTATATTACCACGTTTTGTTTGTTCTAATTGCCAATGAGGTTGCTGTGGAATACACAATTGATCATACAATTGAGCGGATTGTGTTTGCGTCATTAATCTGGGAACAAATAATTTTTTATCTCTTATCGCAATAACATTTTGTGTTAAGGGAAGCTCTGCAAATACATTTGCATCAGTATTGGCGTTTTTCTCCACATCTATTTGTCTTATATTGAGTTCTGGATGTTCCAATATGATTGTTTTAATCAAACCATTAAACATAGATTGATGCACATCAATCACTTCTTTATCCAAGCAATACGCTTGCTCAGTAATAATGTTAAGTTGCATATTTTCAATGCGGTTTTTTAGTGTATCTTGAATAAATTTGAGCAATTTGATTGCGCGCATCATAATAAATAGATTCTCCGGTGAAATGATGCGAGTCCACGTTTTGCAATAATGGTTGCCAGTTCATTTCATAAAAAATATTCCCTGATTTGGATTGTCGTTTTAATGAACGTTCCAATGCTTCTTTAGGGGCTTTTTGCGCGGAGAATCCTCTTATCGTTCCCATTTGTTTTCCAAAGGAATCAAATAAGATAAAATCCACCAACATGTTTGAATTTTCTTGATTTTCACGCACTTTGCCATAAACCCATTGGGGGATACTTCCAAAGTTTAAAACAAACTCGTCAATACTAAAAGGAATGGCCAACACATCATCATCCGTTTTTGCCAGTGCCAATAGGCTTTGGAAGCATGCATCAATCAAACCTGGATAGAGAATATAATTTTGTGTTTCAACCGGCTCATTTGGCAAACGCATTTTTGCTAAAATTTCGTTATTTTGCGTATAAACCATATCGATCCAATGAAAATGGTGCCCCAAAGACAAGGACAATGCAGCGGCCTTTTCTAAATGATCCGCTCCTTGATAAAACGCTTGCTTAGGGAACTTGGCTTGAATGGATTCTAAATGATAACCATTTTCCGTAAAGCTCAATACCTCCAATTGCATTTTTACACGCAATTGTGCGTCTTCTTGTTCAGATGTTTTACTATATATATCAATATTTTTCTGCTGCCAACTGCTTCCCGACGTGACTTTCACCAAAATAGATACAGGTTTATCATTGTTATGCAAAACCAATGCTTCAATAAATTGAATATGAATCAACTTGCAATATTCAGCGCCCAAATGTTCTCGTGCCAATGACAACGCCATGGAAATATAATCGGCCCCTGCAATCACTGGATAACCATAAATGAGATGGTCCGGCACAAACTCTGGATATTGTGCATGGATCATGCTTTCAAAATATAAAATATCACTGTCGGGGAGACTCATTTTATGCTGTAAAAATGGATGCGCATTGGTTTCAACTGCCCAAGGTTGTTTGAATTTTTTAGTGGTCCAATATCGTTGTCGATGGAACACTGTCAATGGCAAGGAGGCCTTAATGAATGTATTTTTTTCTGACGGTGCTTCTTCTAAAATAATATGGGCATTGGTACCACTAAAACCAAAACCACTGACACCTGCTCGTCTGGCGATCCCTTCTTTTTTTATCCAGTTCATAGCACTTAGCGGAATGTGAGCGGGTATTTTATCTAAATGAATGGATGGGTTTAATTCTTTAAAATGTAAATGCGGCGGTATTTTTTCATGATTTAAAGCCAAAATGGTTTTAATGATCCCTGCAATGCCTGCTGCAGATTCTAAATGCCCAATGTTGGTTTTCACCGTGCCAATCATCAATGGTTCTGTGCGATACTCTCCATAGATTGTTTGTATGGCACCGATCTCAATGGGATCGCCCAATGCCGTTCCGGTGCCATGTGCTTCAATATAATCAATGCTATTTGCCGATACATTGGCATTGATGAGCGCTTTGGCAATCACTTTTTCTTGTGCCAAACCATTGGGAACTGTCAAACCACTGCTGGCACCATCTTGATTAATCGCGGAGCCTTTGATCAAAGCAAATATTTTATCACTTTGATTTTTTGCATCCGATAACCGTTTTAAAATAATAACGCCGCAACCTTCACCTCTGGCGTAACCATTGGCATTTTTATCAAATGTTTTACAAGCACCGTCGATAGATAGCATATTGCCTTGCATTAAAACATCAAAAGCACCTGGTTCAATTAAAACATTCACGCCACCCACAATGGCCATGTCACATTCATGGTTCTGCAAACTTTGACAAGCTTCATGCACCGCAACCAACGAGGATGAACAGGCCGTATCAATGGCCATTGTTGGACCTTGTAATCCAAAGGTGTAGGCAATCCGTCCTGCCGCAACATTTAACGCATTTCCAGTGACCTGGTAAAAACTACGTTCAGTCTGCTCTTCAATCAATAGCTGACCATATTCACTTTGAGAAATACCAATAAACACACCGGTTTCAGTATTTTTTATGCTTTTCGGATCAATCCCACCACGTTCAAGCGCATGCCAAGTTGTTTCTAATAATAAACGTTGTTGTGGATCCAATGATTCGGCTTCTCGAGGTGAAATATTAAAAAAATTTGCATCGAATAAGTCAATATCGTCAATAAATCCCGCTTTGTAAGAATATTGTTCAGGATCCCAGCGTATCGGATCAGCAAGACGAATAGCATCCTTGCCGTCCATTAAATTTTTCCAAAAAATATCTACATTATTTGCACCACCGGGAAACCTTCCTTCTAAACCTATAATGGCAATCGTTTCATGTTCATAATGATGACCGGGAATATATGTTTGTGTGGATAAGCCATCCAATACTTGTTGTAAATAATGTGCCAATTTTTCAATGCTAGGATAATCAAATACCAACATGGGTCGTAGATAAAGATGTTCGCCTAAGTCTTTTTTGATGCAGCTATATAACTCTACAGCGGTTAAAGAATCCATACCCATTTCAAAAAATCCAGTTTCTGTATTAATTTTTTTATTTTGATCGAGATGTAGGATTTTTTTAAATTGATTATCAAGGTACACTTCTAACAATGCATACCGTTTTTCTTTTTCGCTTTGATAATATTGTTTGATAAAATAACTTTGTCCTGACGGTCTTGTTCCCTCGTCCTGAAAAAGTCGCTCCATCCAGTCAGGTAAATTTCGATGAAAACTCAGCATAAATTGCAAATATTTTGGTGATACAACACCCAGGCCAACCATGCTAGGCAACACAAGCAATTGCTTCAATAATTGCATGCCTTTGTTTAAAGGAATTAATTCTTGATTGAACAAAGCAGAGCGTTCATCTCGCATTGCCATTCCAACCTCAGCCCAAGGTCCCCATTGAATATGGGTAATGGGCAACGCGTTCTTTTGCCGAACATGTGCCAGTGCGTCTAAATATCCGTTGGCAATCACATACGCGCCCTGTCGATTAGAACCAAAGAAAGAAGCAATGGATGAAAACAATACAAAATATTTAAGGGGTAAATCTTGCGTCAATTCATGTAAATGCCAAGCTGCACGCTTTGGTTTAATCGCATTGTCTATCTGTTCTTGACTGTACTCTTCAAACGCAGCACTCGCCTCATTGCCTACAAAATGGAAAATTCCTTGTAATAAAGGTAATTTTTCTATTAAGATTGCAACTGCTTTTTTATCACTGATATCCAAGGCTTGATGTGTAATGTGCGCTTGAAACTTTTCATTTAATGTATTTATTTCTTGTTGTTGCGCTTCACTGGCATGTCGTCTTGAACACAATACAATGTTTTTTATTCCTATATTTAGTAGCTCTTTCAACAAGGCAAACCCTAAACCACCTAAACCGCCTGTAATTAAATACTCGCCTTCTTCATCTTTTTCTAAATTTTTAGATACACGCAGATTAACATTTGATTTAATTACTCTTTCTACTTGACGAATGTTTGACAAATAAACAACGGGCTCATGTCCCATTTGTATTTCATTCATCACTGCCGAAATATCAGCGTCCTCTGTTAGCTCAATATATATCGTTTCAAAATCATATTCCCATGAAAATATTTGACTAATGTTTAATAATACATGTTGATGAATATTATTTTCTTTTGTTTTATTTAATATAATGCAACGCTTAATGTCTGGTGATTTTTTAATAAACGCTTGGCATTGTAAAATAAATGCCGCGACATCTGTCGTTTCAAAAGTAATATCCACATGATCTGGTTTGAAAATCACGTCTTTATCAACGATAAAAACCATGTTTTCCATTGCAAGGATATCGTCCTTAATCAAAATTTGTTCTGTTTTTATCTTTTCAAAAAACCAATCATTAGGCAGTGCGCATTGCTTTTCTAATGCCGGCGCCCAATACCGGTCTCGTTTAAATATTGTTTTGGGTAAGCTAGGACGCAACTGATTTTCATTTTGATAAGGCGCTTCTTCTAATATCACATGCGCATTCGTGCCACTAAATCCAAATCCACTAATACCCGATCGGCGCACTTGATTGCTTTTTGACCATGGCATCAGCACTTGTGTTATTTTTGCTGGAATATTACCTAAATGAATACCTGAATTTACTTTGTTAATATGAATTTGTGGTGGAATACACTCTTGTTGCAAACTTAAAACAACTTTGATAATACTTGCCATTCCCGCCGCTGCTTCTAAATGTCCCACATTGGCCTTAACACTGCCGACAATCAATGGTTTTTCTTCGCTGTGCGTATGCTTATATACGTTACCTATGGCATGTGTTTCCATGGGATCACCCAGTTTAGTACCCGTCCCATGTGCTTCTATATAATCAATATCTTGCGGCTGCAAGTGCGCCTGCGCCAACGCCAACCGTAGCAATCTTTCTTGTGCCGTACCATTCGGCACGGTTAAGCCACTGCTGGCACCGTCTTGATTAATCACGGCACTTTTGATTAATGCCAAAATCTTATTATTGTCTTTATGCGCATCGCTTAATTTTTTTAACACCAGCACGCCGCAACCTTCACCTCTTACATAACCATCTGCATTATCAGAAAAAACCTTGCAATGACCATCCAATGCCAGCATATTGGCTTTGGATAAATTAATAAAACCATCCGGTGATAATAAAATATTGACACCACCCACAATGGCCATATGCGTTTCATTCAAATGCAAACTATTGCAAGCTTCATGAATGGCAACCAACGAAGAAGAACACGCGGTATCTAAGGTTAAGCTGGGACCTTGCAATCCCAAACTATAAGAGATCCGCCCTGCCAAAACACTTGATGTATTTCCAGTAGCGATATAGCTATTATGTTCATGTGTTTGCAATAATAAATCTTCATACTCGTGCGTGGTTGCACCAATAAACACACTGGTATCACTGCCTTTAAGTGTTTTTGGATCAATCCCTGCATTTTCCAGCGCATGCCAGCTTGTCTCTAATAACATACGCTGCTGTGGATCCATGACCTCCACTTCTCTGGGCGAAATACCAAAAAAATCTGCATCAAAACAATCAATTCCATCAATAAATGCACCGTGTTTTATCGGCGTTTGCGCCTCATATACTCGCCAATCCCAACGCTCAGCGGGAATAACGTCAATACCATCTTTGCCTTCTTTTAATAGTTGCCAAAATGTATCTGCATCATTAACACCACCGGGAAAACGGCAAGATAAGCCAATAATTGCAATCGGTTCATGCAAAAATGCAGGCTCGTCTTTGTAAATAATGCTTTGGTCACTTATTTCGCCCGTTAATTGTTGATACAAATAAGCAGATAATTCATGCGTGGTTGGATAATCAAATGCAACACTTGGCGATAATTCAAGACGATTTTTCAGATACCATTGTAATTGCTGTTGAAATAAAGTGGCATGCAGTGATGTACCACCCATATCGGAAAATTTTTTATGTTCATCCACGCTGTCAATGGCCAAAATTTTACACAATAATTCACTGATGTCTTTTTCGATATTTTCGCGTGTAATGGCATCATCTGGCATCATCATGGATAAATCATCACTGGCCAGCGTCGTCAATGTCCCCGCTAAATATTCTGCTTTGGTTGCGCGACGCTGTATTTTTCCACTGGTGGTTTTTAATGCGCGAGCGGGTGATAATAATTGTATGCTAAAGGGAATTGCATCAAGCTCATCAATCACGGCCCGACGAATGGCTTGAAAAACAGGTTTGAAATCTATTTTTCGATAGGTACGCTCCACTTCAGCAACAATCACCAATTGTTCTTGTTCATCTGCATCAATGGAGAATGCCGCAGTACAACTTGAGCGAATGGCCGGATGACAGGCTTCAACGACACGTTCCACATCTTGCGGATAAATATTTCTGCCTTGTAAAATCACTAGATCTTTTACACGCCCAGTGACATATAATTCTTCTTTATCTAAATAACCTAAATCACCCGTGCGTAAATAATGCCGCTCGTCATCGGGCAATCGGGCATGAAATATTTCTTCCGTTGCTTGTTTTTTATTCCAATACCCTTGTGCAATACAAGGACCTGCCAACCATATTTCACCAATCTCACCGGGTTTAGACAAAACCAATGCGTCGGGATCCACAATTTTAAGTGTATAACCCAATGCTAAATTTCCAGAGCTCACCACCCAATAATCACTCGTTGTTTGATGTTTAAATTGACCCTCAACCAGTGCTTTTTTATCAAGCACCACCATGCTCGGTGTCTTGTTATGAGATACACCACTAATCAATAAGGTCGTTTCAGCCATGCCATAACACGGTAAAAATGCTTTTTCATTAAATCCAACCGCTGCAAATTTTTTAGCAAAAGCGCGTAATGTATTGGCTCTGATCGGTTCTGAACCATTGAAAGCCACGTTCCAACTGCTTAAATCCAAACCCACCATGTCTTCTTCAGTCACTTTATCAATACATAACTGATATCCAAAATTAGGACCGCCCGCCATATAAGCTTGATAATCACTGATGGCTTTTAGCCACCGAACTGGTTTTTCCAAAAAAACCGGTGGTGGTATTAATATAGCGGTATTGCCACAATACAGTGTGTATAAAATAGTGCCCACTAAACCCATGTCATGTTGCGCAGGCAACCATGAAATATGCTTACGGTTCGGTGCAAAATCAAAAATGGGGTGGGTCCCTTGCATATGCGCAAGGATATTATGATGATCCACCATCACCCCTTTGGGATTGCCTCCCGTCTTTTACTAATAATCCCAACCCCTGAAATCCACCATCTAAAATGGCTGCATACGCTGCATTGGATTTTAAATAAACCAGCGCTTCATTAGTTCCTATCTTCGCTTGCTCTATCACCTGAAAGCTGGGACCGTAATCAATACCATTGGCCTTTGTTTTTGAATAAAAATCACTCATATCAACAGCGGTTGTTATTCTTTGCTCAAGACTTGATAATGAGTCGCTCATTGCATAAAGATGCAACGTTTCACAGGCAATCGCCTGGCTGTGTAACTGCCATTCTTCCGCATTTTTGCTATATATTGCAACTTTTTCTTTATTCAATACCACTTGTATTTTGACATCAACAGTACTTAAAACCAAAGGGCGTTCAATGCTAAAGGCTTTAATCTCAACAGGGCCATCATTGCCCTGTTTTAATGCATGGATCAATAACTCAATATAGCCCGCGCCAGGATATACCACTTGTTCATATACTTTATGGTCGGCCAAATACTTAACGTCTTCACGTGCTGATGTAAGACTTTGCTCGTAAATACTCGACGAACTATCCGCCGCTTCCAAAAGATGCACACCCAACAATGGATGGATCTCTTGGCCCAATACGCTCGTTTCTTTTTTATGCGTTAACACATCAGCCCAATAACGCTTGCGATTAAATACTGTTTTGGCGCGCTCAGGACGAAGTTGAGCGCCCTCTTGATATGGTGCTTCCTCAACAATCACATGCACATTGGTACCTGTAAAACCAAAACTATTAATCTCCGCGCGACGTGGCTTGTCCGTTTTCTTCCAAGCAATAGGCATTGTCGGAATTTTTGCAGGAATGGTATCTAAATGAATACGCGGGTTTAAAGCGCGGAAATGTAAATTCGCAGGAATGCATTCATGTTTTAATGATAAAATTACTGTCATTAAACCCGCCATGCCCGCTGCCGCTTCTAAATGACCGATATTGGATTTAACACTGCCTATATAAAGCGTTTTGTCTCTGCCTTGATACACTTGTTCAATGGCACCTATTTCTATCGGGTCACCCAATGGCGTGCCCGTGCCGTGCGCTTCAATATAATCAATATCATTCGGCGATACATTGGCCATCGCTAAGGCTTGCGCTAATAAATCTTGTTGCGCCAACCGATTCGGCGCTGTCATGCCGCTCGACGCACCATCTTGGTTCACCGCAGAACCTTTAATCACCGCTAATATTCTGTCGCCATCTCTTAATGCGGACTTCAGTTTTTTTAATACCACCACACCGCAGCCTTCACTGCGTACATAACCATTGGCATCGTCGGAAAAACTTTTGCAGCTGCCGTCAGGCGATAACATATTGGCTTGTGAAAAGCCAATCGATACTTCTGGCAACAACATTAAATTAACACCGCCCGCTAATGCCAAGTTGCATTCATCATTGCGCAAATGCTGACATGCTTCATGCAATACCGTTAAGGAAGAGGAGCAAGCCGTATCAATCACCATAGACGGACCTTGCAGTCCCAAACTATAAGAAATTCTACCTGCAACCGCGCCTTGTGATGTTCCTAAATTTAAATAGCTTAATGGTTGTTGGGTTAATCCAGCCTTTTCTAACAACACATCATAATCATGGAACATCACGCCCATGAATACGCCAGTGGATGTGTCCATTAAAGTTTTGGGATCAATTCTGGCATCCTCTATCGCATGCCATGCGGTTTCAAGTGCGATGCGTTGGTTTGGATCTAATAATTCCGCTTCCTTCGGAGAAATATGGAAAAAATTCGCATCGAATTGATCAATGCCAGAAATGAATCCGCCTTTACGGGTCACCATTTTACCTGGTTTCTTACGATCGGGATCATAGTAGTCATTAATATCCCAACGATTGGCGGGAACTTCTTCTAATCCATCTTTTCCTTCGAGCAAATTGTTCCAGAATTCTTCAGTTTGATCCGCATTCCCAGGAAACCGGCAAGCCATGCCGATAATCGCAATTGGTTCATGCTTAAAGGAGCGATGATGTTTTTTAACGTGCTGTTGCTTACCCTGAATTAATCCATCGATATATTCGACTTGTTTTGCTAACGTTGGATAATCATAAGCAATGGTTGGACTAATATGTAAACCCTTTCCAAAGGCTTCTTCCAACATTAGAAATAATTTGTCAGCCAACTTGGCATTGCCGCCTAAGGATGAAAAAGTCTCATCAGTGAAAAAGGTCGTTTTATTTAAAAGTGTTGTCCATATTTTGTGACACAGCGCCCAATTAGACATATCAGCCCCATATAGTTTTTATCTTTAACAGCAAAACGCGACATACTTTAACAGTATACTACATGGGAGCTACAACAACAGACAACCATTCATCAACCTCATTGGTATGTGGTCAATCAGATCATCTATTATAAAAGAAGTATTAATGAGGCTAACTGAATGATCAATGACTTTTAGGCAATACTGGATGCAAATCTTTTTCTAACTGCTCCACTACTTGTTCAAATCGAATTTGATTGGTGGTACTGATTTTTATTAACGTGCGATGTGCGTCTAGCGAACGTTGGCAAATGACGTGATCGGATTCTGGAGTCGCGGGTAACTCTCGCATGGACATTAATTGGCTGCTTTTGTTTTTCACGATGTCAAACACTTTATCCAATTGCATGCTGACTAATATGCGATAGATATCGTCTTTTGGGCAGATAATCACTGGTTTTTTATGTTGTTCACCCGCTTCATTAAAAGCCATGCTGGCAACTAATCCCAATGCGGTACTATCAATGCTTTCCGCTTCACTCAGATCCACCACCATGTCTTTGTCGTGCAGATCATGAATTTTGCGCAGTACTACTTTTTCTAAAGGGGCGCAACTGGTCAAACGAACTTCGCCTGTTAATTTTAACAGATAGGTTTGATCACTCATTGCATCAAAAATTTTGCATTGCATGTTTTATCACCGTTTTAATATAAGAAAAGTCACGTCGTCGGGCATTTCCTTTACATCTTTCAATCCAAGATATTGCAATAAACCATCAATATCAATGCCATCGGGATCTTGTACCACTTCTAGCAAATATTGTTCTTTTTCTTCCAATTCATCACGTTTAATAATTTCAAGCACACCATCTGAAAATAAAACCAAACTAAAATGTTCAGGTAAATCCACTTCATGATTTTTATATTCAGCTTTTTCAAACACACCCACAGGAAAGCCAGAGCCTTCCAAAAATCGTGTTTTTCCCTCTTGATCCATAAACACCGGATTGGGGAAATGGCCACCAATACTATAAACCATTTTTTGAGTTTCACGATGAATGACACCATAGATCATCGTTAAATATTTCCCCAAGCGTGCTTTTAAAATTTCACCGCTTAACCGTTTTAATAATAAACTCGGATCTAAAATAACGGTGTCTAAGCCACTGCGGCAACGATTAATATATTGATCCATTAAACTTTTCAATAATACCGTCACGAACGCAGAGGGCGCGCCATGTCCAGAAACATCGGCAATATAAAATCCCAAATATTGTTCATTGATATCAAAATAATCAACAAAATCACCACTTAAATATAATGAGGGAATAATATAATGTGAAAATTGAAAATCATCATATTTGACCTCTTTGGGCGGTAATAATTGAAATTGAATGCAACGACCCGCTTCTTGATCTTCTTTTAAAATGGCCAAGCTTTGTTTTAATTCATGATTGGTGGATTCTAATTCTTCACGATACAATTGGTTTTCATAAACCAAACGTGAGCGCTCTAACGCTTTGTGGATGGCGTGTTCTAACTTACCTAAATCGGTGATGGGCTTTACCACATAATCCCATGCGCCCAAACGCAATGCTTCAACAGCATCATGTACAACGCCTGCACCAGAAACGACAATAAAGGGCACATCTGCGCCTTCCGCGCGCAACTGATTGAGCAATTCCAGACCATTCATGATCGGCATGTGCAAATCACATAAAATAACATCGGAATGTTGTTCATGAAATATTTGTAATGCATCGCGACCATTTTCCGCTTCTAAGACATCAAAACCACTGTCGTCTAAAAAGGCAGTAATGCTTTCGCGCACCAAGGCTTCATCATCAATGACTAATACTTTTGGTTTATGATTCATGCACCTACGCTCCCGGGATCACAAAGCGGTGGATATATTTGATTATCACCGCTAAAAGTCATCCTCAAATTCATCATGCTGATTGGCGGGAATATTGCCTTCATACATCATGTAATGGCGCTTTTGAATATACGCATTACGTACAAACAAGTATTCATCATAGGCAGCCACAGCCACCACCGCTTCAGTATCCAACAGATTGCTGCGTTTATTCACGAAACTAACGGCTTGCAAGCCATAACGCCACTCTTCATCAACCAACGGCCACGGGCTGGCATACCAATCGCCGACGATGCCAATACCATCACGTACTGTACTGGGTCCTAAGAGCGGGATCACGATATAAGTAGAATTTTTATAACCCCAAACACCGAAGGTTTGCCCCATGTCCGCTTCGCCTTTTTGCAGTCCCAATTTGGATGCAACGTCAAAAAAACCAAGCACCCCTGCCGTTGAATTGACGATCACACGCACCACATCGGTGGCGGCATCATTGGGTTTCCATTGTAATAGATGATTGGCAGCAATGGTAATGTCATTAATGTTGTCAAAAAAATGGGTAACACTTTGACGCACAGGTGTCGGTAATACAGCGCGATAACCTTGGGCCACCGGTTTTAATGTATATTTGTCGACAAATTTATTGAATGCGTAAATTTTACGATTCATCGGCTCGAGCGGATCGGCTTCTTTGGCCGTATCCGGCGCGGTTGCTGTTGTGGAGGCGCAACCGGTTAGACCTACAGACATCATGCTCAACAATACCGTTGTGATGATTATTTTATTTAATGGCATATGCACTCAACTCACCTTTATTGGATGTTTTTTAGCGGAAAATGGCATTCCTTTTATACTTTTTGTCACTGGGATGTTTCATTCCGTGCAAATCACCCCGAGAATTAAATTATACACATATTATGCCAAAGCGTCGCCTTTAGTTTAAAAATGGCAATAATAGGTTATCTAAATATATTAACTCATCGCCAACAAATCCATAAATACCGGCACGGGCATGCTTGCAAACTGGGTTGGATTATTAAACAAATCCATCAGTCGTGCGTGCTGTCGACGCGAATAATGCGCAGCAAAATGCCGTTGCACTTTTTCTTTAAGCACACTCACCCCTTCGTCACGACGAATGCGATGACCAATCGGATATTCCACCACCACTTGCTCTGTTTGCTCGCCATCTGCAAAAAAAATCTGAATGGCATTGCCAATGGCACGCTTATCGGCATGATAATATTCTTGTGTAAACGTCTGGTTTTCAACCACCACCATTTTTCGGCGCAATTCATCGATGCGTGGATCTGCCGCAAAAGCATCTTCATAATGCGTGGCATTTAAGGTCCCTGTTAACAAGGCAACTGCAACCATGTATTGCAAACAATGATCACGATCCGCTGGGTTGCGTAATTCACCCGTTTTACTGATGATCCGCACAGCAGGTTCTTGCGTGGTTAATATAATCTTTTCAATTTTCCCCAATTTTTCTTTTATTTGTGGATGCAATTGTACCGCGGCTTCTACAGCTGTTTGTGCATGAAACTCTGCAGGATAGCTAATTTTAAATAGGATATTTTCCATGACATAACTGCCATACGGTCTTTCGCGTAAAAACGAGTTTCCTTTAAACATCACATCATAAAATCCCCATTGTTTTGCGGTTAATGCACTGGGATAACCCATTTCACCTTTTTGGGTTAATAATGCTAAAAACACACCACGACTGGACGCATCACCCGCCGCCCATGATTTACGTGAACCCGTATTGGGCGCATGACGATAGGTGCGCAAGGATTGACCGTCCACCCACACTTGCGATAAGGCATTGGTGATACCTTGTTGATTGCCGCCCAATAAATACATGGCCACTGCGGTTGATGCCAGTTTCACCAACACCACATGATCCAGTCCCACACGATTAAATGCATTTTCCAAGGCTAAAATACCTTGGATTTCGTAGGCTTTAATCATCATGCTCAACACATCTTTCATCAGATACGACGTTGCCATGCTTTGATTATTTAAACGGCTGGTATAATCAGCCACGGCTAAAATAGCGCCTAAATTATCGGATGGATGTCCCCATTCTGCGGCCAACCACGTGTCATTATAATCCAACCAACGATTCATCACGCCAATGTCAAACGCGGCTTTACAAGGATCCAATCGATAGTTGGTTCCTGGCACAGGCACACCATTGGGAACAACGGTTTGCGGCACAATGGGCCCTAATAATTTACGGCACTCTGGAAATTGTAATGCCAATAAACCACAACTCACCGCATCCCATAAGGCATAATGCGATGTTTCATACGCCAAATCACTGCTAATATGTTGTTGCGTCACATATTCTGCAATACTGCGACATACTTCATCAAATTCGGGTTTGGTATTTTCTTCTGCATAGACCGTTGACATATTATTTATTACCTATCTTTTAATTTTACAAAAGGACGTGCATCGGGCCCCACATACAAAGACAAGGGACGGATCAAACGATTATTGGCACGTTGTTCAATAATATGCGCCGCCCAACCACTCATCCGCGAAATCACAAACACGGGCGTAAACATGTCGGTGGGAATACCACAAAAATGATAGGTGGAGGCACTATAAAAATCTAAATTGGTAAACAAATGTTTTTCTTGCCACATTAATGTATCGATGGCTTTCGAAACAGGGTACAACACCGTGTCACCACTGGCATCTGCCAATTTTTTAGACCATTGTTGAATAATTGTGGAACGTGGATCAGAGGTTTTATACACGCGATGTCCAAAACCCATGATTTTTTCTTTGCGCGCTAGCATTTGATGCACGGCGGCTTGGGCTTGTTCTGGCGAACTAAAGCGTTCAATCAAATGCATGGCCGCTTCATTGGCGCCACCATGCAAGGGTCCACGTAACGTACCAATGGCTGCAACCACGGGAGAATAAAAATCAGACTCTGTCGATACGCACACACGCGCAGCAAACGTCGAGGCATTAAAATCATGTTCTGCATACAAAATCAGCGACACATCCATGGCACGACGATGCAATTCATCAGGTTTTTTGCCATGTAACAAATGTAAAAAATGTCCAGCAACAGAATCATCATCCGTCACAGTGTCAATGCGTTTTCCATTTTGATGAAAATGATACCAATATAATAACATCGATGCTGAACTGGCCATTAAACGATCAGCGATGGCACGTTGTTCATGTTTATCGGTTTCCGGCTCTAAAGTTCCTAACATAGAACACGCCGTGCGCAACACATCCATTGGATGCGTATCTTTAGGGATCTGTTCTAATACAACCTTCAATGCATCCGGTAAACCGCGATAGTGTATTAAACGTTGCTGATAATCGCGCAGTTCCGTTTCGGTTGGTAAATGACCATGGATCAATAAATGCGCCACTTCTTCAAACGAGGCATCGTTTGCTAAATCATCAATGCCATAACCACGATAATTTAAACCCACGCCGATACCGACGGTGCAAATCTCTGTTTCGCCCGCTGTAATACCGGCTAAGCCTGCATTTGATGCGTTTTGCTCAACCATGGTCAGAGTCTCCCTGTTCAAATAGCTGATCTAATTTGGCTTCATACGCTTTATAATCAAGCACGTCATATAATTGTTCCCGTGTCTGCATCGCTTGTAATAAAGAGGCCTGCGTACCTTCTTTGCGAATGGTTTGATACACTTGTTCCGCCGCTAAACTCATGGCACGAAAAGCACTCAGTGGATACAACACCAATTGAACACCAACCTGTTTTAATTGTGACACCGTCAACAACGGTGTACGACCAAACTCGGTGATATTGGCTAAAACAGGAACAGAAACTTGTGAGGTGAAATGCTGATAATCATTCAAATCGGTAATGGCTTCTGCAAAAATCATATCGGCGCCATGTGCCACATAAGCCTGTGCACGCGCAATGGCTGCTCCAACACCTTCATTGGTTACCGCATCGGTACGTGCCATAATCACAAAATTTGCATCACACCTAGCATCCACCGCGGCTTTAATTCGATCCACCATTTCTGTTTGAGTCACCAATTGTTTGCCAGGACGATGCCCACAACGCTTGGCTTGCACTTGATCTTCTAAATGCACACCCGCCGCGCCTGCTTTTTCCAATAGGCGAATACTATGTGCAATATTAAATGCGCTGCCCCAACCCGTATCTGCATCCACCAATAAAGGCAAATCCGTGGTATCCGTAATGCGTGCGACATCCGTTGCAACATCGCTGGCTTGGGTGATCCCCAGATCAGGCAAGCCATAGGATGCATTGGCGACGCCGGCGCCTGATAAATATAAAGCGCGAAACCCAGCTCTTTCTGCCAGTAAAGCACAATACGCATTAATCACGCCCATCACTTGCAAAGGCGATTCTATTTGTAACGCCTGACGCAAGCGAGCACCAGGAGACACTCTGTCTTTATTGTCATTCATAAATAGTATCCTTTAAATCGTTTTTTTACGTCGATACCAAAGTAAATAAACCGGCAAACCACTCAACACAAACAAACTCGCAATGCCCAATGTTTTCAACGGTGTTTCATAAATCACCCAGCCACAAAAACCGATGGCCATCAAACCAATGATCCAATAACGGATCGCCACACGTGCTTGTTGTTGCATAAATAGCTTTAAAAATCCAACACTACAGATTAAATACACAAATAAAAACGCCACCACTGAAAAATCAATAATGGTGATAATTTGTTTGGCCAAACTGTCACTGGCCGTTAAAACCAATAGCGGCACAATGCCTAAACTGCTGACGATCAACCCCCACACCGGCGCCTCGCTACGATTTTTCTTCGCGAAAAAGCGCGGCATTAAGCCATCTTCGGCCAACCCCAATACAATTTGTCCGCTGGTTAATATCCACGCATTCAGTGTGCCGATACACACGATGGCCGCTACCAAGGAAATCAGTAAATGCCATTGTCCCCCCAATGCGCGTTGTGTTGCATCCACATAGGGTGCTTTAGAGTGCATGAGTTCTTGTCCTGGGATCAAACCCATGATGGCAACGCTGTTCACAATATAAAGCACTGCGACACACAACGTACCTAATACAATGGCGCGTGGAATGGTTTTTGCGGGCGTTTCAACCGAACCCGCAGGTGTTGTTGCTGATTCTAGGCCAATAAATCCCCATAAGGTTAACAAGGCAACTTGTCCCAATATTTGAGAGGTTGGTAAAGCGGCTTTTGAAGCATCGATCACAAAATTGGCGCTATCAAAATAATATAAAGCCGCCAACGGCAGAATCACCAAAGGGATAAATTTTAATAATGTTAATACAAATTCAGCTCGCCCAGCGGCTTTCACGCCTTTAAGGTTCAATAATGTAATCACCAATAGCAAAGTCAATTCGATGGTTAACAAGACACCGATGGTGTGCTTTCCAAAAAACGGCGTTAAATAGCCCACACAAGCGACGATTACCGCTGTGGTGCTCACCCAAGAAATTACCCAATATGTCCAACCCGTAAAAAATCCGGCCATGGGTCCAAACGCCGCTTTTGCATAAACATGTGGTCCACCTGTGTGCGGTAATTGCGAACATAAGGATGCAAACACCAAAGCCAAGGCAATCGCTCCACACGAAGAAATCAACCATCCGGCCAAACTAAATAGCCCATATGGCGCCAGCCCCGCTGGCAACATCAGAACACCAGAACCAATCTGACTACCTATCACCAAGGCAAAAACAGACCAAAACCCGATTTTCCGCGACACCATTATATACCCCTTAGTAATAAAGATGGATCTTACCTCAACTGTCTATACGAAGGCAAATGTGCACGGACATCATACACGGCACAGGACAACCGCATCTAAATATCTTTTCATTACAATATGCTATATATTTCCCCCCTTTGAAAAAGGGGGGTTAGGGGGGATTTACAGGATGACTCGATGAACCATGCAATAAAAATAGTGCTGCGCCGGAATAACATAACAATAAAGTTCAGCTGCACTAGCGGGCAAATCCCCCCTAGCCCACCTTTTTCAAAGGGGGAAACAGGCAACAAGAATAAATGTAATTAGATAATCTTGCCCTGATACACGGCAAGATTACCTTCATCTTCTTATTTATTCGCGCTATAATACTCCGTTGACCTTTTTTATCTTTTAAGTTCATAAGGAGTGGTTATGTTTAAGCGTATCGGCTTGTTTTTAGTGACCAACTTGGCCATTTTGGTCGTAGTGAGTTTAATCGTTAATCTCTTGGGTTTGAATCACTATTTAACCCAAAATGGTCTAAATCTTCCTGCTTTATTGGGGTTTTGCGCGGTCTTTGGATTTGTGGGATCGTTTATTTCTTTGGCCATCTCCAAATGGAGTGCCAAGATGATGGTGGGAGCTCAAGTGATTAAAAGCCCCAGGAGTGCACAAGAAACCTGGTTGTTTGAAACCATTCAACGTCACGCACAACAAGCCAATATTGGCATGCCTGAGATTGCTATTTTTAATGCGCCTGAACCCAATGCGTTTGCCACTGGCATGTCAAAAAACAATGCGTTGGTTGCAGTGAGCACGGGTTTGTTACAACAAATGCAGCCCAATGAAATCGATGCGGTTTTGGGTCATGAAATCAGTCACATTGCCAATGGTGATATGGTGACCATGGCGTTAATTCAAGGAGTTGTGAATACATTTGTCATGTTCTTGGCGCGTGTGGTTGGTTACTTTGTCGATACTGTTTTGCTGCGCAATAATAATGAACAACGTTCTGGCGTCGGTATCGGATATTACATTACAACCATGGTGTGTGAAATTATTTTTGGTATTTTGGCCAGTGTGGTGGTGATGTGGTTTAGTCGTCAGCGTGAATTTCGTGCGGATGCAGGTGGAGCGCATTTGGCCG
>Ga0302309_10001884_pt1 | contig 18262 bp, 18 predicted proteins | sample III_Palsa_N1_1_FD_200453 | JGI IMG/M metagenome (GOLD analysis project Ga0302309, IMG submission 200453) | Peat permafrost microbial communities from Stordalen Mire near Abisko, Sweden - III_Palsa_N1_1 | ecosystem: Environmental > Terrestrial > Soil > Palsa > Peat permafrost | place: Sweden... | reverse complement strand
CGGGGCAAGACCGCATCGGTTGTTTCTGAGTCGTATCCGCACCTCGAAAAAGGAGCGATGCTCGACTTTGAAGGCATCATGAAGGATCGCGGCTATTGGAACGATGATCGCTGGAACCAGACCAAGCACACCTACACGTTCGAGACAGGATGCAGGCTTGAGTTCTATGCGCCGGACACCTATGGCAAAGCACACGGCCCACGCCGCGATGTTCTCTTCATCAACGAGGCCAACAACCTTGATTACAAGATCGCTGACCAGCTCATCATCCGTACCCGCGAGATCGTGTGGATGGATTGGAACCCGACGAATGAGTTTTGGTTCTACACGGAGATGCAAGGACGGCGCGATGACATTGACTTCATCACGCTCACTTACCTCGACAACGAAGCGTTGGGCCAAACGACGATCAACGAGATCGAATCCCACAAGAATAACAAGTCGTGGTGGCCGGTCTATGGATTAGGACAGCTCGGCGAAGTTGAAGGGAAAATCTACAAGGACTGGCAGATCATTGATGCCATCCCGCACGAAGCACGGTTAGAACGCTACGGCCTCGACTTCGGCTATTCAAACGATCCAAGCTCGCTCGTTGCGATCTACCGCTATAACGGCGGCTACATTGTTGATGAAATCCTCTATGCAAAGCGCATGAGCAACAAGCAGATCGCCGACACGTTGCTCAATCTCCCGCGTGCGTTGGTTATCGCCGATTCTGCCGAGCCAAAATCCATTGACGAGATCAAGGGATATGGCTTGAACATCATCGGCGCTCAAAAGGGCAAAGATTCGGTCAACAACGGCATCCAGCTTGTCCAGGCGCAAGCAGTATCAGTTACCAGCCGGTCGCTCAACATCATCAAGGAATATCGCAACTACCTGTGGATCATTGACCGAGACGGCAAGGTGACGAATGTACCGGAGCACGAATACAGCCATTCGATGGATGCGATCCGGTATGCCATCGTATCGCTCACGCACACGGTTTCATTCGTGCCAGCACCGACGACGGGGCTTGTAAAGCCGTTTCCGGGGATGACGGCTTAGGGTATTATCGGACAACCGGCCCCCAGCATCAGATTTAGCTTTGAAAATCATCATCGAGGAGAAGTCATGGTTTTTAGGCAATCCCTTACCGTTTTTGTGTGCGCATTTATGAGCATTTCGACTATCCATGCGCAAAAGAACAGCGCACTCAACAAAGTGCTCAACGCCGAAAACCTGACACCGGTACCAGCCGGAAACCCAGACTATAAGCCTGGCACTCTTGTTGTTTTCAGGAGTGGTGCAAGTCCTGACCCTAATTTTCTAGACAAGGCGATTGCAAACATGACTGCGCAACCCGCGCAGCTAACGATTACTGGCTTCACCATGAAGACCGATAATGAGTTTTCACTTGCGGCGACGCTATTCGGCGTTCCGGTAAAACCCTCGGTTTCACACGGAACAACGTTGACGACGGACCCAATGCAGCTACAGGGATGGGAGCTATCACCGGAAGCACTCGCAGCAATCACCGATCCTAATTCGCCGACGTTCAAGAAGGCCGAAGACCTTTGGAATAACAAGCTCGGCTGGAAGAACTGGAAACTATACGTCATCAAAGCTGTCTACACCACATCGCACGTCAAGGTCTCATCGTCAAACTCAACTGGCATCAGTTTCGGTGACAATAACTGCGACAAGAGCAAAACGACCGATAGTGCGTCTGACACCAAGAACAAAAACGCGAGTACGCCTTCAACCAATACAGCCGGTCAACAAGGGAAAAACACAAAGACCAATTCGTCGGATTCAAACCCCATCGCGAGTGACGTCAATGCTGTTGGCACTCAGACAACGAGCATCATCAACGCGGTCGATGGCAAGAGCGGTTCGGGATCAGGTGCTTCCGGCAACAGCTCAGGCACCAAGGGTGGAAGTTCAAGTAGTACGAGTCCCCTGATCGCCAACATCTTCAAAGATATTGCTCCGAGCATCAGTGTCTGCCCATCATCAAGCAGCAATGTACAAATCGACACTACTTCACCTTTTCCGGTTGCGATGATCGTGGAAGAGATCAGCTTCGAAAGGGATTTCGTACGAATGAACCTGCTTCCGAAACCCGTGAACAAGTGGTAAGGGATATGGGGATTCGCGCATTCGCGTGTGTCTCCTTCCCTGACTTATCCCCACCCTCATAGCTCTTGCGCTCTCCCGTGTGGCAATCATACTCAGCGTATACCCATGGTTGAACCGCTCACCATAGACCAAATCGCCAAGAACCAAGTCGCTGACTTGTATTGGCGCATGAGGCGTCACCCGCAATGGACGCTCAATTACGAACTCTATCGCGATACCGTCATCATCAACCGGCTCACGCAACGGCAGTCCGTGAACGTACCGTACATGAAGAAGACGCTCAAAACGTATCTCACGCAGACCAATTGGCCGGTAGACATCGAGTTCGAGGATAAGGGCAACGACCAGAAGGCCGAGCTTTTCTTGAACGCCTACTGGACTGAGGTCGCCGACCGCGACCGCCTCGACATCCTTGAGGAAGTTGATCGCAAACAGGAATGGCTTTATGGCCGTTCATTCATGAAGATCAATATTCTCGACGGCTGGTTACATCTTGAGGTTATTGACCCCCAGGACGTATTGCTTGACCGCTATATGAATCCGTGGGACTTGCAATCAGGCCGCAGGATTTCTCATATCGGCATCTATCGCTCCATCTCAGAGATCGAATTGAATCCGCTTTACGACAAAGCCGCAATCAACGAACTCCGTACATTCTTTGCCACCAAAGCAGGACTCATCATTGCCGGACAGAACGCGCAGATCGTCGCAGACCGCGCACAGCGAATGCTCGATATGGGCGTTCCTGATGTCCAGAATCCCATCGTTGGCGAAACGTATGTTGAATTGAACGAGATTCAACAAAAGGTATGGGATGAGGATAACCAGAAGGACGTGGTTATGGTGATCGTCACAGCAAATGCAAATCAGATCATCATGCAGAAGCCGCTTGATGAAATCCTTGGTATCAACATGTTGAGCTGGGCAAGCTGGGCAGGTGATACCGAACGCACCGATTGTTGGAGCGACGGCGGCGCTGACTCCGTTCGCGGCTTGAACCTTGTCGCGAATGCCCGTTGGAGCCAGAAAGTTGAGAACGGCCAGCTCGCGAACTACGGTATGCAGTTCTATGACTCGACAGCGAAAGAAGGCTGGGTACCCGTTGGGTATGACCCAGCACCGTTCGGCTTTTACCCGTTGCCGGGACCGCCGAAAGACGTTCTCCAGACTGTCACTATCGCGCCGATGGCGGACGTGTTCAACGAAATGGATTGGATTGACGGCGAGATTCAAGGCGTCACTGGCGCGACGGCAGTTGAGTCCGGTGATCCCGACCCGAATGCTGGCGGCGCACAGCAAACCGCCCAGGAGATTCAGATACTCGCAGCCAAGGCCAAGGAACGCGCACAGAATGTATCTAAATACCACAAACGCTATTGGCAGGACATCGGCGAAATATCGTGTGCAATCGTCATGGCTAACGGCAAGACGATGACCCAACCGAAGCTTTATAAGAAATCGCAAAAGGGAAAGTATTACGGCAAGACCATTGACCTCGCACAGACGTATTCCAAAGAAGGCTACAAGGTGAAGGTTGGCTCAAAGGCTGACAAGGAATCAAACAGCCTCGACATGATCCAGAAGTTGAACGTCGCCCAGGCGCAGTTCCCGAACAATATCCCGCTCAACAAGATCGCAAAACAGAAGACGCTCGATTGGCTTGGCCTTACGCCGGAAGAGACAAACGAGGTTATGGAGTTTGAAGATCAGAACCCAGCGCCAGCATTGCCGCCGAACCCTTCTGGTATGCCCCCCAATGGCGCTATAAAGCCCGCTATGCCGTCTTTACCGACACCGAGTCCTATCCCTCAACCCATTGCCGCATAACCCATGATTGACCAAATTCTCCAAAAACTAGGACTCACGAGCATTGACGACCTCACGCCAGCCGAACGTGCGACGTGGCAACAATGGACGGCAATCCTTGGCAAGCGTGACGTGACGATTGAAGACCTCAAGAAGATTCTGCCGGTTGAGATCGCACGGGCCGAAGCCGAACTCCTGAAGTACGACAACTCACCGCAGAAAGATCTTTTCCAAAAGGCATACATCACCGCTCTCACCACGATCACGAAGATCGTTGTCACCCCGGAGCAGGAACGCGAGTCATTGAAAGCCATGCTGAAACAAAAGTATGGACTTGAATAAAGGTCGCTAACCATTCACAACACATACATGGACATCACAAAGGAACAGACTCTCATTTGCCCAAACTGCCAAGCAAAGCTACAGGTCAGCGAACAGGCCGTCTTGATAGAGGCGACAGAGCCAATACCAGCAGCCGCAGATTCGACCGCGTAGTTATCCCCACCTTGCCTACTATCGAATAGGCACGCAGAATAAAACTAATGCCTAACGTCTAAACGACACGGCACAAAAAACAAATGCCCGATCCAAACCTCACACCAGAGACGGATACAGTGCCTCCGGTCACAACACCGGAACAGCCGATAGTTGAGCCGGTTGTGGTCAAGCCCGAAGATACCGTTGATTTCTGGAAACAGAAATTCTCAGATTCTTCCCGGGAGGCCCAATTGCTTGCCGAAGCCGAAAGGGTTCGCCAAGCTGCTCAACAGGAACAGACAAAAGAACCAACCGATTCGGAGCTACGGACAGCATTCCCGTTATGGGAGGCTATGAGTGATACCGAAAAGGAGTTGGCACGGCGCACACTCGGCGCGGAACGAGCTGCGGGAAATGCTTCGCGCTTGTCACAAGCGATACAAGACGAACGGGCATGGAATACGAGCATTGAACTCGTCATTACCTCCGATCCTGCCTTACAAGGTAAAGAACAAGCATTCAGGCAGTTCGCATCGAAGCCGCAGTACAAGAATGTCCCTATGGACGTTTTAGTCGGAGCCTTCCTCCAAAAAAACGGTAGCGCACCAGCGCCCACGACGACGCCAAAGCCAGGTCTTGAACCCGGCAGCGGTGGTCCACGACAGGCACCGAAGCCTACATCTCTCACCGCCGATCAGCTCGCAGCACTTCGCACGTCGGACTACAAAGCCTACGTCGAGTACATCACTAAGCACCCGATTGATCTTGAGATATAGGGCATAGCGACGGTTGGGGTTATAACAACACAAAATCCCCATGCCATCCCCATTTGCTACCAAGTTGGCTGAAGCATTTTCAGCCAAAGTGATGAAGGAAATGTATGCGAACAGCGTATACGACCTCATCACAAACCGCGATTACGAAGGCGACATCAACGCCGTAGGCTCCATTGTGAACATCCTCAACATCCAGAGGATTTCAGAACAGGTCTACACCGGCGCAAACTTGTCTCCGGCATCGCTTCAGGAGATCAACGGGCAGCTCAAACTTTCCATCTGGAAATCCTTCTACTGGAAAGAAAACACGATTGACAAGTGGAAGTCCTACATCAAGGAACCTCGCCCGGTCGTCGTGCAACAGCTCGCCCTTGAGCGCAAGAAAAACGTTGACGCGTATGTTCTTGGCTTTTACACCTATCTCGCCGCAGGTAACCGCGTTGGAACTGATTACACGACCGGCACCGTCTCAATTGACGTGAACGGCAATGTAACCGGCTCTGGCACCACGTTCACCGCCGCGATGGTCGGTAAAGGCTTCAAGGCTACCGGTAACTCGAAGTGGTATCGTGTCGCTTCATACGCATCAGCTACGTCCATCGTGGTGCAGCTCGATGTCTATGACGACCCGACCACAACGTATGACGGCGGCGTAATCACTGGCGCGACCTACACGCTCCAGGCGAATACTGCCATCGCCATCACGAAGAACAACATCATGCAGGAGATCATCGCGTTAGGCGTCATCTTGGACAACCAAGAAGTCCCTGAAACGGATCGCTTCCTCATCTTGCATCCGACGATTGCCCAGTACATTCCGCAAGGAACTGGTATCGCATTGAACGTACCGGCGGCTTACCAAGATTTGATTGTCAAAGGGTTCATGACCGAACTCTTGGGCTTCATGATTATCAAGTCACCGCGCGTTCTCGGCGATAACGTCAACGGCTATCACTGCATCGCAGCGAACCGCAACTGGCTCACGTTCGCAGACAAGGTTTTGGAAGCAGGAATCGAAGAAGACCAGATTGGTAACTTCGGTGTCGCTTTCAAAGACCTCTACGTCTACGGCGCGAAAGTTACGGACAACCGTTTGAAGTTCGCAGCAGAATTCTACTGCACAGGCTAGTCAAACCGTGAAGGGGTCGTCTTGTGAACGGCCCCTTCGCTACATTCAAAGGTCGCTACAAATCAAATCTTTCTCTCATGGCACGCACAAAATCAATCAACTTCCCGAACACTGAAACCGAGCTTTCGACATTGTTCGACAAGCTGCAACGTTCGACCGTCCAAGAGCTTCTGCTCTCAGGCGCACTTGCGATCCACGGCGCATCCTCGCCGCTTGCGAAGACCGCGAACACGATCTACTTCATGGTAGACGGACAGGTGTACTCGAAAGCAGCATCCGATATGGCCGCACTTTCTGGCACTGTTGCGAACGCGACGTTCAACGTCTTCGTGTTCTCCGTAAACTCGGCAGGAACGCTTACGACCCAGATGGGAACCGGAGCTACAACGCTCGGCGGAGTCGTCTTCCCGACTGTAGCAGACGGCAACATCACCATCGGCCTCGACGATGGAACCGTTGTCCCAGGCGCGGTGTACGTCAACACCCTTGGCGACTTCTTCCCGTTCTTCCAGAATCTCTAACCGTTTGGTTTCTGCCTCGCAATAACGCGGGGCGGGAACCAGACCCTACCCAATGAAGAAACAAAAGAAAGATTGGATGCAAGATGCCGTCGGCAAACCCGGCTCCCTGCGATCCACACTCAACATAAAGAAGAACAAGACCATACCACTCGCAACACTCAAAGCCGCCGCCAATAAGCCCGGTAAAGAGGGCCAGCGAGCGCGTCTCGCTCTTGTCTTCCGCAAATCAAAATAATGAACCTCAACACACGAACCCCAATTCAATATTCTCCAATCGGCCGTGCGGTGAAGAAGTTCTTGCACACAAAGGTGGGAGCGTTCATCGGCTTCACTCTCGGCTTGCAAGGCTTCAACCAGATTCAGGCCATCGTCACCCGCAGTAACGGCAAGGTTGAAATCCTCCGTTCCTATAACTCGCGCACCGACGTTGGAGCCGCGCTCACATCAACACTCATGTCAGGCACCACGCTTGGAAGCCTCACATCGCCGGCAGCGCCCAAGTATCTCGCTGTGTCATCGAGCACGCTCACCCCGGCTCACACCGACACAACGCTCACCGGAGAACTCAGCACGAACGGCTTCACCCGTGCCGCAGCGACCGCAGGAGGCTACACGGCCCCGGCGTCTCTCGACGCTGGCGCATCGTTCACGCAGAGCCATACCTTCACCGCGACCGGCACGCAGACCGTGGCATCAGCCGCGCTCTTCGATGCCGCAACCGGAGGCAATCTCTTCGTTGAAGGCAACCTCGCAACATCCGCATCCCTCAACTCTGGCGACACGCTTCAAGTCGTCTGGACGGTCAACAACTAGAACTCAATGGCAATCGCCTACGACGCATCGGCATACGGCAATGACGGTGGAGGACTCACGACTTCGATTTCGTGGTCGCACACCTGCACCGGCAGTAACCTCATCCTTATCGTAGGCACCGTTTCAGGCTCGAATGGAAACGTATCAGGCGTAACCTACAACGGCGTTGCCATGACGAAGATCACCGGTTCGAGTGGCTATAGCTCCCAATGCGGTAACACCGTTTTCTGGTATCTCATAAACCCTCCTACCGGATCGCATACGGTCGCAGTCACGCTTGGATCGAGTGACACCATCTCTGGAGTATCGGCCTCATACACGGGCGCGAGTCAGACCAGCCAGCCAGACAGCTACCATGCGAGTTCCAATTCGACCGGTACAACGTATTCCGACAGCACAACGACCGTCGCGAACAATTCCTGGGTTATTGGCTACTTTGTAAATAATCAAGGAACGACGATCAGTGCAGGAAGCGGGACGACCTCACGCGTTTCAGTAAGCGGCGTAGCGTACATCATCGCTAATATGCTCGCTGACTCCAACGGGCCACAAACGCCCGCAGGAAGCGCGACCTTGAATGCTACAGCGGGTGCATCGGGCTATTGGCTCGACAGCGTGATCTCGATTTCGCCGACGGCATCTACGGGGTACACCCGAACGATGTCCGATGCGATCATGAACAGCGCTGGAACGCCACGACTCGCAACCGTGACCCGCACAGCAGGATTCCTTCGCACCGTCAGCGCTTCGATCATGAACGCCGCATCGAGACTCGCGACTCTCACCCGTAGTGGGACATTCACCCGGACCATGGGCGATGCAGTGATGAATAGCGCAGGCTGGGGCGCGATGAATGGCCTCGTTGCATGGTGGAAACTCGGAGAAGGCGGCGGCAGCACAGCATTTGATTCGTCCGGCGGCGGCACAACCGGCACTTGGAACGGCACACCATCAGGAACACTTGGATATTATGCTCCCGGCAAAATAGGAAGCTGGGCCGGAGCGTTCGACGGAAGCACCAATTATGTTGTTTCAACCAAGAATTCAGTCGGCTTAGGAATAACGAATCAAGCCACCTACGCGGTTTGGGCAAATGTAAGCAATTTCACCAATCAGGCGTATCTCATTAGCGATTACGGTACGAATGCGGTTGGCATGACACTCAGAATAGACAACGCAACCACGGCGGAATTCTATGTCTATCCGAACAATTACCGCATTAGCTACACTACCGGTACATTCAATCTGGGGACGTGGTATCACATTGCAGGCGTCATGAACGGCAGCACAATGTACCTCTATGTCAACGGCGTTCAGGTCGGAAGCACATCGCTCGGAAATAATATTGGGAACAGCGCTAACAATCTGACACTCGGTGAGCGTGGCGACCTGATAAGTGGTTCTACTTTTGCCGGCCTCCTTGACGATGTTCGCGTCTACAACCGCGCTCTCAGTTCAGCGGAACTCCTCGCGCTATACACCAGCACATCACCACGGCTTGCGACGGTAGGCAAAGGATTGTTCCGGACGATGAGCGATTCCATCATGAATTCGGTATCACGATTCGTGAGTGTTACGGCAATCCAGTCACTTACCCGAAGAATGGCCGACTCAGTGATGAACTCCGCGTCACGCCTTGCGACCGTGAGCAAGATGTACTCGACGACGCGAACGATAAGTGCTTCAATCATGAACTCAGCATCCCGTCTCGCGACCGTGACAAGTCTCCGTTCGATCCATGCCTATCTCTCGGATTCGATCATGAACGCACGAGGCAGGCTTGCCATCACGAAAGCGTATGTAAATGGCCTGCTCATCCAGTACCTCTCTAAATACAAGACCCAAAGCACGACCTACCAAGACAAGTACGAAAAACAAAACACCGTATTCGACGACAAATATCAATAACATGGAAGGCCAATCACAACCCACCATCTCAATACAGAACGGCCAGCAGCCGAGCGGCGATCACGACTTGTTGATTCAGATTGCAACAAAGATGGATCGTGCCATCTCTGACATCAAGGAGATCAAGGACAACACCACCGCCCGCGTCACCGCTCTTGAAGAAGAAAAGGTCAACTCTGCCGATTTCGAAGAGTTCAAAAAAGCCACGCTCGATATGTTCGAGAAGCAGGGCAAGAAACTTGACCGGGTTTACTCCTACGTCCTCATGGGACTCGGCGCACTTGGTGTGATCGAGTTCGCAATCCAGGTCTATACCAATCTCAAACGATAAAATGCCACGCGTTGTCCCATTTGGAGCGTTCGACGGATTCTCTGACCTTCCAGTCACCGGGACACATTTTTATTCCCAGGGCTTCATCCCATCTCTCTTTGGGTTAGGCACGCAGTATTCAATACTCGACAAGGTGACGAGCGCCGGAATCCCCGGACTCGGATCACCACTGCATTTCACGGTCTTCAACGGCTACCTCGTAGTCCAGGACGACAGCGGCCAGATATGGATGGAGACGACGCGTGGTGCGTACAATTTCACGCTTGTCCGTAATCCGGGCGGCAATGGAGCAGGGTTGATGGCCGACCAGTATGGCAATCTCTTCTATGCCTGCGGAGCAAGCAACAACCAACTCGGCAAATACGACGGTACGACGTGGAACGACACCTTCCAGACCCTCACGAGCGGTCAGCACCCGATGACATGGTACGAAGACCTTGTACTTGTTGTGGACGGCTATAACGTGGATTGTCTTTTCTCAGACGGCACATGGAGCAATACCGCTTTTTCACTGCCGACCCAGATGAACATAACCGCCATCAAGTCGGGGCCAACCGGCATCCTCATAGGCGCGAACTTGAACAATCAAGGTGCGATCATCCTTTGGGACGGCAACGCCCTCCGCTCTAAAGTGCCTTGGAAGTGGACAGCAGGACAAATTCTCGCAATTGATACCTATGGAGAGAATTGGATCGTCAAGACCCAGCGCGAAGCCCTCATCACAAACGGTACGACGATCAGTGAGATGTTCGGCGTATTCGATGACCCGTTATCGTTCAACAACTACGACAATTCCAATGTACTACCTCAGCAGATGGCGCTTGTAAATGATGTTCTTATATTTTGCATAACGTCCCAAAGTGGCAACGTCGCACAGTACGGCAAGATGAAGCCGGGAGTCTATCTCTATTCGCTGTCTCGCAAAGGATGGAGCTACCTACCAGTTGGATCAGGTGCGACGTTCAACGTCCGGGTAAACGCGCTCTATGTGGATACCACCAACAACCGGATTGTCGTTGGATACAGCGCAGGAGGCGTCAATTATGTCTCTGCGTTCATTCCACAGGGACCGACGCGCGCACAGTTCATCTCGGAAGAGCTTGGCTTAGGCAGGATTAAATACCAGCGCACATTTTTTGGCCCAACTGACAAGACGCTAGAAGCGGTGGTCTTGAATCTCGGCATCTTGAATTCGATGACGCAGGCTCAATCACTCAGTTTCAGCGCCTCCGTAAAGGTCTACAACTTCAAGCGGCAGCTCTGGGGCCATGCCGTGACAAGCGGACAGCTTACGAATATGAACCAGTTGCAGGTGGATGCGACGGTCACCGGCACTTACAACGCGCAGGTAGGCGATGAGGTGACGATCCTTGAAGGCAACAACGCGGGAAGCATCGGTCACATCACCGTCATTGCGAACAATGGCGCAAGCAACGAGACGTGGACACTCGACACGACTTTTGCGAATCAGACGGCGGAGGGTATCAACGTCCAGGTCCAGCCGTTCACCCTCGTCAAGCGACAGACATTCACCAACCTTAGCGAACTCAAGAACGTCTTCTTTAGCGTGAACAGCATAAAGGGCAAACAGTTCCTCATCAAAGTTGTCCTCGACGGCATCGAACCAACGCTCAACCTTGAACTCCTCATGTGCTATTGGGTATTCAACGATCTTGGTTACACACAAACATGACGCAAGAAGAATTCGTCGCCGCAAACAAGAGCGGTGCAGTCAGCTTTGAAACGCCGGAATCAGATACCCATGAAGCGGGTGGACTTCCAGCATCAACGGGAATGTCATTGTCTCAATTCTTGCCGCTTCTCATCCAGCTCCAAAGCGTCCAGCAGTTTGTCTCGACTCCGCCGACAAACATCCCGCAGACGTTTCAAGACCAGTTCCAATTTGTCTACGATGGGGCGAATTACTTTCTCTATCTCTATTTCAACAACCAGTGGAACAGCCTGAAACTTGGCAGTAGTGATCTTCCGGGAGACATCAAAACTGCCGGATACAGTACCGCGCCGACCGGATGGCTTCTCTGCGACGGGAGCGCGGTATCGCGTACGACGTATGCCGCGCTCTTCGCGGCGATAGGAACCACATTCGGCAGCGGCAATGGTACGACGACCTTCAATATTCCCGATGGGCGCGGCAAGGTGTTGGCAGGATTCAAAACGAGTGACGCGAACTTTGGCACGCTTGGAACAACGGTCGGCGAAGCAGCGCACGTCCTCACGTCAACCGAGATGCCAGCGCATACCCACACCGTTGGATCGCACACGCAAAGCACTTTCTCCAGCGACATTCTTTGGAACGGTGACGCGGCCCACGGGACGGGTGAAACCTCGACAACGAGCAGCACCGGCGGCGGCGGAGCGCACAACAACATACAGCCATCTCTCACGATAAATTTCTTCATCAAGACCTAGCACTGGACATCAGCCAACAAACCCCTAAACTTAAATCAACACCATGCAATTATCAGAAGCCGAAGCAGCAGTTTGCAGACAGCTTGGCATAGACGTAACCGACGTACTTGCCGGAACAAACACGCTCTTTTCTCAGGCCGACATTGACAGCTACATCAACACCGGCACGAAACGCGCATGGTCTTACAAGCCGTGGACGTTCACCGAAAAGACCTATATGCTCACGATCCAAGCCGGTTTCATCGGGTATATTGACTACCCGAACACCTTCGAGGATGAGAGCGCATTCCGTCTTGAGGTTCCGGCTATTGGCGAGTTCAAAAAGAAGGTCTTCGCCGACTACCAGAAATGGTTTGCGGACTATCCGACCTCTACCGACCGCATCTGGACTGAGCATGAACGCTTCATCTTCATCAACCCGCTTGCCGTCACCGCAGGGCAGGAAGTGGACATCTCCGGCAAGCTCCGCGCCCCGTTCCTTGTAAATTCGACCGACCTGCTTCCGTTTTCACCGACAAGCGACAACCAAGAGAACTCAGGCAACGATGCGATCGTACTGTTTGCCTACGCCGAAGCTCTTGCGAGTGACAAGAAACAGAACACCCCCGGCGCTCGCGATCAAGAGGGCCGCGCCCTCAGCATCTTGGATACTCTTTGGGCACCGATTGGAGAGCTTCGCGCACAGAAGAACTCGCAGAACCGACCATTTTTCAACACACAGAATCTTTTCCCCGATAGGCGCTCGACGCGCTTCGATACAAACATAGGTAATTTCCCATAAACCATGCCCCCAGGAGTAACCACAACACCGACAGCCGCACCACTATCAACGACGACGACCAGCACGCCAGCACCTTCCGTCTCTCTTCCGAATGGCAACACGGGCAATTCGACGGACGGCATCACGCCAAACCAATTTGCGTTGCAACCAGGTGAAAGTGTTGGAGCATATGACACCCGCATCGCGGGGCTTCGCGCAAATGCAGGAGAACCGACCGTTACCGGCGTTCCTACCGACACGCAGAGTGCAGAGGATCAGGTTGCACAGAGTCTTGGCTACAAATCCTATGCGGATGCGCTCACAAACCTCACCGCGACACCCACAGACAGCGAAACGAGTCTCTACAACAGCGCCTATAGCGCCGCAGGGTTGGACCAGCTTCAAAGCCAGATCACCGGACGACAAAATGACCTTGCAACCGCACAGAACAACATCAATGACAATCCTTGGCTTGATGAAGCTGACCGGGTAGGACGTAATAGCACCGTCACGACCCTTGCAAACGCCGACATCAAGAATCTCCAAGACGAATACACCTCAAAGCTTGCAGAGGTGAACGATCTTGTTACGCGTGAGACTGCCGATGGCACAGCGACGACAAATGCGAATAAAGCGAAGCTCGCGGCACTCGAAACCCAAGCAAAGGCGTTGGCGACTCAGGCCGCAGCCACCACGAAGGCCGCAACCGCGGCTCCGAAGACAGTCAAAAGCGCATCCGGCGCGACGTACACATGGAATCCGAACACGAATACGTTCGATCAAGTGCTTCCGGGTAAAGCGTCAACGACAACTGCCGCACCTTCCAAGAACGACATCTCTACGATAGGTTCAACAATGCAGTCGCTTGCCGGATCAGATGGGTTCGTCAGCCCGCAAACGTGGGCTCAGGCGCTCAGTGAATGGACGGCAGCGGGATACAGCACCACATCCTTCGTATCCGAGTTCAAAGGCTACGCGAACACCAAAGACCCAAGTAATAATTACGCCGGACTCTAATGGCTGATCCATTCGCAGGGCTTCTCACAGGCGGTAACCAAGGAACGGCGGCTAAACCCGTCGTTTCTGCCACGCCCCAGCAGAACAGCCCGTTTGCAGGACTCCTCACCGGCAAAGCACCCACTGTAGCGGCTCCGGTTGCCCCTATAACGCCCGTAGCGCCCTTGAAGACCCCAAGCCCGACGATTGCGCCAGTTACGACGATGCCGACCCCTACGACGGCGCCAGCACCAACTCCAAAATTGACACCATTAGTCCCGCTTGCGGCTCCTATGAACTCAGGATCATCAACGCCCACGGCTGAAACCCTTCCGAAGCCTGAAACGCTCCCTCCACCTTCGCTCACCCCGGCTCCGACACTCGAAAAGCCACAATCAGCGTTCGATAACGTCACGGATACCATCGAAAAAGGCATCAACAAGGTCGGTTCTAGCTTCGCTTCGGCGTTCCCATCGCTTACCCAAACGCTTGCCGACCTCCAAACGAACCCCTTGAATCTCGGCAATTCAGTCAAAGCCATCGTCTCCACGCCGTACACGGACGTAAAACAGGCTAGTGATGCCTTCGATACAGCGGTCACGAACCTTGCGACCGGCATCAAGAGCGGCGCACCGGCGTCAGAGGACATCAATAACGGCCTTGAGGCGGCAACATCACTCGCAGGAGGGATGCTCACGCCGATCACGACATGGTTCAACGTCGCAAATAAGATCCCTGTCATTGGCGACATCTCCAAGCTCCTTTTCAACGTTCCATTTGCCGCTTTGGGCGACGTGAGCGGTGATGCTGGCGTGAAAGCGCTCAACATGCTTCCTATTTCTGCCCAGGCGAAGCAAAATCTTGAACCGGGCATCCGCGCGGTTTCAACCCTCGCTGGACAGCTCATTGCCGGGAAATATGTCGCGCCGGATGTCGTTGAAACTCTCACACAGCAGTTCGGCAAGACTGATGCAGACACTATCGTGTCGAAAGCGCAGGAAGTGGCACAAGAAGCAAAGGAGAATCCAAACTCGCCAGCCGCAAAAGCCGTTGAAACCCCAGCAGCGCCGGCAGAAAAGACCGGCCCTGCAACCGAAGTGGCCCCGACCCAAACGCAACCGACCGAACCCATCGAAGAAACTTCCGAAACAAAAATCAGCGGACTCGCCCAGGGCGTCGAAGCGAAGGCAGTCCAAGCTAACCTCACAAGAGGATTCGGCGATCTTCCCGAGTACAAGACAGTGAATTGGAAGGATCAGGCCACAAAAGCCACCGAGCTTGTCTCAAGTGACTATGAAAGAGCCAAGCGGATCGCCATGGGGCAAGAGGCCCCGCCGGTAGGATTATTGCCTGAAAGTTTATTTGTGGCCGTTGAAGACAAAGCTCACGCTGAAAATGACATCGACACGCTCCGCGACCTTGGCACTCAATCGAGCTTGACCGGCGAAGCGTCAAAAATGGGACAGAGAATCGGGTATTTGCAGAATCGCGACCCGGAATCTCCCGTTGAAGCTATCCGCGATGTGCAGACTGCACGCGAGAAAGCGGCCACTGAAAAGCTCGGCAAGGGTGGTGATCTTGAAAAAGCCAAAGGCGACATTGCCGATCAGATCAAGAGCGAGATAAAGAAAGCTTCACCGAAAAAGGAGGATTGGTCATCCTTCGTAAAGAGTATCCAATGCTAAAACATGTTCTGCCTACCCAAAACTGAAAGCGACGCCTTCCTTGCGAAGATAAAGGACGGTTCATTGAACCCGGAGAAGCTATCCGAGATGACAAGCGATGAACGCCGCGAATTCTTCGAGGAGTTCATGAGCAAAGAAAGTGCCAAGCAGACGAATGCTCAATTTGAGAGCAAGCTTCTCTTGAAGAACCAGCAGCAAGGCATCATCAATTGGGCAAAGAAAGTATCAGGCATCAGCCCGGAGGCCCAGCGTGACATCATCGCCCGCGTAAACAAGATGGATGAGGTATTGAATCCGAAGACGCAGGACATGTTCCTCAAAGACCTTGCCGCGCATAAGTTGAACGCAACCGTCACGATGGAAGAAGCAGCACATATCTCCGAGCTTGCGAAGCAATCGGCTGACACCAATGCTGCCCGTGACGCGAATACCAACAACGAGACGATCCTCAACTACGGCAAATCAAAACAGGCGTTCGGAGATTACCTCGACTCGCTCAAACCCGATCCACAGGGCGGTATCAAGAACGCCATCGTCAATGTGCTCAACATTCCGAAATCCGCGCTGACTTCCGTTCTCCATTTTTCGGCAATGGGAGTGCAGGGATGGGGAATGATAAGCACGGGACGCTTTTGGGAAGCCGCAGGAGATCAGTTCAAGTATTTCGCCAATGAAGACAATTACAAGAATGCCCAGGCGATGATTTCTGGACATCCCGACTTTGAGATTGCAAAGACCGCTGGCCTTGGCATCACGAGCATTGACGGCAAGTTGAATGATCGCGAAGAAGCGATCCAATCGAGCCTCATCCAGAAAGGAAGCAAGCTCTTGAGCGAAAAGACCGGCTTACCGGATGTCATCCGCGCATCGTCTCGCGCCTTCACCGGATTCTTGAACTATACGCGCTTCTATCGCTTTGAAGACTTGTTGAACGCCGCGCGTTTGAACGGCGAGGACGTGAGTAAGGGATCACAGGTCACCAAAGACCTTGCGAAAGTCGTCAATGATTTCACCGGCAGGGGAAGTTTGCCATTAGGACTCGACAAGGCGACAGCCGCGCTCAATACGACATTTTTCTCCCCACGCAAAATGATGGCGACGTTCGATATGTTCAATCCAACGACCTACCTTGACCCCAAGACAAGCCCGACAGCCCGTATCGCGGCACTCCGCCAGCTCACGGGAAGTTTGTTGGTCACCGGCTCCGTTCTTGGATTAGCGCGTCTCGCAGGAGCGGGCGTAGACGTGAACCCCGTCAGCACGAACTTCGGAAAGGTGAAACTCGGCAACACGACGTTCGACATGACGGGCGGCAATGCTGCTTATGCGCGGTTGGTTGCACGGCTCATCTCAGGCAAAGAGAAAAGCTCTACCGGGAAGGTCACAAAGCTCGGCGCTCCGATTGTCAGCACATCAAAGACAGGGAAGCCCGTAACGACTCCCTATAACGCACCGACACGGGCAGATGAAGCGTTGAGCTACCTCAGAGATCACTTATCACCAATTGCTAGCACGGTCGCAGATTGGATGGCCGGAACAAATGCTGTGGGCCAGCCAGTGACCGTGAAGTCAGAGCTTTACAACAACCTCACGCCTCTTGTGTTGCAGGATTATATCAACATGTTCAAGAACGACCCGAAGAACACCGCCGCGATCCTGCCATCGCTATCCGCCATCTTCGGAGTTTCGATGGAATCAGATGCTCCCGCACCACCCAAGTCCACGAAGAAGTAGGCAACAAAAAACACCCTCTTGCGAGGGCGTTTTATTAGAACTGTACGTCGGCTCCTGAATTCAATTCGATGATGCTTCCCGGTTGATAGGTTACTGCCGTCGGCTGGCCGGTATATCTCAGCACCATTGTCTCGCCCGGTTGCAATTCGTTCTTTGCGAGGTTCGCATCGCGTCTTCGGCAGGGATCAATTGTCCCGCCTCCAGGCAATTGCACCATTCCATCCGACCCGACGCCGGTACAACTAAGAACGCTGTGTTCATTTCCCGATGCGTCCTTGACTGCCGGAGCATAAACGAACCCTTCGCCGTAGACAGGGCCATCCGTTATTCCGGCGAGTGTGCCGTCCACATCGAGATTGGTTACGCGCACCGCAACGTCCGACGTATTGTTGATCGTCACATATCCATCACCAGTGCTTGTTGCTTGAAACGTTACTGAGATCGTCGTTGTAGCGACCGGCGCGTCAGCCGATCCAACGTTGTTTTCATCATTCATGGTTGGTGGTGTAAAGGTTTGTATCGGAGGAATGTAGGTACTCGTTGCCGCGATTACAGTGCTCGATTGCAATTGTGCCAATTCTGATTCGAGGAGATTCACTTCTGCTGTCAAAGCCTTTATCACGGCGAGGACTGCTAGTTGGTGATTCATATTTTTATAAAGTTGGTTTCGACCTTTATCCCATCACCCTAGCACTTCCTTGGAATACCGCAAGCCAGTTATCCCCATGATGGCGGCTGGACAATATCCGGGAATCTCTCACACTTGAGGTAATGG
>Ga0302309_10001883_pt1 | contig 18267 bp, 3 predicted proteins | sample III_Palsa_N1_1_FD_200453 | JGI IMG/M metagenome (GOLD analysis project Ga0302309, IMG submission 200453) | Peat permafrost microbial communities from Stordalen Mire near Abisko, Sweden - III_Palsa_N1_1 | ecosystem: Environmental > Terrestrial > Soil > Palsa > Peat permafrost | place: Sweden... | reverse complement strand
CAATGGAGAAACTAATACCATCACTCTTACCTTGGCTGAGTTCAGGGAAGGGGAATCAATGGTTGTTGCAAGAGAACAATTTGAAGCCTTGCTTAGAACCATTTTGATTCTAGGTAAAAAAAAATAAAGCTAATGCAGTTAAAACCAGCTTAAGACTGGAATTGTCAGAATATTTTGACTGTATAGCTCAAGAAAAAATTGCTTTAAAAAATTTGCAAATGTTGAATACAGTAATTAATGTGGTGCGAGATTGCATAACGGTGAGAGCCAATAGAGGTAAGCAATATCCTTCTAATTGTAAAAAATTAATGAGCATGGAGGAAATTCATAATTTATTAGCTGTAAATTACAGCCCAAACGCGTTGCTAAACGCTATACCCCTTAATTCAGCAGTGCCGGTTGTTGCGCCAATAACGCCGACTGTTTTACCCCTTGAAAATACTGTGAAAGCAGCAGAGCAAGTTCCTGTGTTAAATGCTGTAACTTCGGTTGAGCTTGCTCCTGTCGTTGTCAATGATTTGCCAAGTTCCTTACGCTCTGAAGATAAAATAAAAACAGACAATTTATCATCACAAGATTCACTCCCTAAGGAAAAGCAAATTGCTCCCCCTATTCCCCTTGAGTATTTTTTGAATAAAAATAATTCCAAGATAATAAAAACCATTTGCCTGTATTATAATGCGAAGAGTGTTCAAGGAACTTCTGGTTGTAAGCGTGGAGAAACCTGCGAGCATTTACATGTTTGTGAATATTGTTGGAGTAAGCAGCATACCAAGCCAAACTGTCCTTTATTGAATTGGGTTAATAAGAAAGAAAATATTGCTTCTTTCAATGCTAAGTTCAAAGAAAAAGTAGACAGTCTTCCGGAGGGCCGAAAACAATTAAATGTGATGGAGATGTGCAAAATTTGTCAAATCCCTTGCACCAGCTATAAGCAGTATGTTGCGCATATGTGTGGGGTGAGGCATGAACGAGTTGTTGCTTGGATGGTGAATAACCTGGATGGTCCTAAAACAATAGATACGGTTGAAAATTCATCATTATCTATGGCGTTAACCAAATCTGTGCCAGATAACGCAGATAAGGTGGTAGAAAAACAAAATTCTTTGCCACAAATAAAACCCAGGCGTAAGGATATTAAAAAACTACTGAAGTTAAGTGAGGCAATAAACGATTTAGATGCATCAAAAACTGTAGTGAATGCACTAAAAGTGGATGCTAAACCTTCAGGTAATTACAAATTAAAGGTACCGACACCTACCGGGTTTTCTGCTGCACGTCAAAGGGGCAATTTTTATAGCGCAGCCAATTATACCAGTTATCCAACTTATCCAGCAGAATCTTATAATGCTTTTGCGAATCAAGGGGCAGGAATTAATTATTCAAATACTAGCAATTATGACTCAAATCAACATAATAATTCTCCAATGGGGGCTTCCCCCTCCATCCGCCTATCGGCACCTTCTCCCATGAAATGGTAGAAGGATTTCATATCTAATTACCTATAAATAACTCAAGCTTTTTCCATAATTAAGCTTGACATACATTAAATTGACATATACACTGCTCGATAGAATTGATAGGGCTGATTCATATTGTTTTACCAAATAAAGTTATTTAAATAAATACAAATAAACAAGTACCCAGGAGATGCAAATGCCCAAAGTAAATAATTTTAGTAAAGAATCCCTTTTTATTAAAAACTGTATTCTAGGAACGCTAACTCAAGAAATAATAGACGGAAGTCCAAGCCTTGTAAATGTGGCATCTATCGATGGCTTTTCACCTCTTATGTTAACTGTAGGATTAAAACAATCCCATATTATAGATTTATTAATTAAAAATGGTGCCAAGCTAAGACATAATATAAATGGCAAAACCGCGCTATGGTTTGCCGCAGCAGAAAAACATTGGGATGCCGTGGATGAACTGCTGGCTAATAACGCCTTTATTGATGCAAAGCCCCATGCCAAAGATAAAGATGCCGGTAAAACAGCACTATGGTTTGCGGCTTCCCAAGGGGAATGGCGTAGAGTTTTTGATTTGCTAGAAAGAGGTGCTTCTATTCATGCTGCTTCTACTAATGTAAGTGGTGATGATTATGGAAAAAATATTTTATATTTTGCAGTGCGTGACAATAATCTCGAAGCGGTAGTGCAATTGTTAGCAAAGGGTGCGAGTGAGAAGGGATGTTCATCGGATAACTATTATAATGCATTGTTACAAGCTGCCTTTGATGCAAAATGGGATATATTGCATAAAATTATTGAAAAAACAAGCAATATTAACGTGGCAGACTACAGCGGTGAAACCGCATTAACCCTTGCTGCCTATTATAGTAATTGGTCTATGGTATTTGCCTTATTAGAAAAGGGGGCAAATATTAATGTGGCCCCTAGCAAAAACACTGATGCGGGCAAAACCGTGGTATGGTATGCAGCGGAGGCAGGGGCGTGGGAGGTAGTGTATGCCCTTTTAGATAAAGGTGCTAACATGCATGCTACTCCCACTAATCCAGAACATAAGGAATATGGAATAAATATATTTGGTTTGGCAGTAAAGCAGGGTAATCTTGCAGCGATAAAGAAATTATTAGAAAAAGCACCAACAAAACTACTTATTGATTATAAAGCTAATATAAATATAAAAAATAAAAATGGTCAAACCTTGTTATGGTATAGTATAACTTCTAAAGCATTTGAAATAGCTACGCTGATAGCGAATTATGAACAAGATGATATTAATTATGCCCCTAAGAGTGGGGAGTATGATAATGTTACGGCACTGTGGGCTGCAGCTATTTATAAGCAATGGGATATTGTGTTACTTATTCTTTTAAAAAACCCAAATGTTGATCTTGCTATAGTCCCCACAGATAAAAAATACTCTAGCTCCTCCCTCCAACAATTAGCAGCAGAAGCAAAGCAAGAAGAGGTATTGCAAGAGTTACAGAACATAGTATCAAAAAAAAGTACCAGCAAAAAACTTGTAGAGGAAAAAGGTCAAGCAAAGAACTCTAACGGCCCCCATGAGCTTGCTGCTGCTTCTGCCGTTTGTTTAAGTGAAAAATGGAAAACATTACTTAGTCCTTATTTGGATGTAAAGCTAATAAAAAATGCTATTGTTAATATTTTGAACGAGATTTTTACCCAATATAATAAAGTTGACACTTCAAAAACAGAAAAAATGAAGTTTTCCTTAAAGAATGCAAAAGATTGCCCGAAACATTTACTTGGATTTAAAAAGGTGAGAGAGGGTATTTTTTGCATTGATGGGAAAAAAACTGCCTCCTTGCTCCTGCTGTGGGATTCAAACCCGCCTGTTAATGTAGAATGGGCTTTAAGTGAGTTAGTTTTGCTTTCGGATGAATATATTAATTTTATCGCTTTACAAGAAACTCGCAAAAAAGAACAGAAATGCCGTGAATTAAAACAACAAATTTTTGACTTTGAAGGCAAATTTAAGAACTTGCTTGCACAAGCAGAAACCCAGTTTATAAGCTCTACAAATACCGTAACAGAAAATTGCCAACTATTGGCCAATAAACTTAAAATTTATAAATTATCCATTACGGATGTAATTGCTCTCTTGCAGGAGCTTATGCTTGATTATAAAAAATATATCCAAGAGGAACAAGAGTTGGCACCTAAATCCGAGCTGCTGGTAAAAGATTATAATAGTTTGGATGAAATCGTTGCTGAAATCGCAACCATAAAAATAGAGTTAATAGCAAAACTTGCCTCTAGGATAGCTTATGTTGCTAGTTTTTTAAAGGAAAGTTTTACCTTGGAGGAAGCTAAGAGTGCAGTAAATACTCTTTGTAGAGATTTTGAAGATGTGCAGACTTTAAAAAATGCAGCAGATATTTTGCAAGCAAAACTTAATGAGAAATTAACTGCCTGGAAAAATACAAGTGAAGATTATGTCAAAAAAACTGAAAAAAATAAAATCGCCATAAAAAAATTCCAGGAGAACATTAAGGCTCATGAGTATCAAGCTCGAAGGCTTGAAGACATAAAACAAGAAGCGGCTCAGATGAGGCTAGAGGCGGAACGTAAAATACAGAGCCAGAACGATAATCTATATAAAAATGCTTTAAAAGAAGTTGCTAAACTCAGTAATCAAAATGCAAAAAAAGAAAATAAGTTGCGCGTAAAACAAGTCAAGACACCAAAGCCGGGAGCTCGCTTAAGTCCAAGCTCTGAAGTTCTAGCGCTATCCTTAGAGCATTACAGGCAAAAAAAACCACGGCTGACCAATCTAAATATTTTGCAAGATATAATGCATTTGCGAGAAAAAACAGAACCCCAAGTTAATATAGTAAAAGAAATTTTGCAGTATGAACTAGGCCAGGAGCGAGGGTATATATTTACCAGAAATTATGCTTTATTGGTTGTTTTGGCAAGCTTTATGGAGTCTTTAAAACAGATAAAAAATACCGAGCTGTTTTCAAAAGATCTGATTTGTAGCTTTCGTAATGCCGTATATCACAGCAATGCTTTACATTTTGCAACTGAAGCGGAGCAAGAAAATTTTTATAGTGAACTTAACAGTTTAAGCAATCATTTACTGGCTTATCTTAGTAAACCGGCTGCTGCTGAATATGCTACTATTGCCACCCACCCCTTAGTTAAAAAATTATTGGATGCTAGAACAATAGAATCCACGATGGCAGAAGTCAATTCTATTATAGACTTTGAGGTCGCGAATTTAGCGTTGTTTTACGACAGCTATTGTTTTCATAAAGATAAGCTTAAGCCTTTGGCCACAGCAAGAGATAATTTTCATACCATTTATATTAAGGCTTGTGAATATTCTATTGCCCGTATTAGTGCGGGTCTTAATTGGTTGTTCCATAATGATGCTACCGAAAATAGAACAGAATATACTAACCAATTAGTAAAGTTACGCGCGAGAAAGTTACCTGAACAAACGGTAAATAAATTGCATCAAGCCCTTAAAATTTATAGTAGCTTAACTTCTCAAAAAATTAGTTTATTTTTAGGGCCTAAAATAAAGCAACAAGGTAACGATATTCGACATAATATCATTAAAAGCCCCGTCCCAGAGACTACGCGTATTGGACCAATAACTTCTTTAGCATCCAATATAAGTGTAGTGGATACGCCAACACCGCCAACGGCTGCTCTTAAAACTGAAATTTTACCTATAGAAATTAGTATGACGCCGGTGCCTCCTAGCAAACCTATTTTAAGCCCCGTTGTTTCAGCTGCACCTTTTTCTTCTTTTGATGCCTGTCTTGAAAAGGTTAAGTCTGGTAAAGTGCATATAATCTATGTGGATAATCCAAGCTTTGGACTTGACAGAGTGAAAGGGGTGACGACTGTAAGCTTAGGTAATACACTGACTTGCCCTCAGGTAATAAGTTTGACTCAAGCGATAATCCACGCTGCCAAAAACCACCCTCAAGGTAGCTTTGAGTTTTCAATTAAGATATATTTAGGGGCATATCTAGGCGAGCTAGAAGAAGCTGCTTGTGATGAGCAGACTAAAATTTTATTTAGTCTAAATGCTTATTTGAAGGCAAAAGGTATAAAAGCCTTTGTAAAATTATTTTTTATTAGTACCATATGTGACTATAGCTTTGAACCTAATGAATTGGAAGATATATTATTTGGCCATCCAGATAAAAAAAGTGAGCTTGCAAGCTCCACCCCTGCTATGAGCTCCATTAATAATTTACTGTTATTTTCAAAATTTTCTACTGTACTTACGGCACCAAAAGATAACAAAATGCCAAATGGCTTTCAGAATGTTGAATATATATTTATAGAGGCTTTAGTTAACACTAATGAAAGAAAAATACAAGAAGCGCTGGATATGAACTGGATTGTGCTAGACAATAAAGAAGCAATCTTTTTTCTGATTTGTGCTTCTAATGCTTCCTCTTCTGCAAATGTGGAAAGTAATCATTACGTAATTACTGCAGTGCAAAATAATAAAGTGCTTAGATTCTCAGAATATTATTCCTCTAATAATGAACTCTCGATCATAAATATCGGTGATGAGGATAAAAATAAAATAAAAGCCTTGTTTTATGATTTACTTAGTCTTGACGAGAGTGTAGAAAAAAGAGAGGTACGGTTATAGGCACAAAGGTCTACCCTTAAACCCCAAATGTATTACACCTACATTTGGTAGGATTATAAAGAAAGTGAATATTTAAGATACCATGCCTTGCTTGTTCTTGAATGAAGCTAAGATTGGACGGTATATTTTTTTAAATAAATTATTAGATGTGGAGAAACAAATAAATGCCAGGCTTCTACGATAAATTATCCCAATTAGCTGATGGGCTTATAACTGAACTAAATCTCGTGAATGAGCCAGAAACAGCTTCACTGCTGCCCTTAACAGAAGAATTATTTAAGGAATTGCTGCTGGCAATCTTACATTTGGCAGGTGTAAATAAGATTAACCATGCCAAAACCTCATTGCGACTGGAATTATCTGAGCATTTTAATAATATTGAAAATCCGGAGGTAGCTCTTGAGCAAATTAAATTACTAAATAGTGTAATAAATGTTGTTAAAAAATACCTTACTATAAGAGCAAATAGAGGGGTAAAATACTACTCTAACAGTCGTTCCTTATATACTCCTGAAGCTATAAATGAATTATTGAAAGTAAAAGCAGCGAGTAAAGTCAAAGAGTCAACTTTGTCTTTACCCGCACCTACCCCACTTACCAGTTCGAAAGCAGATAATGCTATGGCTTCAATTACAGATATAGCCCCTACAGCTCATAGTTTTGCAAAACTATGTCCTCCACAAAATCAGTTTCAACCTGTAGTTTCAAGGGCAATGTTGAGTGTCGCAAATTTCCCCGATGTAGTAAAAAAATTCCCTTCCCGAAGGGCGTCTACATCGGGTACTGCAGCAGTGATGTCAAGTGCAGAAGTTATAGCTCATACCGATTCATTGGTTATTAGTAAGCCTAGGGTTAATTTTTATCCGGCCTATCTTGCTTTACCCTATGCCATAAATTATCCCTACTCCGCTGTAAATTCTTATGTAAGCAATAATAATTCAAGCTATTATGCGTATGATATAAGTCAAAGCATAAATCCTTATTTAACTAGTATGGTGCCATGCTATTCTGTTTATTCCAGCAGCCAATTAAATAATACAGTTTTATATTCAAATAATTATTATGTAAACCAATACAATCCTTATCAAAATCCGGTTAATTCATTTATAAAAAGGAGAGATTGATATGGTATATTTACATTTCTCATTTTTATCGATAGGGATAGAAAATTTGTCGCTGTGATAAATATATCACCAAAACATGTCGATAAAATTGAGTTTTGTCGACATATAATTACCTATATTGAAAAAAGTAATAGTTAGTATTTTACTCACTTAAATTACTTTAAAAGGTTTTAAGCTACCCAACTGCAGCTTTATTCAATAAAACAAGCTAAAGTGACCTTAAATGAACTGCAATTAACTACATTATTCTATAAATTAATTATAATAATAATAGGTTTTTCTATGCCATTTTTTTATTATAATTAGTGTAATTAAGCTTCAGGTGGTATGCTATAAGTACTTAAAAGGATTTTAGTATAAGTGCGACATAGGCCGAAGGGATATTTAAGCTATAGTTATGCTTGTTTAATGAAGCTCGCCCCTGCTTTGGCTGTTATTTCCAACCTATTTCTTATTACCAATGCATCCTGGGTCTATGCTAATCCGGAAGGAGCTTCCGTGGTTGGGGGCTCAGTTGATATTAAAAACTCCGGCTCGAAGCTGGAAATTCACCAAAGTACTGATAAAGCCATTATAAATTGGCATAGCTTTGATATTAAAGCCCACGAACATACCCAATTCCATCAACCAAGCAGCAATTCATTTACTTTAAACCGTATTGGTAGCCAGCATCCTTCAGAAATTTTAGGGAAATTAACAGCTAATGGGAATATTATTTTAGTAAACCCTAATGGCATATTTTTTGGGAAAGATTCCATAATTAATGTGGGCGGTATTATTGCGACAACGAGTGATATTAAAAACGAAGATTTTTTTGCATCCCACCGCCACTATCATTTTTCGATACCAGGTCTTGCTTATGCAAAAATTATTAATGAAGGAAATATTACATTTCGAGATGCAGGGCTTGCGGCACTTGTCGCCCCCCATGTAAAAAATAACGGGATTATTCAAGGCACTTTAGGAAAAGTAGCTTTAAGCTCGGGTGATATTTTTAAACTGGATTTATATGGCGATAAATTAATTTCTTTGCAATTATCAACTAATTTACGAGAAAGTTTGATTGAGCACCAAGGCTTAATTGACAATAAAGATGGCACCGTTATTTTAAGCGCAAGTGCTGCGCGTCAAGTTGCCAATAGCATCATCGACGTAAAAGGACAGATGACTGCGCAAACCATTCATATGGAAGGCGATAAAATTATTATTGATGAGCCTGCTCGTATAGCAGTGCAAGGAAGCAAAGCAGGGCGTGCAACGCTTATGGCCAATAAATATTTAAGCGTAAAAGGGAATATTGAAGCTCAAGGCAAAGATAGCTTTATAGAAACCTCAAGTCTTGGAAGATTAGATATAGAAGAGGGTCGAATAAGAACATCTGTTGGGGGGAGGTGGAAGATTGACCCTAATAATATTACGATTCAAGCTAGTGGTAGTGATACCAATGTAACCGGTAATCCCAGTTTTACGAGCACGGATAATTCAGCGATTCTTACCACGGGCACGATTCAAACTGCTTTAAATTCTGGTACCAATGTCACCATCACCACGACGAGTTCTGGGGGGAATTCACAAGCGGGTGACATCAATGTCAATAGTAATATTAGTGTCACGGGCTCTACTAATGTAAGCCTTACGCTTCAAGCCGATAACGATATTATCTTAGCGAGTGGCGTGCAAATTACTTCAACTAATTGTGCTTTAAATCTCACTTTGAATTCAGATTTTGATGCAAGTGGGGCAGGTGCCATTAGTCTGGTAGGCAGTAATACGATTACCACCAATGGCGGTGCTTTAGTGATGGCAGGAGGCCCGAGTGCTACTAGCCCGAGCTTTGGTAATGCCACTAATTCCAATAATCATGGGGTGAGTATCAGTACTGCAACCATTACCACCAGTGGTGGTAATATTACACTAAATGGTACAGGCTCTATCGATGCGGCAGGGGGTCATTATGGAATTAATATTGTCAGTTCCAGCTTAAATGCAGGTAGCGGGGCAATTAATATAACTGGGGTTGGGGGTAATAATGCCGGTGCTAGTAATTTTGGAATTAATTTTTCAGGCTCATCTCCTGCACCTACAATTTCAGCAACCGGTGCTATCACTTTAACGGGTACTGGGGGTGGCGGCAATGGAGCGAATAATTATGGCTTAAATTTAGCGACTGGTACCATTAGTACCACCGGAGCAAGCGGTGCTATTACGGTAGTTGGTAATGGCGGCAATGGTTCTGGAGGAAGTAATCATGGTGTTTATCATAATGGCAGCACCATCAGTACAGTCGCGAGCGCAATTAATTTAACTGCTAATAATACTTCTACCCCTACTGGAACCAGTAATTATGGATACAATTTAAACAGTGGCACCATTTCGACTACGACTGGGGCCCTTACTTTATTAGGAACAGGGATAAGCAGCGGCGGACAAGCTGTTTTTATTCAGGGCACTATTACCTCAACTGGCGCTGCAGCTGCCTCTCCCGGTGCTTTTAATATTACTGGTACAGCTGGAGGAAATGCTTACGGTGTATTACATGTAGGATTCACTACAACAGCTGGTGCTAATATCAATATGACCGGAACCGGCACTAATGGAATTCAGCAAAATAATTATAACTACATTCGAACCAATACGGGCACGATAACGCTAACGGGCACAGCAACAACAACGGGTTCAACGGGTTATGGGATAGTAGCAGGCGGGGGGTGGATACAAGCATTAGCAGCTGGTGGCTCGGTCAATCTTATTGGAAATGTTGCCAATAGCGGCAATTATTATTCTGTTGGTGTTAACCATAATGGTACAGTTATTAGTACCACAACCGGTGCCCTTAATATAACCGCTAATAATGCCACAACGGGCGCAGGTTATATAACTTATGGATATCAAATTGGTGCAGCAACCACTCTAACGACTACCACCGGTAATATAAATATTATCGCCAATGGTTTAGGAACAACGGCTTACGGAAATGGAATTATTTCTACCACTACTAATGTGTTTAGTACTTCAGGTGGTAGTATCAATATTACGGGAACTTCAAATAATGCTGCCACTGCTGGGATTAATTTAAATTCTAGCACCTCTATGACAACCACCAATTCTGGAAATATCAATATTAATAATACTTCGAGTACTTATGCTTTAGGTCCTATTACCTGTAGTGGTAACTTAAATGTGGCGTCAGCTGGCTCCATTACCGATCAAGGTGCAATCAATGTTACCGGTGCGGCAAGCTTTGAGACAATCGATAGTAACAGCACGATTAGTTTAAGCAATACCAGCAGTACTTATGCTGGGGCATTGAGTTTTACGACAGTGGGCACCACTGGGAATGCCACTTTGAGTGGTACAGTGTCTGCTCTTGTTTTAGGGGGCTCGACAGTGAATGGTAATTTAAGTATTACCACCACCAATGCAACATCGAGTGCGATTACAAGTCTTGCACCTTTAAATGCTAGTAATGCAATAGTGGTTACGGGTGCCAGTACTTTTCAAGTGGGGGCTAGTGGCTCAATAGCGGTTAATAATATTAATAATAATATGACGACGACCCCTACTTTTGCTGTTTCTTCCGGGAATTTAACTAATTTAAGTTATGCTAATACCGGTTCTATCAGTGTGCCAGCTACTACTGTTTTAGGAAATTTAACCGTTGCCTCGCAACACGATATTACCGTTACGGGAAATCTTGCGAGTAATACAACGGGTACGGCGGCAATTACTCTACAAGCTTATAATGATGTAATTTTAAATAGCACTTTTGGAATTACCAATGGCTCTACAGGCTTAATCAATGTCACTTTGAATTCGGATTTTGAAGGAAATAGTGCTGGAGCGATTAGTCTTGTGAGTAACAATACTATTACCACCAATGGAGGTAATGTCATTTTAGCAGGGGGGCCAAATGCTAGTTTTGCTGCTTACGGTAATACAACAAATTCCAATAATATTGGGGTGAATTTAAATACGGGTACTGCTATTACCACGAGCGGTGGCAACATAACCATTATGGGCGCAGGCTCTGCCAGTACTTCAGCAAATGTATGGGGTGTGAATTTTAATGGCACTTTGAATAGCGGCACAGGAAATATTACGATTAATGGTGTAGGTGGAAGTAATAGTACGGGGGGTTCCACGCATGGGATCAATTTTAATTCGGGTACCGTCACAACCACTTCTGGCACCATTACCATGAATGGCACTGCGGGGGGTACAGGTACCATTGCTAATAGCTGGGGATATTATCAGCCCAATGGCACCGTGAGTGCGACCACCACGGGCACTATCAGCATTACTGGTATAGGGGGAAATGGTAGTGGAAATAATCAACATGGGCTGGTGTTATATGGCGGAACCCCTAGCATCACGACCCTGAATGGGAATATTTATTTATACGGTTTAGCAAGCTATTCATCGAGTAATGGGCTTTATTTAGGTGCGGGCTCAGTGGCAGCAACTGGAACAGGCTCTATTCAAATGTTAGGGGTTGGGAATAATGTCGGTTCAGGGACAGGTGTAGCATTCTTAGGCACCAGTGTAAGCACAACCTCTGGCAATATGTTTATCAGCAGTCTTTACGGCGATAGTCTTATCACTAATTCTTCTTTCACCCAATTTAATCCCGCCAATGGAAGTTTTGCATCTTTTAATATTAATAATATTAATCAAAGCAGTAATATAGGGATAAGCTTTAGTAGTTCTACTATAAGCTTAGGCTCAGGTAATTTGACTATTAATGCTGTGAATGGTTTAACGGGAGGTAATGTCATTTCATTTGGAGCAGGAAGTATAACTAATACTTCAGGCAATGTTAATATTACCGGCACGGCATATCCGGGTTATTCAGGTTATGGTTATTTTCAATCCGGGGGTTTATTAAGCACGGGCACCGGGTCAATTAATATAACCGGAATTGCATCGAGTACGGGGTCAGTTAGTAATTATCACGGATTGGTATTATATGGTGGTAGCCCGCAAATCACCACAACTAGTGGAAAAATTACCTTAACCGGAGCAGGTGGTTCATTGGGCGGTGCTAGTGTAGGGCTGTATCTTAATACAGGTTCAGTCATTGCGACCGGTAGTGCGGGTTCAATCGAATTAATTGGGACCACCCATACCACTGGTTCTGCTGCAATTTATTTTAATGGTACAACTTTTACCACGACCACTGGTAATATTACAGCGACGGCCACGGGTTTTAGCGCAACAACGGCAGGGTTTAGTTTTAGTGGTTCTGCTATTAGCACCACTGGCGGGAATATTAATTTATATAATAATACCGGCGCATTAGCTTTTGGACCGCTTACTTGTGGTGGTAATTTAACAGTCAACTCTTTAGGAAATATTAGCGACCAAACTTCTGGAAATACCGTGACCGGTACTTCGACTTTTACCACACAAGTCACGACGGGTGCAGGGCCGAGTTATACGACATCTTATAGTACGGCAGGAGGCTCTAACCGCACCATCACTTTAAGCCAAGCTTCGACTTATACCGGTGCCATGAGTTTCAATACTGTAACTACTTTACCCATCGCCAGTAATACCAATACAACCGCCAATGTAAGCGTAACTAATTTTACCACAGCAATTGTTTTAGGTGCTTCCAATATTGGCGGTACTTTAACAGTCGCAACCACTAATGCATCAACCCCTATTGCAACTGCCGCCATAACGAATACAGGCCCTATCGTTGCAACAGGTACTGGGGCTAGTAGTTATACGGTCGGTGCTAATGGTTCGATTATTCTAGGTAATACAGGGAATAGCTTTGCCACTCTGCCTACCTTTAGCGCAGGAAGCGGGAATTCATTTACCAATTTAAGTTATGTTAATACTTATGCATTGGGTTCTGCATTTGCAGTGCCACAATATAGTTTATCAGGTAGTTTAGCTATAACCGTTAATGGAAATATTTCGGATACGAATGGGGCTTTAACGATTCCTGGTAACGCAAGTTTTACCTCAACTTTAAGTAACGGCACCATTAGTTTAACTCAAGCTAGTACCTATGGTGGTAATTTAAGTTTTGGTACCGTAGGCGGGAGTGGCAATGTTACTTTAAGTGGTACAAGTTCAGCTCTTATTCTAGGGGGTTCCACGGTTAATGGTACTTTAAGTATCACAACAACCAATGCCACAGCAAATGCCATTACCAGTGTAACGCCTTACACGAGTACGAATGCTATTACTGCAACAGGGGCCACGACTTTTACGGTTGGGGCTAGTGGCTCGATAGCCGTTAATAATATCAATAATAATTTTACAAGCCTGCCGACTTTTAGTGCAGGTAGTGGTAATCATTTAACAAATTTAAGTTATGCCAATACGCCTTCATACAGTTTTACTGGCCTTACCGTTTTAGGGAGTCTAACGCTTGCTTCTAAAGGTGATTTAACCCTGACCGGCAATATTGTGAGTAACACAACCAGTACAGCGACTGTAATGTTGAGTGCCTATAACGATGTTATTTTAAATAATAGTTATGGGATTACGGCGGGTTCAACCGGTTTGGTTTATGTGATTTTAAATTCCGATTACGATGGCAATGGCGCAGGGGCGATAAACTTGAAAGGCACCAATACTATTACCACAAATGGCGGTAATGTCGTGATGGCAGGGGGTCCCAATGCCAATACGTCAACTTATGGAAACAACACTAATGCTAATAATGTTGGGGTAAATCTAGCTGGTACATCGATTACGACGAATGGTGGCAATATTACGATTATAGGAACAGGTAATTTAGCTGCAAGTTCTAGTGCACCGCTTGGGGTTTTTTTTAACGGTACGCCTACTTTAAGTACCGGTACCAGTTCGACTGTAGGTGGGGCGGGCTCTATTACCATTACAGGGACGGGGGGGAATAGTGGTAGCAGTGGAAGCAATGGTATTAATTTGGGTTCTGGAAGCTTTATCACCAATACAGGTACGATAACTCTAACAGCAACGGCTGGGGGTGTAACTACCAGTAGTAATTGGGGCTTCAGTATGGGCGGAGGAAGTATTACCACCACCTCTGGTGCCATTAATATTACGGGGTACGGGGGGGCCATCGCTTTAGGGGCTACAGGACTTTTTAATTATGGAATATGGTTTGGAGGAACCGCACAACTTACGACAAGTAATGGTGTGATTTCTTTAACTGGTATAGGGGGTGGACTTTCTTCGGGAGGCAATAGAGGAATTTCGGTTGAGGGTACGTCAAATATCACTGCGACAGGAACCGGCTCCATTCAACTGAATGGCACAGGCGCCGGCCCAGGAATATGGTTTCAAGGCACGCCATTAATCACAAGCTATTCGGGAAATATTACTCTGACTGGCATGGGCATAACGGGAAACAACGGTATTCAAGGCGGTTCTAGCTCGACACTCAATGCTTTAATTGGTACCACGGGTGGCGGCAATATTGTATTACAAGGAAGCTCAGATAATAATTTTTCAGTAGGTGTTAACTTGAACAGTACTAGTCAAATTAAAACCAGTAGTGGCTCTTATATTGCAAATACTGAAAATATAAGCATATATAATAATACGTCCTCTATTTCGCTTCCGCCAATTATTTGCGGTGGGAATTTAGTGGTCAATTCTGTTGGTGCAATAAGCGATCAAGCGGCAATCACCGTAAATGGTACAACAACATTAAATACGCAAACTTCTACCGGAGCGGCTCCTAGTTATACAACCTCATATAGCACTTTAAGTGGGGGTTACACCAATCAACATATTACTTTAAGTCAAGCTTCAACTTATACGGGTGCGATAAGTTTTAATACTTTAAATACCGGTGGTACAGCCAATACTACAGCCAATGTGAGTTTAACCGGACTTTCGACTGCGGTTGTTTTAGGCACATCTAATATTGGTGGAACTTTGACGGTAACAACGAGTAATGCCAATACGCCTATTTTGACAGCAGCAATTACCAATACTGGACCAATTGTGGCAACAGGAGCGGGTACTTTTACAGTGGGAACAGGTGGTTCCATTATATTAGGAAATACAGGAAACAGCTTCCCCAGTCTACCCACTTTTACGGGTGCTACCACCGCCAATAATATCACTAATTTAAGCTATGCCAATACAAAGGCACTCGCTTTAAGCCTGCCTGCCTATAACTTATTAGGCAGTTTAGCGGTGACGGTAAATGGGAATATTAGCGATAGCACAGCTTTAACGATTCCCGGCACGGCAAGTTTTACTTCAACTTTGAGTAACGGCACCATTAGTTTAACGCAAGCTAGTACCTATGGTGGTAATTTAAGTTTTAATACGCTGGGGACTACTGGAAATGTTACTTTAAGCGGCACGAGCTCTGCGCTTATTTTAGGGCCATCAACTGTTAATGGTAATTTAAGTATTAGCACAAGCAATGCGAGTACGCCTATAGCGACTGCGGCAATAACGAATACGGGTGCTATTATAGTTACAGGCACAAGTAGTTTTACGGTTGGGAATAATGGTTCAATAATATTAGGGAATACGGGCAATAATTTTACCAGCTTACCAAGCTTTGTTTCTGGAAATAGTACTTTTACTAATTTAAGTTATGCCAACACACACTCAATGGCATTTGCCATTCCGCAATATAATTTATTAGGAAATTTAGCGGTAACGGTTAATGGAAATATTTCGGATACGAATGGGGCTTTAACGATTCCTGGTAACACAAGTTTTACCTCAACTTTAAGTAACGGCACGATTAGTTTAACTCAAGCTAGTACCTATGGCGGTAATTTAAGTTTTGGTACCGTAGGCGGGAGTGGCAATGTTACTTTAAGTGGTACAAGTTCAGCTCTTATTCTAGGGGGTTCCACGGTTAATGGTACTTTAAGCATTACCACAAGCAATGTAACTGCGAATGCCATTACCAGTGTAACGCCTTACACAAGCGCGAATGCCATTACGGCAACAGGGGCCACGACTTTTACTGTAGGGGCAAATGGTTCTATTGCTGTTAACAATATTAATAATAGTTTTACCAGCCTGCCTACTTTTAGTGCCGGAACGGGAAATAAATTAACGAATTTAAGTTATGCTAACTTAAGCTCTATTAGTGTACCTGCTACAACCGTCTTAGGGAGTTTAAGTGTTGCCTCGCAACATGATATTACCGTCACGGGAAATCTGGTGAGTAACACCACAGGAACGGCAGCGATTACTTTACAAGCGTATAACGATGTGATTTTAAATAATAGTTATGGAATTATCAATGGTTCTACAGGCTTAATTAATGTTACTTTAAATTCCGATTTTGATGGCAGTGGAGCAGGGGCCATCAATCTTGCAGGCAGTAATACGATTACCACGAATGGCGGTAACTTGTTAATGGTAGGTGGTCCATTTGCGGATGCTTCATCTTATGGCAATAACACTAATACTAATAATATTGGGGTTAATATAAATTCTTCTACTATTACCACGAATGGCGGAAATATAACAGTTATTGGTACGGGGAGCTCTTCTGCATCAGGTTCAGCCTATGGAGTTAATTTGGCTGGCTCTACCATAAGTACTGGAACCAGTTCGACGGTTGGTGGTAGTGGTAATATCAGTATTACGGGGGTAGGGGGTGCTAATGTAGGCGCCACAAATTATGGAGTTCAAACTACCAGTACCTTAATCACTAATTCGGGAGCAATCAGTATCACCGCAACTGGGGGAGGCATAGGTGCCAGTGCCACTAATTATGGTTGTTTTCATGCAGGCGGCAATATCACAACCACTTCGGGAAATATAACTTTAACCGGGATAGGGGGAAGTACCGCCAATGGATGTACCGGAGGAAGTAATTTCGGAGTGATTTTATATTTAGGTTCTCCTCAAATTACTACAACGAGTGGCAATATAAGTTTAATTGGTACGGGAGGAGGCCTATCAGGTTCTGCTAATAATGATGCTGTTTATTTACAATCCAGTAGTGGTTTTATTAGCATCGCTGGGACGGGAAAGTTGAGCATAACGGGTACAGGAGGGGCTGGTGCTGGGGTTGGGATTGCTCTTGGGGGGTTACCGATTTCTACTAATGGAGGTGATGTAACTTTTACAGGTGTTGGGGGTTCTAGTTCTGCTGGAAATATATATGGAATAAAATTTAGTTTTGCTAATTGGGTATGCTCTTTTGGTTCCTCAAATTGTACTCTTAATGGAACGGGCGGGAATGCTAGTGGTGCAAATAACAATGGTATTGCTTTAGTTTCTGGAAGTTTTACAACCTCGACAGGAAAGATAATTATTAATGGGGTAGGAGGAAATTCAAGTAGTTATGGAATCAAAAGTTACGTATCTTCTTTAACAGATATGTTTCTGACGACAGGCGCAGGAGGGAATATATTTATAACCGGAGCAAGTAGCTTTAATACTACTGCGGGTATTTTGTTGAATAGCAATTCTTCTATTAAAACTACTGGTACAGGCAATATTAGTATTTACAATAATACAGGTACTTTTGCTTTAGGACCTATCACTTGCGGTGGTGGTTTAGTGGTTAATTCTGTTGGTGCAATAACAGATCAAGCGGCAATCACGGTAAATGGTACAACAACTTTAAATACGCAAACTTCTACCGGCGCGGCTCCAACTTACACCACATCTTACAGTACCATTGCTGGCTCTAATCAAAGTGTGACTTTAAGCCAAGCAAGCACTTATACGGGTGCAATTAGTTTTAATACTGTAAATGCTTTGCCCATAGTCAGCAATACCAATGTGACAGCAAATGTCAGTTTAACAGGTCTTACTACGCCGGTTGTTTTAGGTGCTTCAAATATTGGCGGTACTTTAACGGTGACGACCAGTAATGCCAATTCACCTATTTTGACAGCAGCAATAACGAATACTGGGCCAATAGTGGCAACAGGAGTGGGTACTTTTACAGTGGGAACAGGTGGTTCCATTATATTAGGAAATACAGGAAACAGTTTTCCAAGCCTCCCCACTTTTACGGGTGCTACCACCGCCAATAATATCACTAATTTAAGCTATGCCAATACAAAGGCACTCGCTTTAAGCCTGCCTGCCT
>Ga0302309_10001878_pt1 | contig 18296 bp, 14 predicted proteins | sample III_Palsa_N1_1_FD_200453 | JGI IMG/M metagenome (GOLD analysis project Ga0302309, IMG submission 200453) | Peat permafrost microbial communities from Stordalen Mire near Abisko, Sweden - III_Palsa_N1_1 | ecosystem: Environmental > Terrestrial > Soil > Palsa > Peat permafrost | place: Sweden... | reverse complement strand
TGATGATCGTCGCGCCAGGTAATATTGCCGAACGGCTGATCTGCGCATCCAGCTTTTTTTCTGACAGGAACGAGTAAACCTTATCGTTTATATCAAAATCACGGGTTAAATTGGCCATTTTACGCTCCGTTTCAGGTAAAACAGCAATCTGCTGGTTAACCTGGCTGATCTGCCCGTCAAGATAAGCTATGCTTTTTTCGATTCGTGAACGTGAGGAACTGATATTATTTAAAGCCGCATTTTTAATCTCCAGTATCTGCTGGTTTATATCAAGCATGGGCTTTGAATCAGCGATATATGTTTTGGCAAGTTCTTCTTTTCTTAACAGCAGGTTGTTGAGTGTTGTGATGAGGCTGCTAAGCAGGGGGTCAATAGAACCCTCCAGGTTAAAATTAAGGTTTATATTGTCTTTTTCGCCAATGATTTGTTGCTTGAGCTGATCAATGGCTATTAGCTGAAGCTTTAGCAATGTACGTTGCGAACCAAAGTCCTTTGCACGTGACAGGGCATCCACGGAAGCTGAATTTACATCTATTATTTTTGAATTCTGCTTACTTTGAAGTATCAGGTTTTCCGATCCCCTTACCTGTGTAGCGAGTGTATCCAATTGATTTTGTATGAATTGGATCATTTGCGTAGCCGACTGTGTTTTCTGCTCACGGTCATATTTCAAATATTCAACCATAATAGCATTGAGCACATCCGCAGCAAACTGGGGGTTCGAATCAACTTCCTGTAAGGATATAATATTTGTATTTTTTGCAATTTCCGCAGTGTGCAGGCCGCCGCCAACCCTGCCTAAAAACTCTTCAGGCGCATTAAATTTAAATAAGTACACTACGTCTTTGGGTATATAGCCGGGGTATTTAATGCTAAAAGCAGTAGGGCCAACTACTACCGGGCTGTTGTAGTGATATGATTTTTCAACGTCTTTGCCGCCTATATTGGATGTTATGCTGAAGGTGTTATTATTAACAGGCTTAAAAGTCATGAGGCCATGGTAGAAGTTTGTACTGTCAAACTTTATCAATTGTATATCGAAGGGCTTTTGTGGGTACAGTTCGGTTGTCCGTATACGGCCACTCAGGTAAAAGCTGATACGGTAATCCAGGTCCTTTATAGCATTGAGCAACACCACCGGGCTTTGGATAACAAATGTTTCGCTTTGTACCCTTGACGGGCCTTTATCGCTACTTACAGTTGTTGTAAGGTCGCCTATTTCAGTTTTTTTATCCTCAAGCTTTATTGTGGCCCCTGTGGCATACGTTTTTGGTGTATACCATAAATACACGTAAGCCACTACCATACAAATTGTTATAGATGCTGCTATCCAATACCAGCGGCTAAGCAATATTTTGCCTATTTTAAAATAATCTATTTCCTGGCTTGGTAATTTTCGCTGTATCTTCTCAGTTTCTTCCATTAGCGATGAGCGAGTGTATAAATAACTAAAGCCGTGTTCAGCACAATTAAAATGGGTTGTATCAGGGTTGAAAAGGTTGATATTTTATCACCACGTATAGCATGCCTGTTCTCAGCAATATATATAATATCGCCATTGTGAAGGATAGTTGCAGGATCGGAAATGGAATTGATGTTTCTTAAATCAATTACAGTAACCTGCGGATTATCCGGCCCCCCGCGAATAATCTCCACATTCTTTTCATTTGCCCTATCAGTAAGGCCGCCCGCTGCACCTATCATTTCAACCAACGTAGTTTTGTCTTTTGTGAGCGGGAAATTGCCCTGCTCCCTAATTTCGCCCAAAATGGTTACCTTCAGATTTACAATCTTAACCTCTATGATGGGGTCCTTAAGCAGCGTTTTACGGTATAAATCTTCAATTTGTTTAGTTGCTTCCATACGGGTTAAGCCTACAACAGGCACATGCCCTATTACGGGCAACGCAACTGTTCCGTCTTCTTCAACCTGGTAAGTTTGCCCGCCTCCTGCAGAAGTGCCCCCGCTGTTGTTGCCGCCTGAAGTCGAACCGCCCCCCTCGTCGCCACTGCCACCAACAATGAAGTCTATATTTTGAAGGTTTCGCACCTGTAAAATATCCTGCGGCTGAATTTTGTAGCTTGCCAGGGTTTCCGTGTTTTTTTGCCGGGCAGAATCGATCATACTCTTCTGCTGAAAAAGGATCTGATCCTGTTTATATGAACATGAGGTGATTAGTAGCAGGAAAAAAACAAAATAAACCGGCAAAGAGATACGCATGGAATAACTCGAGTTCTTGGTCATTAGCCAAAAATACATCATTTTATCATATCAGCCGGAGTTTTTTTAACAGTATGTTAATTTTGAATTTATAGCGTGCAGTACCGTATGGCTACCTAACCGGGCATAGGCTACGCAAAAAGATAAGAATTATTTAAAGGGCACAGATGCCCATTTTAATATAATAGTTTTATAAAATTGGCACTGTGGCATTATGCAGATACTTTATAGCCACTATAAGTTTCCCTAAATTCACTTGGGATACAAAATTTCTTGCATTTAAATACCCTGTTGAAATTGGAAATATTATTAAAACCGCAATTATAGGCGATCTCGGCGATCGTATTGGTGGTTTCTATAAGCATCCGCGAAGCATACTCAAGTTTTATCTCATTTAAACTGTCAATAAACGTTTTACCGGTACGCTGTTTTATAAAACGACTGAAGGATGCTTCAGACATGCCGGCTATCCGGGCTACTTCAGCCAGTGTTACCTGCTGATTATAGTTTTTATTCATATATTCAGATACTTTATTCAAGCGCCTGTTATCATAATTCAAATGAACATTTGAAAATCCGGTATCAGACAAGGTCTCCAGATCGGGCACAACAGCAAGGTCATGCAAAATGGAAAGGAGATCAAGCACTGATTGAAACCCATTTTTCACATTTAGCGCTATTATACGGTCTTTTAAAACAGAGGCAATGTGCTGTGGAAACAAAATCCCTTTTTGCGAACGTTCAAGCATATTCTTTACAAGGTCCAATTGCGCCCAGCTTAAAAATTTATCATCGAACAGGTCTTTGTGAAAAAGGATGGTAGTTTCAGTGGCTGTATTTCCATTATAATCATTACTGCTCCAGGTATGGCTTAAGTTTGGCCCTATCAATACCAGCTCAAGGTCGTCAATAATTTGTATGTGCCCTCCAACTATACGTTTCGCTCCGCATGCATTAACAATAAGGTTAAGTTCGTATTCGTCGTGGCAATGGAGCGGAAAATCGAAACGCGGATCATTCTTCGAGGAAACAACAAAACAATCGTCCTGGCTTAACGGCGTATTTTCGCGCATAATACTTTTTTTCATGTTTTTAAGGAATGACTGGTGCCTGTTTATAAATGGGACAAAATCAATTGCCGGGGTAAAGGTATATGGGTGTAAGTATCTGATTGTGGATTAATAGGGATACTAATGTCAACACCGGTTAATTGACATATTTTAGCATTTTATGCAAGAAATGCAGAATAGATATTTTTTAAAAACAGGATTGGGTGGGAGCTACGTTATTTTTCAGATACCATCTTGCCTTCGATGTACGCTGATGGGGAAACGTTAAATTCGGACTTAAACGCCTTTACAAAATATTTTTGGTTTTTGAAACCAACCTTATACCCTACCTGCGAAATGGTTAAATAGCCATTCTCCAACAGTTGAGCAGCACGCTTCAACCTCATATACCGTATAAATTCATTTGGTGTTTTGCCTGTTAAAGCCAAAATCTTTTTATAAAGTGTATAGCGGCTAACGAACATTTCGCTGCTCAATTCTTCAACTGAAAAATTAGGATTGCCGATATTTTCTTCAATCAGGCGCAATGCTTTTTGCAGAAAAGCCTCATCCGGCGACTCTACTTCAACATCGGCAGGCTTAACCTCCACCTGCTTTTGATAAGTTTTCCGCATGTTTTCCTGCTGAGCGAGTATATTTTTGATCTTTGATCGTAGTATATCAAAATTAAAAGGCTTGGTAACATAGTCGCTGGCGCCGGTTTCCAGGCCTTTTAACTGCTGTTCTTCACCGGTTAAGGCTGTTAAAAGAATAACGGGGATATGCGTTGTGCGGCTATCCTTTTTTATCTTTTTACATAATTCAATACCATCCATTTCGGGCATACTAATATCACTAACAACTATATTGGGGTGCGAGGCCAGCGCCTTCTGCCATCCTTCTTTTCCATCCGACGCTTCCACAACCGTAAAAGAACCTTTAAGATTATCCGTAATGTAGAAACGGAAATCTGCATCATCCTCAACAACAAGCACTGTTGCCTTTTTTGCGGTTGTATTTGCGTACCCCGAGGCCGGTTGGGTATCGCTTTGTAAATGAGCATGATCATTACTTGCCGGAATGGAATTGCCTGCCGCAATTACCTTTACCGGAATGCTAACCGTAAATGAACTTCCTTCGCCGATGACGCTTTCCACGCTGATGGTGCCATTGTGCAGCTTAACAAATTCTTTTGTTATTGACAAGCCTATGCCGCTGCCCTGGTTAACCATGGAAGTTGGAATATCGTCCTGGAAGAAAGGATCAAATATACGGCCGATCTTTTCTTTTGAAATTCCTATACCGGTGTCAATTATTCGTATTTGCAAATTAGAAGTGAATGCCTTAACAGGCATGGTTATATCTAATACCACGCTTACATGCCCGCCGGAGGGAGTGAATTTAAAGGCGTTAGAAAGAATGTTGAACAGGATACGTTCTATTTTATCATGATCGAAGCTGCAATATAATTCATTGATACCTGTATCAAAAGTATAGCTGATATTTTTCTTTTCGGCAATATCATTAAATGAATAAGCGACATCCTTTATAAATAAAATGAGTTCGCCTTCTTCCAGGTTCAGTTTTAATTCCTGTGATTCCATTTTTCTGAAATCAAGCAACTGGTTAACCATATTAAGCAGGCGCCGCGCATTACGGTTAGCAAATTCAAGTTGTTGCTTTATCCCGGGCGCACTGGTTTGTTTAATCACCTTATCTATCGGCGCCATAATAAGCGACAGTGGCGTTCTGAACTCATGACTGATATTGGTAAAAAATTTGATCTTCATCAGGTCAAGCTCATGTAAACGCCTGGCTTCCTCCCTCTCCTTTTCCAGTGCAAACTGCAGCTTAAGTTTTTTTATACCCCGCATGCGTATAAGGTACAAGCTGCCTGCAGCTAACATAAAATACAACAGATAGGCTTCAGAAGTCATCCAGAATGGCGGCAGAACATGGATAATCAGTGAAATTTCATTATTCGAAAACCGGTTATTCAGCGTTCTCACCCTGAAAGTATAGTCGCCCGCATCTAAATTGGTGTAGGTAGCTTTTTGCGATGAGTTGTCGGTTGTTATCCAATCATTATCAAACCCGTCCATCTTATACTGCATCCTTATCTTATCATTAAAATAATTTAAACAGGCAAATTCTATTGCTATCCTATTCTCATCATGCTTTAAAATAATGGATCTTACTGTTTGTACAGATTGCGGCAATATCACATGCCCGTTTACCTTTTCGCCCGCTTTTATAAGTTGGTTAAATACATCAAAGTCGGTAAAAACAAGGTTTAAAGCAGTATTATTGATATGAATTTTCAGAGGATCGAATAAGTTGAAACCGCTGCCGCCGCCAAATATCAATTCGCCTTCACGGGTTTTGCATGAGGCATTTTCGGTAAATTCACGCCCCTGTAAGCCGTCTATTTCATTATAATTAATAAAACGCAGGCTCACTTTGTTTAGCGGCCCTGAGACGACAATGTTTGATAACCCGTTTTGGGTGCTTGCCCAAATGTTGTGCGCATTATCCTCCTCCAAATCTATAACGGTATTATCAGGCAGGCCATCACTTTTTTTAAAGTTTTTAAATTTTTGCGTAACCGGGTCAAAAATACTCAGCCCCTCGCGCGTACTGATCCATATAAGTCCCCTGCTATCCTGCAAGATATTGTTGGTGTTATTATTAACCAGGCTGTTGGAATTATTATTGATGTGAATGTAATGGGTAAATTTGTGCTTACCATACGGCAGAACATCTACACCATACGATGTCAATATCCACATATTTTTATTCCTGTCTTTAACTATGGCGGAGATGTAATTGGAATGAATGGAGTTGGGTTCGCCGGCTTTAAAATGTGTAAACTTTTTCGTAGCCGGATCGAGCACATTTAAACCGCCCGCTAAAGTGCCAACCCAAAGTTTATACGCATCATCTTCATATATGGCGTATACCCTGTCATCAGATATGCTGCCCGGATCAGCATTAGTATGCCTGTAATGCGTAAATGTATGCCCGTCAAAGCAATCCAAACCGCCAAAATAGGTACCGATCCATAATTTTTGATTATGGTCCATACACATAGTCACAATAATATTATTGCACAGGCTATTGGCATTTTGGGGATCGTGCAGGTATGTTTTGAAGGTATTTTCCTTACGGTCGAAATAAATCAGGCCGCCACCATTTGTACCGAGCCACAGGTTCCCGCTTTTATCTTCGATGAATTTGTTAATATCGTTAAAGGGAAGACTATGGGGATCGGAAAAGTGATGCGTATAGAGCGGAAATTTGATAATACTTTCGTTGTAATAACTGATGCCCCTTTTGTATGTCCCTATCCAAATGATCCCTGTATTATCTTTATACATGCAAATGGTGCTATTCTGGCCCAGGCTCTTGTTGTCATCTTCCCTGTTAAGCACGAGTTTTACGGTAAAATTAGTTTTATTTACCACATTAATGCCGCCATGGTCGGTAGCTATCCACACCTGGTTTTTAGCATCCTGTATAATATTGTAAACGATATCGTTACTTAAACTGGCAGGCCCTGTACCTTTATCAAAATGCCGGTAAATATTTTTTACCGGATCGAAATAAAAAACCGCCGAGGAGTAGGTTGGTACAAAGGCCCAAAAGCCGTTATCATCATCAATAAAAAGTTTAAACGGCAGGTCAATCAGTGTGTTATTTTTGTTTATAACACCCCACCTGTAAACAACTTTATTTTGACTATCCAGCCGGTCAATAATACCGTTTCTGAAGATGAGGCAAGGATTGTTATTGTTGTCAAAAGCAACATCTGTTATATTATTGGAATAAATACTGGTGCTATCACCCGGAATATGCGCAATGTGGAAAGTTGTTTTTGATACAGGATTGTATTTGTAAATGCCATAAACCGCGTGAATAAACCAAAAATTACCTTTTTTGTCGCTTTTTACAGTCGTAATATTTGCATCTGGAATGTTTATAGATTTTAAATAACCTGCAATATCATGCCCGAAACAATCCTTTACCGGGTCGTAAATATTAAAGCCGTTGCGTGTTTCTACCCACATCTTATTGTCGGGCCCGGCGGCAATACTTGCAATAAAATCATCATTTAATGACGTACTATCAGTTTCGGAATGCTTTAATATTTCAAATTTGGAGCCATCATATTTATTCAGTCCCTGCGATGTACCAAACCACATGAAACCCGTTTTGTCCTTAAAAATACAGGTTACCTGGTTGTTGGATAAGCCGTTGCTGATATCAAGCCTCGAAAATTCAAACCTGTCGTACTGCGCTTTTGAACGGATGCCGCTAAACAATAAAGCAACAAATACAATAAGTGCTGAATAGCGCATAGGAGGAAATAAGTTGACAGAATTATAACTGGTTTACAAATATACAATAGCATGCCAGTAGCATGTAAAAGTAAATTAGTAAAATAACGATTTTGTGGAATAATAAGGGGGTAAATGTCAACCCAATCACCATAATGTACGTGGCCGACCCAGTTTGTTTATCTTCAAAGCGCCTCTGCCATGAGGATGCCATATTTTACCTGGGTGCGCCGACCATTACCTGAATACCTTATTTTCGTTTTTAAAACATCAAAGATGGCTTACCATTACACCACCGAACTGATAGATAATGCGCTCACCTATCCCGATTACCGCAAGCTGATACGCGAGTCGCTGGGGACGCCTGCGGCTGACGCAGCAGCTGAAAAAATGAAGCTATACACAGCCAAAAATGCGACATTGATGGATGAATATGATCAGGCCTACAGCATAACACCCGGTTTACTCGCTGCGGTAACTGCTGCCCCGCTTGCCACATGGCTGGTGATCACCGAGGGCTGGTGCGGCGATGCAGCTTTTAATGTACCCCTGTTTCACGTTCTTGAAAAACTGGTACCCGAAAAAGTCAGGTTACGCGTGGTTTTGCGCGATAGCAACCTGGAGTTGATGGATGCGAACCTTACCGATGGTGGCCGTTCAATTCCCAAACTGATCGTATTAAGTAACGAACTTGTACCGGTAGGTTTTTGGGGGCCGCGCCCGGCAGAACTACAGCAACTCATGAAACAATGGAAAAATGATGGGTTCGAGCTTAAGGAGCTTATCCATAAGGTACATGGCTGGTATGATGCCGATAAGACCCGCAGTTTACAGCAGGAACTGACCCGTATGATCAAACAATATTCCTGACATAAAACAAGTAAGGCCCCTGATGGGCAGGGGCCGTTACTAACCAATTATAAACCTAAATTATGAGAAGACTTGTTATAAATACTTAGTGTAAAAGTAACACTAACATTTATAACTTTTATTATTCATTTTGTTCTTTTACTTCTGAATGACTTAACGGCATTTATCCACCATCTTAAACAGCCATAATATTATTCGGAATTAAACAAACAATCCTTCAACCGATGCAGCAAAAACGCTTTTTCTTTCTTGTATTGATCCTGGGCACACTTACGGCTTTGAGCCCGTTTTCCATTGATATGTACTTGCCGGCTTTCCAGGACATCGCCCGGTCGCTGCGTACCGACACGGCGCATGTGGATAGGTCCCTTTCCAGCTACTTTATCGGCCTGGCCTTCGGCCAGTTATTATATGGGCCGCTGATGGATCGTTTTGGGCGTAAAAAACCTTTATATTTTGGTTTGGGGTTATATATTTTGGCATCGGTAGCCTGTTTATTATCTACATCAGTAGATACCCTTGTCATTGCACGTTTGTTCCAGGCGGTTGGCGGCTGCGCCGCTTCTGTAGCAGCCATTGCTATGGTTCGCGACCTTTTCCCTGTAGAGGATAATGCACGGGTGTTTGCTTTGTTATTTTTAGTGTTGGGCGCCTCACCCCTGCTTGCGCCTACGGCAGGCGGTTACCTAACCGGTGCTTTTGGCTGGCCTTCCGTGTTTATTGTATTACTTATTATTGCCGTGCTGATCTTCGTTGCTGTATTTTTTACATTGCCCGAAAGCTATCAGCCCGATGAGCAGTATTCGCTTAAGCCGGGCCCCATCTTGCGCAACTTCCTGCTGATTATCCGCGATGCGCAGTTTTATACCTACGCGATTGCCGGTTCACTGGCATTTTGCGGGCTGTTTGCTTATGTTGCCGGTTCGCCGCTGGTATTTATGGATGTTTACCACCTCAACAAAATACAGTATAGCTGGCTGTTCGCCGGGCTTTCCGTCGGTTTTATCGGCTTCAACCAGGTTAACAGCCTCTTGCTAAAGAAATACAAAAGCGAGCAGATCGTTCGCACGGCAATTGCAGCGCAGGTGCTGTTCTCGGCTATTTTTATCATTGGCGCTGCTGAAGGCTGGTTCGGACTCGCCGGCACTATTGTCATGATCTTCCTTATACTCTGTTGTATCGGGCTTTGCAATCCAAACACCTCTGCCCTGTCGATGGCACCATTTCCCAGGAACGCGGGCGTTGCTTCGGCGCTGCTGGGTACATTGCAACTGGGCCTTGGCGCATTAGCGTCTTTTGCTGTTAGCCTGTTCAGTAGCCACTCGGCCATTCCACTAGCCGCAATTATGGCCGTTACAATCGGTTTATCGCAGTTGGTATTGCTCATAGGCCGCAGAAAAGTCCGGCTTGTTACCAGCAGTTCTACAATAGCGGCCGGGTTACATTAAAGTTTTCATCAAATAAAAACCTCATGGCTTGCAGGGCTAATGACATATTATTGTCATGTAAATTAAATTGTATACAATTTAATTTTATAAAATATATATTTGCCTGTCATTTAAAAACAATGGATTATTTAAAATTAGAAAATCAAGCCTGTTTCCCTGTATACGCATTGTCGAGAGTATTAACAGCGCACTACAAGCCCATTTTAGCGGGCATTGATCTTACCTATCCGCAATACCTGGTAATGCTTGTGCTATGGGAACACCGTGAGTTGTCTGTAAAAGAAATAGGTGAGAAACTACTGCTTGATTCCGGAACATTAACCCCGCTGCTGAAAAAGTTGGAAACCCGCAAACTGGTTACACGCACCAGGAGCAAGGCCGATGAACGGGTGGTAATGATCGGTTTGACAGAATCCGGCACCGCTTTAAGGGCTAAGGCCGTCACAATTCCCGAATCGTTTAAATGCAGCCTGGGGTTATCTGTTGAGGAAATGATATCGCTCCGCGACACGATTAGCATCATACTGGAAAGAACTAAACAATAAATATATAACATAAATAAACAAACGTCATGTCAGTAAAACCAATTTACACAGCAATAGCAACCGCAACAGGCGGCAGAAACGGACACGTAGTATCATCTGATAAAGTGCTCGACCTTGAAGTAAGAATGCCAAAAGAGTTAGGTGGCAGCGGTGGCGCCTATTCCAATCCCGAACAATTATTTGCAGCCGGGTATTCAGCTTGTTTCGACAGCGCATTGAACCACGTGATCAAAAACGAAAAGGCAACAACCGGAACTACTGCCGTACGGGCACATGTGGGTATCGGGTCAAATAATGCGGGGGGCTTTGCCCTTGTAGTTAACCTGGAAGCTAATGTGCCCGATGTTGACCAGGAAACAGCCAATGCCCTTGTTGAAAAGGCCCACCAGGTTTGTCCTTATTCCAATGCCACAAGGGGTAATGTCGAGGTAGCACTTACCATTACTATATTGAGCGCAGAAGCCTTTGCAGCAGCAAATTAACTAAAAACATCAATTCACTAATTTAATACATCACAACAATGAAAACGTTCAAAATGCTATCAATCCTGTTTGTTATGCTAACAGGTACATTCAGTTTTAGTGCACAAGCACAAAACACAAAACCAACCATCATCTTTGTCCACGGCATTTGGGCCGACGGCTCTTGTTTTGCTGCTCAAATAGAAGCGCTGCAAGCAAAAGGTTACCCGGTAGAATCGGTTCAAAATCCGATCACCTCGCTGGCCGACGATGTTGCCGCTACTAAACGGGCTATCGCGAGGGCAAAAGGCAATGTAATATTGGTAGGTCATTCATGGGGCGGGTTTGTTATTACACAAGCTGGTAACGACCCTAAAGTGATCGGCCTGGTATATGTGGCTGCATTCGCACCTGATTTAGGCGAAACCGTACCTACCTTATCAGCAAATGGCCCTGCAGGTACATTGTCTAACTATTTCGAGCCCCAGGATGGCTTTATTTATCTGTCAAAAGCGGGCGTTCAAACAGTTTTTGCACAAGATCTGGCCCCGAAACAACAGGATGTGATCTATGCCACGCAAATTCCGGCCTCACAAACAGTATTTGGTGATAAAAGCGGCGAGCCAGCCTGGAAAACTAAGCCGAGCTGGTTTATAGTAGCCAAAAACGATGGTGCGATTAGCCCCGTGTTGGAACGCTTTATGGCAAAAAGGATAAACGCCAAAACAACTGAAATTGAATCCAGCCACGTTGCCATGATCGCTCGTCCTAAAGAGGTTTTAGCGGTAATTGAAGAAGCTGCTAATACGCTGGCAAAATAAAAACGGTTAATGTATTGGTTAAGTATAAAGGAGGCGATCACTATAGTATGGCCTCCTTTTTTTGCGTCAGCTTCGAAGTACAATAGTGTTAAGCTGCGGAGAAAAATTATTTTTCCAGCTTCAAGGCGTCAACCAACAAGCGGAACGACTTTAGTTTAGCCTGGTGATCATAAATATGGGTTGTTGCCATAATTTCATCTACGCCATTTTCCTGCACAAAACCAGCGAGCTTAGTATGAACGGTTTCCTTGCTGCCGATAAAAGAGTAAGCAAGCATTTCCATAACTGCACTTTCCTCAAAAGGGCTCCATATATCCTCCATTCTCTCTACGGGCGGTTGCAATAATTTCCTTCTGCCCGTGATAACTCCCTTGAACATCTGCTTAACGGAAGTAGACAGGTGTTCGGCTTCTGCATCGGTACCGGCAGCAACCACATTAACGCAAGCCATCACATAAGGCGCTGCCAATTGTGCTGAAGGTTTAAAGTTATCGCGATATATGGCTATCGCCTCTTTAAAATAAGCAGGTGCAAAATGGCTGGCAAAAGCGTAAGGCAAACCCTTGGCCGCGGCCAGCCTGGCGCTATCCGTGCTCGACCCTAATATCCAAATCGGGATATCCAGGCCCTCTCCCGGTACTGCCCTTACTGTGGCATCGTAATTATCCGCAGAAAAAAATTGTTGTAAAGCCTCTACATCCTTCGGAAAATAAAAAGCTGCATTCATATTTTGCCCGCGTATGGCCATAGCCGTCACCTGGTCGGTACCCGGCGCCCTTCCCAGCCCAAGGTCTATTCTGCCCGGATACAAAGTTTCCAGTGTTCCAAACTGCTCTGCCACCACCAGCGGCGAATGGTTAGGCAACATAATACCACCTGAACCAACCCGTATGGTTTTTGTATTGCCGGCTATATAGCCTATTAATACTGATGTCGCCGAACTGGCAACGCTGATCATGTTATGGTGCTCCGCAAACCAATAACGCGTATAACCTAATTGCTCGGCTTGACGAGCATTTTCTAAACTTCTATGATAAGTATCCGAAATGGTACGACCTTCAACAACAGTCGCCAGGTCTAATATGGAATAAGAAATCTCTTTTAACGACTTTGAACTCATGCCCAAAATTATGGCTTATGACGGGCAGACAGAGGTTATTGCAATAGATATGACTTTATCTAAACAATTCCCTTATTTCGGTAATAGCTAAACGTGATGGATCAGCGATAAGGCCAGCCCCGTCTTCGTAAAAGCGGAATCAATGACAAAATGAGTATGCCTGCACTTCATGACCGAGCAACAGCGCGCGACTCTTTAAGTTTAGGGAAATTCATAAAACAGCCCGCTGCCAGCCTACCGCAGTATTACCAGGTTCGGAAGTGGTCAATTGTAATATTCATTTTGCGTCTGCGGCAGAAATACAAAAGCCTCTAACTACAAATTGCCTTTAAGGCTCACGCCAATTGTACGCGGATTTCCTAAATGCGAAGCGCCGAAATCATAGGCATAGTCGATATAATGTTTATTAAATAAATTACTGCCCCATAAATAAATGCCATAATGACTTGTTGATACACCTATCCTTGCGTTAAACATATTGTAAGGATTTTGGCTGATCGTATTTGCAAGGTCGAAATACTGTTTGCCGAGGTATCGCCACTCGCCATGAATTACGAAACGGGTGCTTTTACTTTTGTCGGGCGCGTAACCATATTGCATGATCAGCATAGAAGTTACATCGGGTGTAAAAACCTGCTTGTTACCGTTCAGGTTTACCGATGTGCCGTTGGATGATAAATTAAGACTGGTAAATTTCGCATCCGTTGTACCTAAATTATAACCGGTTTCGAAACCATCGAATGGCTTCAGGAGCAACTCCAGCTCAGCGCCTTTGCTATTCAATTTTCCTGCATTACGGATTATGGTAATAGCAGCAGGCAACACAAGGGTAGGTACCTGTACATCATATATTTCAGTGTAATAAATGGCCACGTTACCCTCTAAACGTCCGTTTAAAAAAGTATTTTTCGATCCGATCTCGAAATTATTACTGTGTTCGGGCTTATAATCAAGCAACGGCGGCTGGGTGGGATCAGAGCCTAACTCCGTGATGCCCCCGGCGCGAAAACCGGCACTATACAATGCATAAACATAATTATTAGCAGCCAATTGGTAATCAAGGGCCGCCTTTGGTGATACGGCATTGAACTTTACCGAAGATGCCGTATCCGGGCGCGTAACGGTTGCCGGCTGGCCATCCATTTGAAAAACACCCTCAACCGATTCCCGGTCATACTCATCATCGTATCTCAACCCAACTGTAGCGCTTAGCTTTTTAGTAATAGGGTAAGTAGCCTGCCCGTAAAACGCAATACCATAGTTGTGCGAAATATTGGTAGCTATATCCGTAAAATCGGGAAATGGGGCGCCTACCTCAACGGCATCCTTACCAAAGTGTGTCCCTTGCTTGTTAGGGTCGTATTCATAAAACGAATAGGTTCCCGCTGCCCATTTCAATACCGACGCAGCCGGTGAAGTAAACCTGAACTCCTGCGTACCAACGCTCACCTTATTATATTGCCCACCGTAATTATTAATAATGGTCACTCCGTCTATTGGCGAAAAATCACCGTCGATTGGCTCCTGGTAATAACGATAGTCGGATTGATAGGTACTTTGTGCTGTAAAATTAAATGCATGCCCGGTATATTGAACGGAGAGCGATGCATCTAATATATTGTCGACCATGGTAGTGGTTGCATTTTGATCGACCGTAAAGGGCTGTGCAAGGGCGGTAGCCGGGCTTGCAGCGAGTGTAAAAGCTCCGTTGTTGCGATTTTCAACATTCTTTACATTTAATGTGATACTCAGCTTCGGGCTGGCCAAATATTTCAGGTAATAATTGCCCATAAAGCTATGCTGATCATCAAACTTAGTATTGTTATAGAGATTTGTATAAAATCCATTCTGCGAGGTGTACAGCCCGGAAATGCCCAGGAATAATTTATTCCTGATCAGTGGTGTGCGTAATGCTAACGTATAGCGTTGCTGATCATAATTACCGTAGTCCGCTTCGACAAACCCGTGCAAGTCGTTGTCCGGCTGTTTGGTGATGATGTTTATTACACCACCCATGGCACCACGACCGTATAATGTACCCTGCGGCCCGCGCAGTACCTCTATACGTTCAACATCTTCCAATTGAGCAATGTAGGTATCAAGGTCGAACTGGTTTACGCCATCGATATATGTGGTAACTGCCTGGTCATACGATGTAGTAGCCACGCCCCTCACAGAAGTCACGTTACGGTTATCTCCCGAATTTGACGAATATAAATTAGGAACAATAGCCGTAAGCTGTTCAGTATTCCACAATTTGTCATCGTCAACCTGTTTTGCCGTTATAACCGAAAGGCTTAAAGGCAGCTTTTGCGGATCTTCGTCAATTTTCTGAGCGGTTACCACTACTTCGTCAAGCTGCTTGCCACTGGCAACAAGCACAAAGTCGATATTAACCTGGTGAGATGGTACGCTTACGGTTTTTAATAATGTAGCATAGCCGATTGCGCTGACCCTCACCTCATAGTTGCCCGGCGGTATGCCATTAAGCGTAAATTCACCTTTTTTATTTGTTGAAGTGCTGAAATTAGTATTCAAAAGATAAATGGAAACACCGGGCAGTCGTGCGCCTTTGCTATCCTGCACGGTTCCGGTTAATTCCGATAATGAATTGGCATGTGCGGTCAATTTTAAAAACACCAGCAGGCAAAATAACAAGGTTGATATTCGGATCATAAATTCGGGATTTAATATCGCAATAATATTAAAAATATGTTCTCCTTTATTTACCAGGCAACTCGCGCGGAACTCACTAAAAGCAATGAGTAATATAAGAGATTGATAATAAAACCACTTTTGCAGCGATGCAGATAGCGATACCCCGGGGGATTATTAGGATGCAGGCTTGAAGATTAGGTAAAAAAGCCACTTAATAAGTGGCTTTTTTGTGATTATGAGGCGGTGAGGGCTTTCGCGGCATAAACCCGCAAGCCTCCCGATAGCTATCGGGACACGCACCAGGCCATTTATTCCACGTTTAAACCCTTAGAAGTAGATTATCTAATTCTCTTATTGAAAGAAGAATAGCTGTATTTTCAAAAATCATTTTTTGCAGATGGGAACATTTATAAGAAAATTGGGCATATTCTTTGTCAACATTTTCGTTCTTAATTATAAGATCTTTTAGTGAGATTTTAAATTTACTTAAAGCTGAAACTGCCCTACTATCATAAATGTAAAATAAATCTGGAAAATGGAAATGCAGGTATTTTGAACTAAATGATCGGTTGTTTTGCCCTGTTATTGTTCCAATCTTTTCAGTTAAAAAGCCGTGTATTTCAACCGGCTTACTCAAATTATCCATATCGAGTTTACTAATCGGTTTTAATTCATCCAATTTATCATCGAGATTGAAGTTTTTAAAATGGGCAAAATGTCGTTTTCATAAAAATCGTCATTAGTAGTTTTTTGCTTTTTTTTATTTCTTTCCAATGCTGCAGCATAAGCGCGACCTATAAGCCAAACTTTGGCTATAATTTCATCATCTTTTTTATGTTTTGGATACTTTGCACACAAATTATACAAAATCTCGTCGCCGAGATAATAAGAAGTAGGTCGGCTATATAACTCTACAAGGGATTTATTTGTTAAAATTTTCGGCATCGACATTTATTTACTTATTAAAAGTTCTTTCAATAATCCAATCCAAATATAAAACATTGCTTTGTTTAAGTAGTGATTTTGTTAAATCATGTGCTTTCATAACTGAAATTAACCATTAGACTTATTAAAAAGAAAAAGATTTAGTTTTTATATATTGCAGCAAATTAAACCTTATGCAAAGTTCAGTTTTATGCCCATCATGTAAATCTTCTTCTTTGTTAACTAATAAAATTGAGAATGGAATTGAAATTACTTGTCTAAATTGTGGTGAAGTCTTTAAACCAGGAGAAGGTATTTCTTTAATAAAGCACAGTATTATATACATCATCTTAGGTTATTTCTTTGCAGTACTTTGTATATTCTTACTTCCAATCATTTTTTTACCTTTAGCCATAATTTGTGGTCTTTGTTGTATTGTTGATGGTTATTGGAGGATAATTCATGGAATAATAATAATAACATTAGCTATTATACTTGCAAGGTATGGTGCATCAATCGGTGGCTGGGGTTTTGGTATTTCATATGAAAGATTTCATTTTTAGTATAAATTTACCCGTTTTGTTACAATAACCTAATGGTCATTTTAGATTATATTAATTTGTTGATGTGAACGGTAAATAAATTAAGCAAATCTTTAAATCTTACAATTTCAGCCCGCTACTTGGACAATAGAATTTGGTCTCATCAGCGTTCAAAATAATCCGCATTTAAACCCAATAATTTACCAAAGTATACTCACAAGTATACTAAAAACGGCCTTTAAACTATAGTGAGGGGGGCAAAGTATACTTTGGGTATACTCCACCCCCCCGTAGCGATAGCGTAGGGCAAGCAAAGTAGGGCTCTCCCCAACTTCCGCTTGCTCCCTCCGCTTTCGCGTTTGGACATTAGAAATCACGGTAACAAACTTGCAATAATAAAGCCGGGCAACCCGCCAATGCTATTGAACAAACCAGTCCTTACTCATCCGTTAAGCAACCAACAGCGCAAAGCCGGGTAAAATGTCAAGGGCCCCGATCTTATCATCGGGGTTTATATACCCTTGACTTTTTATCCCGGCGTGGGCTATCTTCGCTGTAGCGGTGAATGAGGAATAAACTTTTATATTTGGCTATGCCTAAAATTAACCCGCCTGTTACCGGAAAATACATTGACCCTTTAGTTGACTTCGCCTTTAAAAAAATATTCGGCAGCGAACCTAATAAAGACTTGCTGATCGCTTTTTTAAATGAAGTGTTCCGGGGACGAAAGCACATTGTAGATTTGGTTTACAATAAGAATGAACACCCAGGCGATTTAAAAGATGAGGGCGCTGCCATATTTGACCTGCTTTGTACGGGAGATAAAGGCGAACGTTTTTTAATAGAAGTGCAAAGGGCCAAGCAGGGTTACTTTAAAGAAAGGGCTTTATTTTATACCTCGCGTTTAATCAGCGACCAGGCCCCAAAAGGCAAACGGAGTGATTGGGGTTACAACATTGCTGAAGTATATCTGATTGCCTTGCTGGAAGATTTCACATTGGAAGATAGTCCGGCAAATACATACCTGCATGATATTTGCCTCTGTAACAGGGATACCGGTGAAATATTTTACGATAAATTGGGTTATACTTACATTGAATTAAGTAAATTTGTGAAAACAGGCACCGATTTAGACACGGACCTGGATAAATGGTTTTATGTATTAAAAAATATGAGCCGGATGGATAAAATACCGGTTTATCTCAGGGCTGACGCATAAGAAACGGTAAAAATCAGTGTAGATATTAACAAGTTGTTGGTAAAGCGGGAATAAGTTCAGCTGCTCAAGGCTGTTTTAAAGG
>Ga0302309_10001876_pt1 | contig 18310 bp, 17 predicted proteins | sample III_Palsa_N1_1_FD_200453 | JGI IMG/M metagenome (GOLD analysis project Ga0302309, IMG submission 200453) | Peat permafrost microbial communities from Stordalen Mire near Abisko, Sweden - III_Palsa_N1_1 | ecosystem: Environmental > Terrestrial > Soil > Palsa > Peat permafrost | place: Sweden... | reverse complement strand
TTCATCTATGGTTATTTCATCCAGCTCAAAATCATCAGCTATACCATGGCCTGCTTGTTCGTTTTTTAGGGTTGAGGCATGGCCGCTTACGCCCAATGCCGATAAGGTTAAACCGCCTATTGCGCCGGTTTTAAGGAAATTTCTGCGTTGCATAATGAATTGTCAATTACAACTCCAATTAACAAAATTTCCGGCATAAAAAAGCATAGGTTTAAATAAACTTATGTGCGGGTAATTTGTTAATTTTCGCAACGTTAAATACCATATCATCTACCCAATATAACCATGACCAGATTTATTAAAAAATCCGCCTTTTTATCAGCAATAATCATACTTACAGGAATTTATACCGCCTCGGCACAGGAGGGACTGCATGCCCGGATTGCAACGATATCGAAAGAAGCAAAAGGCATAGTTGGCGTATCGGTTTTAAACATTGAAACCCATGATACTTTAAATTACAACGCAAACGCCCAATTGGTAATGCAAAGCGTAATGAAATTCCCCTTAGCAATGGCAGTTTTGCACCTGGTTGATTCGGGGGTGTATACTTTAAATCAAACTATCCATATTAAAAAGCATGATATGGACGGGAATTTAGAAAGTGTACTTCGCCAAAAATACCCTGATGGCGGAGATGTGAGCCTAAGTGAATTGCTGGGCGATATGATAAGCCAGAGCGATAACGTTGCCTGCGATGTATTATTGGCACAATTAGGCGGCCCGCAGCAGGTAGATAATTATTTACGGTCGATAAAAATACGCGGTATTAATTTAGCAGCCAGCGAAGCCGAACAAAGTGGCCCCAAAAACTGGCAAGTACAATACACCAATTGGTGCAAGCCTTTGGATATGGTAAGGCTGCTGCGCTCGTTTTACGCAGGCAAAGCGCTACAACCCGGCAGCCGCGAATTTTTGTATAAACTAATGACCGAAACCACCACCGGCCCTAACCGCATAAAAGCCCTATTGCCGCAAGGCACGGTTGTAGCGCATAAAACAGGCTCGTCAGGTACCAATGATGAAGGTTTAAGCCCTGCTACTAATGATGTGGGTATTATTACGCTGCCTAATGGCAACCACGTAGCCATAGCAATACTGGTATGTAATTCAACCGCTGATGAAGCTACCCGAGAAGGGGTGATAGCCAAAATTGCCAAGGCGGTTTATGATGATGCGGTAAGTAAATAAATTGCGATAAAAGAGAGAGGGGTGTCATACTGAGGCTCTCGAAGTATGCGGGCGGGCCTTTACGCTCACCCTTCGAGTGCCTCAGGGTGACACCCCTGTTTATACTTCAAAATTATATCACCGCCGTTTCTATATTGGCATCTTTATAGCCGCCGAATACCGCGAAGCTCATGTTTTTGTAAATACAATCTACCTCGTTAAAGCCGGCGTTTTCCAGCATTTTCAATTGCGATTCCAGCGAGGCCAGCTTATCCAGTTTGGTGCGCTCAAAAGCTTGTATCAGCGCTTCATGGTCAAGGCCCGATGTCGACACGGTTTCGCGCCAGTGGTATTTATAAAAGCTATTAAATAGCATGGTGCGGCCGGTAACCTGGTCGGCATTAATAAATACGCCGCCTTCGTTTAGGGCATTGTAAATATTGGTATATACCTTTTGCTTATCAGCATCTTCCAAATGGTGTATGGCGAGGCCGGATATAATTATATCGTATTTGCCCGGTATTTTATCGGTTGAAAAATCGAGCTCGATAAAACCAAAGTTATTTAAACCCTCAAACCGTTTTTTTGCTACCGACAGCATCGGTGCCGAAATATCAGCCAGCGTAAATTTTAGCTGCGGGTTGTTTTGGTAAAGAATTTGCGAAAATAAACCTGTACCCGCGCCAATATCGAGCACTGTTTTGGCATTTGCCACGCTTTTTATAAAAGGCAGGCATGCATTGTAAAAATCATCAAAGCAGGGGATAAGATGTTTTCTCTGTTCGTCGTACTTTTTGGAAATATTTCCAAATTGTTCTTTTACATCGTTCATTACCATGTGCGTACTATTAAATTGTGATTAAAAGCTGATGCTGTTGAATACATCCATACACATATAAAAAACGGGAAACGCTTTTGTTTTAGTACAATACTTTTTTAGGCCTTATTTTAATACTTTATTCGCTGTAGCGTCGGTGCCGTCAACTTTGCCGGTATAGCTTAACCCTAATATTTTTGCTATGAGCGGAAAAACATCGACATTTTGAAATGGTGCGATGAGTAAATTACTTTTAAAAGCCGGGCCCCAGGCGTAAAACGTAGCGCCCATCTCCTTAACTTCGGTAGCATCGTAACCATGAAAGCCGATAGGTACTTTAGTGCCATATAAATTGAATATGTTGGGCCATTTGGCAACCAGTAGAATATCGCCTATACGGTTACCCCAATCATCAGCAGCGCTGTAGTGTAATTTGGCGGGCATGTTGCTTTTTAAATAAACCGAATAGGCCGGGGTAGCACCTTTTAACAAAGTTGTATAGGTATCCTGTATATATTTAGGGTCTTTGGCATATAGTTCTACTAATAAATTATCCCCGGATATTATAAACTTTGAGGTATCAATATCTTTCGCGGTAAGCGCTATCGGGTTTTTAATGTTAGGCGCGGTCATGCCATGGTCCGAAACAAAAATATAATTTACCTTAATCCCGGTTGTTTTAACAGCTTCTGTTAGCTGATATACTGCCGAATCGATAAACTGTACGGCACTATCCACCTGCGGCGAATTAGGGCCGTATTTATGCCCCTGGTGGTCCACCTGTGGGAAATAAAACGTAATAAGGTGCGGGCGTTTTTCGGGCGGGAGGCTTAGCCAGTTAACTACGGTTTGTATGCGCTGGTGAACGTCTATCTTTTCGTTATAATGATAATAGTACGTAGGGTATACATTATGTATAGCCACGTCGCTACCTACCCAGTAAAAACTTGCTGATAACAGGTTTTGCTGTTCGGCTAATACCCAAAGCGGTGTAGCGCCATCATACCATAATTCATTATTGGCGTTTTTGTCGTAATAATGAAATGTTTTACCTGTTTTGGTATCGTAAAAGGAATTATTTACCAACCCTTCATGCGATGGGTATAATCCTGTTACCATACTGTAATGGTTAGGGAAGGTAACCGATGGAAAAGATGGCAACATAGCGGTAGCCTGCACACCCGACGCGGCCAATGCCTGTAAGTGTGTGGCCTTGTACATTTGGGCATAATCGTACCTGAAACCGTCGGCCGATATCAGTATTACATAGGGCTTATTTTGCTGCTCCTTGCTATTTTCCCTGCCGGAGACGATTTGCTGACTGGTATCTACCTGGCAAAACGCGGTTGACAGGAACAGGAATGAGAGCAGGAGGGTGAGGTAGTATTTCATAATGAGGCAATGTTACCTCAAATTTAACTATTTAAGATTACGGAATTGTTAATTGATTTCCGAATTTCGGATTTCGAATGTTCAATTTCGAATTTAGCCCGGGTTTTTCTAGATCCAAAATCCAAACTTGTCATTCAGCGATAGCGAAGCATCTGTCGCGCGTACATAAACGCAGACAGTTTCTTCGCTATCGCTCAGAATGACAGTGGTTTAATTACTTCCTCAGCGTTTCCTCAATTGCTTTTTTAGCCAGCGGTTCCATTATCTTATACCCTGCAACATTCGGGTGTACCAGGCCATCCAGCGTTAACTCAGGCTTTAAACCTTTTTTGTCATCTACCAAAGCCGACCAGTAATCAATATAAACTATATGGTGTTTGGCAGCGTAGGCCTTTAGCATGTTGTTTATTTTGATAATTGTCTCGGCCGGTTCCAGGCCGCGGTGCCATGAAAAATCTACTGCCGGTAAAATGGAGCCTATTATGGGTTTTATGCCGTTTGCCTCGGCCAATTCGGCCATGGAAATGATGTTGCCATATGTATCTTCGGGCGATATGTAGCCGGTATTTTGCGCTATATCGTTAGTACCTGCTTCAATAACTACCGCCTGTGGTTTTAGGTTAAGTACATCCTCGCGGAAGCGAACCAACATTTGCGGTGAGGTTTGTCCGCCTATGCCCCTGCCTAAATAGCCGTTTTGAACGAAGAATGTGGAGTCCATATCAAACCAGTTTTGTGTGATGGAATTGCCCATAAATACCACGCGGCGCGTATTGGCCGGCTTGGATATGGCTTGCTTATTTTTATCGGTATAGCAATTAACAAAAGCCCAGTCGGTATGGATACGGGTTTCTATGTATTTCTGGAAATTGGCCCAATCTTCGGCTTTCTTTTTGGCGGCTATTTCGGCATCGGTCGGCGGTAAAAAGCCCTGGATGTTTAGCCACTCCCAAAAACGGTCGCTCCAGGTGTCGCTGGGCAGGTTTTGCTTGTTCATGCCAAAACCATGGCCGCCCTTCGAGTAAATATGCAATTCGGCCGAGTGTTTGGAGGCTATCCAGGTATCATATAACGCCGAGCTATGTGTTTCAAGATTAAAAGTGTCATCGCTGGCTGCCGCTATAAATATCGGCGGCGCATCGGCCGGTACATTGCCCTGCATTTCGGGCGGGAAGTAGGCGTAAAGAGAAGCTACAAAATCGGGCCTGTTTTCAGCAGTATAATTATAGGCCGTTGATGCCGCCACCGTACCGCCTGCCGAAAAGCCAATAATACCGATACGTGAAGGCGATATGCCATATTCGGCTGCATGCGCCCTTACATCAGCAATGGCCTGCCTGCCATCGGCAATAGCCATGGGTATTATGGCAGCGCCTTCCTTTTGGGCATCTTTATTAGTGCGGTCTTCCTGTTCCTGCTTATACGGATCGTTGCCCCTAATATGCATCAGCCTGTATTTTAACAAAAAGGCAGTTACGCCCCTTTTTTGAAACCATTTAGCAACGGCATAGCCTTCCTGCATAATAGAAAGCGAGTGAAAACCGCCGCCCGGGCAAATAATTACCGCTGTACCCGTGTTAAGGGCACTGTCGGGTGTATAAACTGTTATAGTTGGTTTGCTTACATTAAAAATAGTATGCGCATGGTACATGTTGCTGTCGTTTTCCCGTTCGCTCCATGTCCAGTTTTCGGAACCCGGCGCGGGGCCATCATATAAGGGAATTACTTTTTGTTGTGCCTTTGCCCATGCGGACAGTACCAGCAGCAGGATTAACAGCGGCAGTTTTTTGGTCATCATTGTTTGAGGTTAATGTTTATTATTGGTTATATAGCTTAAGAGGTTGGTTAAGCAAATGTATTGTAAAAATAATATTGCTAAAACATTTTTGCAAGTATAAGTTATTAAACTTTACCGGATTTTCTGGCTCAAAACAAAACAAGGCGCAAATATTTAATGTATCTTAGTTAATATGTTACCGGCATACCATAATAAGGCGATAATAATACTTGCATTAGCAGTTTTACTGCCGGCATTACAGGCTTGCGGCGGTAAAAAAGTTTACAGAAGCAAGTGCGATGGCGATAAGGTATATAAACGCGTAGGTTTTACTCAATTAATGGATAGCCTGCCTCTTTATGATAAGCAATTTGTTGAGGTTAAGGGTGAATACAAGGAGGGAAAAGGGCAATCGGCATTGTATAACGACAGCGTTTTTGTCGACCATTCAATCGGTATGGCGTTGTGGGTTGATTTTAGCCAGCAATGCCCATTATACCTTGATGGCACCAGTGAGGGTTTTTTTGATTACAGCAGCACCGGCCAGTTAACCCCCATTAACAACAAAACCATTATTATGCGCGGCGAAATTAACCTGCGTTATAAAGGCAGTGCCGGCAAATACAAAGGCAGTATAGACCATATCAGCTATATCAGCTTGTAATTTAGAGGCTGTAAATTTTAACAAAAAAATAAAAAAAAATGTCATCTCGAACGCCAGTGAGAGATCTTGTACTACATGCTATTCCCGCCGTGCAGGGTGTTTAAGATTTCTCGCTAGCGCTCGAAATGACATGGGTTTTATATCTCAATTTTTAAGCCATCATAAGCAAGCTCAATGCCCTGTGGTAATTGTTGCGATACTACGCTGTGCAAACCTATGCGGTGGCTCATATGCGTAAAATAAGTTTTCTCGGCGCCAATTAAGCGCGCGAAGCTGAGGGCTTCATCCAAAGTAAAATGTGAGATATGGCTTTGTGTTTGCAGCGAATTAATGACCAGCGTTTTTGTGCCTTTTAATTTTTCTACCTCGGTTTCCGAAACTGTTTTGGCATCGGTTATATAAGTAAAATCGCCAATGCGGAAACCCAGTACGGGCAATTTATAGTGCATTACCTCTATCGGTATTAAATGTATACTACCAATATCAAATGGCTTCAAATCAATAGTATGCATATTAATTTGCGGTATGCCGGGGTATTTAAATTCGGCAAATATGTAGGCGAATTCGCGTTTTAAGGCTTCCTGTACACGGGTGGTTGCATACACATCAATAGGGGCGTTTTGCTTGTAGTTAAAGGCGCGCACATCATCAAGGCCGGCAACATGGTCTTTATGCTCGTGGGTAAAAACAATGGCATCCAGGTGTTGTACATGCTCGCGCAGCATCTGGTACCTGAAATCGGGCCCCGAATCAATTACCACGGTTTTATCGCCGCTCTCAATCATAATAGAGGTACGCAGGCGCTTGTCGCGCTTATCCGTAGAGGTGCAAACCTCGCAATTACAAGCGATAACAGGCACACCCTGCGACGTTCCGGTTCCTAAAAAAGTTATGGTCACAGCTGCAGGTTGGTTTGTTTAAGCTGCTGTAAAAAAGCAACCTGTTTATCGTCCAATAATTTGTAATCTATCTCCAGTTCACGCGCCAATTCGCTTACTGCTAAAATCCTGCTCTCTAAATTCGAGAATTTATTTACCACTACTACCTTGCTGTGCTGCAGCAGGCAGGCGCCGGTTTTAAAGTTGCCTTTTTCGTACCTCACCTTATAGCCTGCAGTTTTGAGCAGCATTTCCAGTTTTTCGAGCGTATGGGGGGTGAGGGATAGCATGATATCAAAAGTAATAAATCAGCACAAGTTTATGTGCTATAAATAATAACCTTTATGCAATAAAATTATTTTGATGCCACCCAGTTTTGATTAGCGGTGAAATTAAAAAACCGGTTATAAATTTCTTGTAAGCCAAATGTTCCCAACTCTCCATAATCACTTATATATTTAACCGAACCATCTGCAAAATTCACTTTGATAGAACAAGTAGGTGAATCTGTCCAATTAACTGCATAACTGTTTTTTAATTTTTTTATAGCTATGTAATTAATGATGCTATCTAATTTATTTAAATCATCTTTGCTGATGATGGCTTTATAAGTACCCGGTTTTTTGCTCCATTGTCCGGCTATATACCCGGCATTTCCAAATTTATCTATACTTATTTCAAAGGTAGGGCAGGTGCCATAACAAGCACCGGTATTAAATGTTATAGAATCAATTTTATAATGTACGGGTTTCCTGTTAAGCTCTACAAATCCACCAAATTTATATATTAAGGTATCTGTTTCTGAATGAATTATAGCATTTTGGCGATGTTTCTGAAAATAAAAATTTATTCTGTGGAACAACACCAATTGCATATTATCCTTTTTTATTGTATTTATTAATTCGCATTGCGGCGAAGGGCTATAACTTATATTTATTAACTGAAATGTGTTATCACCCTTATCAATAGCTATGTAATTGGTGTAGCTTTCCCAATATATAGTCACTAATAAATCTGTACGCCCATCATTATTAAAGTCAGCCTTTACCCAATTTTTAACTCCCCAATTTTTTGCGGACGGGTAGCAGTTTTCATCATTAAGTATACGAGCCGTTGAAAACACCTTAACATCCCTGGCATATTTAGGGCTGATTAAATTGGTATCTATTGATACAAAAAATTTTTGGACATCTTCGTCCGTTTTAAGGTCATCAACTTTATTTGCAAAAACTATTTGGCTTGAAAAGAGCAGGAAAAAAGCAATAAGCAGATTTTTGAACATAATGCAGTTGTTTAGGAATGGAGCTAATCAAATATAATAAATACCACAATATTTAGTGTGATGTATCAATTGATAATTATAATGCGTACTGCATTTATAAAGCCAACCTAATGAAAAACAGTATACTTATAACCATATCAGTTTTAGTTTTATCAGTAATTACATCCTGCAAAAAAGCTCCTTTGTCGCCAACACTATCAGTAGTTGCGAAATGGGATTTGGTAACTGACTCTACCTATGTAGATTATTCGGCAGGCACCGATGATACCGTTGGTAATACCTATATGGGCACAACCGGCGATTATTTTAACTTTACCGCTAATGGCAAGCTTTACGTACACGAAGGAAATGTACTGACGGATACCGCAACCTATATCATTGCAAACAATAAGCTGATAAATATGGTGTATAGTTTTTATAACGCGCCGGTGCTGGCATCGGCACATATTACCGGCTATTATAATATCAATAAGTTGACTGATACCGAGCTTGTTTTAAGTTATAATGTACTTACGCAGGGCGGTATTTTTGGCAAAATTATTACGCTGGAAAAGAATTATAGCTATATAAAACCCATCCATTAAAAGCCGGAATAAAAAGTTTTATTGTCTTAAATCAACCACCTCTACACCGGGATGGGCTTTGGCATCGTAGCTAAAGGTATTAGGATTTACCGGCACATTAGGCGTAAATGTTTTGAGGGTATAAGTAAACTTGCCGCCGTTTTTATCAAATATCAGCGCGCTGTATATTTGTTTTTTCAGCTTATCAATGGTTAGGCGAATTTTAAAAAATTGTTTGTTGATATCCTCGGGCGTAAGGTCAATTACCTGGCAAACCCTGCCGTTTACAGTGGTTGTATTGGTAAAAATGTATTTATAGCCTTTTTCGTACATGGTAAACAGCTGGGCGGGGTTAAAGCCCTCATCGCTGTTATCTACATTGCTTAACTGTACTTCTTTGTCCTTTTTTAGGTAAGTCCACTGGCTTTTGCTGTCGCTGATAATTTCCTGCTCAATAGTACTGGTTGAGCCGGGGCTGTAAAGCGTAAGACGATATTTATTGGTTTTGCCCTGCACGGTTAAGGTACCATCCTGCGTTTGCTGCAGGTTGTTTTGCTGATCGTTAATGGTAAAGGTAAAGTCGCTTTTTACTGTATTGTACGAGCGGTATTTTTGGCTTACGCCGTTTAATATAGCTTTAGCGGCGGCATCCTTTTGAGCCATCGCGTTAGCAATGCTTCCAAAAAATAGTAAAATATATAGGATGTACTTTTTCATTGATTTTTGTGGAGATAAATACTGAATTTATATTAGGTTAGACTTGTGATGTGTTATTGGTTTAATAATGTTGATTATATGATGATTTGCGGGTACACTTTTCATAAGTCCGCCCCCCCCCCCGATCCCGATAGCAATCGGGACTATCGGGAGGCGAATAAATAGGGGCGTAGCCCCGACAAATATTATAGCAACGGATTTCAATCCGTTGAAAGATAATGATATATCGTTAAGAACCGTAGGTTCGACCAATATAAAGTCCGACCAATATTTATGTAAGGTCCTGAAAAATGTATTGTTCGTCATACGCTACATTAAACTTTTCTAAAAAACTAAGATATTCATCCCTGAATGTTTGTTTCTTATGATGCGTTTCTTGATTTTGAATGTATTTATAAACATTAGCAATTTGTGATTGACTGTATGAAAATACACCATAACCCTCTTGCCACTCAAAACGTTGGGGTGTTAATGAATGATCATTAATATATTTGGATGACCTCGACTTTATTGTTTTCATTAATTCGGCAATAGAAACTACTGGTTTTAGTCCTATAAAACAGTGAACATGGTCTTCTACTCCGTTTACAATAATGGTTTTACAATTAGTTTCATTAATAAGGTTACCAATTATTGCAAATAATGTGGCTTGCCATTCTTTTGAGATCAGCGCTTTACGGTATTTAACTGCGAAAATTGTTTGGATATAAACCTGATGATAGGTGTTTGCCATTTTATATTAATAATTCATATTTATTTATTGGTCGAACCTACGGTTCTTGATGTCCCTGTTATCATCTTTTCAACGGATTAAAATCCGTTGCTATAATATTTGTCGGGGCTACGCCCCTTTTAATCTTAATAGTCCTGTTACCATCTTTTCAACAGATTAAAATCCGTTGCTATAATATTTGTTGGGGCTACGCCCCTTTTAATCTTAATAGTCCTGTACATCTTTTCAACGTAGCGAAATCCGGTCTACTAAACGGATGTTTGTTGGGGCTACGCCCTTTTAAACACTTTGAATTATTGAGTTCAGAGGTATTTAATCCTTTGGTTTAGCTAATACCTCCAAATGGCGTTCCAGGCTGTATTCATCAGGGTAAAGTACCTCGCGGGCTTTGCTGCCTTCAAAGGGGCCTACTATGCCTGCTGCTTCCAACTGGTCGATGATACGGCCGGCGCGGTTATAACCCAGTTTCATTTTACGCTGAATGAGTGATGTTGAGCCCTGTTGGTGCATAACAATTAAACGTGCGGCTTCCTCAAACATCGGGTCACGATTATCAGGGTCAAATTCTTTACTGCTGCTCGCTTCGCCTTCGCCTACGTATTCGGGCAATAGCATAGCGGTAGGGTAGCCGCGCTGGTTACCGATAAATTCGGATATCTTTTCAACCTCGGGCGTATCTACAAAGGCGCATTGCAGGCGTATCAGGTCGCTGCCGGTTGATAGCAGCATATCACCACGGCCAATCAGCTGGTCGGCGCCGCCGGCATCCAAAATGGTACGCGAATCTATTTTTGATAATACCCTGAAAGCCAAACGTGCCGGGAAGTTGGCTTTTATAGTACCCGTAATTACGTTTACCGACGGCCTTTGTGTAGCAATAACCAAATGGATACCCACCGCGCGGGCCAGTTGAGCTATACGGGCAATAGGCATTTCTACTTCCTTGCCTGCCGTCATCATCAAATCGGCAAACTCATCAATAATCAGTACAATAAAGGGTAGGTAGCGGTGTTTTTCGGGGTCGCTTATTTTGCGGTTAATGTATTTGGCATTGTATTCCTTTAGGTTACGTACCTGCGCGTCTTTCAGTAAGTCATAACGCTGGTCCATCTCAATACAAAGCGAATTAAGCGTATTTACCACCTTTTTGGTGTCGGTAATAATGGCATCGGCCTCATCGGGAAGTTTTGCTAAAAAGTGTCTTTCTATCTTGCGGAAGAGGGTTAACTCTACTTTTTTCGGGTCGACCAGCACAAACTTAAGCTCGGCAGGGTGTTTTTTGTAAAGCAGCGAAACCAAAATAGCGTTTATACCAACTGATTTACCCTGGCCGGTAGCGCCCGCAACCAATAAGTGCGGCATTTTGGCCAAATCGGCAATAAATACTTCATTGCTGATGGTTTTACCTAAGGCGATGGGCAAATCCATCGTATTATTCTGCCATTTTTCGGTAGATAGTACCGAGCGCATAGATACCATTTCGGGGTTTTGGTTAGGTACTTCAATGCCTATTGTACCCTTGCCCGGCATAGGGGCAATAATACGGATACCCAATGCGGCTAAACTGAGCGCGATATCATCTTCCAAATTCTTAATCTTGGAGATACGCACGCCCGGCGCGGGGATAATTTCGTACAGCGTAACGGTTGGCCCTATGGTTGCCTTTATTTTATCAATCTCGATATTATAATGGTTAAGGGTTTCAACAATCTTGTTTTTGTTGGCTTCCAGTTCATCCGAATTAACAGATATTTTACTGGAACCGTAATTCTCCAGCAAATCAAGCGTAGGGTATTTGTACGATGCGAGGTCGAGTTTTGGGTCGTAAGCGCCGAACTGGTTAACCAGGTCTTTAGCTTTGTCATCATCTGTTTTTTCGATATTTAATATCGGCATCGGCCTGTCAACCTCAATGGTTAACGGTATCTCATCTTCAAATTCGGGCTCATGTCCGTTGGAGGGGTCGGGCGTTAATACTACCGGTTCATGAAAAACAGGGGCGGGGGCAATGGGCTCATTTCTGGCGGTATTTACCGCGGTGCTGTTGCGTGGCCACTCAACCGGTAGGGATGGTTCTTCGGCCAATAATTCAACAGCTTCAGGCGTTAAATCTGTAACCACATCAGGTGCAGTAAGTTTTCGTTTGCGCTCGGGCAGTTTAAAATCAATGTTGTAAGCAATAATTAACACCGTTAACCCTGCAAATGCCAGTATGCCGCCGGTGCCGGCCTGGCCTACCTGTGCATCTAACAAAATATTGCTCCAATAGCCAAAATTGCCTTCCAGAAAATTGGGATAATCGGCTATCATGGCGTGAATAAAACCAATTGCTACCGAGAAAAATATGATACAAAATAAGCCGTATGCCAATGTTTTGCTGATAGAAAATAGCTTTACTTTGAACAACATACGGTAACCTATCACAAAGAAAATAAACACAAAAATGAAGGACGCTACGCCAAACCACTCGTAAATAAACTGGTTGGATAGCAGCGCGCCAAACTTGCCCAGCCAATTTTGCACCATTGGGTTTTTAACGCCGTTTTGCTGTAGTTCCTCCACTGTTTTAAACAGGTTATGCCAGCCGCCGTTGGATGGCGAAACATAGCTTTGATCGTCCTGCCAGGTGAAGAGGTAGGAGGTGAAGGCTATCAGAAAAAAGATAGATAATATGAGGAAAAATAAGCCTGCAATTTTTACCAGCCGCCCGTTATTGATATCGAACGAAGGCATTTTTGGCGCTTTGGGCCTTACAGACCTTTCCTTTTCGCCTTTTACAGACTGGCGTGGTTGGTCGTCCTCTCTGAAAGTATTTGATTTAAACTGATTTCCTTTTACCGGCATCCTTATATAGCAGCATTAGCTTACAAATATAAAGTTAATAGATTAAAGTTATTTGGCACGAATTTTTAAATTTTTAGTAATTTGGAACTTTGATACAGGTGCGGCAAGATAATTAAGAGATAAACAGATAGTTAAATATAAATAATGAGCCTGGATAAACTGGAAGAATATATTACCGCCGGCGATGTGATTAGCCTTAACGCGTTGCTTACTGAAAACCCCGAACTGGCAAAAAACATTACCGAACACAAGGTATCGCCGCTAATGCTATCGTGCTATTATAAAAAACCTGAAGTTACCGCGCTGCTGCTCAAATACGTTGATGAAATAAACCTTTTTGAAGCCGCCGCCGTAGGGAAGTTTGATGTGGTTGCCCACCTGGTTTTTACTTATCCCGATGCAATAAATTATTATGCGCCCGATGGTTTTACGCCGCTTGGTTTGGCATGCTATTTTGGTCAGCACGAAATTGCGCGCTACCTGGTTTTAAAAGGTGCCGATGTTAATTTACCATCTAACAACGGCTTTAACGTATACCCCATACACTCTGCCGCTGCCGGAAATTATACAGATATTGTACGTCTGCTGATAGAAAACGACGCCAAGGTTAACGTAAAGCAACAAGCCGGCGTAACCCCGCTGCACTCCGCCGCGCAAAATGGAAACCTGGAAATGCTGATCCTGCTGCTGGAAAACGGCGCCGAGGTTAACACCCGCATGGAAGGCGGCAAACTACCCGCTGATTTGGCCAGGGAAAAGGGCTTTGTTGATATTGCGGAAGTGCTGGAAGTGTAGGATTGGTGGATTAAGCTTGGTGGTGAAAGATAATATCGAACACTGAATTTCGAATATCGAATAATGAAGTAAAAAATATAATTGTCATGCTGAGGTACGAAGCATCTGTCGCTTGGTGCACCGCCTGACAGATTCTTCGCTGCCGCTCAGAATGACAGTTTTATTTATACAGCACCTCGCACACATCACAATAATACGTATGTCTTTTGGTTTTACCGAGATCGGCTTTTTTGAAGGGGATGTGGTCGCGGGGACATGTTTCTTTTTCGTAGGCTTCAAAATGTCGGGTTAGCTGGTTTATCTTTTTCCACTCTAAAAAATCGAAGCTGTATTTAACGGTTTGGTTAATTAGCTCTTTTAGTTTTTTGTCGGGGATATCGCCAATTGCATTTTCGGGGTGCAGCCGCGCGCGGAACAGGGCTTCGTTACGGATAATATTGCCTACACCCGAGAATATCTTTTGGTCGAGCAAAGCATCACATATCAGTACTTTGGGTTTGGCCTTTAGTTTTTCGATGGCCTTATCGGTGTCCCAATCATCACTCATTACATCAGCCGACCAATTATAAACCTCGTCCAAAGGTTTATCAATAACGGCTATTGAGCTGATATAAAAATTAACCTCGCCATTGTTGAAGGTGATGCTTAGCGACGCGTTAGATTTTTTCTCATCATCAATTAAATAAGAGCCAAACAGCATCAGGTGTACCCTGACTGTAAAATCGGGAAAGCAAAGCAGCAGATGCTTGCCCCAGGTTTTGATATCGGTAAGCTTTTTACCTATAAGGATTTCGGGCTTGATGTTTTTGGCGTAGCCTTTTGCTTCGGTAACATTTTTACCCTTAAACTTTTGGAGCTTTTGTTTTAAAATAACAAGTATCGGGCCTTCGGGCATTGGTTTAATTTATGCTGATTAGGGCAAATATTAAGCCAGTTTGATTTGGGATTTCGAAATTTCGATTTCGGATTTATAGCCTCACCTAAATCCTCTCCAAAGGAGAGGATTTTAACTTTGAGTCTTAACAGGCGATTATTTCATCAAATAAGTATTATTGCTCTTGTCCACATCCGGGTCGTGAACGGCGCCTAAAACCAGTTTGGTGATGGGTTTGGTTGCGGTAAACTTAACATTATAGGTTTTGTTGCCATCTTTCCAGGCGATAATGCTTTTGTGGACGAGTTGGGTACTGCCATCGTTAAAATAGATAGTTAAATCGATAGGTACGGGTTTGGTGCCTATGCTGGTGATGGTAGCGGTGTAATTATCTTTGGTGCCGGTAACTTTTGTAATGGCCAAATCAGGTACGCCGTTATCGAAGAACCAGGCTTTCCAAAACCAGTTCATGTTTATACCTGCTCCGGTGTTCATACAGTTAAAAAAATCGTATGGCATGGGGTGCTTGCCATGCCAGTTGCTGATGTAGTAATGCAGCGCTTTGGTAAACAGGCTGTCGCCCAGCATATCTTTTACATATAAATAGCCCATGGCCGGTTTGGGGTATACATCAGTAAACTGTGCATCGTCTAAAAGCGAGGAGGTAAGGCTCATAATAGGCACATCTTTTTCGTTCCCAGCGGTTTCATTATAAGCTTCCATGCCATAGTCGTCTTTAATGGTAGGGTCAATTACCGGGCTTATCAGCCACTCGCCAATAGTTGCCCAACCTTCATCCATCCAGCCGTATTTAGTTTCGTTGGTGCCCATATAAAACGGGAACATGGTATGAAAAATCTCATGATCGGTTAAGGTAATATCTTCCTCCTTGTCGTCCATAGGGGTATCATTTACCATCATCGGGAATTCCATTTTGTCGGTACCGTCAAAAACCGTTTCATGCGGGTAAGGGTAGGGCCATTTAGGAAAACTGTAGCTCATGGTTTCCACCGTTTTGCGGGCATAGTTAATAACCGGGTAATAGCTGTTGTGGTTGGGGTTAAACACGGCATCCACCCGTGTGCGGCGACCGGTTGCAGGATCAACCACCAAACTACTGGCTTTCCATATATAATGGTTGCTAATGGCAAAAGCCAGGTCTGTAACGCTATCGGCTTCAATTTTCCAGGTATGGGTTGCGCCGGGCGTGGTAATATCGCCTGCCAGTATGTTGTCTTCAGTAATAACGTCGGTTACTTTATCGCTGCGGCCTGCTTCGGCAAGGCGTGCGGCAATTTTGGGCGTATAAACCTCATCAATATTTCTTAACGTGCCGGTACCCCATACTTCATAATTGCCGGGTACGGTAATTTCGGCATGGTAGTGGCAAAAATCGTTGTAAAACTCGGCAACGCCTAAATAAGGGAATTTGTTCCAGCCGTCTACATCATCATAAACAGCAACCCTGGGGTAAAAATAAGCGATAAAAAAAGCCCCTGTATCCACCTGCCCGGTACGCAGGTTGGCTTCGGTATTCAATATATAAGAGTAGGCAATGGTAAAATGCATTTTTTCGCCGTGATGCAATGAGGGTATATCTACCGTCATGTTTGTGCCGGTAATTCTCCATTTATCATTATCCTGTGTGTTGCCGTTAATACTGAGGCTTTTAATTTTTACACCGTCGGTTAGATCTTCCGGCTCAACGGGGGCATCCCGGATAACACCCTTTTTAAAAATATTAGGGTATAGCTTAAACCAGGCATTGAAAAGTGTGTTAGGGCTATTGTTTTCGTAATCGATATCAACCACACCGCTAAGCAGGCGTGTTCTGGGGTCGAAGTTTACTTTTATTGTATAGTCGGCGCGGTTTTGCCAGTAGTTTTTGCCGGGTGCGCCATCAGGGGTGCGTGTGCCTTTAGTATAAGTTGCCGCCAGGTTTGTAGGCATTGGCAGGGTAATTTGTGCAAAGCTGCAAGTACAGCACAATAGTAAAACTATGGTTAGCAGTTTTTTAGAACGAATCATGAGTTGTAGTTAAAATCGGGAGTAAATATAGTATTTACTGTGTGAATTATTGGTGAGGGCAGAGGAGACGAGGAACAATACAGATTTACCCTCTTTCCGCGCAGCGAAGAGAGGGTGTTCGAGCGGAGCAAGTTGGGATCAACTACTGTTTGACTTTGTGGAAATCAACACTAAAACTATTCGTGTATTTACTTTTTGTAACTATAACTTCAATTTGTCCTGAAGAATTTATCCAACTTTTTCTTTTTGATTTATTTTTATAATGAGAATCTAAATCAGCAATCACTTTTTCATAATCTTTAAAATTATCATAATTAATTGTTGAGGAAATACAGCCTCCACCATTATTAAATAAAAAAGAGTAGTGAATTATATGTACAGTATCTTGCATCGGCATTATTTTAGCCGAATCCAGTTTTTTTAAAAAAGCAGTATCTTGAAGTTCATCATAATTGAAAGTTATGGTATAATTTCCATCGGGTCCTATTTGCCCTCTAAAGTCCCTGTAATTTATTTTAGAAAGTGAATCCATTATGAAGTTTTGGTTTTTGCCGAGAAAACATTCTTGCGCTTGTGCTAATGAATATCCTGCAAAAATAAATAGAACAATAATTAACGATTTTTTCATTGTAATAAGATTTGATCGAAGTTACAAAAAGCTTTTATTTATTTAAGCTTGTCCTAAAGGCGTAGGTTGGCTAAAATCTCAATTACCCTGCGGCGCCCAATAATTACCCGATAGTATAATCATATCCAGCATCTTAATACTGTTATCGTAGTAATCAAAATCCTTCATTTTAAAATTCAGGGTATAATTCCACACGCCGTTTAGCCATAGCTGGTTCTTTTTATCAACCATGGCCGATACCGCGAATGGGGCTATAAAACTCAGGGCCTCGAAATACCGCCCTTTTATATCATCGCCATCTAAGGTATACCCTGCTGAAAGGTTATCCGGCTTGCCGCTGGTGGTGCCGCGTACCCAATGGTTTATTTTATCGGTTATGGTTTTTGCCCGCTGGTCGCCGGTGAGCAGGTAATCGGTAGCTATGCGCCAGGGAACACGGCAGGCATTGTAATTATAATAGCCATCGTATTTCGATTCGAGGTAATGCGGCGGCGCCGGTTTTGGATTTTTATTAATGTTGACGATAAAATCGGGCACCAGGCCGGCATCAATACTGTACCTGTCCTGCATGGAAAAGAAAAGCAGGTAGCTATTATCGATAACTTTGTTCCAATGTTTGTCATGCGTGGCAGCGGCAAAAGACTTAAAATTTGCCGGCATAAAATCGGATGAGCGGGTATCAAAATAATCCTTGCTATCGTGCTCAATACCATTGCTTAGTATAACCGACCACGTTTTATGGTTAATTTCGTATTGCATAATATCATCAATCATGGCTTTGGCCTGCGAAAAATAATCTATCTGGCCGTCGCTGCCCCATTGTTTATCGGCCAGCAGCAATGAATAGGCAATATCCATATCGCCATCGGTAGCGGATGTATTGTCCACATCAACCCCGTGCTTATTTTGCGCCCAGGCCATTAAATGGTTGCCCCTGTTTGCCGGGTGGGCTTTGTAGTAATTGTATAATTGGTCGTAGGTGGTTTTTGCGGTGGTATCATATCCCGCCATCAGCGCCACGATAACCATGCCGTACCCCTGCCCTTCGGACACGCATTGCTTGTTGTCCTTTTCCTCAAACCAAACATAGCTTTGCTGTGTACCACGTACGGTTTTTATATAATGTTTTTTCCATTGGTTGTAAAATA